>Ga0209863_10001184_pt1 | contig 10539 bp, 11 predicted proteins | sample OrgsoiDNA2013046_FD_185796 | JGI IMG/M metagenome (GOLD analysis project Ga0209863, IMG submission 185796) | Permafrost soil microbial communities from the Arctic, to analyse light accelerated degradation of dissolved organic matter (DOM) -... | ecosystem: Environmental > Terrestrial > Soil >...
GTCGACGAAATCTACAAGGGTAAGCGCGAGAAGTTCCTGACGGTGGTGTGCAATCTGCAGACTGGCGAGCCGCTGTGGTTCGGCCGTGAGCGCAAGCGCGAGACGCTCGACGAATTCTTTCGCACCCAGTTACGGAGCCCGCAACGAAAACGCATCCAGGCGGCCTGCGTCGATATGTTGGGAGCCATTCCGGTTTGAGCATCGAGCATTGGGCGCCGCAGTGCAAACTCGTCTACGACAAGTTTCACATCATGCAACATGCCAACGCCGCCATCGACGAAAGTGCGGAAGGCAGAGTTCTTTCGGCAAGGACCCAAGAAGAGGGGACTCATCAAAGGCAAGAAAGCTGCTGTTGAGCCGCTGGAAACACCTGACGCAGGCGCACCGCGGCGAGACTCAACCAACTGTTCCAGATGAACCGGCGGGTATTCAAAGCCTATCTGCTGAAGGAAAGCGTGGAGCGATTATGGAAATACACCTAACCCAGGAGCCATGATCAACTGGCTTCAATGCCTCAACGGCTAGGCTGGGGATGCCACGGTAGTCGGCTCCTGGGCCCGGTTTTTGGCCAGCCAGTGGTCGCGGAGGCGCAAGAATGGCCACTCGATGAGCAGAAAAGTCACGCAGGCTAATCCGACCGAGAGCACGAGAGAAATAGCTTGCAACACCCAAAAAGCAGGTTCCCCGGCCGCTTTTCGCCATCCGACAAAATAGGAAGACAGGTGTTCGAGCAGCCCAAAGTGATTCAGATACATGCCGTATGAAAGACGGCTCACCACATAGAACCCGTGCCAGTTGAATACGGCAGGCAGGCGTTTCGGCGCCATGATCAGCAGCGTCACCGAACCATAGATCAAGGCCAGAACAGCGAAATTCGTGACCACCTGCGCAACCCGGTATAGCAGAACACCGGCTCCGAGCGCCACGGCGGCGATCGAATAGCGTGTTGCGGCCGACCTGATCCACTCCCGGTGCATAACGGCCATCCATGCCAGAAGCAGCCCCACTGCGAGGCCGTCGGCATGCGTATGTATCGGAAAATAGAGCACTTGCCTCAATCTATCTTCCGACAAAGTTGAATGCCCGACGGCATACATTCTCATCAGACTCAGTCCCGCCAAGGCTGCGGCCGGGATAATCCACATCCTCCGCGGCTTGAGTATCTTACTAATCGCGACCAGGAAGACGGGAGCAAGTATGTAGAATTGCTCTTCGGTTGAAAGTGACCATGACCCTCCGATCTGACAGTGAAAGTAGTTCGAAAGGTAAGCTGCGTCGGACCACAATCCAGAACCGTCGCGTCCGAGAAGCACAACCTCGCCGAAAATAAACACCACCAGGCTGGTATAGAGCGGCCATATACGTAAGCCCCTTCGCAGAAGAAAGCGGCCGATACGTATGTCACCCGTCCGGTCTAGTTCTCTCCAAAGCTGAGTTCCGATGAGGAGGCCGCTCAAGACAAAGAACAGATCGACGCCCGTCCAGCCCCATCGCACAAATGGAGACGTGCCGAACCAGGGGGGGGCCTTGAACGCCCCCGCGCCATGGGCTATAACCACGACGAGAATCGCGAAGCAACGCAGGACATCCAAGCCCGGTACGTTGTGCTTTGGACGCTGCCGTAAGTCCCGGAGCCCCCCCTGATACAATTCAGACACACGTTCTGTGAACAGGGACAGCCTCAACACGTGCAGATTGTATCATGTGTACACGACTTGCGCTCGCTGCACCGGCCCCGCTGCACCGGCACCGGGCTCCTCGCGTGGCGCCCTCACGCCGTCGTAGAAGCCCCAAGTGGCAGATTCCATCCCGGAACGCCGGAAACAACAGCCTGCTACATGGCGTCACGCACGCTTATACGGTTGGGTAGACCCGTGAGATTTCGGTATACCTTCTCCCGGTTCCGCCCTTCGAACCGAACCTCATCGCTGCCCTCCAAAAACGCCTGGATCCAGGCTGATCCTGTATGAGAAACACACCCTTGCTCCAGGCTTATCTTGTATGAAGACAAGACTCTCAGGTTGAGTAGCGGAGGAAGTGTGGTACTCTCTGATTAAGCTCGGTTTCCGCTGAAAGCGACGAAAGCGAATCAATGTGCCACTGATCCTCGAGGTAGGCATCATGAAACGGCTAATAGTCTCCCTCATGTTCTGGATAGCGCTGGCATCGGCGCAGGACTACACCCTGACTGCCCGCGTCAACCCGGTCAACGTCTACGCCGGATACCCATTGACCATTGAGGTAGACGTAGCGTTCACGTCTCCTCCGTACTCGCACGTTTACCCGGTTCTTTCGATCAGCGATCCAAGCCTGATCGCCGTTCCGGCGTGCGGCGTCTCTCATCCCGCGTGTTGGGGCACACCGCCCTTCGTCTACAATTCGTCAGCCTCCACGAGTTTCTGGGTGCTAGTCACGCCGTCAGCATCCACATTGTCAGGGGGCTACACCGTTACGCTGGCTGCGACTTCTAACGCCATCGTCCACACCCTTGCACTGCCGATCAACGTGGTCCCGGTCCCGCAAGTTAGATCTCCGCGCCGCACCGCCCTGCCCGTTCGAGGGGCTCTGCTCCACGCCACGCCCCCGCTTCCAAAAGTGCCTCTGGCACGCTATGAGGCGTACATGTTAGATGTGTCCTCATCTAACATTGCATTGACCCCCAGCGGGCAGCGGTGCGATCCGGCCAACGCGGCCAATTACACATGGTCATTCGGCATTGAGCAGCAGGCTTGGTACTACGATGGGGCGCTCGTCTACTTTGAAATCGCGGACTACACTGGCGATTCGAAGTGGAAAGCCTGCGCGTTCTCCATTGCCAATGCCTACAAGGTATATGCGACTAAGGGTGCGACGGGCTGGCGGGTATTCACGCAAGGTCTGCGGCGAGCGTTTGAAGAGACCGGCGACACCACCTACCGGGATGCCATCGCCAAATTGGTCACCACGGGAAGCCCCTACGCCGTCCCGGGCGGTGGTCCAGCCGACAGCCTGATTCGCGAGACTTCCTATATCCTGCGCGCGTATACCGATGCGCACCTCGTGGGCATGACGCCCGATCCGGTGGCGGTAATGCGCTCCCTGAACTGGCTGTTGGGTATGGGCGATACGCTGTTCGCTGGGCCGCCGCTGACCACCAATGCGCTGGAACATCAGAGCTTTTACGACGGCTTGATGGCGGAAGCGCTGATCTACTATTACGAGAATTTTGACCGTGACCCACGGATTCCGACAGCCATCAAGAAGCTCTGCGATTACACCTGGACCTACGGATGGGATGATGTGAACGGCAAGATCATCTGGGACTACTTTCCACCCTCCGACACCTACCCGCACTGGTGCGGAGCGGGGAATGGCGGATGCCAGCAGTACTCGACACAGCTAATCAATTTCCTGACACCCGCTTACTGGTGGTTTGCAAAATTCAGCGGAAATGATTCGTACCGGCAGAAAGGCGACCGGATGTTCGCGCATTCGGTGGACGTGGAGCCGTGGTCGGGGAAAGAATTCTGCCAGATTTACAAGTGGAGTCTGACGGGACTGGCGTGGCGACCATTGCAGATTGGCCCATTGGTCCAGGAGCGTCCGCTGTAAGTTGTTCTAAGCCCCATCGGTTGCGGTAGGAGCTATGCCTGTGACTATTGGGCCGGCGGCCCTGATCACGCGGGCCGGGCTGCCAACCGCCACGGAATTGGGGGGGATCGGGCGCGATACCACCGAACCGGCTCCGATCGTCGAACCCGCGCCTACGTCCGACATGACGACGGCCGCCGCACCAATCCAGCAATCCGCGCCGATACTCACGGAAATGAACACCCCTTCATGGCTTCCCGTAATCCGGCCTTCCTCACGGCGGGCATGTTGGTGGCTACCACTGACGATCTGAACACCGGAGGCTATTTGTGTTCGTGCGCCGATTTCAGTCTTGCCGATTATGCAGTAGCTGCCGATGTAAACGTTTGGCCCGAGTCGGGCCTCGGGATGGGCGAAGAACGAACCGAAGGAGATCCTGCTGGAAAGAGCGCACTCAGATAGAGTGAGCTTGTAGTAGGCAATGCGGAGGTAGTCTCCTGGAAGGCCGGGAACCGTGGCGAACAGGTGCGCAAACAACGTATACGGAATCGTCCAGCGCCCGAAAGCACTCGCAGCCGCTGGAAGCGCCACTGCCGCCAGCACGGCAATTATTGAGACGGATTTTAGTATGCGCTTGAGCACAGAGCCCTCATCATTCCTTCTGCCTGGATTGACATCGGGCTGCCAGAGATGCTTTCACTTCAGATCAGACCACCGAACCAGCGTGGCGCCCCACGAATAACCAACTCCGAAACCCACTAACATCACCAGTGCGCCCGGGTGGAGGCGTCCTTCCAGTACCGCGTGTTTGAGAGCGATGGGAATCGTGGAGGAAACCGTGTTGCCGCAGTGGCCCATCGTTAGTTGGAACTTCTCCGGAGCGATCTTTAAGCGCTTTCTCAGGTGTTCCAGCATATACTTGTTCGCCTGATGAAAGGCAAACAGGTCGATGTCTGCCAGAGCCAGCCCAGCCTTCTTGAGTAGTGTCCCAACGCTATCGGGAACTGCGTCCAGCGTGAAATTGAAGATCTCGGCGCCGTTCATGAACAGATTGTCCTGGCTTCGGAGGTTGCCGTTTGCGTCTTCGAAGGGAATTCCGCTCTCGGCTGTCCGGGGCAGCCTCATACCACCTGTAGGGACTATCAGATTTGGCCCCCCGCTTCCATCGGTGCCGTACACGAAAGGCCCGATCAGCGGGGCCTCTGCCGCGCAGGCGACCAGTAAAGTGGCGGCACCCGCATCTCCGAAAATCGTTCGGGCGCTCCGGTCGCCAAGGTGGAGAAACTTGCTGTAGGTCTCCGCCGTTAAAAGCAGAACTCGCCCCGCCTGTCCGGACGAAATCAATCCTTCAGCGAGGCCGAGTCCATAGACGAAACCGGAACAGCCCAGGTTAAAATCCAACGCCCCGGCTGTTGTCGGAATGCCCAAACGGTCCTGGATTAGGCACGCAGTCGTAGGAAGGAAATGATCCGGGCTCTGGGTACAGAACAGAAGATAGTCGATTTCTCCCGGTTGGCAGGCGCCGGACTCGAACAGTTTCCTGGCTGCAGCCACCCCCAAGTCGGACGAGCATTCCCCTTGGGCCGCGATGTGGCGGTCGCTAATCCCAGTTTTCTCGTCGATTTTGGCGACAGTCCATTCCGGAAACTCTGCGGCGAGGTCTTCCGTCGAAACCGTCTTCTCCGGCAGATAGTATTCAATAGCTGACACCGATGCGTGCATGCGGTCCCCCACTCTTTTGCCTGCGCCCTAGCGAGCCGAATACCCCCCATCCACAACAAGCGTAGATCCCGTGATCCATCTCCCCGTATCGGCAAGCAGGAATGCCACGGCGTTGGCTATATCGCGGGCGGTCCCGAAGCCGAGGGGGTGCAGTTCTTCCAGGGCTTTATACTGCTCCGGCGTTAGCATCTCGCGCGCTTCATCCAGCATTTCGGTTTGTACAAATGCTGGAGCAATACAGTTGACCCGAATCCGTTCCGTCGCGAGTTCCACTGCGAGCGATTTCGATAGGCCGATCAATGCCGCTTTGCTGGCGCTGTAAACCGAAGTATCCGGCCTTCCAACCAAACCCACTACCGACGAGATGAAAACCACGCTGCTTGTAGCGGTATGGCAATTCTTTTGGCAGAATGCACGGACCAGCATGATCGCGCTCGAAAGGTTGGTTCGCAGAAGTTCATCGGTCGCCTGGGGTGTAACGAATCGCACAGGCATCGTAAGCTGTTTTCCCGCAGCGTGAACCAGGCCGTTCATGGGTCCCATGTCGGATGCCAGCGACCGAAACCACTGTGGGATCTCCTCGGTACGCGCAAGATCAAACGCTGCGACTCTGTGCCCCTCCCCGGAAAGACCGGAAAGCGTCTGTCCCAACCGCTCCCGATTCCGCCCCACCAGCACCACCCGGGCGTTCAAGGAACTGAGCAGGACTGCAGTCTCCCTGCCGATGCCGCTCGACGCCCCTGTCACCAGTATGATCGACCCCGTCAGACCCATGGGTCCCTCGGGCGACATTAGCTGGAACTGCCCGCGACCCCGGCAAGACTCAATAGATCGGCAATCGTGGAGCAATTGACAATCTGCCGCGGGGATACTCTGGCCCCGTTATTCGTGTCCGCCAGCGCAATGAATCCCATCAAAGCCGTCGAATCCCACTGCTCCAGTTTTTCGAGTTTTTCATGCCCCTTCAGCGTGCCCGCCGGCAAATCGAGGATCGTATCCAGTTCCAACAAAAATTCTTCCCGCGTCATTTGCGCTCCACAATTCAAACAGTTTACCACCTTATATCACCACACTGCGCGCATCCGAGCGGGATTCACTGAACTCGCCGCCCCCGCCGCCCGCCGAGGCCGATAGCGTCGTGTGTTGTAATGAAAACGATCCGAATCTTGAGATGAGCATGAGCATCAACAGTCTGGTTTTCAAGATCAAGCGTGGAGAAACTCCTGGGTACAGGCGCATTCGGTCTGTCCTGAAATTCGTGGTCAGTCCCAGGGCGCCTCGGGTACCCCGGTTCCTGACGTTGCCGTTACGGATCATGTATGAACTGCATTTCGGAATCATCACGTTTATGCGGATGATCCTGACCGTTTTTTACCGTCATCCGCTCTTCCAGGCTCGGTGCGCATCTGTGGGCCGGAACCTCTCTTTGGATGGCCTTCCGTATGTAGAAGGGAATGCCGAGATTCATATTGGGAATGACGTCTATTTAGGTGGGCGGATCACGATCATGTCCGCGCGCTCGTTGCAACGCCCCAGATTGGTCTTGAAGGACCGGGCCGAACTCGGCTGGAGAGTCGTCATTACAGTGAACAGCGAGGTTGTCATAGAGGAGCATGCGCGAGTCTCCTTCGACTGCCGAATCTCCGACAGTGACGGACATCGGCGTGAGGCAGATCTTCGCGCTCAGAATGCTCCAGTTGATCCGAAGGATATTCGTCCCGTGAGGATTTGCCGCCATGCCTGGATTGGCAACGGCTCCCACATCATGAAGGGCGTCACCATAGGCGAGGGCGCGGTCATTGGGGCAAATAGCGTAGTGATTTCGGATATACCGCCTTACTGCCTGGCGATGGGGAATCCGGCGGAGGTCTACTTCCGCAACTTTGGACGCCCTTCGAAGAAACCCGCTGCTCCTGCGAAGTGATGCCATCTCCGGGGTTCGGGCCTGGCTTGCTGCTGGGACTCGTGCAGTGCTCAGCGCTTTGGACAAAGCGGCATGCCAAATATGCAAAACATCTGGCGCTCTTAACAAGCGGGATCTACTGTGACTAGGCCCTTCGCCGGCGCAGCAATTTGTGACCTCTGGTACACCAGGCTAAGCCTGGCTGATCTTGTGAATTGAAAGGAATTCACCATGTAAATTGCTCGTTCGTGCATGTAGCTGAACCGGAGCGAGTCGGCGTAATCCGACTGGCGGAAACCGGGGAAGCAAACCTGTGAGCCGTAGCGCAAGCGAACCCGATTCGGCCTCGTGACACTAGTGAAGGTGGCCAGTCCGCCAGATAGGATGAAGCCTGATATCGGTGGGGAAGCAATGAGCAAGCACTCGCCGGACCTTTCGGGGTGATTGGGGACAGCGCGCAGGAATAGATCAGTCGAGGAACCTGGGAGACCCGGCAGGGTGGGGAAGGGCAACCGGCCCCAAACGGCCCGAGGGAATGAATAACCGAGGGAACGGCTCTGGCCGGGAGTCGGAGAGGCCCATAGTAGCGAGGAAGCGGGGTAACGCCCGTGGAGCCAAGGGGCCTCACTGGAAACATTGCTGCTGTAAGAGGAAAGGAGAACCGCTTGGAAGAGATTCCCGCTACGGAAGAATGGGTGCATATCGAAGCCCTGAATAAACAGGCGAGTGGAGACGGACGCCCAGACAAACTCTCTTTGCTGAGACAGAAGCTGAGCCAAAAGGCCAAGCAGGAACCGAAGTTCCGGTTTTACGTGCTGTACGACCGGATCGTTGTTGGGTATAGATCTCAAACACCATCCGCACCACCTTGGCCTCGGCCTCCACCACTTCGTAGAATGCTGCCGAGGTGTCACTCTTCTTCTCGTACCGATAGCCGTAGGGCGCTCCGGAAAGCACATTGACCCCGCCTTGTTGAGCCATGTGCTTTTTGCCTCGCCGGCAGCGCTCGGCGATCTGGGCGCGTTCGTATTCGGCGATCATGCCCTGAAACTGCACCAGGAGTTGATCCTCCGGCGTGGCTCCCGCGGGCGCCTTCAGAAAGATCAACTCCACTCCGCAACGCGACAGTTCCTCGCTCAGCAAGACCTGATAGGCGTACTTTCGGCTCAGCCGGTCCGGTGAGTAGACCAGCACCGCGGCGATCTGACCTTCAGCCGCCAGATCGCGCAGCGCCTCTAATCCCGGCCGCACTAGGATGGCCCCGCTATAGCCCTCGTCTTGGAATACCCATTCCGGCGGCACGCTGTATCCGTTCTTCTGCGCGTATTCGATCAGCGCCGCCGTCTGGCTGGCGATGGTGTGATTCTCCTTCTGGCGATCCGAGGACACTCGCGCATAAATCGCTGCTGGCTTGTTCATGCTTCACTCCCGAGGTTGAATTCGCTTGTTTCGGAGGTTCACTTCCGATTGGCTGACGTCTATCTGGAACGAGCAACTGGTACACGTGAGCGAGCTTGTCTCGCAACAAGCGGTCGAATCGATACTCCAATTGCAGGTTACGTTGCCGAACTGGCTTCGGCTCACCCACGCCCTCGCCCTCGTGGCAGCAGCGCGAGCAACGCTCGGCTGACTACCTCGCTGATGGACAATCCTTTTGCCGCCGCGAACGCCCGCACGCGCTGAACCAGGCTGTGCGGAAGTTTTACCGTGAATGCCAGTTTGGCTTCGCTTGGCGGGACCGGCTGGTTCAGCCCTTGAGCTTGTTCGAGGTAGCGATAGGCTTGACGAGGTGATATCGAGCAGTCTTGCGCCAACTGCTCGGCCGCATCGGAGAGTTGATCGACATGCCGCAACAGATGGCGTGCGCGATTGAGGCGCTCCGCTCTCTGGTTCTGGCTGGCGCGTGGCATCTGTCATAAACATACAACCGTATGCGCCACACGTCAATGCGCACCTGATTTCCGCAGAAACCGCACCCGGCGCTCAAACTCGAAGTTACCTTTTGCGTTCGGGGAGTCATTTCGCCGCTGCTCAGTAACTTGTACCTGCATTGGTTCGACAAGCTGTTTCATCGAGCCGATGGGCCAGCCCAATGGGCGGGGGCCAAACTGGTGCGCTATGCCGACGACTTCGTGGTGCTGGCGCGCGATCAAGGGACTCGTCTGACGGGGTGGATTGAATCGCAACTCGAAGGCTGGCTGGGGTTGGAGATCAATCGGGAGAAAACGCGGGTGGTGAATTTGAAGGAAGAAGGAGCGAGTCTGGACTTTCTGGGATTCACGTTCCGCTACTACGAGGACCTGCAAGGGCGCGGGTGGCGGTATTTGAATGTGAGTCCGTCGGCGAAAGCTCTGAAGAAGGAACGGGAGAAGTTGCACGAGATGACCAATCATCGGCAGTGCTATAAGCCGATCCCGCAACTGATTGAGGGGCTGAACCGGCGTTCGCAGCCGTCTCACGCAGCATCTGAGACGGCGCAGCCAACGGTCCTACCGACCGCCGGAAGGGGTCAGTTTCTATGAGCAAATCCAGCGATTTGGGCTGGTGAATCTGTAGAGGCTGGCAACCGTGCAACTGCCTGCGTATGCCCAAGGCGAGACGTTTTCAGGAGAGCCGGATGCCGGGAAATCCGCTTGTCCAGTTCGACGAGGGGAGAGTGGGTCGCACCGCAAGGTGTCGCCCTCTCTCCTACTCTACTGGGGCGTGCTAAGTTCTTAGATTCTAGCCGGACATGAGTGCGCGGTCGTGCGGCGATTACTGAACCGTGCACACCGGAAGACGACGGTGGCGATTGAGATCTCTTTTCACAAAGATCCTCATCTGGTTTTGGTTCACGCTGGCCATGACGGTGGTAGGCTCGGCTTTCATTTCGGCGCTGAAGGTGAACGAAGACAATTCGGACGAGCGGGCGCCGGTGGCACGGCTGGTGACCTTTCAACTGGAAGAGGCGCGAATCGCGTATGAGGTGGGAGGCCGTCCGGGGCTGCAGTCTTTCCTGGACAGGCTGCACCGAGTTTACGATGCCAATGGCATCTTGACCAACGAAGACGGGCGCGACCTGCTAACCAACCAGGACCGGTCTAATTTGATCCAGCACGCCCGGCGGCACGCGTTTTACCGATTCTTCCGGACGGGCGATGCTACTGTGGCGCGGGTATCCGACGACCGCAAGTTTTGGTTCTTTTTCATTGTGCCGCGGACTACCGTGGGCACTTGGTTCCTGCTGCCGGACCATGTTGTTGTGATGGCGGCGGCGGTGCTGCTGTGTTATCTGCTGGCTTATTACCTGACGGCGCCGGTGCGCCAGTTGGAGAAGGCCGTGGAGCGGTTCGGCAGCGGCGACC
>Ga0209863_10001185_pt1 | contig 10522 bp, 6 predicted proteins | sample OrgsoiDNA2013046_FD_185796 | JGI IMG/M metagenome (GOLD analysis project Ga0209863, IMG submission 185796) | Permafrost soil microbial communities from the Arctic, to analyse light accelerated degradation of dissolved organic matter (DOM) -... | ecosystem: Environmental > Terrestrial > Soil >...
GCGCGTGCTTCGCCAGAAGTATTGTCTTGAGGTCGAAAGGATTTGCCATATCGTTCCCATCTTTAGTCTTTGTTCAACGCTTAGGATTTTTCCAACTTTCCAACAGCGATTCTTTACTTGCAGGTCGAGAAGTCTCCCGCGAGTCGTGCGCTCGTAGGCGATAACCGATCCGAGTCCTGGATATTCCCGCTCGGAAAGAAATGTTTATTCGCAAGCGCCGGCGATGCCGCTGTTACATTTGGCCCACGTCAGTCGGAGCGAGGAAGATCGGGCAACGAAGTGTCTGGGAAAAACGTAGGAGAATCGGAACGCGCCGAATTCATCGGGCTGGTCTACCAGGGTGCTGAGGCAACAATCAGGGGTTCACCGTACACACATAGGACAGATGAAAATGAATTGTAGAGTCAAAACCGTAGCGGGGAGGCCGTGCCTCGGGCAGTATTGCTTCGAGGTCCGGCTACACCGGATCGTCTGCAACCTTCTTACCCACCACCTCATCCGAGTGCTGTGCGGAAATCTCGAGCGAGGAGAAAGATATGAGCATCTGGACAATTTTATTCGTCGTGCTGCTGATCGCGTGGCTTGGCGGTTTCACGGTGTTTCACGTTGCCGGCGGCATGATTCACTTGCTGCTGGTGTTCGCGGTCATTTCTCTCATCCTGCATTTCGTGATGGGGAGAAGGGCGGCTTGAACTAGTTCGTGCGAACCAACTGAGACCGGAGGCGTGCTCGTACGCAATTTGTGATGGGCAAGGCGAGCCCTCCCGTTTCTGAAAATTGCTCCCGGCTCACTGGACAGGCTTGCCAACGTCGGTCAATGCCTCGCCGAAGGATCCCCCGTAGGCGATGGCGCGTGATCGGTCTTCGCAGGAGAGCCGAGCATTTCAGTAAGCATCGGCTTTAATGCATCTGCCCAGATTTGGTAGGTCTTCATGGTCGGATGCAGTTTGTCCGGGTTCATCATTCCGTCGAGCAACCTTCCGTCGGCGCCAGCCAACTTGTCGTTTATGTTCAAAAATCGAATCTTCTGACCATCCGCGAGCCGCGCCAGATTTTGGTTGATCCTATCGATGACGGGGACGAACGCCATATTGTCATTCCTCGGGAAAATCCCGGTCACGATGATGCTCGCCGACGGTGCCTTCTCCTGAATCGCACGCACAATCGCCTGCATCCCTTGCGTAATGCCGTCTACTCTCTCCTGCACACCACCCGGAGCCGATAGATCGCCGACATTATTTGTGCCTGCGAGCAGAACGACACCCTTCGGATTCACGCCGTCCAGTTCGCCGTTCTGCAAACGCCACAGGATGTTCTGGGTTCGGTCCCCGCCCCAGCCAAAGTCAGCGGCGTTCCAGCCGAAGAAGTTCTGTTTCCAATTGGCCAGCAGATCCGGATAGTCAAGCGCGCCCCACCTTCTTGTGATCGAATCGCCTTCAAAGTAAACGTCGATCCCACCTTGCTTCGCCTTGGCGAGCAACTGGGCATGCGCAGCCAGCGAGTTTGCGTCCGTGCGAAACTCCGGCTGATCGGCAGGGAGTTCCCATGCGGTCGCGTGATAGCCGAAGAACTTGTCCGCCCAGGGGATGAAGTACTTCCAGTTCGGGGCATCGGTGTGGCCGGCGTCATGCTGCCGCCAAGCCAGCTGGCCCTCGAGAAGGCCGTCATTCACATGCGTCATTATTGCGGTGTGATAGTCGTCACCGATTCCCAGATCCTTTGCGCCCAACAGGCGGAAGACCGCGCCCGCGGCCACAGTCGCCATAAAGCTGCCCTGCTGGTCCAGCCACTTTGCGTCTCCCATTTCCGGGATGCCGTAGCTGATAAACGTCGGGCGCGGCGCGCACAGCGCGATCAGTTCGTTCGAATCCACCGGCAGGTCACTGGCATTCTTGCTTCCGAATGAACCTGCGCTGGCGCCATACTTGATGAAATTTCCTGCCATCCAGTGATACTCGCCAGAGCCCGTCAGACTCTCTACCGCTTCTCCGAAATTTCGGCGATGCGGTTTCGTGCCGCCTTCCCCGGACGATCCTACCAGCGCCACCGCAAAGCGAGGATCGAACGCCATGATCACGAGCGCGGCTTTTCCGTAACGCGAGACGCCTTCGATGCCGACATGCTTGGCGTCCACGCCCTTGTCGGTCTCGAGATAGTCGAGGCCGCGCGAGGCGCCCCAACCCCACGCCCGTAACGCACCCCAGTCGTCGGGCTTTCGCGGCTGACCCTTGTTGGTGAGGCCAATGATGCCCTTGGTCAGACCTACGCCGTTATCCGCCTGGACGCTGCTGGTGTCGAGCAGCGCATAGCCCCATCCGTTGGCGATGAGTTGTTCCATCGCGGGCGGATCGCTCCCCATCATCTTCTTAAACTCCGGATGACTTGCGATGAACTTCAGGATCGCGGCGCTGCTGAACATGATCATCACGGGCACGGGACCTTTCGCGTTCCCGGGCGTGACCAGAGTCATTTCGATGTCTAGGTCGATCGACGGGTAGGCCGAGTTGTCCACATGTCCGATCAGCTGCTTCTCAACCGTAGGGAAAACACCGGCCTTCGACGCGATTGTGCTCTTCGCCATCCAGGTCACCTTCGGCACATTGGGCGGGATGCGGCCCAGGACTTCGCGCTCGAAATCTTCGACAATCTCGGGGCGTCGCTGATCCCACCATTGTTTGGCCGACGTAACCTTTTTCCCGTTCTTCAACCTGAGCGCGTCGGGAAGATCTCCATAGGGATTGGCTTTCTCCTCATCGTAATTTGCGTGGTTAGGATCCTTCTCATTCCCACTCGGGCCGGGGCGGAGCGCTTTGACCCCGAGCTGATCCATCATGTTCTGATGGTCCTGATCCGCCGTCCAATTCTCCGGCGGAGATTGCTGTGCGGTGGTCGTTGGACAAACGAGAACAGCCAAAGCGGCTAGTGCCGCAATCCTCGACAGTGGCTTAAAGAGCATGGAACAAATCATAGTTTGATTCTCGACAAGACATTCTCCGCTGGCTATGCCTCTTTCCGCAATGCCGCAACATCCCGTATCCTCTAGACTGTCCCAGAAGCCCATCTCTCCGCATGATCGTTAACTTCGCCGAACGCGCCCATAACCACAACTGGGAACTCGACCCGGTGATCCGTTCGCTGCTCGACACGGATTTCTACAAATTGCTGATGTTGCAGTTCATCTGGAAGCATTTCCCCAAGACGCGCGTGGAGTTCTCGCTGTTCAATCGCCATTCCTCGGTAAGGATGGCCGACATCATTCACATCGAGGAGCTCAAGGTGCAACTGCAGCACGTTCGCGGGCGGCGGTTTCGAAAGTCGGAACTGGTCTGGTTGGCAGGCAATACGTTCTATGGCCGCCGCGGAATCTTCGAGCCCGCATTTCTGGAGTGGTTGGAACGCGACTTCCGCCTCTCGGACTATCACCTGTCGGTACAGGACGGCCAGATCAACCTGACATTCGAGGGCGCCTGGACCGAGACCACGATGTGGGAACTCTATGCGCTCGCGATCCTGGACGAGCTGAAAACGCGCGCTCAACTGAAGACGCTGAGCGAGTTCGGGCTCGACGTTCTCTATGCGCGGGCCAAGACAAAGCTGTGGAGCAAGATCGAGCGACTGCGTGGCGTGCCCGGGCTTAGCATCGCGGACTTTGGCACGCGCCGCCGGCATAGTTTTCTGTGGCAAGAATATGTGGTCGTGGCGATGGCTGCGAATCTTGGCAACAGTTTTATCGGAACGTCTAACGCTTTCCTCGCCCACAAGCACGATCTGGAGTCGATTGGAACGAATGCGCATGAAATTCCGATGGTGATGGCCGCTCTTGCGCCCGACGATGTCGCGCTGAAGGAGTCACAGTATCGGGTGCTCGAACTGTGGCAGCAGACCTACGACGGCGCACTCAAAGTCATGCTGCCCGATACGTTCGGCACCACGCAGTTTCTTGCCGGAGCGCCCGACTGGGTCGCCGACTGGACCGGCCAGCGCGTCGACAGCAAAGATCCCTACATCGCAGGCGACGAATACATCGCATGGCTGAAGGCGCGCGGGCGCGACGCTCGAGATAAGTTGCTGATCGCCTCCGACACGCTGGACGTTGACCAGATTCTCGGACTTCACGCCTATTTCGGCGGCACACTGGCCAGGGGCCTGACCGCTGCCGATTTTCGCAGCGCCGCTGATTTCGAGGATCACGAGAAGTGGACACCCGGACGCCGCGTCCGCGTCAGCGCCGGATGGGGCACTCTGCTGACCAACGACTTTCGCGGATGCAATCCCAACGACGGCACCGGATTCGACCCGATCAGCCTCATCTGCAAGGTGAAAACGGTGGAAGGCCGGCCGGCTGTGAAGCTCTCCGATAATTTTTCCAAGGCGTTAGGGCCAACGGAGGAAATCGAACGCTACCGCAGAGTCTACGGCACGGCAGGAATCGCCAACGCTCCCGTGGTGGCGTGACCGCAATCCGCTTTGTGTGGCACATTAGAAGTTCATGCCCGCCGACGCCAGAGCTGGACGCGCCGCCTTCACGCATCCCGCGTTTGTTCTGTTCCAGATCGCCCGCTTTCTGATCGTTGCGGCAGTCGAGATGCAGGCGGTGGCCGTGGGATGGCAAGTCTACGAGATCACCCATCGGCCGCTCGATCTCGGCTTCGTGGGGCTGGCGCAATTTCTTCCCGCGATTCTGCTGTTCCCAATTTCCGGCCATGCTTCCGATCGGTATGAGCGCCGCTACGTGCTCTCTACTTGTTATGCCGGATTCGCCGTCTGCTTCGCCCTGCTGCTCGTGCTCGCACATCGCCAGGTGCATTCCGTCGCGGCGATTTATGTGGTGCTGATTCTGCTCGGAGTGGTGCGCTCGTTCAATGGCACGGCCAGCCGGTCGATTCTGCCGCAGTTGGTCTCGGAAGAACATTTTCCCAACGCAGTCGCCTGGAACGCCACAACTTTCCAGACGGCCACAATTCTCGGCCCAGCGTTCGGCGGCATTCTTTATGCGGCCTTTCACGGCCCGTCCGTGGTCTACGCAGTTGCATTGCTGACGGCCATCGGGGCAACGCTCTCCACCTTCCGCATCAAACCGGAAACCAAAGCGCGCCCGCGCGAGCCCATGACTCTCAAGACGGTGTTTGCGGGGCTGCATTACATCCTGGAAAAGAAACTCATCCTGGGCGCGATCTCGCTCGATCTGTTTGCTGTCCTGCTCGGCGGCGCCGTCGCCTTGCTGCCGGTCTATGCGAGAGAGATCCTTCGCACCGGGCCGTGGGGCCTTGGCCTGCTCCGCAGCGCCCCAGGCGTTGGAGCTGCGATCATGGCAGTCCTGCTGGCTCATCGTCCGCTGCGAGGGCGGTCGGGGCTCATCCTGCTGTGGTCCGTTGCGGGCTTCGGCGTCTTTACTATTATTTTCGGCGTGTCGCGCAGTCTCGTCATCTCGCTGATTGCGTTGCTGCTGCTGGGAGCCAGCGACATGGTCAGCGTCATCATCCGCGCCACGCTGACGCAATTGGCCACGCCCGACGAAATGCGTGGCCGAGTCACTGCCGTAGACATGATCTTCATCGGCACCTCCAACGAATTCGGACAGTTCGAGTCGGGCGTGACGGCGCAGTGGTTCGGCACCGTGCCCGCTGTCGTGCTGGGAGGAATCGGAACCCTGGTGGTGATCGGACTGTGGGCCTGGCTCTTCCCGGAGTTGCGGCAAGCGGGAGAACTCACCGACATCAAGGCTCCGCAGTTGGAAACCACAGCGACTTCCGATGCCAGCACGTTACCCTCGTAAGAGCCTCCCAAACCTTGTCATCCTGAGGGGCGGTTTTTTGCCCCGAAGGACCTATGCATTCTGGCGGCTTCTCAGGTCTGTAGCGGGAAGAAATTCAAAATGAACGCGCCAAGGTAGAGATTTTTCCGCGCCCGTCGATCGCGAATTCCGCAGCTGCTCTTTCGTCGCACTTCCGATGAATGCCGTAGAATGACCGCTCATTCGGAGCGGTGCCGATCGGCAATAATCATTCAGCGCCGCTGGGAAAGAACGATTTGCTCGAACGCTACTTCCATCTCAGCGAGAACCAGACAACTTTACGCCGTGAATTTCTCGGCGGCCTTACCACTTTCCTGACGATGGCCTACATCGTCGCGGTGAATCCGAAAATGCTTTCCGAGACCGGGATGCCGGTCGAGGGCGTGCTGTTCGCAACCTGCGCCGCATCGGCTGCGGCCACGCTGGTGATGGGGCTCTACGCCAACTATCCCATCGCCCTCGCGCCCGGCATGTCGCTGAATGCATACTTCACCTATGTGGTCTGCCTGGGGATGCATGTGCCCTGGCGTACGGCTCTTGGCGTAATCTTTCTCTCCGGATGCGCATTTTTGGTTCTCACCGTTACACGCGTGCGCGAGCAGATCGTCAACGGAATTCCGACTTGCCTCAAGCACTCAACCGCTGGCGGCATCGGGATGTTTATTGCGTTTGTCGGATTGCGGAACGCGAAGCTGGTGGTCGCCAACCCGGCGACTTTCGTTAGCCTGGGCAGCTTCGCCGACCATGAAACGCAGCTGGCCTGCATCGGCCTCGCGATCATGCTCGTCTTCATGACGCGCAAAATCACCGGCGCGATCCTGATCGGCATCGCCGTGACAGCGCTGCTGGGAATTCTGCGTGGCATGGCGGCATGGCCGGGAGCAATCTTTTCGCTGCCGCATCCTTCCCTGACCTGGCTGCAGCTCGACGTGCGCGGCGCACTTCATTTGGGGCTCTTTGAGATCGTCTTCGTCTTCCTGTTTGTGGATCTCTTCGACAACGTGGGCACGCTGGTCGGAGTGTGCGAGCAAGGCGGATTCGTAAAGGACGGCAAGATTCCGCGCGTCGGGAAGGCGTTGCTGTCGGACGCCGTCGGCAGCGTAATTGGCTCGCTCACAGGAACGTCCACAGTGACCAGCTACATCGAAAGCGCAGCGGGAGTCGCCGCAGGCGCGCGGACTGGACTCAGCAATGTCTTCGTCGCAGCCTTCTTTTTTCTGGCCATGTTTTGCGCGCCGCTCGCTGCCGCGATCCCGGGATATGCCACCGCACCGGCTCTGATCCTTGTGGGTGCACTCATGACCGAGTCCATCGCACGCGTCGAATGGGCGGACTTCACGGAGTCGATTCCAGCATTCATCACTCTGGTCGCGACGCCGCTCACTTTCAGCATCGCGACCGGGCTGAGCCTCGGGCTGATCTCCTACACTCTTGTGAAAGTCGCGGCGGGAAAGTTCCGCGAGGTCAGTGCCGTCATTTGGATTCTTACAGGTCTCTTCTTGCTCCGCTACATCTATCTCGCCGCTGGATAGCCTCTCCCGTCGGCCGTTCTTAGAGGCAGAAGAAAGAGCACCACTTACTTCCCTTTCAGCACCGTCTTGGCGGCGCCCATGTTTTCGTATTTGTCGTAGACCCTGACCACGACCACATGTTCAGTGGCGGCGTCTTTCCCCGCGTCGAGCCCAACCGCAAAATCGTAATCCTCCGCCTTAGCGTCGGAAAGCTGCCCCACCGGTTCAACATACTTCCACTCGCTCGCGTCGACCGAGTACTCAGCGCGTCTGATCGGCGAGAACCCATCCTCCGCGCGGAAGCGCACATGAATTTTTCCGCTCTCGACGGCTGCGGCCAGGTTCTCGATCCGCGGCGGCGTCGTATCCACCTCGAACCGGCGGCTGATTTTTTCCGCCGTCAATGCCTCGCCCGGTGAATGCGATGGAGCGTCGGAAGCCACTACCTTCACCGTATAGCCGCCGTCCGGCAAAAGGCTGGCATCGCAGGAATAAGCCTTGTCGGTGAGATTTTCCTTCAGCAGAAGCCAGCGGCTCTCTCCGTCACCGCGATAATAGACGGAGTACACAAGCTGGTCGTCATTCTCGTCGTGCGCGCTCCACTTGATGCCGATGGCGTCGCGGTCCCGCGTACTCGGCACCGGCGATTCAAAATGCCCGCTCGACGATCCGCTCAGATCCGTGCCCAGGTTCAACCCCGAAGGCTTCGGCGACGCCTGATAGCGCACTCCCATCTGTACGGTCACGTCGTCAATCTCGGGCGGCACATTCTTCGGCAGATAATTCAGAGTCACGCTGTCGACAGTCGGCTTCGCGGAGCCAGCATGCAGCACGGCTTTCCACTGCGCATAACGCGCGGCAGGAACTCCCATCTCGCCATCTTTGCCAATATCCAGTTTTTTCCACGCACTCCAGTTGCGGTCGGGATTATCCACGTTGCCGCTGCGTGCCAGCAGCTCCACGGTGCCGGTGCCACGGAACTCGGCGCGTCCCCAGCGCGAAAAAATCTTCGCATCAAACACATCGCTCTCGTAGGTTCCTTCATTTTCCGGACCCGCCCCGACTATGAAAAGCTTCCCCAGATTGCTGCTCGAGGCGTAAAGCGCGCCCCCCGGGGCCTTGGCAAATCCCGTGACTTGCGACGCCGGAGCCTTCAGCAGATCGGAAAATTCATCCGCGCCCTCAATCGCAAAAACATGCCCGCGATTCCCCGTTCCGGCGAGCAGGCGATCGTGCGAATCGAACGCGAGCGCGTACACGATGTCTTCGTGCGAAGTCCAAATCCGCGAAGGCGATCCGTCCGGAGCGATCTTGAAAATGTCCGACCCGCCGCTCGATCCGCCTCCCGGAAGTGGAAACGGCCCACTCGGTACTGCACTTGGTGAAGGCGTCGCCGCGGCCCCGGCCCCCTGCGTCCCGGTTGCGGCTGGCGCACTGGCATTCATGTTGATCATTGCCAGCGCGGCGCTTGCTGTTGCGCTCCCCGACCCCGCCTTTTTCTCGCCCACCCCGGCCGCATAGATATTTCCTGCACGATCCAGCGCCAGAGCCGTGATCTCTTTCTTCGGCGCGCTGTAGAGCACAAACCCTTCACCCGCAGGAGAAATCCGGTACACCATCCCGCTGCCATCGGTGCCGGCGATTACATTGCCTTGTGCGTCGAGGGCCAGCACGCGAATGTGCGTTTCGTCGCTCTTGAAGAATAGCGAGTGCTCGCCCTTCGCCGTGACTTTGTAGATTTCGCCGTGATCGCCGGTTGCCACATAAAGGTTCCCGCTCTTGTCGAGCAGCAGGTCCCAGATGTATTTCGTCCCAGGCGCGAAATAGACTGACGAACTCCACGACGCGTCGAGAGCAGGCTTGGCGGCATCCTTCGGAGCATCCTTGTTCGCGGTCTTGCTGTCGGCTTTCGCCTCAGTCTTGCCGCCCGGCTTGTGCGCGATCTTATAAACCTTGCCGTCGGGGGCTGTAGCCGCGTAGATCACGCCTCCGGGAGCGGCCTCCAATGACTGCACCTGCAACTCCTGCGGCTCGAAGATGATGGCGGCCTTGCCGTCGGGCCTGATCCGGTACACGCGCGCCGGCGCTCCAGTCGCGGCATACACATTGCCCGCTTCATCGGCCGCGATCGCCCAAATGTAGGTCGAAGGCGTGGCATAAAGCGGCTTGAATGCCGGAGCCAACTCCAGCCCGCCCACACTGCGAATGGCCACTCCCGTGGCCGTACCTTTGATCATTTCGTCGAATTTCGATTGTTCCAAGGTGCGCGTGCCGTCGGCAAACGCCAGGGCTGTCAGGAATATTCCGCTGCAAAGAAAAATGAACTGCCGTCCGAAACTCTGCACTCTCATCCCTCGATTCAATCCCGTCGTAGAGACGTAGTTTGCTACGTCTCCTCTCGCCATCACCCCAAAGCCCAGACTATCACGCGAACGGACCCTGTCGCCGATCGAGTGAACGTGCGGCCCGGGCCCGATTGCCAACTTCCGGAAAGCCAGTACTGGCGTAGTTCGGAAAGAATAACGACTCGTATCAGGGCACGCCATTCCAGGCGTGCCGCAACAACTGGCAAGCGACTCCCGCTTTAGCGGCTGCGGCGAACCACAGCGGCTGAAGCCGTTTACTTTCGCCTCAAAGCTGGCGGCATCGCTGAAGCGAAGCCCTGATACGAATCATCTCTGTCAAACTGCACCACCGCCAAAAGCCGGAAGCCGAGAGCCGCCGCCCGCTACGTGATATCGTAGATTTTTATGCCGTCGTCGCGTCAAAAGCTGCTCACCACGCTGGCCCACAAATCGTTCCGCCTGGGCGAGTTCAAACTCTCCTCGGGAGGCACCAGCGACTACTACATCGACTGCCGCACCACCACGCTCGACGCCAAAGGCTCGCGCCTGACCGGAGAAGTCTTTCTAGAAGAAATCCAGAAGCGCGGATGGAAGCCCCAAGCCATCGGCGGCCTGACCATGGGCGCCGACCCTATCGTTGTGGCAATTTCCGTGGTCAGCGGCGAACTGAATGGATTCCTGGTGCGCAAGGCCGAGAAGCAGCACGGCACCGGACAACGCATCGAAGGCTTTCGCCAGAAGGGCGCACGCGTCGTGATCGTAGACGATGTCTGCACTACCGGAGCGTCGACGGTCCAGGCGATCGAAGCGGCATGTGAATTCGGATTCGAGGTGGTCGGCGCGATGTGCCTGGGGATCGCGCCGTTCTCACG
>Ga0209863_10001187_pt1 | contig 10513 bp, 9 predicted proteins | sample OrgsoiDNA2013046_FD_185796 | JGI IMG/M metagenome (GOLD analysis project Ga0209863, IMG submission 185796) | Permafrost soil microbial communities from the Arctic, to analyse light accelerated degradation of dissolved organic matter (DOM) -... | ecosystem: Environmental > Terrestrial > Soil >...
CATCGGCGGCGATCTGGGGGATCAGCGTCACGCCGTAGCCGCCCGCGACCATCTGCATCACGGTGGTCAGGCTGCTGGCGCCAAACGCCGTCCCGCCGGGGCCGGCGCTGCGGCTCCGCGCCGCGGTCGCGCAAAATGCCAGCGCCTGATCGCGCAGGCAGTGGCCGTCTTCGAGCAGAATCAACCGGCTTTGGTCGATGTCCTCGGCGGCGACCCGCGTCGCCTCCGGGCGCGGATCGCCTGAGGGCACCGCGAGCAGAAACAGGTCTTCGAACAGGGCAATCGTAGCGATGTCGGACTCGCCGACCGGCAAGGCGAGCATCGCCGCGTCGAGCGCGCCGCTCTTGATGTCCTCGACAAGTTGCCTGGTCTGGGTTTCGCGCAGCTCCAGCCGCAATTCCGGAAATCGGGTTTGCAGCAGCGGCAGAATCCGCGGCAGCAAATAGGGCGCCAGCGAGGGAATCACCCCGAGCGTCAGCCGCCCCGTCAGCAGGCCGCCGCGATGACGGGCGAAGTCGACCAGATCGCGCGACGCCGTGAGAACATCATCGGCCCGGCGGGCGATTTCGCGGCCGACATCGGTCAGCATCACCTCGCCCGGCCGCCGCTCCACCACCGCGACGCCGAGCGTCCGCTCCAGGTCGCGAATCTGCATCGACAGCGCGGGCTGGGTCACGGCGCAGGCCTCGGCCGCGCGGCCGAAATGGCCGTGCTTGGCGAGCGCCGAAAGATAACGAAGCTGTCGAAGCGTGATCATTCCGATCAGATAAACTGATCGGGAGCTCAAGACAATTCGACTGGACCTGATGTTGGATATCTTCCAAAGTGGGGGTCCAGCGAATTTGGCGAGAGGCACCAACCCCGCGGATCCGGGCTGACGTGGTTGTTCCAGGTCGATGCCTCTGCGGGTCAGCCCTTGATCAAATGCGCCCTGCCCCACCTGCCGGAAGGAGTAACAGCCATGGCTGACCTCCCCCAATTAACGACCACAGCCGGCAACGCGAACACGATCGGAGAGAAACATGGACGCAAAGACTGACGACAGCGCAGGCAAGTGCCCGTTCACCGGCGGCACCCACGGACACAGGAACCGCGACTGGTGGCCAGAGCACCTCGATATCGGCGTGCTCCATACGAACGCGCCCGCCGCCGATCCGATGGGCGAAGCGTTCGACTATGCCAAGGAATTCGAGAGCCTCGACCTCGACGCCGTGATCAAGGACCTGCATGCCCTGATGAAGGACTCGCAGGAGTGGTGGCCGGCCGATTTCGGTCACTACGGCGGACTGTTCATCCGTTTGGCCTGGCACAGCGCCGGCACCTACCGCATCGCCGACGGCCGTGGTGGCGCCGGCGCCGGCCAGCAGCGCTTCGCGCCGCTCAACAGTTGGCCCGACAACACGAACCTGGACAAGGCGCGCCGCCTGCTGTGGCCGATCAAGCAGAAGTACGGCCGCAAGCTGTCCTGGGCCGATCTGTTTGTTCTCTCCGGTAACGTCGCCCTCGAATCGATGGGCTTCAAGACGTTCGGATTCGCCGGCGGCCGCGCCGATGTGTGGGAGCCTGAAGAGCTGTACTGGGGTCCCGAAGGCACGTGGCTGGGCGACGAACGCTACAGCGGCGAGCGAGAGCTCGCCGAACCGCTCGGCGCGGTGCAGATGGGGCTGATCTACGTCAATCCGGAGGGCCCGAACGGCAATCCGGATCCGGTCGCGTCCGCGAAGGATATCCGCGAGACGTTCTTCCGCATGGCGATGAACGACGAAGAGACCGTCGCGCTGATTGCCGGTGGCCACACCTTCGGCAAGACGCACGGCGCGGGCGATCCGTCGCTGATGGGCCCGGATCCGGAAGGTGGCGCCATCCAGGATCAGGGCCTCGGCTGGAAGAGCAAGCATGGCGCCGGCTTCGGCGCCGACACCATCACGGGCGGTCCGGAAGTGACCTGGTCGCAGACGCCGACGAAGTGGAGTAACCACTTCTTCGAAAACCTGTTCAACTTCGAATGGGAGCTGACGAAGAGCCCGGCCGGCGCACAGCAGTGGAAAGCGAAAGGCGCCGAGGCCACGATCCCGGACGCGTATGACGCATCGAAAAAGCATGTTCCGACCATGCTGACCACGGACCTCGCTTTGCGCTTCGACCCTGCCTACGAGAAGATCTCGCGGCGCTTCTACGAGCATCCGGAACAGTTCGCGGACGCTTTTGCCCGCGCCTGGTTCAAGCTCACGCACCGCGACATGGGGCCGATCGTACGCTATCGCGGCAAGCTCGTGCCGAAGGAGACGCTGATCTGGCAGGACCCGGTCCCCGCCGTGGATCATCCGCTGATCGGGGAGCAGGACATTGCGGCTCTGAAGGCGAAAATCCTCGCGGCCGGCCTGCCGGTTTCCCAGCTCGTCTCGACCGCCTGGGCATCGGCCTCGACGTTCCGCGGCTCCGACAAGCGCGGCGGTGCCAACGGTGCGCGGATTCGCCTGAGCCCGCAGAAGGATTGGGACGTGAACAATCCGCCAGAGTTGGCGAAGGTCCTCTCGAGCCTCGAAGCGATCCAGAAGGAGTTCGGCAGGAAAGTGTCGCTCGCCGACCTGATCGTTCTCGGCGGCAGCGCCGCAATCGAGAAGGCCGCGAAGGACGCCGGTCTGACCGCGACGGTCCCGTTCACGCCCGGCCGCATGGACGCGTCGCAGGAGCAGACCGACGCCGCATCCTTTGCTCCGCTCGAACCCCGCGCTGACGGCTTCCGCAACTATATCAGCGGCAAGAGGCAGTTCATGATGCCGGAGGAGGCCTTGGTGGATCGGGCGCAACTGATGACGCTGACGGCGCCCGAGATGACGGTGCTCGTCGGCGGCCTGCGCGTGCTGAACGCCGGACAGCCGGCGCACGGCGTCTTCACCAATCGGCCGGAGACGCTGACGAACGACTTCTTCGTCAATCTGCTCGACATGGGCACGCAATGGCAGCCGTCCGCTGGAACCGAAGGCGTGTTCGAAGGGCGCGACCGGAACACGAACCAGGTCAAGTGGACCGGCACCCGTGTCGACCTGATCTTCGGTTCGCACTCCCAGCTGCGCGCCCTCGCGGAAGTCTATGCGTGCGCGGACTCGAAGGAGAAGTTTGTGAAAGACTTCGTGGCGGCGTGGACCAAGGTGATGGATCTGGACCGCTTCGACCTCGCCTGAGGATCCACAAGCCGCGGAGTTAATTTTCCGCGTTTTGTTGAAATTGAGGACGCCCTCGCGATAATATCGCGGGGGCTTTTTCTTTCGTCCGTCATTCCGGACGGTCCGCGACGCGGACCGATCCGGAATCTCGAAGCGGGGTCGGAAGCTGTCTTCTCGAGATTCCGGGTTCGCGCGTTATACGCGCGCCCCCGGAATGACGAACATTTTGAGGATCACCCAGATGCCGCTACCCACGATCCGTCCGGCGCGACCTGACGAATATGACGAGATCGCGCGCGTCTGGATGAACAGCTGGGCCTCGACCGGGCTCGAGGATGCCAGTGAGCCGCTGCTGGCGAAACTGCGCGCGCGCATCCTGCTGGAGGTGGAGAAAGGCTGGAGCCTCTACGTCGCCGACGATCGCGGAACGCTGGCGGCGATGCTGGCGTTGCATCTGCCGCACCTTTATCTCGACCAGTTGTTCGTATCGCCCGAATATCAGGGCCAAAACCTCGGGCGGAGGCTGCTCGCCTTCACCCGACGGCATCTGCCGGATGAAATCTGGCTGCGTTGCGTGCGCGAGAACGAAAAAGCGTGGCGCTGGTACGAGCGCGAGGGTTTTGTGTTCGAAGAAGAAGCGATCGAGCCGATGATGGGGCAGATCATGAAATACTATCGATGGAAAAAAGAAGGAGCGGTCTGATGATGAAACTCTATTGGTCGCCACGCTCGCGGTCGTTTTCCGCGCTGTGGCTGATGGAAGAAACCGGAAAACCTTACGAGCGCGTGCTGACCGACATTTCCACCGGCGCGCAAAAGACGCCGGAATATCTGGCGATCAATCCGATGGGCAAGGTGCCGGCGCTGACGGACGGCGAGGCGACGCTCGCGGAATCCGCCGCGATCTGCGCCTATGTCGCCGAACGCTATCCGGAAGCGAAACTCGCCCCGCCGCCGGGCGATCCGCTGCGCGCGAAATATCTTTACTGGCTGTTTTTCGCGCCCGGCTGCATCGAACCGGCGATGGTGCAGGTCGCGACCAAGATCGAGATGAACCCGGTGGCGGCGGGCTGGGGCGATGCCCAGCGGGTATTCGACGTGCTCGACACGGCGCTGGCGAAGGGACCGTGGATCCTCGGCGAACAATTCTCGGCCGCGGATATCATCATCGGCTCCGGGCTGAACTTCGCGGTGCGGCTGTTCAAGATGGTGCCGTCGCGCCCGTCATTCGACCGCTACATCGATCGCTGCGCGGCGCGGCCGGCCTTCGAGCGCGCGAGCGTGCTTGCGGCGGGGTAGCGGCGACTACGCCGCCCCGTTCCCGTTCTTCAAATCTTCCGGCCGCGGCATCGAAATGATGTTGTAGCCGGAATCGACATAATGGATTTCGCCGGTGACCCCGGTCGACAGATCCGACAGCAGATACAGTGCCGAGCCGCCGACCTCGTCGATGGTGACGGTGCGCCGCAGCGGCGCGTGGAGCTGTTGAAATCTCAGCATGTCGCGCTGATCGGCGATCCCCGCGCCGGCGAGCGTGCGAATGGGCCCCGCCGAGATGGTGTTGACGCGAATATTGCGCGGACCGAAATCGGCCGCGAGATAGCGCACCGAGGCTTCCAGCGCGGCCTTGGCGACGCCCATCACATTGTAGTTCGGCAGCACGCGGGTCGAACCGCCATAGGTCAGGGTGATCATCGAGCCGCCGCGCTCGGGCATCATCGCCGCCGCGCGCTTGGCAAGTTCCGTGAACGAGAAGCACGAGATCACGAGGGTCCGCGAAAAGTTTTCGCGCGAGGTGTCGGCGTAGCGGCCCTTCAACTCGTTCTTGTCGGAAAAGCCGATGGCATGGACCAGAAAATCCAGCTGCCCCCATGTTGCACGCAACGCATCGAAAACGGCATCGACGCTGGCGATGTCCTCGACGTCGCAGGGCAGAACCAGGGGTACCCCGAGCTGTTCGGCGAGCGGCTTGACGCGCTTGCCCAAGGCTTCGCCCTGATAGGTGAACGCAAGCTCGGCTCCCTGCGCGGCGAGCGCCTTGGCAATGCCCCAGGCGATCGAATGGTCATTGGCAACGCCCATGATCAAGCCGCGCTTGCCCTTCATCAGGTCCTGCATAGTCCGTGCGCTCCACTCATCCCCAATGATGTCATCACCCGCCAACCGGTCCAGCCTCCGGCTGGCCGGATGACAGGCTCCAGCGGGTGATCCAGTAACACGAAGCGTTGCGATGAAACACGAGAGCCGCGGAATACTGGATGCCCCGCTTTCGCGGGGCATGACGAAAACAAAATCTCACGCATCCATCCGCCTGAACACCAGCGTGGCGTTGGTGCCGCCGAATCCGAAGGAATTCGACAGCACGGTTCCGAGCTTCGCATTGTCGATGCGCTTGCGCACGATCGGCATGTCGGCGAACGCCGGATCGAGTTCGGTGATATGGGCGCTCTCGCAGATGAAACCGTTGTTCATCATCAATAGCGCGTAGATCGCCTCCTGCACGCCGGTGGCGCCGAGCGAATGCCCGGTCAGCGCCTTGGTCGCGGAAATCGGCGGACACTTGTCGCCGGTCCCGAACACCCTGCGAATCGCCTCGATTTCCGGCGGGTCGCCTGCCGGCGTCGAGGTCGCGTGCGGATTGATGTAGTCGATCCTGGTATTCACCGTCGCCATCGCCATTTTCATGCAGCGCTCGGCGCCCTCGCCGGATGGCGCGACCATGTCGTAGCCGTCGGAGGTCGCGCCGTAACCGACGATTTCGCCATAGATGCGCGCGCCGCGCGCCTGGGCATGCTCGAGCTCTTCCAGCACCACCACGCCAGCGCCGCCGGCGATGACAAAACCGTCGCGGCTGACGTCGTAGGGGCGCGAAGCGGTCGCGGGCGTGTCGTTATATTTCGACGACATCGCGCCCATGGCGTCGAACAGTACCGATAGCGTCCAGTCGAGTTCTTCGCAGCCGCCTGCGAAAATGATGTCCTGCTTGCCGATCTGGATAGTCTCGTAGGCATTGCCGATGCAATGATTCGAAGTCGCGCAGGCCGACGAAATAGAGTAGTTCACGCCCTTGATCTTGAACCAGGTGGCGAGCGTCGCGGACGCCGTCGATGACATCGCCTTCGGCACCGCGAACGGTCCGACCCGCTTCGGCCCCTTGCTGCGGGTGATATCGGCCGCCTCGACGATGGTGCGGGCCGATGGCCCGCCGGAGCCCATGATGATGCCGGTGCGGATGTTGGAAACGTCGGCGGGCTCGAGGCCGGAATCCTGGATCGCCTGCTCCATCGCGACGTGATTCCACGCCGCGCCTTCGCCGAGGAAACGCATCGCGCGCCGGTCGATGACGCCGGCGGAGTCGAGCGTGGGTGCGCCCTGCACCTGGGAGCGGAAACCGAGCTCCGCATATTTCTCCGCGCGCGTAATTCCGGACTTCGCCTCATGAAGGCTCGCAAGCACTTCCTGGGTGTTGTTTCCGATCGACGAGACGATACCCATCCCCGTGATGACAACCCGCCTCATGATCGCCTCGCCCTGTCGTTGCGTTTTTGTGTGATGGCTGTCACCAAATCCAACGACGCCTCGCCGGCCGGAGCGACTAATTTACGTTCCCGACTGCAATGCGGCATCTTACTTGAACAGCCCGACCCTCAAATCCTTCGCGCGGTAGATAATCTCACCGTCGGCCGAAAGCCACCCATCGGCGATGCCTAGCACGAGCTTTAGACGGATCACGCGTTTGATGTCGACGTTGTACACAATCTTGCGAACGTTCGGCATCACCTGTCCGGAAAGCTTCAGCTCGCCGAGACCGAGCGCCCGGCCGCGCCCCTCGCCGCCGGTCCAACCCAGAAAGAAACCGACCATCTGCCAGAGCGCGTCGAGTCCCAGACACCCCGGCATCACGGGATCGCCCTTGAAATGGCACCCGAAGAACCAAAGGTCCGGATTGACGTCGAGTTCGGCGCGGACCACGCCCTTGCCGTATTCCCCGCCCGTTTCGGAAATTTCGCTGATGCGGTCGAACATCAGCATCGGAGGCAGCGGCAATTGTGCGTTGCCCGGGCCAAACATCTCACCGCGGCCGCACGCCAGCAGATCCTCGTATTCGTAACCGCCGCGCCGATCCAGCATCTGCTGACCCTCTCTTGAAATTCCCGATGGAGCATTTTCGAGCGAAATGGACCCGTTTCGCCTGGGAAGCGCGCCAGTTATCATGGATTGGCACAAATACCACAGCTCGGAATTGCCCTGCGGCAATTGGCGCTCGCCTTTGCCGAAATCGCAAAGTCCGCGCGCTCTCTATCATACAGCCCCGCGGACGGCAAAGCACCTCGGCATGGCAAACCACGGCGCCCGCGCCAGGGTTCCTGACGGCCCTGGACCGGGCCTAGTTGCGAAAAGCTTGCATCTAACCAATTACTTTCTTATATTCCATTGCGATAGTGCTGGGAGAGCGAGTGCGGTGCCTGCAGTGGAAACGAGCAATGACGGTTCGAGTTTGAATGTTGACGAGGCCGGCCCCGGAACTGGCGGTGCGGGACGTCAACCGGCTTTGACCGGTTGCCCGTGGCACGATGTCAATGAAATGCTGCAGGCGGCCGGACTGCGTCCGACCCGTCAGCGGATGGCGCTCGGCTGGCTGTTGTTCGGCAAGGGCGCGCGCCATCTCACCGCGGAAATGCTTTACGAGGAGGCGACCCACGCCAAGGTTCCGGTGTCGCTCGCCACGGTCTACAACACCCTCAATCAGCTCACCGATGCGGGCTTGCTGCGCCAGGTCAGCGTCGACGGCACCAAGACCTATTTCGATACCAACGTGTCGGCGCATCACCACTTCTATCTCGAAAACAACCACGAACTGATCGATATCCCGGATCCGAATCTGGTGTTGCAGAAGATGCCGGAAGTGCCCGAAGGCTACGAGATCTCCCGGGTCGACATGGTGGTCCGGCTGCGCAAGAAGCGCTGAGCGTTCACGCCAAGACGTCATACGCGGGCCGCGTATCCATCAATCTTCATTAATGCTTTTTCGAAAGTGATGGATTGCCGGGAGCGCAGACAAGTTTACGCAGTCTGCGCAAGGCAGACTGCTGTGCCCGGCAATGACGGGTGGGTGTCAATTCGACGCTGTTTGTCGAATTTGCGTTCCCTAATCCACCTTCTCGTCGGCGTAGACACCCCACAGCCGTTGCTGCTCGATCCAGCCATCGAAGCCGTTGCCGGCAACACGGCACCAGCCGGCCGCGCAATGCTTGACCTGGGCGACCACTCCGGCCTGCAGGCGGGCTGCAACCGCGCTGGCTGGATCCGCGCGATCGTACAACGTCGCGAATTCGTCCTTGGTTTTCATGGTGATAACCGCCGTGCGGCGGCCCGACAGCAGCGAGTGATAGACCCAGCCCTCGGCGCCTTCGGAATCACGGACCCGGCGCCAGTTCTCGAATTCAGCGGTGATTTCAACCGGCAAGCCCGAACGGGTGTAGACCCAGGCGACGTCGTTGTCCTTGGTCGGACCGGCCCTGACGTTGACATGATCGGATTTGAGGCTGACGTAACGCGGCACCGGCAATCCGCTGGTCGTGACGGGCGAATCCTTTGCCGAAAAACCGGGGCTCACGGACGCTCCCAGCATGGATCCCGCAAGCACCATCACAGAACAAATACGCCTCAACGCCATCAACTCGTCTCCTGCCGAGATCCCAAATCAAATCGCTGGAGTTGCAGCACCGGAAATGCCGACCCCGGAAGCCCCCCATACCGCGCCCCGGCTGCCCTCGACCTGCCTTTTTGGGGTTCTTGTTTTGGCCCGGCCTTCTGCTAGAGAGGACGGAACAATGCCAAACAAGTCGACCCGAATTTTCCCTGGAAACGAAAGGGAAATATTGGGGAACCCAAGGAAAGCTAGAGCAAGCCTGGCGAGCAAACACCGGGACCGCGCGATAGCCGCAGTGTCGAACAACCGGGTTAATGAGGCCTGAACGGCGAAGCCTTTGACGATCTAAAGGTTGGCGAGCTAACGCCTCATGAGAAGAGCACATGTCGGTCAAGAAAAAGCCTCTCGTTGTCGTGACGCGCAAGCTGCCGGACTCGATCGAGACCCGGATGCGCGAGCTGTTCGACGCAAAGCTCAATCTCGACGATACGCCGTTGACGCCGGAACAACTCGCCGATGCGGTCCGCTCGGCCGATATCCTGGTGCCGACCGTCACCGACGTGATCACCGAAGAACTTCTTAAGCAGCCGGACTGCAAGCTGAGACTGATCGCCAATTTCGGCAACGGCGTCGACAATATCGATGTCGTCGCAGCCCATGCGCGCGGCATCACCGTCACCAATACGCCGAAGGTTTTGACCGAAGACACCGCCGACATGACCATGGCGCTGATTCTCGCGGTGCCGCGGCGGCTGATCGAAGGCGCCTCGATTTTCACCGAGGGCAAGAACTGGCCGGGCTGGTCGCCGACCTGGATGCTCGGCCATCGCATCGGGGGAAAACGGCTCGGCATCATCGGCATGGGCCGTATCGGCCAGGCTGTGGCGCGCCGCGCGCGAGCCTTCGGCCTGCAGATTCACTACCACAACCGCCGTCCGGTCGCGCCGCGGATCGCCGAGGAATTGGGCGCGACCTATTGGGAAAGCCTCGACCAGATGCTGGCGCGGATGGACATCATCTCGGTGAACTGCCCGCACACGCCGGCGACGTTTCATTTGGTCTCGGCGCGTCGGCTGAAACTGATCCGGAAAGACGCCTATATCGTCAACACCGCGCGCGGCGAAGTGATCGACGAGGAGACGCTGACCAAGCTGATCGAGGCGGGCGAGATCGGCGGCGCCGGACTCGACGTCTACGAGCACGAGCCCGCGGTCAATCCGAAACTGGTGCGGCTGGCGAAAGCCGGCAAGGTGACGCTGCTGCCGCATATGGGCTCGGCGACCATCGAAGGCCGTGTCGAGATGGGCGAGAAGGTGATCATCAACATCCGAACCTTCCTCGACAACCACAAGCCGCCGGATCGCGTGCTGCCAAGCATGTTGTGATCTCCTGGCGCAAGAGCCCCCACCCCGGCCCTCCCCCGCAAGCGCAGGGCTGGGGCAAGGGAACTCAACGTCGATGCCCGCTCAAATCCGTGATCCCAGGCGCATCGCCGTTAAGTGGATTCGTCGGATCGCGCGCATAGCGCAGGGTCTCGAACCGCATCGCGCGCGCGTCCACCATCAGCAACCGCCCGACCAGGCCCTCACCAAAGCCGACGATTTCGCGGATCGCCTCCAGCGCCATCATCGATCCCAGCACCCCCGCAAGCGCACCCATCACGCCGGCCTCGGCACAGGCCGGCACCGTGCCC
>Ga0209863_10001188_pt1 | contig 10507 bp, 8 predicted proteins | sample OrgsoiDNA2013046_FD_185796 | JGI IMG/M metagenome (GOLD analysis project Ga0209863, IMG submission 185796) | Permafrost soil microbial communities from the Arctic, to analyse light accelerated degradation of dissolved organic matter (DOM) -... | ecosystem: Environmental > Terrestrial > Soil >...
TCCATCCTTCCAGTTTTTAGCTGTCAAGAGGAACTTTCTACTTTGCCCTATTAGGAACTTCTCACTTTGCCGCGACACGCCGGAACGAACGCGGCCACGAGAGCCGCGGCTGCTGATATAATGGCCGCGCAAAGGAGAATCAGGTGTCTAATCCCACTACCCGCAGGTTCTTTCTGGGCGCGGCCACGGCGGTTGCCGCCACGCGCGTCTGGGGCGCCAACGACAAGATCAACGTGGCCATCGTCGGCATCGGCGGCCGCGGCACCAGCCACCTCAATACGTATTCGCGATTGCCCGAGGCCCGCGTCGCCGGCCTGTGCGACGTCAATCAGGCCGCCCGCGAGCGTGCCCAGGCGACCCTGCTCAAGAATACCAGCGAAAAAGCCAAAGAATTTGAGGATATGCGGCAGGCATTCGCCGACCCCGGCATCGACGCCGTCTCCATCGCCACGCCCAACCACTGGCACGCGCTCGCCACCATTTGGGCCCTCAAGGCCGGCAAAGACGTCTACTGCGAAAAGCCCGCCTGCTACAACATCTACGAAGGCCAGCGCATGCTCCAGGTGGCCAACGAAACCAAAAAGATGGTGCAGATCGGCTCGCAGCACCGCAGCACGCCGTACAAGATGAAAGGCATGCAGGCGCTGCACGATGGCATCATCGGCAAGGTTTACCTGGCCAAGGGCCTGTGCTTCAAGCGCCGCAAGTCTATCGGCGTGCAGGCGGACGAACCTACGCCGCCCGGGTTGAATTGGGACATGTTTCTGGGGCCCGCGCCCATGCGGCCGTACAACCTGCACCGCTTCGCCTACAACTGGCACTGGTTCTGGGACACCGGAAATGGCGACATCGGCAACCAGGGCGTGCACGAGATCGGCATCTGCCGCTGGGGCCTGGGCGACCCCGAGTGGCCTAAAGCCGCGGTGGCGATGGGCGGCAAGTACGCCAACGACGACGATACCGAAACGCCCAACACGTTGCTGGCCAGCTACGATTACGGCGGGCGCGAGATCCAATTCGAAGTCCGCGGCAACCTGACCGGCGGCGAAGGCAACCGTTCGCGCGGCGGTGCGGGCGGCCCTGGTGGACCCAGCGGCGGACGCGGCGGACGCGGACGCGGCGGTAACGCACCCGGCGACGCTCCCCCACCTCCATCGCCCGCAGCCGAACAGGCGGCGGTGGCGGCCGTATCCTCGCCGACGCCGAACATCATGATCGGCAACATGTTCTACGGCACCGAAGGCTGGATGGCGATGAGCGATGGCGGCTACCAGGTGTACAAGGGCGAGAGCGGCGAACTCATCGACGAAGGCCGTCCCGAGCGCGGCCAACCCGGCGGCGATACCACCGGCCTGCACATGCAGAACTTCCTGGCGGCCTGCCGCTCGCGCAACGTCAAGGACCTGCACGACCCCATTTCGAACGCCTACCTGAGCGCCTCGCTGTGCCACCTGGCCAACATCAGCTACCGCGTGGGCCGCAAACTCACGATTGGTCCCGGCCCGAAGTTCGGCAACGATGGCGAAGCCAATAAGATGCTCAGCCGCGAAGTCTATCGCAAACCCTACGTAGTGTAAGGAAGTGGTGTAAGGAGGAGTTATGGATGCCGCCATCGAGTGGGAAAGCCGCCCCGGGCGCCGCAAGTTCCTGACGCGGGCCCTCGGCCTGGCAGCGGTTTCGGTCAAGGCCGGAACCGCTTTCGACGAAGGCGCGCAGACACAAACCAAGGTGGCGCGCGCCGCGGGCGTCCGCGTCAAACTCGGGCTCAACGCCTATTCGTTCAATAAGCCGCTGACTGACGGTTCCATGACACTGCGCGGCGTGGTGGATTACTGCGCGCAGCACGGCATCGACGCTCTGGACGCCACGGGCTACTACTTCCCCGGCTACCCAAAGGTCCCGAGCGACGATTACATCTTCAGTTTGAAACGCCACGCTTTCGTCAACGGCGTGATTCTCAGCGGCACCGGCGTTCGCAACGATTTCACCGTGGCCAATTCCGCCGCGCGCGCGGCCGACGTGCAAATGGTGAAGAACTGGATCGAAGTGGCGGCCAAACTGGGCGCGCCGGTGATTCGCGTTTTCACCGGCCGCGGCGTGGCCGAGGGCCAGACTTTCGACAACACGCTGGAATGGATGGTCCCCCATTTCCGGGAGTGCGCCGAACACGGCAAGCGCTTCGGCGTGATTGTCGGGCTGCAGAACCACGACGATTTTCTGAAGACCGCCGCCCAGACCATTCGCGTGATCGACGCCGTCGGCTCCGCATGGTTCGGCAGTATCCTGGATATCGGAAGCCTGCGCCAGGGCGACCCCTACGCGGAAATCGAAAAGCTGATGCCGTACGCCGTCTCCTGGCAGCTTAAGGAAAAGGTGGGCCGCGGCACGCAGGAAGAAACCACCGACCTGCAAAAGGTGAAGGCCATCATCGACCGCGGCGGCTATCGCGGATTCCTCCCCGTCGAAACATTAGGCGCGGGCGACCCTCGCGAGAAAGTCGCCGTCTTCATCGAACAGGCCCGCAAAGTTTTCGCCGCGTGATTCGGTTCGCGACCATGCTAACCGGTGCCTAATTCGGCGCCGCGGGACTCCTGGCAGCGGCCGGCCCCATTACCGGCGAGACCATCCGGCAGGAGGCCCTCGATAAACTGGCCGCCGGCATGTTCACCCGTTACATGGTGGGCCAGGCCGCCGACACCTCCCGCACCATCGGCGGCAGGCACCGGCTTCCGTTCCCCGACGCCTTCGCCGGAGAAAAGGTGTACCACGTCACCGGCAAGCTCGGCACGTTGCTGGAGACTTGCGCTGCCGCCAATGAGCCACCCAGCAATGCGCTGAGCGCTCGCTGCGCTTTCAAGCTCTACCGGTGGCCCGTGGCAAGCGGTTCTGCTTCGGCAAGACCGTGTACCCGATTCCGGCAAGTGGTTCCCCAGCCCAAGAGTCACCCGCCGCTGCTACCTGCCCAAGGCCGAGAAATGAATACCGCCACAGCCATGGCGGTTCTTGGCAAACAACTCCTTTGAACTCATTCGCCGACCCCCAAGAAACCGCCGTAGCAGCGGCGGCGGCGAGTGCCGTCCACGCAGATGTTCTGGATTTCCGCCAGTTGTGGCGAGCGCTTTTGTCGCTCCCGTCGAACCGCTGCGCGTATCCGCCGGGGTAGTCGCAAATCTCCCAGGTTGTCGTTGCCGCCCACACTTTGGCTTGTGCGTCACCTTGCCTGCCGCAACGCTTTCGACGGTTCAGCCAGGCGGCCGTACCGACGCCGCGGCCGAGGTAAACAGCCTGCTGGGTTCTTCCGCTCCGGGCATGCCGATCGTCTTGTCGAACCGCAAGCCAATCTTTTCGAGAAGGCGAATGGAGCTTGGATTGTCGAGCGCGGTCACCGCCAGAATCCGTTTCAGCCCCAGGATGTTGCGGCCGTGTTCCATCACCGCGGATGCCGCTTCGTATGCATACCCTTGGGACCAGAAGCGCCGCAGAAAGGCGAACCCGATATCCGCGTCGTCCAGAAATTCGCGTTTCAACAGGCCGCAGATCCCGATAGGTACCCGCGAGGTCTTCAGTTCCACCAGGTACAGCCCAAAGCCGTGTTTTTCATAACTGGCAACCGGCCCGTTCAAGATGTACAGCGCGGCATCGGCCTGGGTCCGGACGCCCCGGTCCCCGATGTTTTGAATAAACGGCGGTTCATTGAGCAGTTCGAGGATGAACTCCGCGTCATCGGCAGTGAGCTGGCGAAGGGACAGTCTTCCGGTCTCAATCACTCCCACGGATTCCCTCATCATAGCAGCGAACGGCTGAATGCAGGTGTCAGGTATTCAGTTATCAGTAATCAGTAATCAGTCAACACATCCCCCGGGGCGCGGTGGTTCCGATTTAACTGACGACTGAGAACTGAAAACTGAAAACTGCTGAAGATGTACCATGGAAGTGTCTATGTTTTCACGCGCGTTACGCATTCTGCCGTTGTTGGCGCTATTGACTATGCCGCTGGCGGCGCAGTCGGCCGCTGACCTCGCCGGCGCCGCCCGCAAAGCGACCGACCTGTTGCTTTCCGAAAAATACGCGGACCTGATTCAGATGTTCACGCCGGACATGCGGAAAGCCTTGCCGGAATCCACGCTCATGAAGTTGGGCGCCCAGATCAAGACCTACGGCGGAGTCAAGAGCGTCGGTGACCCGCAGCCCCGCAGGATAGGGGCCGCTACCATTGTCGTGGTCCCGGTGAAATTCGCCACCCAGAACGTCAACTACCAATGGTCGGTCAACCCCGCGGGATTGATAGTCGGCATGGTGCCGCTCCCCGGCCCGCTGGACTGGCAGCGGCCGGACTACAGCAAGCCCGATGGGTTCAAGGAACGCGACGTCACGGTGGGTGAGGGCGAATGGAAGCTGCCGGGAACTCTCACGGTTCCCAACGGCGCCGGCCCATTCCCGGCTATCGTGCTGGTGCACGGTTCGGGTCCTAACGACCGCGACGAAAGCGTGGCCGCCGTGAAGGTGTTCAGGGACCTGGCCGAGGGACTGACGTCCCGCGGAATCGTGGTGGTGCGCTACGAAAAACGCACCAAGCAATATGGCGCCAAAATGGCCGGCCTGGCGAAGATGACGGTGGCGGATGAAACCGTGGACGATGCCGTCGCGGCTGCCGCCCTGCTGCGCAAACAGCCCGAAGTGGATCCCAAGCGCGTCTACGTATTGGGCCACAGCCTGGGCGGATACGTGGCCCCGCGCATCGCCGAGGAGGACGGCAAGCTGGCCGGTCTGGTGATTCTTGCCGGCAACGTGCGGCCGCTGGAGGACGTGATTGTCGACCAGGCCGAGTACCTGGGGTACAAAGACCAGCAACTGGCGGGCATCAAGACCGTGCAGGCCAAGGTAAAAAAGCTGGAAGTAGGCGACGAGGATGGGCCCGCTGTAATGGGCGTGCCGGTCTCCTACTGGGTGGATCTGAAAGGCTACAACCCCGCCGAAAAAGCCAAGACACTCGGCTTGCCGATGCTGATCCTGCAAGGCGAGCGCGATTTTCAGGTCAACATGAAAGACTTCGCCCTCTGGAAGGCCGCCGTGGGCAGCAGCAAGGGCGTGGTGATGAAAAGTTTTCCCTCGCTGAACCACCTGTTCGTAACCGGCGAAGGCAAGAGCACCACGGCGGAGTACGCAAAGCCCGGTCACGTGATGCCGGACGTTGTGAGCGAAATCGCCAAGTTCGTGAACCCGTAAGCGGCGGTTTCACGGGCGGGTTCGGTTCTGCCGCTTTTCGTGCCGATTCCCGGCCCGCAGGCAAGCCCCACGCTCTCCATTTGTGCGGCGCGTCTTGCTCCGCGCCGCGTCTCCGCGGTCGTGAGAAAAATCAATTCACAACCCGCGTCAACGAGGCGGAACGATCGGCGCTACCGGCTTGGGCTCTGACGGCGCTGCCAGCTTGGGCTCTGACGGCGGTGGCGGCTTAGGCTCTGCCGGCGGCGCCGGCTTCGGCTCTGACGGCGCTACCGGCTTCAGCTCTGACGGCGGCGCCGCCAGCATTTTCTTGAGGATGGCTGCCACGTAGTCGCGGGTTTCCGGAATGTCCGGGACCTTGCCGGTCTGGTCCACAGTAGATGGCCCGGCATTGTAGGCCCCGAGCGCCAGCGGCAGATCGCCCTTGTACTTATCCAGAAGTTGCTTGAGGAACCGGGCGCCGCCTTCGATGTTCTGTTTGGGGTCAAAAGGGTCCTCGACGCCCAACTGCCCGGCGGTATCGGGCATCAGTTGCATCAGACCCTGGGCGCCTTTCGGGGAGACGGCACAAGGCCGAAGTCCCGATTCCTGTTCCATGACGGCGCGCAGCAGTTTGGGCTGCACCGAATGAGTCTGCGCGGCGGCATCGATCATCGGTGTCAGTTCCACGTCCGGGATGGGGCTGCATTCCGCCTCTGGCGCCTCGGTTGCGGACATCGTGGTTGCGGACATCGCGGGAAGCCGCCATTGGGCCGCCATCTCGGCCTGCTTGAGGACGGCATTCCGCTGAACCGCCGCCGCGGCGCGTTGTTTTTCCATGGCATCCTGGATTGGGTTACGCGCAGGCTGCAACGCAGTCTGCGCCAGCGCGGCCGGCACCACGAGGTAACAGAGCCATTTCACTACCTGCATCAATCGGCCGAAAGGGCAGGAAGCTGTAGGCCGAAGTTCCTAGCGGAACTTCAGTTTAGGTTTCAGGTTCCGGTGGCGCCGTCTGTTGGACGGCCAGCGTCCCGGCGCATAGCAGCACCAGCGAGATCCAAAGCAGGTCGGCGAGCAGCAGGTGGACCAACTGCATCCACCCGGGGGCGAGCAGCAGCAGGTTGGTTGCGCCGGCCAACAGTTGAGCGCCCAGGAAGCCCATCATGACCAAGGCGGTGCGCCGCACTTCGGGCCGCCGGCGCACGCTCGATACGCCATAAAAGAGGAGCCAGGCGGCAGTGCAGGCCGCGAGCGCGGGGTGCAGAAGCCGCAGGCGAATGAAGATGCTGGAGGCGGGGTCGAAATCCTGGGCCAGACCCGCGGCCCAGGATTGGGCCGGATAAAGCGTGTCGCCGAGCGCCGCGATGGCGCCGCTGACGCCGAGCACCATGACCACGGCCAGGCTGATGGCGGCCATTCGAGCGGCCTTGCCACGGGCACGGATGGGGGGCCTTCCCGTGCTCCACCAGGCGGTCAGCGCCAGGCAGGCCAACAGCGCGAGGGTATTGATGAGGTGAGTGGAAAGCGAGTACGCGCGCCCCGTGGACGCGTTCCGGGCAACGTGCTCCAGTTTGACGAGGGCGGCGCCGATCAACGCCTCGGTCACCAGAAACACGCCCGAAAGCGCGGCCCCCAACCGCACCGGATGGTGGCGCGGCCAGGCGCGAAAGGCCCAGACCAACAGCGCGAGCATCAGTACGGAATCAAGGCCCGTCATGGCGCGATGGGTGTACTCGACGATCGTCGCCGTGGTGGCGTTGGGGGTGAATTGTCCGTTGCAATCGGGCCAGTGGTTCCCGCACCCGGCGCCGGAGCCGGTTACGCGCACCAGCGCGCCCCACAGTACCACGGCGATGTTCCAGGCCAGGACCAACCAGGCGAAGCGGGCGAACCGGGCGTTGTGGAGTTTCAAACTTCATTGTAGCCCGCAAGAAGGGCCTTGACACGCGCCGGTCTTCGATGCTACTTTTACACCATACTGCTGCTTTTGCAGCAGTTAATATGCGCAAAGATACTCATCGAAACCTGAGCCGCCGGGAACGCCAGATCATGGATATTCTCTACCAGCGCGGGCGGGCTTCGGCTTCCGAGATCCACGAGGCGCTGCCGGACCGGCCCAGCTACTCGGCCGTGCGCGCCAAGTTGCGCGTGCTGGAAGAAAAAGGCCACGCGCGGCACGAAGAGCAGGCGTTGCGGTATGTCTACCTGCCCACGCTGGCGCGCGACACGGCGCGGCGTTCGGCGCTGCGCCACATGGTTGCCACATTTTTTGAAGGGTCGGTGGAAGAAACGGTAGCGGCGCTGCTGGATCTCTCGTCGGCTAATCTCTCGAAGCAAGACCTGGACCGGATTTCGAGCCTGATCGAAGCGGCCAAAAAGGAAGGAGTCTGACTGATGACGTGGCTGGAGCTTTTGGCGCAGAGCGCGTGGAGAGGAACGGTGATTCTGGCGGCGGCCTTTGCGGCGGTGGCCGCGCTGCGCCGCGGGCCGGCGGCGGTGCGGCACTTCGTCTGGACGGCGGCCCTGGCGGCTTTGCTGGTGCTGCCGGGCGCCATGACGACAGTTCCGAAGTGGCAATGGGTTCGGGCGGCGGCTCCGCTGACGGCCCCTGCGGCAGCGCAGGTGCAGGTGCAGCGTGCCGGCCAAGTGCTGGTGGTGGCGGGTAAGAAGGCCAGCCAGTGGCCGGCCCGGCTGCTGCTGCTATGGATGCTGGGGTGCGCGGCCGCGGCGGTGCGCTTTGTCTTCGGCGCCGGCATGTCCTGGATGGTTCAGAGCGCGTCCGCAGCGCGGTACGCGGAGAAAACCGCAGAAGACTTGAGGCAGGCGCTCGGCATCCGCCGCCCCGTGAGGGTGGTGGAGAGCGTGGCCGCGCCCATGCCGATGATGTGGGGCATCCTGCGGCCGATTGTGGTTTTGCCGGCCGGGGCGGGGGAGTGGCAACCGGAGCGCCTGCGCACCGTCCTGCTCCACGAACTGGTGCACGTCGAGCGGTACGACCTTCTGGCCCAGGCGATCGGGCAGGCGGCCTGCTGCCTGTACTGGTTCCATCCCTTCACCTGGATGGCGGCGCGGCAACTCCGCAAGGAACGGGAGGGGGCCTGTGACGACGCCGTGTTGAATCGCGGTTTGGCGGCGCCCGACTATGCCCAGCATCTGGTGGACCTGGTACGCGGGCTGGCCGAAAAGCGCGGCCTGTGGGGGGACGCTCCGGCCATGGCCGAGGCATCCGGCCTGGAATCGCGGGTGCGCGGGCTGTTGGACGGCAAGCGCAACCGGAAGCCGCTGAGCCGGCGCGCTGCCGTAGCGGTGGCGGCGGCCGGATGCGCCGTGCTGGTCTCGCTGGCATCGGTATCGGTGGCGGCGCACGCTCAGGCGGCGCGTGGGGCCCTGGCGGGCGTGGTGAAGGACCCCAGCGGAGCGATGGTGCCCAAGGCCGGCGTGACGGCCAAGAATCTGGATGGCACGAACCAGGAGACTGCCGTCGCGAACGCTGCCGGCGAATACATCTTCACCTCGATTCCCCCCGGCCGGTACGCCCTGGAGTTCCGCTCGCCGGGTTTCGCCATCGGCAAGGTGGAAGTGGACGTCGCAGCGGGCAATGCCGCGCGGGTTGATGGGAACCTGGAGATCGGCCAGATCTCGGAGGCGGTGACGGTGCAGGGCAGCAGGAGCGCACCGAAGCCGGTTGCCGCACCATCGAACTCCACTCCCAGGCGGATCCCGATTGGCGGCAACGTGCAGGCATCCAGGCTGGTCAAGCAGGTGAAGCCGGTTTATCCCGAGGACCTCCAGCAATTGGGAGTGCAGGGCACGGTGATGTTGCGGGCCGTGATTTCCAAGGAGGGAAATGTCCTGCATCCGGTGGTGGTCAACACGGCTATCGAGCCGCGCCTGGCGCAGGCGGCCCTGGACGCGGTGAGCCAGTGGACCTACGCGCCCACCCTGCTCAACGGCCAACCGGTGGAAGTAGTGACCAGCGTGACCATCGAGTTTCGGTTGCAGTAGCCCGGGCCGGGGTACCCGCTGGGTCGCCTGTGTGGGTTTTGCCGCGCTTGCGGCTGACAGGCCACAAAACCCGATGGCCTGTCCCACTTCCGCACCCACTTCGCCGTGGCCCCCCGCCGTGGCCCCCCGCTTGCCTAACCGCCTGCGGGGAGTGCAACAATGCTTACGCTGAAGTACGGGCTTGAATTTGCCGCGTTGGCCATCGTGGTCTATGGCGGCTATCGTTTCTACAAACAACATTTCCAAATTGACGGCCGCACCGCCGGCCGCCTGGCCATCCTCGCGCTGATTCCGCTGCTGGTGGGCCTCACCATTCAGGTAGTGCCCGCCGGCATGGCGGGCGTGCGCGTCAGCCAGATCTCGGGAACCCTGCCGGGCACACTCTATCCCGGCCTGCACCTGGTGCTGCCGCTGGTGCAGCGCGTGGCGCTGTTCGATGTCCGCGACCAGATCTATCCCGCCGAATCGCTCAAGGTCCAAACCAAGGAAGGCTTGTCGGTCGGGCTCACGGTGTCTGTCCGCTACCGCATCGATCCACAGCGGCTCCCGTACGTGGAGGCCAATCTGCCGCAACCGGTGGACAAGGAACTGGTCCCTCCGGTGGTGGCCAGCGCGTTCCGCGAAATCGCGCCGAATTATTTGATCCGCGACATCTTCGCCTCGCGGCGCGAAGAGATTCGCCGCGAAGCCGCCGGTGCGATTACGCGAAAGCTCGCGCCCGACGCCATCCTGGTGAAAGAGGTCATCGTGCGCGACATCCAGCTTCCGCCCGAGTATGCCCGGGGCCTGGAAGGCGTCCTCCTCAAGGAGCAGGAGAACGAACGCATGGGCGTCGAGGTGGAGCTCAAACAGAAGCAGGTGAGGACGGCCGAACTGGAAGCGCAGGCGGAGAAGGGGCGCCGCGTGATCGAGGCCGAGGCGCAAGCGCAGGTCACCGTGCTCCAGGCCAAGGCGCAGTCCGACGCCATGCAGTACACGCTGCCACTGAAGCAGAAGCAGATCGAGCAAACGCGGCTGGAAGCCGAGGCCAGGGGCCAGGCCAAAGTGATCGACGGCAAGGCCGAGCTGGAGCGGCGGAAACTGATGAACCTGGCCGATGTGGACCGCGTGCAGGCGATGTCGAAAGCCCAGGCCGACAATATGCGGCTGGAAGCGGGGGTGCTCAAGGAGAGCCCGATCATGTTGCAGAAGATCATTGCCGACAAGCTGTCCGACAAGGTGCAGATTATGCTGGTCCCGAGCGACGGCAAGTTTTTCTTCACCAACGACATGCTGCGGGGGGCCTTGCCGGCGGTGG
>Ga0209863_10001189_pt1 | contig 10502 bp, 7 predicted proteins | sample OrgsoiDNA2013046_FD_185796 | JGI IMG/M metagenome (GOLD analysis project Ga0209863, IMG submission 185796) | Permafrost soil microbial communities from the Arctic, to analyse light accelerated degradation of dissolved organic matter (DOM) -... | ecosystem: Environmental > Terrestrial > Soil >...
CAGCTCCAGCCCCAGGCGCGCCGGCTGTCGCGCCCGCAGCAACGAAGACGAAGTGATCGCGGAATTCCTGAAGAACGATTTCTGCTGCCCGGAGTTTCAGGAGTACCAGCAAGTAGCGGCGCGGCTGGTCAAAACACCCGACCTCGACGATGGGCCCGAGAACAGGGCGCGAAGAGCGCTCCTGTTCGTTCGCCACGGCCCGCTGTGGCGAGAGCTGCCGGAAGGGACCGAGTGGTTCAGAGCTGAAATCAGCCAGGCGGACCTGCAACGTATCCGTGTATTCCCCCGCGCCCACTGGCGCAAGCTGGCGGGAGGAGACTTCAATATCACGCAGGTGGCGCGGCGCATGCTCCACGATTCCTACCGAAATCGTACCCCGGAAGCGTTCCGCGACAAGATTGATCGCCTGCGCGATCACTTTCAGACGTCCGGTTTATCGGTTCCGGGGGCCGTGCTGCTCATCGGCATCAGCGAGAACGGACCGTTTACCGTGCTTGACGGTAACCACCGGCTGCTGGCTGCCATGCTGGCTGCCCCGGGAGCGGTGGACAGGCTGGAGTTTTTTTGCGGCCTGTCTCCGAAGATGGCGCAGTGCTGCTGGTACCAGACGAATCTCAACACTCTGTTCCGCTACGGGCGCAACATGGTCCGGCAGTACGTAAGCCGGCCCGAGCAGGATCTAGCCCGGCTCCTGGAAAGCGTGGCCGGCTCCTGACCGAGTGCGAATCAGTGCGCGGTCCGCATCCGTCCCGACCCATAAAGCTGGAACGGAGCCCAGTAAAAGGGAGAGGCGAAGCGGCCGCCGCGCAGCAAACTGAGCTTGGCGTTTCGTAGAGCGGCGTCGGGATGCAGGCCTTTTCCGAGTCCTTCATAGAATTGGTCCATCAGCGGAATCGCGGAAGCCGCCGAGACTTCCCCCAGGGCCGCAATGACGTTACGAGCTCCAGCCCGCTGAAACGCCCAGGACAGTCCGACCAGGCCCTCGCCCGCGAAGGCGCTCTCGCCGGCACTGTAACAGGCCGAGATAACCACGAGGTCGGCGGCAATCGGGTGGAGAACGATATCGCGAGCATAGAGTTTGTATAAATCAGTGCCCGCTCTCGGTCGTGAGAGCACAATCGCGGAGTCCAGCGGACTGGCGCGGCTTGCGGTGCCGTGAGCCACAAAATGAATCACGGAATACCGCTCCGGAATGGCGGCGAGGTACGCCTCTGGCGTGGCCTGTTCCTGCTCAATCACACGCCTTCTGCCGGCAGGAAAATGCCCGCTGACGACTCGTACTTGCTCCGCCGCACGTTCCAGGCTGGGATACTTGTCGCTGGGGGAAACGCTGTTGCCGATGAGCAGCAGCGTCCTGGGAACCAAGGGCGGCCAGGCAGTCTCTGGGCGGGCGAGCACGCTGAGGGCGCTCGAGCAGATCACGGAGACGTCGTCGATCCAGAAATGGGGCTGGGAATTCGCGACAATCAGGGTTTCAAAGTTGAGGTTATTTAGACCTGCATCGGCAAAAACAAAGACTCTCCCGTCTCTCGATATCAGCGCCTCAGCTGGTTTCACCAGAGTGCCGTAGAGCCACAGGCCGTCTCGGTCGGTCAAGACCGAATTCTCGGTGGACCCGCTGACTTCCAGCGTCTGCCTATAGCGCAGGATTGCGGCTTCGATCTCCGCTCCTGGCGGCAGCGTGAAAAGCTCCGTTTTTCTGGTGGTAACGGCCCAGAGATAGCTTTCCTTCTCGCCCAGCCAGTAAAACAGCAGCGTCCCCCCGGATTTCAAGGCAATCTGTTGCGCATCGAGCGGCGGTGGCTCCGCGAGCCCACTTGCGTCCAGTACGCCTAATCCCTGGGCGCGCGTGCGAGCGCGGCTGTAATCGGCCCAGTGCAGAGCGTCGTTCGATTTGCCGTGAGCAATGAGGAAATGAACGTAGCCTTCATAGATCCGAGTGCCGTTGCTCAGGAACGAGATCTGTAGAGCCTCCTTCTGCACTTGCCGCCGCGCGTTTTCAAAGGTGGTTAGGGCGGCGCGATACTCGCGGTCGGCCCCGGCAGCATCGTCCTCATGTTCCGCGAGTTCGGCCAACAAGCGTTGCGCTTCCCACTTTACATACACTGGTGAGAGAACGTCCTGTTCTACTTCGCTAAATGCGGCCGCGGCGGACGCGAGGTCGCCACGACGAACGGCGATCTGTCCCCGGATCAGGATGGGGTAGAGTTCGTCGACGCGGCTTCTTGCCGTGTGAGCGAGCTGCATAGCTTTTTCAAGGTGCCCTTCAGCGTCGGGGAGGTCCCCTCTTTGCAGCGCCAGTTGAGCCAAGGGGACTTGTGCGGTGTAAATGTCTTCGACGTTATTGACCTTCGTCTCGAGTTGGAGCGCCTGCTGGAAAGCTGCAGCCGACTTCGCAAACTGCGATCTCTCAAACTCGACGATGCCAATACCAATCAGCCACGATGCCTGGTCCCCAAGATCGCCGAGCGAAGCAGCGCGCTGTTCCGCTTCGTGGAACAATTCCAGAGCGCCCGTAAAATTGCCCAAGCGGTAATAGGCCCACGCCTGGTTGCCCAGCGCATTTTGGGCGATTTCCTTTGCCCCGAGAGCATCGGTTAGCCGAAAGGTTTCCGCGATTCGATCGGCGGCTTCATCGAAATGCCGCCTCCGGATCGCTACCACGCTCAGGTCGAGTTGCGCCGTAGCTTCCGTGAATCGATCTCCGCCGTTACGAGCCAAGGCGAGCCCGTCTGTCAGTTGCTTCTCGGCCTTTTCAAGTTCGCCTTCTTCGATCGAAAGCATCCCCATCGCCACCTGGACGTTGCTGCACGATGAGAATGCCGTTCCCGAGCAAAGCTTATCGGCTTGCTGGAGCCGCTCATGCGCATCGTCGAAATGGCGGAGGTGAGTATGGGCTGACGCCTGCATGCTGAGAGCGAAAACCCTGGAATCTGGAGCATCGATGGCAAGTGTTTTGTCGGCGTAAATGCCGAGGGCGTCTTGATAGAGTCCCGACCAGATCAGGCACTCCGCTTCCAAGTTGGCAAACTTAGCTGCCAACGCCGGATCAGGGCCCCGGTAAGACTCATATTCCCTCTTAGCGTGCGCTCCACATTCGCTCAAATGGCCTTGCAGAAACAACTGGTAGGCGTGATTGTAGCTTTGCACCGGAGACTGGTGCTTTGTACAGGAGGGCAAAGCAAGCAAGAAGAACAGGGAACAACCAACAAGGGATCGCGAAAGCTGGGCATTAAAGTGCGCGTGCATTATGGCGGGGGGAGCCATCGGGTGTTTGCCGCAAGGCGAACACCCATACTACATGCTGGCCGCGTCAGCGACGACAGAACGTCGTGAACGACAGAAAGGCCGCGCCGTGCGGGGTTGCGCACGTCGCGGCCGGGCCCGTCAGACCTAGTCGATTATGGTTTTCCTTTGCCGTTGCCGCTTCCGGCTATCGCGGTGATGCGCCCTTCTCCCACGCAACCCAGGCGGAGATCGAACATCTTGATTTCGAAATAGTTGCCGATTTCTGGTTTATTGGGATCTTCCGGCTCCTCTTCCAGGCGGCGTTCCACTGAGACATTGCCCAATGTCACGATTCCGAAGTCGCGCACGTACATGACATTGCCGACAACCTCCACCCCTGGAATCGCTTGCGGCAACACAAGACTGCTTACGAGTGAGCAGCTCAGAACGTGAGGTTGCAAGTCATCTTCGCCATTTCGAGCGTCGAGATACTTGATCTGCTGCAACTCGGCCTCGTATTCCGCTCGAAACTCCTTGGCCTGAGCTTCTAACTCCTTCGGCACTTTGGAAAACTTACTGATCTTTTCCGTTTGTTTGTTTACGCTGGATAGAAAATCCTTCTCGAAAAGGTAGGGCACGTCGTTGGCCGGCCGGTCGCCACAGATTTCAGGATTGAGGGTCACATTCACGTCGAATCCGCTGACTTTCAAATTCGCGAATTGCGTGCCCAGGAATGTGACGTGCGGGACATGGCCCAGATCGTGTCCCTCGGGTTGCGGATGTGAAGTAGCGACCTGAGCCACAACCCTGTCCGCCGTTAGCACGTCAAACACATTCAAGCCTTCCATAACGGAGGTCGCTACGGTCACGAAGGTTTTCTTCTTCTCGCTGCGATATCCGGAGACGCGTGTGTAGCCACTCTTGAAGCTCACCAAGCCCTCCAAGTCGTAGCCCTCTACCTTTTGATAGAGGTGGCCGCCGCGCCAGTCGAGCAGGGACAACTGCGCCTGAGCCGGTATGTTCTGCACGATGGGCCGTTCCAGAGTACCGCTAAGCAGGTGTGCATCCGCGTGGTATTGGTGACCACTCCGTCCGCGATAAACTGTCGTCCCAGTCGATTCTTGCCCTGTCATGGTTCCCATGTTGGTCCCTCCCCCTGAATTGAAGATTAGTTACTGGACTTGCAGCTCGAGCGACTTACTTTGGCTTTGGTCTGTGACACTGGAGCGCGTTGGTCCCGGCGGGCAGCCCTGGCAGTCAGCTGAGAGCCGCGCTGGCCAAGCGGCAGCCAGTTTAACACCGGACGTTCAAGAACTACAGCAACTTTCCAGAGTGAGCCAGGGCTGTATGCCACTGGGCGCCGGACGTCATGCGGATAGTGCAGGGAACCCCTGAATCGTTTCAAAAACCATCAAATATTTGTAGTGTCCGGAATGCCCGGGCTGGCGCCTCGGAGCTGTTTGGGCGTCCATTACCCTGGAAAGTGTGGAAACAAGGGCAGGCCAAGGAAAACATTGGTAGTATTGCTGGCTTGCAAGGGGCGGGATGCAAAACACAGACAGCACAAAGCCGAACCCGAGTCGCTTCGTCGGTGTACTGACCGATACCCATTTTTGGGTGCCCGTCGTGGTACTTCTCGGTGGGCTGCTATTGCTGCGGCAGATGAATTAGGGACAACCGGCCTGACATGGGGCCTGACATGAGAACGATATCGACAACCCGGCCTCCCAGTTCACCGGTGGGTGCGGCCGCCTCACGCTCACAGAAACTCCAACTCCTGGGCATCCTGTGCGGCTTCACAGCCGGGGCATGGCTGGGCGCCGCGGAAGCCCCCACCAAGCTGGTTTCCCTGGGCATCTCGCCCGTCGCTATTTCTCTGATTATGGTGATCGGCGTCTTTCTGGCGCGTTGGAGCCTGCCCGCCCTGATCCTCGGCACGTCGTCAGTCCGGGCCGACGTCCGCCGCGCGCCCCATTTGATCCTGTGGGCCGTCCTGGCAGGCTGCCTCTGGGCGGTGGCCAATACTTTGACCATCTTTGCCGTCCGGGATATCGGTCTCAGCATCGCCTTCCCGCTCTGGAACTCCAACAGCTTGCTCGGCATCCTCTGGGGATTTCTTTTCTTCAATGAACTCCGCCAAGCCAGCTGGCGCCGTTGGGCGGGAGTGCTGGGCGGCGCACTCGTCATGTGCGTGGGGGCCGCGCTCCTCGCCATAGCTTCATCCTCGCAAGGCCCCGCCGGACATTCGTTGCGCGGCGTCTGGGCCGCGCTCGGCGCCGGCGTTCTTTGGGGAACGATGTACATTCCGTACCGCAAAGCCTATCTCACGGGAATGAACCCTCTTTCGTTCGTGACCTTCTTCACCTTCGGCGAACTGGGCATGATGTCCGCGCTGGCCATCGGCTACAAAGGCCTGTCTCCGCTCTGGCAGGAACTGGTTGCCGCCCGCGGTGTGATTTTCTGGCTCATGCTGGGCGGCTTCATCTGGGTCATCGGCGATCTCTTCCAGCAGTATGCCGCTAAATACATCGGCATCAGCCGCGGCATTCCACTTTCCAATACGAATCAGCTCTGGGGACTGCTGTGGGGAGTCTTAGTTTTTGGCGAGCTGCATAACCGCAGTTCCTCAACCTACCTTCAGGTGCTTGGCGGCTCTCTGCTGATGATGCTGGGAGTCGGCGCCATCGCTTTCTCTTCCGCGTCCGGAGAGGAGCAGACGCGCTGGAAAGAAGCAGCCCAGCGGGAAGGCCGCCGCTATGGCGTGGACGCAGACTATGTGGAAGCCCGTATGGATGGACGCCAGGCGGCTGACGAATCCGCTCCTTCGCGCAGCATCTGGGATTGGCTGCTGGTGGCAGCAGCAACCGCCGTCTTCCTGTTCTTCGCCTCCATGGCGCGAGTGCCGCAGATGTCCTTCCATTGGGGCCCAGCCGCGCTTTTGACCGCCGTGCTCCTCGCGCTGCTCGTGGTTTGCGGTTTGGCCCTTCGGCGTACCACGCGCTTCAACTAGCCAGTCTAGTTTCTCTACGTGTCGGTCTCTCCTTACCCGGCTTTGCAATCCCGGCCGCGTGGTTTACAGTGGCCTCGGCATGGGCCAACCCCCGCAGACAGAAAAACGCGTGGAGAAAGTAGATCTTGTCGGCGTGGGCCTCAATGCCACCGATACACTCATCCCCGTCGCGCGCTACCCCGAGCGAGGGTCCAAGGTTGAAATTCGCCCCACCGCCGTTCTGCCCGGCGGCCAGGTCGCGACCGCTGTCGTTGCCTGCCAGCAATGGGGACTTCGTACCCGTTATGTCGGCAAGGTGGGAGAAGACGCAGCCGCCGACCTGCACCGCAAGGAATTCGCCCGGCTCGGCGTCGAGGCCCATCTGTTTCCCGCGCCCGGCTGCACCAGCCAGCAGGCCTTCATCCTGGTAGACGATTCCGGCGAGCGCACGGTGCTCTGGCAACGCGACCCGCGTCTGACTCTGCATCCCGAAGAACTCGAGCGCGACTGGATCGTTCAGGCCCGCGCTCTTCACCTCGATGGTCACGACACTGCCGCCGCTGCACAAGCCGCCGCCTGGGCTCGCGCAGCCGCCGTTCCAGTCATCGCCGACCTCGACGAACTCTATCCCGGCGTCGAAGCCCTCCTGCCAAACGTTGACTACCTGATCACCAGCCGGGACATTCCCGGCAAACTGGCAGGCACCGAAGACTTACAGCAGTCGCTCCCGGCAGTGCATGCCCGCTTCGGCTGCCGCCTTGCCGCCGCCACGTTGGGCCAGGGTGGAGTCTTGGCATGGGACGGAAAGCAGTTCCACTACGCGCCGGCTTTCTGCGTCGAGACCAGGGACACCACGGGTGCGGGCGATATTTTTCACGCCGGTTTCATCTATGGTCTGCTGCAAGGCTGGCCACTCGAAAAGCAGCTCGATTTCGCCTGCGCCGCAGCCGCGTTGAACTGCACCGCCGCAGGCGCTCGCGGGGGCATTCAGTCTGCGGGAGAGATTGCATCTTTAATGCGCACCGGTCTTCGACGCGCCGGAGCGAGCGCTTTAGTTCGATGAACTCGCCGTTTCACTGACGGTCGAGTTGCGCGCGACGACGCATTAGGCAAGAGATATTGAAGGCCAATCGGTGCACCCTGGGATGGCCTGAGAGAAGGTTCCGTGCTCGCCCGATAATTGTGTCAAGCTAAAGAGATGGCAAAGGCTTACAGAACCGATGTGCTTGGCAAAAAGAAATTTCAAGAGGAAGTCCAGCAGAGGGGGAATGCTCTCAAGCCGGAGCGTGTGCCGTGCCCGTTACCTGGTTGCGAGTGTACTTATGAAATGTATGGGCACAAGCCCGCAAATCTTGCGGACTACGTAGCGACTCTCCAGGAGCGGGTCCAGCGAGAGCATCCCGGTCACACCAGCGAGGTGCTGGCAGTCCATGAATTCCGCAAAGTGCCGAGGTGAACAGTGAGGAGGAACACAAGGAGACTTCGCGAACCGATTACGGCGCCTTTTTGACTCGAGGCCGAATCCGATCTTGCGTTACGATTCCCACACCTTCCAGAACGGAATAGAACTGATCCCCGGCCAGATCCACAACTTTGTCCGTAGCTCCGGACGGCCAATGGATCTCCACACTATCGATTTTCTGCGTCGCGCCCAAACCGAAATGAACTCGTAAATCGTTCTGCGAGAGGTAGCTGCCTCCGCTGTGAATCTCATCGGTCTGCGTCATTCCGCCCGCCACGATCTTGACCCGCGCATTGAGAGACAAACGGTTGCTTTTCGTTCCTGCCAGCTCAAAACTTACCCAGTGGCGCCCTGGAATCCCGTGATTTCGGAGAATCATGGGGCTGCCATCGAGGTCGCTGACCACGGCGTCCATGTTGCCATCGTTGAAGAGATCGCCGACCGCAAGACCACGGGCTACTCGTTTCTCCTTGAGCGGGGCGCCAGCCTGATCGCTGGCATCACAGAAGGTTCCATCTTTTTGGTTGAGTTGCAAAAGCTGCGGTTCACGATACCCCGCACCGGACGGAAGCGTATCCACCTGCGGATAGACATGGCCAGCCACGGTCATCAGGTCCAACCAGCCATCGTTGTCCAGGTCCGCGAAAGCCGTGCCCCACTTCACCCACGGCAGGGAAGGCAGCGCCACCCCCGAGGGATAGGAGACCTCGGTGAAGTTCCAGTTTCCGTCGTTGCGATAGAGGAGGTCGTTCTCGTCTGAGAAATTCGTCACCGACAGGGACGGGCGTCCCGTGTGAAGATAGTCGCCGATGGCGATGCCCATGGAAGCCTGCTCGGAGCCATCCTCGCTCACGGCGGTGCCCGACTCGAGACCAATATCCTTGAATTTCCCGTTGCCTTCGTTCTTGTACAGGAACTTCGGCGTCGAATCATTGGCGATGTAAATATCCGGGCGGCCCGTATTGTTGAAGTCGGACCAGAGGACGCCGAGGCCGTAGTAGCCATTGGGATCGCTAACGCCTGCCGCCTTCGAGACATCCGTGAACGTTCCATCACCGTTATTGTGGAAGAGGGAATCTCCGGCCCCCTTTAGGCCGCGAGGACCGCATTGCACATCGATTCCGCGATACTTGCAATTCGGAGACTTTCCGAAGCCGGGCAAATCGTTGAGATGGAAATCGACATAGTTCGTGACCATCAGGTCCACAAACCCATCGCCGTCGTAGTCGCCAAACGCCGCTCCCGTCGACCATCGGCCATCTGCGACGCCAGCCTTGGCCGTCACATCGGAGAACGTGCCGTCTCCGTTGTTGCGATAAAGAACATTACCGCCGAGGCAAGTGACGTACAGGTCCGGCCAGCCATCGTTGTCAAAGTCCCCGACCGCGCCGCCCATAGCGAAACAAGGCGTGCCAATGCCTGCCTTATCCGTGACATCGGTAAAGGTCCCATCGTGATTGTTGTGGTAAAGGGCGCCGCGGCTTTTTTCTCCCTTGATCGCCATCTCCACGCTGGGGGCGTTGGTGAAGTAGATATCCAGCCAGCCATCGCGATCGTAGTCGAAGAGAATGACGCCGCCGCTCATGGACTCGACGATGTATTTCTTGGCGGGATCGGAGGTGTGTTTGAAGTTGATACCGGCCTTCGCGCTGACATCCACAAACTGCGGCACGGAACGCCCGGCGCAGCGGACCGACTTGCCCCCCGGTACGGGGCCGGAAGGAGGCGGATGGCCTTCCTGCCCGCCGGCAAGACCCACAGCCACGACTAAGATGAGCAAGGCTCGGCTAAACCCCAGGTGCTTTTTCTTCTTCAAGTAATTTTCCGTTCAATACAAGAGATCATCGCAAGAGGTCATCACAAGAGGTCATCGGCTAGCCGGAGGCTGCGTCGCCAGATGTTCGCGTTGCTTCGCTTTCATATCCTTAAAGATAGCAAGTTCGCGGTCGGCATCCTCCAGGCGCGATTGCTTCCGGTAGGCTGCCTGCAACTGATAGTGCATGTAGTCGGTCAGGGGGCTGAGGCGGACTGCGGTCTCCAGGTGATCGACGGCCTCCGGCAACTGCCCGCGATCCAGCAGGATTTTCCCTAATTCGTAGTGAGCGTTGGCATGGTCCGGGTGGGCGCGAACAACCTCCTGAAATATCGCCATGGCCTCGTCGGCTTTCGATTGTTGCAGTTCCACGAAACCGAGGTTGTAATTGGCATCGGCATCGTCGGGCTCGAGAGCCAGTTCGGCATGGAATTCGTCGGCTGCGTCAGGCCAGTGTTCCTGGCGTATGTCGGCCTGTCCGGCGTAGTAGTGCGCCTTGCGCAGCGTGGGATCGGATTGCAGCGCCGAATGGAGGGTCCTGACGGCTCGACCGTAGTCGCCGATATCGATCCACAACTGGCCTGCCAACAGAAGCGCGGCGGTCGATGGATTGGCGTTCTCGAATTCATCGAGAACGCCGCTAGCCGCTTTCAGGTCGCTGAGGTGGAAGAGGGATGCCGCCCAGGCGTAGCCAACGGCGGAGTCCTGCATGCCCGGCGTGCCCAGGGGCGATACCGTTTTCACGACATCGGCATACTGCTCGGAACCAAAATACGACATCCCCAGCATGGCCCGAACTGGGTTGTCGGCAGCTTTTTCGGGAAGGGCGCGCGACAGTCCCCGAATGGCCTCGGGATAGTTGCTTAATCGGAACGCAGCCTGCCCCAGGTTCTTGGCAAGGCCTGGAATGGCGGGATCCCAGCGTTCTGCCTCCTGATAATGGCCCAGGGCGGCGGCGTAGTCTTTGCGCACAGCTTCGGAGGTCGCCAGATCGTTGAAGCCGAGCCCTA
>Ga0209863_10001191_pt1 | contig 10489 bp, 6 predicted proteins | sample OrgsoiDNA2013046_FD_185796 | JGI IMG/M metagenome (GOLD analysis project Ga0209863, IMG submission 185796) | Permafrost soil microbial communities from the Arctic, to analyse light accelerated degradation of dissolved organic matter (DOM) -... | ecosystem: Environmental > Terrestrial > Soil >...
ACTATTCGTCTTGATTCTTTTTACCTACGAACTGTTCAATCTGTGGTCTTCACCGTGGTGGACGGCCTGGCTGATCATTAGCTATTTTCTGGCCGTGCTAGTGGTGGATGGACTTTTCAAGCACGCTTCATTTTGCAAGTTCGTTTGCCCCATCGGACAGTTCAACTTCATTGCATCGACGCTTTCGCCGTTTGAAGTGAAAGTACGCGAGCAGGACGTTTGCACGCGCTGCCATACCAAAGATTGCATTCGCGGCCGTCGCGAGCCCGTCTCAGGCCTGGTGACGATCCGCGGCTGCGAACTGGCACTCTTTCAGCCGAGCAAGGTCGGCAACATGGATTGCACGTTTTGCCTGGATTGCGTCCACGCCTGCCCGCACGACAACATCGGCATTCTGAGCCGGCTGCCGGGGAGTGAGCTGATGGTGGATCCGATCCGCTCTGGGATTGGCTACTTTTCGAGGCGTAAAGATCTGGCGGCTCTGGTGATCGTGTTTACGTTCGGCGCGCTTTTGAATGCATTCGGCATGGTCAGTCCGGTGTATGCGGTGGAAGCGTGGCTGGGGAGGACGTTGCACGTAAGCAACGAAGCTCCGGTGCTGGGAATAATCTTTGCGTTCTTCCTGATTTTGCAGCCGCTATTGCTGCTCGGATTCGCAGCCTGGGCCATGCGGTCGTGGGTTGGCAAAGCGTGGGCGGGTGGTCACCGGGCGTTCTTGCCGCTGATCGTTCGCTATACCTACGCCCTGGTTCCCCTGGGCTTCGGGATGTGGCTGGCTCATTACGGCTTTCATTTTCTGACCGGTCTTTACACCATCATTCCGGTAACGCAAAGTGCGATTGCCAGTCTTGGCTGGCCGGTTCTAGGTGAGCCTCGATGGACGTTGACCGGCCTGCCCAGCAACATCGTGCAGGTGGTCGAGTTGGGATTTCTGGCGCTCGGATTTGCCGGCTCGCTCTTGGTGATTCACTCTTTGGCGGAGGAAGATTGCCCGGGAAAATCCCTGCGGGCGTTCGTGCCTTGGGCAGCGGTGAGTACACTTTTGTGGATCGCGTCGATGTGGCTTATTTTTCAGCCGATGGAAATGCGCGCTACGTTTATGAATGGGTAACGCTTTAGTTTGCGGTGGGTCGCTGGAATGTTTCTTAGCAGGAATACCAGATCGAAACGCTCATCCACAAGCCTGTTTATTGCGGGTCTCGTGTTGACGTGTGTAATGTCGGCAAGCGCGCACAATGGGCCGCCTTTTCCGATCCTCGAGAACAAGAAACTTGGGCCTTGTATAGTTGCTCTCTGGACTCATCCCGATGTCGGCACAGGGGCGTTCTATGTATTTGTGGAACCGGCGACGGGCGGAACGATTCCTCACGATCTGAAGATTCAAATTGGCGTCCAACCGCTGACAGGAAGGCTGCCCGAAGTTCTGTACGCCGCCTCACGGACAAAGGCGCGCGGCCAGGTGGAATACGATGCGCAGGCGGACTTCGACCGGCAGGAATTGTGGCGGGTACGCCTGGTGGTTCAGAGTTCGCAGGGCGGCGGAGAGGCAACCACTCAGGTGGAGGTGACTCCACCGGGGTTCGGGCGCTGGGATCTTCTGTTATACCTCCTGCCATTTCTGCTGCTGGCATTCTTGTGGTTCCTGGGTATTTCGCGGGCAAGGCGGCGCAAGCGGGCACAATCGCGCGGCGGAGTTCAACCGGCCAACACCGCGGCGGCTGGGGACGGGGAGCGTGTGGGTTGACAATCCGATTTCTTAGGTTGGATGGAGGCTGGTTTCGAATGAGGGTTGGCTCGTCGTGGAGTTGCCGTCGCGCTGCCGGTTTGCGCGTCCAGAGAAGTCTGGGTCTTCGAAGCGCCGCATTGTTCTTGCTTCTCGCCAGCATTGCAGCGATGTTCTCGTCGTGCCATTCCAGCCCCAAGTTGCCCGAGAGGGGATCGAAGGCTTACTCCGAGGCGGTCTCGGCTTTCTATATTGGACTGGCCGCGCTGCAAGTCGGCGATGACGTTCACGCTGAGAGCAAGCTCTCCGAACTGACCCAACTCGTGCCCGCAGAACCTGCAGGATGGGCGAACTGGGGCGTGCTGGCGCTTCGCCAACGAAATTATGACGTTGCGGCGCAACGACTCGAGCGGGCGCGCGATCTGGCTCCGCAGAGCGATCAGATCTACGATCTGCTGGGGATTCTTGAGGGGCAACGCGGCCGTTCCGTGGAGGCGATTGCCGATCTGCGCAAGGCGATCGAGATCAATCCGAATAATCTGCGGGCGGCTTACGCGCTGGCGGAGGAGATCGAGCGGCAGGGTGACGCCAATAGCGAGGCCGAATTTCAGCAAGTGATGCAGAAAATTCTGGCTGCGCAGCCGGACAATCTGGCAGCATTGCTCGAACTAAGCCGCTCGGCCGCCAAGCGCGGCGACGCGGGCACACTGAAATCTTTGGTCGATAAGATCAGCGCGCGATCCTCTTCCTGGCCGAAGGAAGTGCAGCAACAACTTGCCTCCGTCCAGGCTGCCGCGGCTGGCAGCGACTTGCGCGTGGCCGCCACGCGGACCACTTTCTTACGCAACGTGCTCATGCGCGTTCCAGAGTACCGGCAGAGTCTGTCCGTCATCAAGGCTCCCGCGGGCGAAGAGGCGCGGCCCTTCACGCATTTCCTGCGAGTGGAGTCGCCGGTGTTCACGCCTGCGCCAGCGGACACCGCGCTGAAATTCGAGGTGCAGCCGATTGACAATCCAGGGAATCGGCCGTGGAGTTGGATCGGCGCCATTCAACTCGGCAGCGCAGGCGCACCGGTGATTGCCGAGGCCGACGGCCGCGAAGTGCATTTGCATTCCGGCGCGACGCTTCCCTTCCCCGGTGGACCGTCCAAGGTTTCGCCGACGGCTGACGGCGTCTTGCAGGTTGACTTCAATTACGATTTCAAAACCGATCTGGTGCTGGCGGGCGCCGGGGGCGTGCGCCTCTTCCGGCAGGATTCGCCGAGCGCATTTACTGACGTGACCGCGCAGACCAAGTTGCCGCGGTCCGTGACCGATGCCCGCTACACCGGCGCGTGGGCCGTGGACATTGAAGCGGACGGCGATCTCGACATCGTGCTGGGCGCGAGCGAGGGATTGCCAACTGTGCTGCGTAACAACGGCGACGGGACGTTTCTGGCGATTCATCCCTTTGCCGGAATCTCGGGCATGCGCGGATTTGCGTGGGCCGATCTTGATGGCGACGGCAATCCTGATGCCAGCATCATCGACGGCGCAGGCCGTCTGCACGTTTTCATGAACGAGCGGCAGGGACAGTTCCGCGAGCGGGCTCTCCCGGCGGGATTGCCCCTCGTTAAGGCGATTGCCGTCGCCGACGTGAACAATGACGGAGTTCTTGATCTGATCGCCGTGCAGGCGGATGGGGCCATCGTTCGAATCTCCGACAAGAACGAAGGGCAAAGTTGGGATTCGGCTGAGATTGCACATGTTCCTCTGATTGAAGTCTTCAAGAACGAGGGTGCGTCGAGCAAGGGCTCATATGTTCCAAACGATGTTCGTCTGCTCGTAGCCGATTTCGACAATAACGGGGCGCTCGATTTGCTTCTCTCTTCGACCAGGCCGAATCCGCTGAGCAATGGTGCGCTGGTTTGGCTCGGCGACAAGGACGGGAAGTTCACGTCTCCGGCGCAACCTGCTGGACCGTCCTTGGTTTTCGATGTGGGGGATTTCAACGGTAAGGGGAAACTCGATTTACTGGGATTGTCTCGTGACGGTCATCCGACCAGTGCAATCAACCAAAGCTCAAAGAACTATCACTGGCAGGTGGTGCGCCCGCACGCGGTGCAGGCGGTTGGCGACCAGCGTATCAATCCCTACGGGATCGGCGGTGAAATAGAAGTTCGTTCCGGCCTGCTGGTGCAAAAGCAACCCATAACAGGCCCGCAGCTTCATTTCGGATTGGGAGAGCAGACCGAGGCGGAGGTCGTGCGCGTGGTCTGGCCCAATGGCACGGTGCGCGCTGAGTTTGGCGTGAAGGCTGACATGGACATCGTCACCGAGCAACGGCTGAAGGCGTCGTGCCCCTTCTTGTTCGCCTACAACGGAAAGCAGATGGAGTTTGTGAAGGATGCGGTGCCGTGGGGATCGGCGATCGGCCTGCGCATCAACACTCTCGGCTCGGCGCAGATCGCGGCTACGGGAGAATGGTACAAGATTGGCCGTGACCAACTTGTGCCGCACGACGGCTATTACGACCTGCGCATCACCGCCGAACTGTGGGAAGTTTATTACTACGACTATCTGGCGCTCATGACCGTAGACCATCCGGTAGGCACCGAGATTTTTGTCGATGAGCGCTTCGTGATTCCGCCGCTGAAGCTTGGCTACACGGTCGTTTCCACGCCGCACAAGATCGCTCGCGCCGTTGACGACACCGGCCAGGACGTCACTGCCATTGTCGACACACTCGACGGCAAGGCGCTGGCTAGCTTCGGGCGTGGCCAATATCAGGGCATTACGCGCGATCACTATTTAGAAATCGATCTGGGCGACGACGCTCCGAAGAGCGGGCCACTTTATCTGGTGGCGCAAGGGTCGATTCACGACACCGAGTCGTCGGTGAACGTCGCCGTGACGCAGGGCAGCCAGTGGCACGCCCACGGGTTGAGCCTGGAAGTTCCGGACGGGCGCGGTGGCTGGGTCACTGCGCAGGACAATCTTGGCTTTCCGGCCGGGCGCAAGAAGACGATTCTCTTCAATCTGACGAATGTGTTTCGACCGAACACACCGCGCCGGGTGCGCATCCGTACGAACTTGGAAATTTATTGGGATTGCATTCAGTGGGCGCAGGGCGCGCCAGATGCACCGTTGAAGACGACGACTCTGAACCCCAACGTGGCCGATCTGCGCTATCGCGGATATTCCGTCATGCACATGCCCGGGGCCGCGCGCGCGCCCGAAGTGCCTGACTACAACCAGATTGAGGGCACCAAGCAGCGCTGGCGCGACTTGATCGGCTACTACACTCGCTACGGCGACGTGCGCGAACTGGTCGACCGCATCGACGACCGGTATGTGATCGTCAATTCCGGCGACGAACTCTCGCTGCGTTTCCCGGAACAGCCGCCGCCGCCCACGGGCTGGGTGCGCGATTTCGTGATCGTCGGCGATGGCTGGATTAAAGACGGTGACTACAATTCAACCTTCTCCAAGACCGTGCTGCCTCTGCCTTATCACGCCAAGAATGAGTACACGACCCGGCCTGGGAAGCTCGAGGATGAATGGGTCTACCGGCATCATCCCGACGACTGGAAGAACTATCACACGCGGTATGTGACTCCTGAAGTCTTCAAGAACGCATTGAGGGACGAAACCAGCCAATGACGGGCAACCGGATCGCGAGGATTGTACTCATCATTTTCTTTGTTGCCTTGCTGGCCACGCCCTGGTTCATCAGGCGCATTTCGGCCGGACGAGAAGCCGACCAATCGCGCGCGGATAAGAAGACATCCCTGATGCGACACGGATTCCATCTGGAGGAAATCTCGCAAGCAGCGGGCATCAACTTTGTGCATCAGTCGCCGAAGCTCGACCCCAAGCTCGAACCCATCATGCCGGAAGTCGCATCGATGGGCGCATCCGTATCGATTGTCGACTTCGATCGCGACGGTTGGCCCGACCTCTACGTGACCAATAGCGCGATCGGCAGCAAGAACGCGCTTTATCGCAACATGCACGACGGCACGTTCAAAGACGTCGCAGGCGAACTTGGAATTGCCGATGTAAATCGGGAAGGCACCGGAGTCTCCACCGGCGCGGTGTGGGGAGACTACGACAACGACGGGTATGAAGATTTATTTCTGATCAAGTGGGGGCGGCCAGAACTATTTCACAACGATCAGGGCCGCGGATTCACGCGCGTCAGCGAACAAGCCGGCCTCCCGTCGTGGATCAACGGCAATACCGCGATCTGGTTTGATTACGACGGCGATGGACTGCTGGATCTTTTCGTCGGCGGCTATTATGCCGAGGACATTGATCTCTGGCACCTGACCACGACGCGCATCATGCCCGACAGTTTCGAGTACGCCAAGAATGGCGGTCGAAAATATCTTTTTCACAACCTTGGCAATGGCAAGTTTGAGGAAGTCAGCGCGAAGGTCGGAATCGACAGCCATCGCTGGGCATTGGCCGCGGCCGCAGCGGATTTGCGCGGCACGGGTCATCCCGATTTGTTTGTGTCGAATGACTATGGAGTTTCGGAACTCTACTTCAACGACGGCCAACGCTTTCGCGAAGTCGGAGAACAAACTGGCGTCGGCTTCGCGCCCAAAAGCGGGATGAACGCTGCCTTCGGCGACATCCTCAATCAAGGCCGGTACTCGGTTTACGTGTCCAACATCTCCGAGGACGGCATTCTGATTCAGGGAAATAATTTGTGGGTACCGAAGGAGGGAACCGCGGGCGACGCGATTCAATATCAGAATCTGGCGCGCGACTTTGGCGTGGAGCTTGGTGGATGGAGTTTCGGTGCGCAGTTCGGCGATTTGAACAACGATGGAACGCTCGACCTTTATTTGACGAATGGTTATATCTCTCTCGACCGCAAGCGCAGTTACTGGTATGACTTCTCGAAAGTGGCCGGCGGAAACAGTACTATTATTGGCGACGCAAAAAACTGGCCGGCATTTAATGGGCGCAGCCTTTCGGGCTATCAGAACAAGCGCGTCTGGCTGAACGACGGTGCCGGCAGGTTTGTCGATGTCGCGCAGGCTGTGGGCGCGACCGATGTGTACGATGGACGATCCGTAGCGCTGGTGGATTTGTGGAATCGCGGCGAGCTCGACGTGGTCGTCGCCAATCAGAATGGCCCGTTGCTGCTGTACAAGAATACGGTCGCGCCCGAAAACGAATGGATTGAGTTCGATCTGGAAGGGACGAAGAGTAATCGCAGCGCGATCGGCGCCAAGGTGACGCTGTTCTGGAACGGCCAGCAGCAGGCGCAGGAAGTTTCCGGCGGCAGCGGCTTCGCGGCCCAGAATGACCGGCGGTTGCATTTTGGCTTGGGCCGCAATCCAAGCGTCGAAAAGGCCGTGATTCGCTGGCCTTCGGGCAAAGGTCAGACCATCGATAAACCGGCCGTACATCAATTGCACAGGGTCAAGGAGTCCGCATGAGTCAACCCGTGAGCGTGCCTGCGCTGCCGCCTGAGCAGCGTGCCCCGCGGAAGCCGTGGTTCAGCCTCGATAACCGCTACATTGCGCCGGCGTTCATCACCTGCATTCTGCTGGTCGGGCACCTGTCGTTCGGCATTCTCGAAAGCTATCCCAGAACGCTTCTGGCGATCGGAACAAGCGTTGTGATCGAGTTGGCGCTCGGTCGCATCTTCTTTCATAAATGGGTGCATCCGGCCAGCGCTTACATCTCGGGGATCAGCGTCGGCATTCTGGTGCGCTCTCCGGCCTTCTGGCCTTACGCTTTGTGCGCCGCGATCTCGATCACCTCCAAATATGTATTGCGCGTGAAAAGCCGCCATATCTGGAATCCCTCCAACTTCGGCATTTCCATCATGCTGTTTCTTGCGGCTGAAACCGTGGCCACTCTGAGCATCCAGTGGGGCAACTATCTTTTGCCCATGCTTGTGATCTGGGCGCTCGGCTCGGTGATCATCTGGCGACTGCACCGCTTTCACATTACCGGGATTTATGTCACGTCGTTTATCGCATTCGCATTTCTGCGCAGCTGGATGACGGGCAGTCCGTGGCAGTCGGAGATTGCACCCATCACCGGGCCAATGTACCAGCTGTTCATTTTCTTTATGATCACTGATCCGAAAACCACGGTTCGGACCAAGCGAGGACAAATCCTGGTCGTGTTCCTGGTGGCATTGCTGGAGATGGTGTTGCGTCTGGAGCAGGTTGTTTACGCGCCGTTCTATGCCCTTTTCATCGTAGGCCCGATCGCTATGCTGGTCGAGATTTGGCTCGACTCGCGCCGCACCGGCGCAGCGAAATTGACGGTGGCGCAGTGATTGTGGGCGAACGGGACATGGTCTTCAGGTCGCGGCGATGGGTCGCGTGCTTAGTGCTGTCTTCGTTCGTCGGCTTGTCGGGGTGCAAGAAGGAGTCGCCCGCCGAGCAACAAACTGCTTCGTCCGCACCGGCGTCTACGCAGACTTCGCCCGCGCCGCCACCCTCCTCTTCTGTACAGGCCTCACGCCCCTCCGGTCCCATCGTGTTCACTGACGTAACCGCGCAGGCGGGCATCCATTTCAAACACAACAGCGGCGCCTTCGGAAACAAATATCTGCCTGAAACGATGGGCAGCGGTGCCTGCTTTCTTGACTACGACAACGACGGCTGGCAGGACATTTTTCTAGTCAATTCCATGGATTGGCCCGAGCACAAGTCGGGCAAGTCCTTCCCTGCGCTCTATCACAACAACCATGACGGCACCTTTACCGATGTAACCAAGCAGGCCGGACTCGCGGTTGAAATGTACGGACTGGGCTGCGCCGCCGCGGACTACGACAACGACGGCAACGTCGATCTCTACGTCACTACCGTCGGCTCAAACCATCTCTTCCGCAATCTCGGCAATGGCAAATTCGCCGACGTGACTGCCAAGGCTGGCGTCTCTGACCCGGGGTTCTCGGCGAGCGCGGTCTGGTTCGACTACGACAACGACGGCAAGGTGGATCTTTTCGTCACTCACTACATCGATTGGTCGATTGAGACCGATCAATACTGCTCGCTCGACAATAAGAACAAGTCTTACTGCACGCCGCAGAGGTACAAAGGCCAGAGCTCGACTCTGTTCCATAACAAGGGCGATGGAACTTTCGAGAATGTAACGAAGAAGGCTGGACTTTACGATCCAACCAGTAAGGCTCTCGGGGTCGCTTTGTTGGACTACGACAACGACGGCTGGCTCGATCTTTTCGTTTCGAACGACACCGAGCCCAACAAGCTCTACCACAACAATCACAACGGCACGTTCACAGATGTCGCAGTTGCCGCCGGTATCGCGTACAGCGAGGCGGGCACAGTGCGCGCTGGAATGGGAACGGATGCCGGAGACTATGACAACTCCGGGTGGCAAGGGCTGGTCATCGGCAACTTCACCAACGAAGGCATGGCCCTCTATCACAGTGATGGCTCGGGCCTGTTCACCGACGAAGCCCCGGCTACCGGCATCGGCCGGATCTCGACCAAGTCGCTGACCTTCGGCAGTTTTTTCTTTGACTATGATCTCGACGGACTTCTCGACATTCTTGCGGTCAACGGCCACGTCTCCGACGACATCAGTGTGGTCCAACCGAACGTGAAATATGCCCAGCCTCCGCACGTGTTTCGCAATCTGGGCAAGAGCAAGTTTGAAGAGGCAACGCCGAATCTTGGTCCGGCGCTGCAACGGGCAATCGTCGGCCGTGGCGCTGCCTATGCCGATTTCGACAATGATGGCGACCTCGATTTACTGATCACTGCCAACAACGGCCCGGCGCGACTGCTGCGCAACGATAACGGCAATCAGAATGACATGCTGCGAGTGAAGACCGTGGGGACGCGATCGAACCGCGACGGCATTGGCGCCAAGGTCACGGCCAAGACCAAGAAGGGAGTGCGCCTGTTCGCGATGGTGAAGACCGGCTCAAGCTATCTATCCCAAAGCGAGTTGCCGCTCACATTCGGGCTGGGCAAGCCGGAGAACGGCAAGACCGTGAGCCTGGAGATCGTGTGGCCGAGTGGGCAAAAGGACACGATCGCAGACGTCAAGGCGAATCAGTTCATCACGGTGAAAGAGGGTAAAGGAATTATTTCGGCGCAGCCGATTGTTCCCAGCGCAGGTTCGACGCCGAAGCAGTAAATCCTGCCCGCTACTTCTTCAACAGCGCGAGAATTTCTTTCTGGTTGTTGAGGATTGCGGTGAGGGCTCCCTGGTTTTTCAAAATGCCCGACTGATTCTTCAAAATGCTGGCCTGGTTCGTTTTGATGGTCTTCTGGTTCGCCTGGATCGCGCCCTGATTGGCGATGATGGTCTTCTGATTCTGAATGATGGTCTTCTGGTTTGCGATGACGTTGCTTTCCGACATTGATTGAGCCTCCTGCTCAGATTTGTCCGCGGCCACTTCCCACGAAAGTCACGCGATTATAGAGATGTCAACCGGCGGGTCAATAGTGCAAAAAGAGTATTCGTTGAGAGAAATCCGACAGAACCGTTCTGTTACACTGGCGCGCATGAAACGGACTACACGCAGGCAATTTGTTGGACAATGCGCAACTGTTGCCGCCGGTGCCTGGCTTGTGCCGGCTCTCGCCAGAACGGCAGCCGGTTCTATTCCCAACGTTCAGTTCCCCTCCAATCCGCGCGACCGCGTGGCTGTGGCGGCTTATCCGTTTCGTGAATATATCGTGGGATGGAAAGGGTGGGACGGAAAGACACCGAGCAAAGTTCCTGTGACGCAGCAGATGCAGCTCAAAGATTTTGCCGCGCATGTTGCGGAGAAGTT
>Ga0209863_10001195_pt1 | contig 10487 bp, 8 predicted proteins | sample OrgsoiDNA2013046_FD_185796 | JGI IMG/M metagenome (GOLD analysis project Ga0209863, IMG submission 185796) | Permafrost soil microbial communities from the Arctic, to analyse light accelerated degradation of dissolved organic matter (DOM) -... | ecosystem: Environmental > Terrestrial > Soil >...
CCAGATGGAGATCGAGCTGATCACGCCGATCGCGATGGACGAGGGGCTGCGCTTCGCGATTCGCGAGGGTGGCCGCACCGTCGGCGCCGGCGTCGTCACGAAGATCGTTAAGTAGTAAGCGGCTTTCAAAGCGCTGGAGACGCTCAATGGCGTCTCCAGGCCGGACTAGCGCCGGCCGATCTCTTTAATCGTTACCGCACATGCCTCGCGAAAAAATCATTCTTGCCTGCAGCGACTGCAAGAATCGCAATTACTTCACCGACAAGAACAAGCGCCTCCATCCGGAGCGCGTCGAGTGGAAGAAGTATTGCCCTCGCTGCAACTGCCACAAGCTCCATAAGGAAACGAAGTAAACGTGGCCACTGACGCGGTACGTCACGGCTCGTGGCTGCAGACACTTCGCGCGAACCTCGCCCGTACGGGACCGTTCCTGCGCGAAGTGCAGGTGGAGCTCAAGAAGGTCACCTGGCCCGACCGGCGCCAGCTCATCGAGGCCACGCGCACGATCATCATCGTCGTGCTCGTGATCGCGGGGCTCATCGCCATCATGGATCTGTTCTTCCAGGCCGTGCTCGTGCAATTCATTCCGTCGTTGTTCAAGTGAGCACCCTCGTGGAAGGACATCGCTGGTACGCGATTCAGACCACCGCGGGACACGAGAACAAGGTGCGCTCGCTGATCGTGCGTCGCATCGAAGCGGACGCGCGCCCCGCGGAGGATCGCCCGATTCGCCAGGCGCTCGTGCCGACGCAGGAAGTAGTCGAGATCAAGAATGGCAAGAAGGTGAACGTCGAACGGAAGATCTATCCGGGCTACGTGCTGGTCGAGATGGTGATGAACCAGGAAACGCTGCACGACATCAACAGCATTCAGGGCGTCATCAAGTTCGTTGGTCAGGAGCGGCTCCCGCAGCCGCTGCGCCCCGATGAGGTCAATCGCCTCCTCGGCATCGCCGACGAGCGCGAGCAGGAGGAGCCGCAGGAAGAGATTCCGTTTCTGATCGGTCAGGCGGTCGCAATCACGGAAGGACCGTTCACCGATTTCAATGGCACAGTCGAGGAAGTGTTCGCCGACAAGGGAAAGGTTCGCGTGTCGGTGTCGCTCTTCGGACGGCCTACGAGTGTCGAGCTCGATTATCTGCAGCTGAAGGGATACTGATCGCTTCGGATGTTGCTTCGGATACGAGCGCGACAAGCACCACGTCGGCTACCACGACGACGATAAACACAAAGTGGGAGCTGGTACGGTGGGGTGGCGGTCGACGCGAGCGAGAGGCGCGCGTGACGATGCCTCACACAACGCGATAGGAAGGCTTATGGCGAAGAAGGCAACTGGTTTTGTGAAGCTGCAGGTGCCGGCAGGCAAGGCGAATCCGGCTCCTCCGGTGGGAACGGCGCTCGGTCCGCACGGCATCAACATCATGGCGTTCTGCAAGGAGTTCAACGCTCGCACGCAGAATCAGGATGGGATCATCCTCCCAGTCGAGGTGACCATCTTCTCGGATAAGTCGTTCACGTTCATCCTGAAAACCCCGCCCGCCGCCGTGCTCCTCAAGAAGGAGCTCGGTCTCGAGAAGGGCTCAGGAGTTCCGAACCGGACGAAGGTCGGCAAGGTGACGCGTGCGCAGCTTCGGAAAATCGCCATGATCAAGCTCCCCGACCTCAACACGGACAACATCGATTCCGCCATCGCGATGATCGCGGGTGCCGCACGGTCGATGGGGATCGAGGTGACCGACTAATGGCCGATCACGGCAAGAAGTACGTCGACGCCGCGAAGAAGCGCACGGCGCTCCAGGCGTATCAGGCGCGTCAGGCGATCGAGATCGTCAAGAGCGCCGCGTTCGCGAAGTTCGACGAGACCGTCGAGATCGCGGTTCGCCTGGGTGTCGATCCGCGCCACGCCGATCAGGTCGTGCGCGGCACGGTCGTGCTCCCCGCGGGCACCGGTAAGACGGTGCGCGTGGCGGTGATCGCGGTCGGCGAAAAGGCGCGCGAAGCCGAGGCTGCGGGCGCGGAGTTCGTTGGCATCGAGCTGATTCCGCGGATCAAGGAAGGATGGATGGACTTCGATGTCCTCATCTCGACCCCTGATCAGATGGGACAGGTCGGTCAGCTGGGTCGCGTGCTCGGTCCTCGCGGACTGATGCCGAACCCGAAGGCAGGCACCGTCACCTTCGACGTCGAGCGCGCGGTGCGCGAGGTCAAGGCCGGCAAGATCGAGTTCCGCGTCGACAAGGGCGGAAACGTGCATGCGCCAATCGGCAAAGTCTCGTTCAGCGCCGAGGCACTGACATCGAACTTCGCGGCGTTCATGGATCAGATCGTCCGCTCCAAGCCGTCCGCGGCGAAGGGCGTCTACGTGCAGAACGTGGCGATCTCGAGCACCATGGGCCCCGGCATCGCGATCGACATTACCCCGTACCGGTCCTAGACGATGAAGCGCAACGAGAAAGAGCAGCTCGTCACGGAGCTGACGGCGAAAATCAGTGGAGCGACCGCGTTCTACTACACGGACTTCACGGGGCTGAACGTCAAGAAGATGACCGAGCTGCGTCGGCGCTTCCGCAAGGCCGGAGTCGAGTACGTGGTCATCAAGAACTCACTCGCGCTCCGCGCGGTGAACGAGTCGGGACTCGCGGGCTCACGCCTGCGCGGACCGACCGGCGTCGTGATCGGGAAGGATCCGGTCACCGCCGCCAAGGTGTTGAACGACTTTGCGAAGGAGAACGATTCGCGTCCGTCGGTGAAGGGCGGCATGCTCGACGGCAAGTCGATCGACACCGCGCAGGTGAAGCAGCTCGCGTCGCTCCCGAGTCGGGAGCAGATGCTGGCCCAGCTCGGCGCAGGATTGCAGTCGCCGTTGAGCGCGTTCCTCGGTGCGCTCTCCGGTGTGCTCAGCACGTTTGCAGGTGCGATGGAAGCGCTTCGTGCGCAGAAGGAAAGCGCCGAAGGCGCGTAACGGTTCCCAGGTGGTTTGTCCGATTCAACACGCCCCAGGAAACATCGAACACCTGGGATTTATTTAGGGAGAGAGAAAAAAAATGGCGAACACAACGCTGAGCCCCGACGAGATTCTCGAAGCGATCGGCAACATGTCGGTATTCGAGCTCGCCGGACTGATCGAGACTTTCAAGACCAAGTTCAACGTCACCATCGCGGCGGCGCCGGTTGCCGGTGCGGCGCCCGCGGGCGGCGGCGGCGGTGCGGCTCCTGCGGCCGAAGAGCAGACCGAGTTCACAGTCATGCTCAAGGAAGCGGGCGCGAAGAAGATCCAGGTGATCAAGGTCGTACGCGAGATCACCGGGCTCGGACTGAAGGAAGCGAAGGACCTCGTCGACGGCGCGCCGCAGGCAGTCAAGGCCGGCGTCAACAAGGACGAAGCGAATCAGATCAAAGCCAAGCTAGAGGAGCAGGGCGCCGCCGTCGAAGTCAAGTAAGGCGGCCGCAGGGTTCGTGGCGGGCGATTCAGTCGCCCGCCGCGGGAACTGCCGTGCAGCACGCCGGTATTACATCGGCTCCGGCTGCCGGTCCTCTCTTGATTCCGGCGCGAATGGTTCGACTCCAGAATCGTACGAAACAATCGGGTTTCTCAGGTGCTCCACTCCGCAATCGCGTTTTTCGCGCGAATTGCGAGGGCGGGGCCCTTTCGTCTGCGCGTGGGTGATTCATGGCTGAGACATTGAAGCAAATTTCGTTCGGTAAGCTCGACAAGGGGATGGAGATGCCCCATCTCCTCGACATCCAGACGCGCGCCTTCGAGGCGCTGTTGCAGCTGGATGCGGCGTCTCACGATCGTGAGGACGTCGGTCTCGAGCGCGTGTTCAAGGACCTCTTCCCGATAACGGACGTCCACGAGAATTACTCGCTGGAATTCGTCCGCTATTCGCTCGGCGAGCCCAAGTACTCCGTGGGCGAATGCATCGAGCGTGACATGACCTACTCCGCTCCTCTCAAGGCGACGCTGCAGCTCGTCGTCAACGAAGAGGTCAACGGACAGAAGCGCCCTCGCAACATCATTGAGAAAGAGGTCTACCTCGGCGAGCTGCCCCTGCTCACGCCGCTCGGGACCTTCGTCATCAATGGCGCCGAGCGCGTCATCGTCAGCCAGCTGCACCGCTCGCCGGGTGTCGTGTTCGAAGAGTCGACGCACCCGAACGGGCAGCGCCTGATCTCGTCGCGCATCATCCCGTTCCGCGGCTCGTGGGTCGAGTTCACCGTTGACATCCACGATGTCGTCTACGTGCACATCGACAAGAAGAAGAAGTTCCCCGCCACCGCGCTCCTCCGCGCGCTCGGCTACGGGAGCAATTCCGACATCCTCCGCCTCTTCTTCGCGGTTCGTGATCTCGATCTGACCAAGAAGCTCGAGAGCCGCGGCGACCAGCGCGAAGTGCTCGGCGCGATCATCGCCGAGGACATCACGCTCGCCGGTGAGGCGACCGCCGAAGACGCACCCAAGCTCAAGACCAAGAAAGCGCGCGCCGAGCGTGAGCGCGCGGAAACGGAGATGCTCGTCAAGGAGGGCGACGAGCTCACCCCCGAGGTCTACAACCGTCTGCGCCGCCTTGGCGTCGACACCGTTCGCGTATTCGCGAGCTATATGACGATCGATCTCCGCGACGAGACCGATGCGATCGAGCGCGGTGAGCGCCCGGTGCGTCGTGTGCTTGCCATCGATGTCGCCGACGCCGAGACGGGCGAGGTGATCGCCGACGCGGGCCAGACGCTCAACGACACGATGCTCAAGAAGCTCCGCAAGAACGACATCACCAAGGTTCAGGTGTTCGTGGCCTCGGGACGTGCCGAGTCGACGCTCATCAAGAACACGCTGCTCAAGGATCCGACGCACTCCGAGAAGGAGGCGTTGAGCCAGATCTACTCGCTGCTCCGTCCGGGCGATGCGCCGAATCTCGAGACGGCACGTGTCGCGCTCGAGCGACTGTTCTTCTCCCCCAAGCGCTACGATCTCGGGCGCGTGGGACGCTACAAGATCAACCAGCGCCTCGGCCTCAAGACGCCGGCGTCGCACACGGTGCTCACGAAGGAAGATTTCGTGGCGATCGTGCGCTACCTCGTCGAGCTCCACGAAGGTCGCGGCAAGACGGACGACATCGATCACCTCGGCAACCGCCGCATTCGCTCGGTTGGTGAGTTGATCGCGAATCAGTTCTCCGTTGGACTGTCGCGCATGGCGCGCCTGGTGAAGGAGCGCATGTCGATCAATACCGATCCGGAAAAGATCACGCTCGACGACCTCGTGAACGCTCGTACGGTGAGCGCGGTCATTCAGGCGTTCTTCGGATCGTCGCAGCTGTCGCAATTCATGGATCAGACGAACCCGCTCGCCGAGCTGACGCACAAGCGTCGCCTTTCGGCGCTCGGACCCGGCGGACTCACTCGTGAGCGCGCCGGCTTCGAGGTACGCGACGTTCACTACTCGCAGTACGGGCGCATGTGCCCAATCGAAACGCCTGAAGGTCCGAACATTGGACTGATCACGTCGCTCGCCTGCTTCGCACGCGTCAACGATCTCGGCTTCGTCGAGACGCCGTATCGCGTCGTCGCCAAGGGCAAGGTGACGGGCGAGATCGAGTGGCTGGATGCAAACCGTGAAGAAGAGGCGATCATCGCCCAGGCGAACGCGAAGCTCAACACCGACGGCTCGTTCGTCGACGAGCTCGTGCTCTGCCGTCAGCAGGGTGACGTACCGCTCACACCGCCGGGCCGCATCGATTACATGGATGTGGCGCCGGAACAGCTCGTGTCGATCGCTGCCGCGCTCATTCCGTTCCTCGAGCACGACGACGCCAACCGCGCGCTGATGGGATCGAACATGCAACGGCAGTCGGTACCGCTGCTCAACCCGCGGACGCCGCTCGTCGGCACCGGCCTCGAGGAGAAGGTGGCGCGCGATTCCGGCGCCGTCGTCATCGCGAAGCGCTCCGGTGTCGTCACGCGCGTGACCGCGGATGAGATCATGGTGGATGCCGGCCCGGCCGATCGTGCCCGCACGGAGGAGCGTCGCTCAGGCGATCGCCCGCTCGCGCGTCTCACGCAGAACGATCGTTACCGCTTGAAGAAGTATTGGCGCACCAACCAGGACACGGCGATCAACCAGCGTCCCCTCGTGCGGCTCGGTCAGCGCGTGAAGGAAGGCGATGTGCTCGCCGACGGAGCAGCGACCGAAGCTGGACAGCTCGCGCTCGGCTCCAACGTCACGGTGGCGTTCATGCCGTGGTACGGACACAACTTCGAGGACGCGATCGTGCTCTCGGAGCGGCTCGTGAAGGACGACGTCTATTCGTCGATCCACATTCAGGAGCTGGAGCTGCACGTCCGTGACACGAAGCGTGGCCAGGAAGAGATCACGCGAGAGATTCCGAACGTCGCCGAAGAGAGTCTGATCGATCTCGACGAGCGTGGAATCATTCGGATCGGCGCGCACGTCAAGCCGGGCGACATTCTGGTGGGCAAGATCACGCCGAAGGGCGAGACCGAGCTCTCACCGGAAGAGAAGCTGCTCACCGCGATCTTCGGTGAGAAGGCGAAGGACGTGAAGGACTCGTCGCTCAAGGTGCCGCCGGGAATGGAAGGCGTCGTCATCGACGTCAAGATCTTCTCGCGCATCGACGATCAGGTGATCGAAAAGGATCGTGGAGAGCGGATCGGTGAAGTGCGTCGCCTCGAGAACGACGAGAAGATGCGCGTCAGCGAAGTGCGAGACGGCGAGCTGGCCGAGATGTTCGAGGGCCAGGTCGTGACGCTCGCGCTCAAGTCGGGGACGGTAGAGGAAGCCATCACGGCCGGCACGAAGCTCACGCCGGACCTCCTGCGCGACCTCAAGATTGCCGCGCTCGATCTGAAGACGTTCCGCGTCGAGAACAAGAAGATGAATGAGCGGATCCGCGAGGTCATCGAGGCTGCGAACGCCGAGAAGGCCCGCATCGAGGAGAAGGCCGAGGAGCGGATCGACAAGATCCTGCAACCCGACGAGCTCCCCCCGGGCGTGATCCAGCTCGTGAAGGTCTATCTCGCCGAGAAGCGCAAGATCTCGGTGGGCGACAAGATGGCCGGTCGTCACGGAAACAAGGGTATCGTCGCGCGCATCGTGCCTGAGGAGGACATGCCGTTCCTCCCCGACGGTCGCCCGGTGGACATCGTCCTGAATCCGCTCGGCGTACCGAGCCGAATGAACGTCGGTCAGATCCTGGAGACGCACCTCGGATGGTGCGCGAAGCAGCTTGGCTTCTACGCCAAGACGCCGGTGTTCCAGGGCGCGAACGAGCGTGAGATCGGAATGCTCATGCGTCTCGCGGGGCTCAAGTGGGCCGCGCCGGCGCTTGCACTGAGCGTTGCGCCTCCGGTGATCTCGGACGCGGACATCAAGACGATTCTGCACGACATCAGACCGGCGCGTGTCGGCGAGGCGCACGTGAACCTCGACGCGGCGACGGTGAACGATTTGGGTGGACGCACGATGTCGCAGGAGACGCGCGACATCTTCTTCCGCTTCCGCGATTTCCTCACGACGGCCGCGAAGGAGCTGGCCGATCGCGAGCATGCGGAGGTCGAAGCGCAGATCACGCTGCACGGTGCGCTTGGCGAGGACGTCGAGTTCCCGGAGGCGCGCAAGCCGGAGCTGCGCAGTGCGCTCAAGCAGCTCGAGAAGAGCCGCGGTCGCGAGAGCGCGGATGTATTGCAGAGCCACGAGCTGCCGGCGCTTGCGGCGATGCTCGGGCCGAAGTCGGAACTGGATGTGGATGCCGCGGCGGTGGAGCTGATGCGGCTCGCCGGGCTCACGCTCGCCGGCAAGGTGTGGCTGCGCGATGGTCGTACGGGCGAGCGGTTCGCGAACCCGGTGACCGTTGGTGAGATCTACATGCTGAAGCTCTCGCACCTCGTGGATGACAAGATCCACGCGCGAAGCATCGGACCGTACTCGTTGGTCACCCAGCAGCCGCTCGCCGGCAAGGCGCAGTTCGGCGGCCAGCGGTTCGGAGAAATGGAAGTGTGGGCGCTGGAAGCGTATGGCGCCGCGCACACGCTGCAGGAGATCCTGACCGTCAAGTCCGACGACGTGAATGGTCGAAGCCGCGTGTACGAGGCGATCGTGAAGGGCCAGAATCTGCCAGAGCCGGGGATTCCGGAGTCGTTCAACGTGCTCGTGAAGGAGCTGCAGGCGCTCGGCATCTGGGTGCACCTGGGCGCAACGGGCGAGAACGGGCACGGCAACGGCAATGGCAACGGGGAGGATTAGTAAATGATTGACTTTCGCAGCGTGCGCGAGCAGAGAAGCTCCGCATTCGACTTCATTCAAATCCGCATCGCTTCTCCGGAAGAGATCCGCGGCCCCAAAGATCCGAAGGAGCGCGAGCGCCACGAGATGCAGGGGCTCCGCAACTGGTGGTCGTGGGGCGAGGTCACCAAGCCGGAGACGATCAACTACCGCTCATTCAAGCCCGAGAAGGATGGCTTGTTCTGCGAGCGCATTTTTGGTCCCGTAAAGGACTGGGAATGCCATTGCGGCAAGTACAAGCGCATCCGTTATCGCGGCGTGATCTGCGATCGTTGCGGCGTCGAAGTCACCCTGTCGCGCGTCCGTCGCGAGCGCATGGGGCACATCGAGCTCGCCGTACCCGTCGCGCACATCTGGTTCTTCAAGACGTTGCCGAGCCCCATGGGCAATCTGCTCGACATCACGCTCCGTGATCTCGAGAAGATCATTTATTACTCGAACTACGTCGTCATCGAGCCGGGCTCGCAGGAAGTCGAAGCGAACCAGCTGCTCGACGAGGATGAATTTTTGAATCTGCGCGAGAAGGCGAAGTCGGAAAACGACGACGCGTTCAAGGCTGACATCGGCGCGCCCGCGGTTCGCGAGCTGCTCAAGCGGCTCGACATCGACACGATCTCCGAGGAGCTGCGCACGCAGGTCGCGGTGGAGACGTCGCAGCATCGGAAGAAGCAGATGCTGAAGCGCCTCAAGATCGTCGATGCGTTCCGTGGGTCTGGCGATGCGGGCGGCGTTCGCAACAAGCCGGAGTGGATGATCCTGGATGTCATCCCGGTGATTCCGCCGGATCTGCGTCCGCTCGTTCCGTTGGACGGTGGTCGCTTTGCGACGTCGGATCTGAACGATCTCTATCGCCGGGTGATCAATCGCAACAACCGCCTGCAGAAGTTGATTCTGCACCGGGCGCCGGAAGTTATTCTGCGCAACGAGAAGCGCATGCTGCAGGAAGCGGTCGATGCACTGTTCGACAACGGCCGCCGCTCGAAGGCGATCCGCGGTCGCGGCAAGCGTCCGCTCAAGTCGCTCTCGGACATGCTCAAGGGCAAGCAGGGTCGCTTCCGTCAGAATCTGCTCGGCAAGCGAGTGGACTACTCGGGCCGTTCGGTGATCGTCGTCGGTCCGGAGCTCCGTCTGCACCAGTGCGGACTTCCGAAGGCGATGGCGCTCGAGCTGTTCAAGCCGTTCATCATCCATAAGCTCGTCGACAAGGGAATCGCCGAGACGGTGAAGCGCGCGAAGAAGATCGTGGAGCGCGAGTCGCCGGAGGTATTCGAGATTCTCGAAGAGATCATCAAGGATCATCCGGTGATGCTCAACCGCGCGCCGACGCTCCACCGCCTGGGCATCCAGGCGTTCGAGCCCGTGCTCGTGGAGGGGAAGGCGATTCGAATTCACCCGCTCGTGTGCGCGGCGTTCAACGCCGACTTCGACGGTGATCAGATGGCGGTGCACGTGCCGCTGTCGTTCGAGGCGCAGCTCGAGTGCCGCCTGCTGATGCTCAGCTCGAACAATATTTTGAAGCCGTCGGACGGTCGTCCCGTGGCGGAGCCGAGCCAGGACATCGTGCTGGGTTGCTACTTCCTGACGAAGGCGCCGTACGATTTCGAGGCAAAGGTCAAGAACGCGCCGCGATTCTCAACGGTGGCGGAAGCGGAAGTCGCGCTCGCGCTGAACCGTGCGACGTTCCACACGCCGGTGCGGTATTTGGTGGACGATGCTCAGGGCAAGCGGTGGGAGAACACGACGGTTGGACGCGTGGTGTTCAACTCCATTGTTCCGCCGGCGCTCGGCTATCAGAACCGTGAGATGAAGAAGAAGGCGCTCGGCGAGCTCGTGTTCGAGGCGTATCGACAGGAGGGTCTGTCGACCACGGTGCAGTTCCTCGACCGGCTCAAGGAGTTCGGCTTCCGGTACGCAACGCAGGGTGGTGTCTCGATCGGAATCGAGGATCTCGAGATTCCGGTGGAGAAGAACACGCTGCTGGACGAGGCTGAGGAGCGCGTCGAGCGTTTCCAGCGCGCGTACAACACCGGAAACATCACGAACGGTGAGCGCTACAATAAGGTGATCGACACGTGGACGCACGCGAACAACGACGTTGCGGACGCGATGGTGAAGGCGATGCGGGAGTCGAAGAACGGCTTCAACCCCGTCTTCATGATGTTCGATTCCGGCTCACGAGGCAGCCGCGA
>Ga0209863_10001196_pt1 | contig 10482 bp, 6 predicted proteins | sample OrgsoiDNA2013046_FD_185796 | JGI IMG/M metagenome (GOLD analysis project Ga0209863, IMG submission 185796) | Permafrost soil microbial communities from the Arctic, to analyse light accelerated degradation of dissolved organic matter (DOM) -... | ecosystem: Environmental > Terrestrial > Soil >...
TGTCACCAACAATTAATCGGTCGTCACAACCAAGAGAACCTTCCACTGCCCGTGCCGTTTCCGTGCCGTTAGCGCTGCATTGCATGGAACTAGCCGCGTTAGAAGCCATCTGCCGCAAGCTAACTACATAAAACTACGTTGCACGATGGTTTCGAATCCCACTCTCTCCGCCAGTTTTCGCAATTTTTTGAACCTGCCACGTAAGCGAGTCCGCTGCGTGAAAATTGTTGCTCACGGCAAACCGCCGTTATTGCGCCACGCCAGTGCGGCCCGAGGCTCATGGTTTGGGATCGGCGACGGAAGCGAGGTGTCCTCGAAGGATAGTCATGGATGCCTTGGGCAAGGTAAATCGAGCATCCGCATTCGCCGATACTTCCGAGCGCACCGGCTCTTGGTTTGGGTCGGCATGGCTGTTCACGCCCTCGGCCTGCCATACGTATTGCTCGCTGCCAAATGTCACCCTGGTTACAGGACCGGAGAAAGTCGCGTACTCATTCGCACTCTGATAGAACACGAACCGAACGGTGTGCGCGTTCGAGGGGTCTTTGTTGATAACCATCACTGACCATGTGCCGTCCGGCAGACGAACCGGATACGCCGCAATCAAACCATGCCCTGCGCCATCTTTTGCGTCCGCATAAGCCGAAAAAAGCTCGTGCACGCCCCCGCCATGCCGGACCCATTCCAGGTTGATCATTCGGCTCGCGTGGTATTGCGCCGTGTAGGCGCGAATGTTCAGGTTTTGATCCGCGACGAAATTTCCGTAGGTGCTCCATCCATTGCAGCTTGAACGAAGAGGTTCGGGCTGGATGGGCGAGTGATAGTAAATATCTCCGCCTAAGGTGAGGAACGATCCGACGCTGTCCGCCAGCCAAAGGGCCGAAAAAATATCCGTCATCTCCTGCGTCAATCCCCACGATAGATTGCTCTCGGTATTGATGAGCGGCACATTTGCCGGGATCCCGTCTGCCCGCCAGATCTTAAGAATCCCCTCGGTAAGTTCGGGCTCTCGATAGAGATCCGGCCAAGTCACTTCACACGGGGGAAAGGGGTAGTGTTCGAAAGACATGAAAGATAAGTCGCCAAGGCGGTTGTGTTCTCTCAGGTAGTCGACGAAGCGCCCGAGCCAGGAAACGCGTCCCTGCGCATCCGGCCAAACCTGAATGTCCTCGCTAACTCCCTCGAAAACCGGGCCTCCAAGCTTGAGTGCCGGGTCCACCTTGTGGATGGCAGCCGCAAACTGCAAATACAGCGCCCCGTAATCCTCCGGCAGCATCTTCTGGCCATCCGGTTCTTCTCCCATTTCCACATACGAAATCGGATAACCACGTTTTTCCACATATGCAATCTCAGCGGCGGCGTCTTCGGGCGTTCCATAAAGCATAGCAATCGGAATCATGGCCGGAAGATGGTTGGTGATACCGCTGGTATAAAATAGGTCCATGCCGGTTTGGTCGCCAGCCTGAGGGTCGAGATCGGATGCCGAGTGCCACGGATCTACCGAGGATACGCTCGTGTTGGTCTGTCCAGCATCCGGCTGGTGCTTCACGAGATCCACAAATTCCCCAGCTTCTGTAGAAGTCCCTGCGGAGAGTTCGCGGATGGCATAACCCAACGACGCTCGCGGATCTTTGGACTTTTCCATCGCGGAGGTGTTCGAAGACTGCGTCATCCATAAACGGATATAGCGCGCAGGCGTGGGCGAGGCCGCCAGTTTCAGTATTTCCTTTCCACCGCGGCCCTCGGTCACAAGTCCGTTGGGAAATGAAATCCATGCCCCCGCCGTAACGCTGCTGAGAGGCTCTCGCTCGGACCTCCAATATTGCACCAGATAGCGCCGCGCATAGGGACTGGCCCAATCAATCCGCAGCGTATCAATTTTCTCGGTTGCTCCGAGATCAAGAATCACCCATTGCGGATGCAGCGCATCGTCCTCGCCCGTGAACTTGCTGGTCAAATACGGGTTGCTCTTCCAGTAAGTGTTTTGATCGCCATCCGTCAGGCGCGAATAATGACCCCGAGTCCGCCCATCCCCGCGCGTATTGCCGCGGTGGGGCAGAGGATAGCCGGCGGAATGACGGATCGCCTCCCCCTGTTCGGTACTGCCCGTGAAATAACCACTCTGGTGCTCAGGATCGCTCCACGTTCCATTCGGATTCCAATGCCACGCCGCACCCTGGAGTTCAGTATTCTGCCGATAAGTAATCGGCCCCCACCCAGCGGAGAGGGACTCCTTCAGAATGGCAGGCGTGTATACCTTGTCGACATCGCCTGCGGGCAGGATGTCGATCGATGTGCCAAGGGCAACATCGGGATCGAATGACTTGATGACATGCGAGGTGTCGATGTGAATGGTAGTGACTGTGGGCGTGACATCACGGGAGGATGCCGCAGATTGCGCCGTAGCAGTAGCCACTGACAACAACGCCAAAACTTGAGAACAGAGAAAGAGTGCAACTGGTCCTGGAAACCGACTGCCAAATAGTCGAACGGACTCAACGCATCCTTTGCGGATGATGCACATGACGACCTCGAAATCCGCGATCTTCACCGGGCCGGAGGAATAGATTTGCCAAATTCTAAAAATATAACTTCAAAGCTAATTGCAATTCACGGGGACTGTTAGCGGTCGCATTGATGAGGCCGAAAGTGCTGGAGCCTACATTACTGTCCGGCCCGCGAAACACGGGGTGATTGAAAGTGTTGAAGGACTCAGCCCGGAACTCCAGTCGCGCTCCCTCTTTGAGCTTAGAAAGTGCGAATTCCTTGAAGATCGACAACGAAGTATCGCGCGCGCCCGGTTGACGGACGCTTGTGATGCTGCGGGGTGCATTGCCGAACGTGAAGTCATCTGGGATGGTCAGCACTTCTGGATTAGCAAAATAGTTGCCGGAGTCTACGAAACGCTCTGGGGATCCCGACGCGCGCCGCAACGCCCCGGACAGATTCGCCCGCTGACCATAGGTCGGGATAGGATTCCCGCCCGCTAGCACAGGCACAATCGGGCGGCCATTATCTGCGCGTACGACCCCGTTCACTTGCCAGCCTCCGATAACCGAGTTCAAAACGGAATTCATATTTCGCCCCAGGGCTCTTCCTCGGCCGAAAGGCAGCTCATAATCGAAACTGGCCTGGATTGTATGCGGAATATCGTATAGGGAAACAGCGCGTTCCGCTCGCAGATCAAAAGGATTCTGCACATTGATGGTGTTACCCTCGGAGCCGCCACCCAGAAACGAAATACTGTCGTCCGTGGCGGAGGCGTTGTCAATGGACTTAGCCCAAGCGTAAGTCACAAGGAACTGCAGCCCGTGGGAGAAACTCTTCTCCAGGCGAACCTGCAACGCATGGTAAATCGAATTCGCGATCGGAGGTGAGTCTCCTTGAAACGCGCTGTATTGCGGGAACGGTACGAGGAGTTGGAACGCCTGAACCTGCGACTGCGCAAGTGCGCCTGCCCCCGGGTCACAGATGAACTTGGTGTGGTCACAAACGGTGCCGGCGGGGAATTGTGTAGGGTCGAAATAGAACGGGTTAGCCACAAGATCGTTGAGGTTACCGATGTCGGTCGGGCTCATACCCTGGATGGCGGAAGCGGGAAGGTAGTTCAGGTTACGGAACCCACCGAGATACAGGTGAGTGCCCTTCTTTCCAACGTAATTCGTATCAAGAATGAGGTTACCGGGGAACTCCTTTTGGAAGCCGAAACTCCAAGCTTGTTCGTAAGGGATATTGCGGCTAGTGCTTGGAATTGGTCCGACGGCGGCACCCCCGATGTCGTTGAAAGCCCCCAAGGAGTTTCCGGGGGGAGGAGCAACGCCGCACGTATAAGGAGGGGTGAATTGGCACGAGGTGTTGCTGAGTGTGTTGTAGGGCGTGGCGTGGTCGATGTTGAGAGTGGTGAGCCACGGCGGTTCGATTTCGTAACCCTGAAAGCCCCACGGTCCGGTGCCTGAGGCGCCACTCCGTGGTGTGGAGAAGTAGATACCGTAGCCGCCGCGAAGGACAACCGAAGGGTGCAGTTGGTACGCAAAGCCAAAGCGAGGCTGGATCGCTTTGTAGTCCGTATCATAATTAGAGCGATGATTGCCGCCGACAAAAACCTCGATTCCATGTAGGGGAGTGGAGGGAAGTCCATTCACAGGAGTTGGCTGCAGCGGCGAGATCGCATTCGGGTCCAGCCAATCCATGCGATTGAAACGTTCCGTGCGCGGCAGGGAGAGTTCGTATCGCAGGCCAAGATTGACGGTGAGCTTCTGCGAGACCTTGTAGTTGTCTTGAACAAAAACCCCGTAGCGGAAGCTCTGTGTGCTCACGGCATCATTAAAACCGAGCTGACAGGGTGTGCAACCGCTGCCGCCAGCGAGTGTGGGCTGACCCACTCCCGTCAAGAAACTTGCCAGCCCGTCGCCACCGAGAACAGGGAAGCCATTCGAGGTGGTGTCGCCCTCGGTCGAGATCAGAGAAGTGCTGGACGAATCAAAAGCAAAGAATCCGGAAGGCCAGCCGGGATTAGCGTGATTGATGCGATGCAAACGGCCTTCGCCGCCAAACTTGAGTTCATGCTTGCCGCGTAACCAGCTGAGGGATCCACTGAGATGGTGCGCATCCTGGCCCTCGCGCGTGATTGAGAAAGGTTGGGTCCCGATGTTGGTTCCGTTCGTGCTGCCATAGCCGGAAATGGAAATTGCGGGAATGGTTCCGCGGCCGTTATTTAAATAGGACGGAATCCCAAGATCGTTAAATGACGAATCGATGTTGGGGAATTGCCCTTTGATGCCGGGAGCATTGTCGAAGGCGCGCAGGTAGCCGTAGGTCAGGGTCAGGACGAGCGACGGACTGAATGTGTGCGTGTGGTTGATGGACGCTTCATGGCGGCTGATATTCGCCGGTCCGCCGGTGCAGGGATCGACGAAATTCCCAAAGCAGTTGAAGCTGGTACTGCTCGCGTTTTGCTGCGAATAACGCACGCTGAGGAGGTTACGGTCGCTGAAGCGGTGGTCGATCTTAATGTCAAACTGGTTGCTCGAGTTGGTGTCGACACCGGAGCTCGAGAAATTCAGGTTTTGCAGCGTCGAAAGATCGGAACCGGGCTGGTTCGGCTTAGGGAAGAGAAGAAGCAGCTTACGAGCCACCGGATCGATGAGATTGCCGGGAACGCCAGCGACAGGCTGGAACGGTGTTCCGACGAGTTTGGGATTGCCGGTGCTGACGAAAGTCGCGAGATTATCGAAAGGAATAAAAGTAGAACGCACTGCGCCAGCCGATAGGCCGTTGCCAAACGGGTCCGTTGGACTGTTGGAAAAGACTCCGGAGTAGGGATCGTAGAGCTGACCTGAGTAGAACGGCTGGTTATTCGAATCCACGCATTGTCCGCTGGAATCAAAGTGTGCGTTTCCGTTTCCCGTACCATCGTCTTGAGCGGTGCAGATCTCGCCGAAGTTGCCGAGAGCGGACCCGCCCGGGCCGCAGTCAACGCCGGCGGCGTCGCCGCGCTCGCATAAAGTAGGAACGCCGATGCGACCCGAGGAGTTCGAGGTATTCTCGCGAGTTCCTTCGTAATCGACAAAGAAGAAAGTCTTATCCTTCCGGATGGGACCGCCTAACGTGGCCCCGAAATTGTGGCGCTTGAAGCCGGGGCGCGGCGTGCCCGAGTGGTTATTGAACCAAGTATTGGCATCCGTCGCGGCGTTGCGGAGGAACTCGTAGCCGCTGCCGTGAAAATGGTTTTCGCCGGAACGGGTGACGACATTGATGATCGTCCCGCCCGCGAACCCGTACTCGGCGGAGAAATTCGACTGCTGCACCTTAAATTCCTCGACTGAGTCCACCGAGGGCGTGTAAGGCACGGAGTGGATGCCGCTGTTCTGCTCGAAATTGGAGGCGCTGGCGCCATCAATTAAGACGTCGGCCGTGGAATTTCGGCTGCCATTGGAATTGAAATTAATTACACCCCGGGTTCCAGGTTCTGTGGTTTCCGTGATGCCCGGAGCAAGAAACGCGAGATCCGTAAATTGCCGGGTGACCAGCGGCAGATCGTTGACAAACCGCCGATTTACCACTTGTCCAGTGACCGCATCCTCGGTTTGCAGTTGCAGATTGTGCGAAGTGACTTCGATAGACTCGGTGCCAACCCGGATCGCCATGGCGAAGTCGATGGAAACGTTTTGCGTGACGTCAACCCTAACATTTTCCTTGTATTCACCCTGGAAGCCTGCTGCCTCGACGGAAATTTTGTAGTTTCCGGGTGGTACAGGACGCACAAGGTAGCGCCCGGACCCGTTGGCAGTGACGGAAAAAGAGTAGCCTTTATCCTGATCCACAACGGTAATTTTTGCGGACGGAACGACCGCACCAGAGGGATCCGTGACAATGCCGGTGATGGAGCCCGTGTAAAGCTGGGCGCTAGCGAGGGACGTCCAAAGGGAGGTCAACAAGAGCACGAAGAATGCAGCTTGCAGATTTCTCGTTCTTTCCACTTTGGCCTCCAGGCATTTTGGCGAGCAAAACCGAAATTCCGCAATCCTGAGTCACTTGCGTCCCTCATCACCCTCTGGACTAGCCGGTCGTCGGGCACCCGACTCATGGCGCGCGAGAGAAACTAACGTGGTTCAGGGTTCTGCGGGCATTGAATCGTTTTACTATTGGAGGCGGAGAGGCTGTCAAGGGAAATATGTCTGCTTTCACGGAGTGAAAGACATTGCCATCCGGACAGAATGCCCGCTCAGCAGAATCTGCGGGACCCTAAGGCACGAAACCTCGAACTCGCGTCCGTAGCTTGTACACCGAAGTCGTTGCCGCAATGTACAGCGTGTCGCGATCTTTGTCCCCCCACGCCAGGTTCGCAGGCTGCTCGGGCATCTCAATGGTTCCGAGGTGGCGTCCCCGAGGATCCCAAATCCAAATTCCCTCTGGTCCGGTGACAAAAAGATTTCCTTCGTGGTCGACCTTGATGCCGTCGGGCACGCCGTCATGTTCGCCACCCGGTTCCTGCGCAAAGATGCGGCCGTTCGTTAAGCTCCCGTCCGCGCTGACATCATAGACGCGGATGTTGCGCTGCTCGGAATCGTCCACATAAAACCGTTTGCCGTCCGGTGAGAAAGCCAGGCCGTTCGGCTGGGTGAGGTCTTTTGTGAGGAGCCGCACACTTCCTCTGTCCTTGCCGCGAACGCCGAGACGATAGACGCCCTGGAAAGGAATCTCCTGCTTCTCGCCCTTTACTAGATCCAGCGTCGGATCGGTGAAATAGAGAGCGCCATCCGGGCCCACAATCACGTCGTTCGGGCTGTTGAATTTGTGTCCCTCGTAGCGATCGGCGAGCACGGTGTACTTTCCGTCTGGCGTCAGCGCAATAATGGCGCGAAGAACGCTGGCACAATCGATAAGCCGGCGGCTGCGATCGTACGTGCTGCCGTCGGGGTCGCCGAGAGCCACAAGCTCTTCTTTTCGTCCGTCGAGAAACACGCGATAGATCTTGTTCTTTTCTTCATCGCTGACGTAGAGGAAACCGGAGTCGTCCCACACCGGGCCCTCGGTAAAGCCAAAACCCCCGGCAACTTTAGTGAGCTTGCTCTCACGATCGACCAACTTCCAGAACTCCAAAGTTTCAGCCTTGAGCTGAAAGACCGGACTCGCGGGTTCAGCCCCATTGGCGGCTAACGCGACCGTCATCACGACCACCATCACCGTCCATCTTGACTGTATGAATGTGAAATGTCTCACTCGATTCCTTTCCGCTCAGTCTTGATTCTTCGCCGGTTTCTGTGCGGGGTGGGCACGCCCGACCTTCATCAGATAACTGACCACATCGTCGATCTCTCCCCGGCTGAGTCTTGTTCCATAATTCTCTGGCATCAAGGATTTGGACCGGTGCTCGATATTCCGCACCTCGCTCTTCGTGAAGAAATGGAATGCACCATCTTCGCTCTGGAGCTGCAAAGAAAAATTATCCTCATTCCGCGCGATCCCCGCGATCTCTGTTCCATCCATGGAAGTCACCACAACCGTCCGCTCCCGGGGATCGAGATTCTTGTTGGGATCCGTGATCAGGCTTCGAATCTCCTCCGCCGATTGCTTAATCGCATAGCTCGAGAGATCCGAGCCGAGAAACCCACCCTCGCCATTCACGGCATGGCACTTCGCGCACCCCGCCTTCCCCGAGAAGAGAACCTTGCCGCGCTCCGCATCGCCAGGCAAGGGAAGCGCCGCTTCGTGCCCCTGCAATCGCCGCAGATGCCGCACCACAGCTAGGATTTTAGCATCGCCCAGGCTGCGGAACGAAGGCATCCCGGCACTCGCAATTCCTTCCCGCAGAATTTGCTGAAGCGCCTCGTCGGACAACTGCTGTACCTGGCGGCGGCTGGCAAGGTTTGGTCCGCGCTCGGCTCCTTGCCCATCCAGGCCGTGACAAGCCGCGCATCGCGTCGCAAAAATCTGTTGACCGTCGCCCCCGCCCGGACGTTGCGCACGGACGAGCGTGCTGAACCCACACAGCAGTAGAAGCGGCAACACACGGCGTAAACAAATTTTTCGGGTCATGGCAATTCTTCCTTGTCAAAGATTGAAGAGCAGCCCATTTTCACACCGTGAGAATTGGCACTTCCCAAGCAATTCGCCGACAATGCTACAGTCCGCGCTCATGTATACAACCAGGAGGCAGCGATGAACAAGTCTCGCGATCCACGTTTATTTCCCGCAGCAATTTTGTGCGCCCTCGGAATTCTCTGTTTCGGCCTCGTTCTTACATTTGGCCGAGGCGCAGCAGCGCAGTCATCCAGCAACGTTGCTCCAGCCGCCGTAGACGATCTTCTCGAAAGCTACCGCCATGTCGAAGTAGCCTCGGTCTCCGATGCGCTCGAGCAGCTCACCGGGCGCCGCATGTACATGTCGCACAAAATGCAGTCAATCTTCCCCACAAAGTTCGCCGGACTCGCCTTGACGGTAAAACTGTCGAAAGACGAAGGCAACAGGGATCCCGAAGCTTTGAGCGGCATGCTTGCCGCCATCGACGAAGGCTCGCCCAAGTCCGTATGGGTCATGGTCGTCGAAGATGGCGCCGACATCGCCGGAATGGGAGGCCTCATGGGCACCACCATGTCCGCTCGTGGCTACGCGGGCGCGGTCATCGACGGCGGCGTCCGCGATGTCGGCCACCTGCGCAAGATTGGCTTTCCAGTTTTCGCGACTGGGATTGTGCCCTCCACCTCCGTCCGCCACTACCGTTTTGCCGGAGCCAACATCCCTGTGCAGTGTGACGGCGTCGAGGTGCATCCCGGCGACATCATCTCCGCCGACGCGGACGGCGTTGTGGTCGTTCCCCGAGCCCGAGCCACGGAGGTTCTCGCGATCGCGCAGGAAATGGATTTCAAGGAACATTCCATGTACTCGATCATCGAGAAGTACAAATCCATTCGCGAGGCCGTCAAGCGTTTCGGGCGGCTTTAGATTTCTTATTTCTTGCAATCCGACAACTTTCATTGGATAATTCGCGTTTTCATTAAAACGATTCAATGAAATCACCCGCCAAGCGCAAATACAGCATCGCCTCCCTCCAGCGGGGATTGAGTTTGCTCACCCTCTTTTCCAAAGCCGACGGAGGATTGGCGGCCGGCCAAGTCGCAAAGCTTTCGGCTCTGCCGGTAAGCACCGTCCACCGGTTTCTCATGAACCTCGAGTCCACCGGATTTCTCCATTGCGATGACGAAGGCGGCTATCACCTGGGCGCGGCGTGTTTTTCGTTGGGCCAGGCGGCCCTGCGCCACCTCGATATCCGTCGGCTGAGCCTTCCTCATCTGCGGGAGTTGAATCGCGCCACACGCGAGACCGTCCATCTCACCGTGCGGCACGAACTGCTGGTCGTCTATGTGGAAAAGCTCGATTCCCCTGAGCCACTCAGAATCTTTTCGCGCATCGGCTCTGCCGTTCCGTTGCACTGCTCGGCCGTGGGCAAGGTTATGCTGGCCTACATGCCGCCCGAGGAACAAGCCACTGTTCTAGCGCAACTGGAAATCAAGCGCCGCACGCAGAACACCATTAGCAATGTCCAGGATCTTCACGCTCACGTCCAAAAAGTTCGACGCAGCGGCTACGCCTGGGACCTAGAGGAAAACGAGCCCCATATTCGCTGCGTGGCGGCTCCCATCTGGGATCACGCCGGCGTTGTCAACGCCAGCCTCAGCATAACGGGGCCAGTCGTACGCATGTCCATGGCGCGGCTACGTCAGCTTGCGCCGCTGGTACAACGGGCTGGGCTGAACATCTCTCGAGAACTCGGATTTCAAATTCCCGTCGGACCGATGGGAAGGACGCGACTGGAAGTAACAGCGCAACGTCCACGTATCTGACCAAAAAAATGCAGAACCGATTGCAATTCGGTAGCCGGAGAATGAAGGCAGTCACTATCCTGGCGGCATGCCTGCTGTTCTCCGGCACTGCTCTCGCGGCCAAGGGACCTGCGTCGGCCCTCGACGTGCCCCCGGAGGA
>Ga0209863_10001204_pt1 | contig 10393 bp, 4 predicted proteins | sample OrgsoiDNA2013046_FD_185796 | JGI IMG/M metagenome (GOLD analysis project Ga0209863, IMG submission 185796) | Permafrost soil microbial communities from the Arctic, to analyse light accelerated degradation of dissolved organic matter (DOM) -... | ecosystem: Environmental > Terrestrial > Soil >...
GCGATTTGAACTAAAACCCTTCTCTGCGCACTTCACGCCTATCCTTCGCGAACGCCACGTCAAAGTATCGCTTGGCCGTGGCCCCATTTATCACCACGCCCACGCGTACGCATCGACACGCGGATCAGCCCCCGCGCTGAGCACTCCGCTACTCGAATCCAGAACAATCCCCGCGTTCGATCCGATCGACCAAGCCGGCTCAACCCGCAGCTTATGCCCGCGCCCAATCAGCGCCTGCCGCGTCGACTCCGGAATGCGCGCCTCGACTGACATATCGCCGGGATACATGGTGTGGGGAAACGGCGAGGCCGGAAACGCTCGCGACGACCAGCGCGGCGCCTCGATCGCCTGCTGAATATTCATGCCGAAATCGATCATATTGATAAGCGTTTGCATGGTGCGCATGACCTGATCGTCACCGCCGGGGCTGCCCAGGATCGCGTAGGGCTGCCCGTCTTTCATGATGAGCGTGCTCTGCAGCGTGCTGCGCGGACGCTTGCCGGGTTCGAGCGCGTTCGCCTCACCACGCACCAGCGAGTAATAGTCGCCGCGGCAGTTGAAGATGATGCCGGTGTCTCCCATGACCACGCCCGTGCCGAACGAGCTGTGCAGGCTGGGCTCGAAGCTGACCATGTTGTGGTCTTTATCTACCACCGCGATGTAACTCGTGTCGCCGACGTGGCTGGCGTTGCCATCGAGCCCTTCGTGCACCGGACGGTCGAGCGCCGTCGCTCCCGCCGGCGTGCCCGGACGCAGATCCAGCGACGCCTTCGCCGGATCGATCAGCTTGCGCCGTTCGCGCGCGTAATCCTTCGACAGCAGCCCGTCGTAGGGAATCTTGATGAAGTCCATGTCGCCGAGATATTTTTCACGGTCGGCCATGGCCAGCTTCACCGCCTCGACGCTGGTGTGGAGAAAATCAGGACTGTTCAGTCCCATCGCCTTCAGGTCGAAGCCCTCAAGAAGATTCAGCGCAAGCAGTTCTGTCGGCCCCTGGCTGGCTGACGGATTCTTGTAAATCTGATAGCCGCGGTAGTTGACCGAAACCGGCGTCTCGACCTCGGCGGTATATTCGGCAAAGTCGTCGTAGCGGAACAGCCCGCCGTTAGCCTCAGAGAACGACGCCAGGTCGCGGGCAATGTCGCCTTTGTAAAAGCGATCCCGCGCGGCTTTGAGCGCTTCATGCCGGCCCTTCGATTGATTCGCCCGGTCGGCCTCGACCAGCTTCCTCAACGTGCGCGCCAGATCAGGATTCCTGAGAATCTGCCCAGCCTTCGGCGGCTGCCCGTTCGGCAGATAGATCTTTACCGTCGTCGGATACTTGAGAATCTTCTTCGTCTCGGCAATATCCGCCGCGCCACTCTCACTGAGCGGAAATCCATTCTCGGCTAGGTCGATGGCAGGCTGCAGCACCTGCTCAAAGCTCATCGTGCCCCAGCGGTCAAGCAACGTGTACCAGGCATCGACCACGCCGGGCAGTCCGCCGGAGAGCAGACCGTCACTCTCCGGAATCTTGCCGCCATTATTCTTCTGATACCACTCAATCGTCGCCAGCTTGGGTGCGCGCGGCTCCGCGTTGATCGAATACACTTTCTTCTCGCGCGCGTTGTAGATGAGCAGCACTGCATCGCTGCCTATCCCGTTGAGCGAGAAGTCGCTGACCGCCAGCGCAGCCTGCCCGCCCACCGCCGCGTCGAACGCGTTCCCGCCTGCATCCAGAATGCGCCGCGCCGCTTCAGTAGCCTCCGCTTTCATCGAGGAGGCGGCAGCGTGGCGCCCGCGAATGACCGGGCGCATGGTTTGGCCGGGGTCATCGGTCTGAGCGAAAGTTCGCAGAATGGTTGCGAGAAGGAGAACTGACGAACCTACGAGGAGCGATCTTGGGGATGTCCGGTGCCGCATGGTTTGTTGTGCCTCGGTCAATCGGCGTTCACTTTAGCAGCACTTGGGCCGCCGCGTCCTGGCCTCTTCAAACTCCGCGCGGAATGCGGCGTACGCCTTGGCCGACGAATTCAGCCCGGCGCGGCGCAAGAAGCGCTCATATGCCGCCTCGTCGAAAATCTCGCGCACAGTGGCGATTAGAATTCGAGCGGCCTTAGCAAGTTGCCTCATCCGCGCTCCTCTGCCAGTCGCGTCATTACGAACGGCGTTTCTTTCACTGTCACCTCTCTTGTGCCCCTGACCACTCCAATCCACTGCCTCGCCGATTCAATCAGCACCAGCGCCACCATCCCCACCAGAATAATCGTCACCGCCGCGTCCAGTCGGTTGTTGAAGATCAGTCGCCCGGTTGCGCTCGTCGCCGGGCCAGCGGCGAGCGCACGCGCCTGCGCCAGAAATCCCACCCGAGGATTCGTGTCAAACGCCTTCTGCCACGCTGCTGTGAAAGTCACAGCTACCAACCATGCCAGCGGCGCAAGTGTGACCGCGGCATAGCGCGCCCGATGCATCTTGATGATGATTGTCGTCGCCACGCACAGCGACACCGTTGCCAGCAACTGGTTGGCAATGCCGAACAATGGCCACAGCAAATTGATTCCGCCCAGAGGATCTTTCACTCCTTGCCACAGGAAATATCCCCAGGCGGCAACGATCAAAGCACTGGTGCCGAGAATTGACGGATACCAACTCGTCCGCCCCAATGGCTTGTACACGTGGCCCAGCGCATCCTGAATCATGAAGCGCGCCACGCGCGTGCCCGCGTCGAGCACAGTCAGAATGAACAGCGCCTCGAACATGACGGCGAAGTGGTACCAGATCGCCATCACGGTCTCGCCGCCCAGGCTTTGCGAAAAGATGCGAGCCATGCCAACCGCAAACGCCGGTGCGCCGCCGGTGCGGTTGAACAGAGTCTGCTCACCGACCGACTGCGCCAATGCCTGCATGTCCGCCGCGGTGACAGGAAATCCCCATGCCGAAATCGTCGCCGTCGCCGCGGTCGCCGTCTGTCCAACAATTCCCGCCGGGCTATTAATCGCAAAGTAAACCCCCGGCTGCAAGCTGCAAGCCGCGATGATCGCCATCACCGCGACCGCGGACTCGCACATCATTGCGCCGTAGCCGACCATGCGCGTCTGCGTCTCGCGCGCGATGAGTTTCGGCGTGGTTCCGCTCGAGATCAGCGCATGAAATCCACTGATCGCGCCGCAGGCGATGGTGATGAAAGCAAAGGGGAAAACTTTACCGGCAAAGATCGGCCCGGTGCCATCCACAAACTGGGTCAGCGCCGGCATATGCAGCGTGGGATGCAAGGCCACGATGCCGATGCCCAGCAGACCAATCGTCCCCAGTTTGACGAAGGTGCTCAGGTAATCGCGCGGCGCCAGCAGCAGCCACACTGGCAATGCCGATGCCGCGAACGCATAGATGATGATCAGGATTGCCAGCGTCGGCGCGCGCAAGGTAAACACGCTAGCCACCCCGGGATTCAGCGACGCCCACTGCCCGCCCCAGATCGCGAGCAGCACGAGAATGAATCCGAGAACGGAAACTTCCAGCACCTTCCCCGGACGAATCCTGCGCAAGTACACGCCCATCAGCAGCGCGATCGGAACCGTCATGGCAATCGTGAACGTCCCCCATGGGCTGTCTTTCAACGCGTTCACGATCACCAGCGCGACGACCGCCAGCAGGATGATCAGGATCGCAACCACGGCGGCATAGGCGACGATCCCGCCGATAACGCCGGTTTCTTCCTTGGCCATCTCCGTGAGCGACTTTCCGTCGCGGCGAACGGAGAAAAGCAAAATGACGAAATCCTGCACGCATCCGGCGAAAATAGCGCCGGCTAATATCCACAAGGTTCCTGGCAGGTAGCCAAACTGCGCCGCCAGCACTGGCCCCACCAGCGGGCCCGGTCCGGCGATCGCAGCAAAGTGATGCCCGAAAACGACCCACTTGTTGGTGACAAGAAAATCGCGTCCATTTTCCAGGCGCTCGGCTGGCGTAGCGCGAAGGGCGTCGAGGGCAAGAATTTTCGCTGAAATAAATTTGCTGTAGAAACGGTAGCCGAGGGCGTAGCAGCAGGTCGCGGCCGTGACCAGCCACAGTGCGTTGATCGGTTCGCCCCGTCGGACTGCGATCACTCCTACTGCGGCGGCACCGGTCAGGGCAACTGCACTCCACGCGAGAATCGAAATGGTTTTGTTCATGTCCGTCGAGCATTGTGTCGAATCTTGGGCGGGAGTGCAATCCCGAGGGAAAACGTGCGGCCCCGGACGCCTCGTCCGGGGAGTCGCGCTATGGGTGCTTCCGCCGTGTACTGTGCCGGTGCCTCGGCGGACCCTTCGACTTCGCTCAGGGCAGGCTGCGTCCGCCGCTCCACGAGCCTGTGATAAACGGTTGACCCTCATCCGCTTCACCCACTAAGATTTCCCGGCATTCTTTCCCGGTCATCCCTTTGGAGCCCAAACATGCGCAAGCCGCTCGCGGTGATTTTTGTTTTGTCCATTGTGTGCTGTTCGCTGATCTCGCCTTCCGCCGCTCAGTCCGATCCACCGCTTCTGCTGCGCTTTCCCACCGTCAGCAAGACGCAGATTGTCTTCAACTACGCCGGCGATCTCTGGACAGTCCCTCGCGATGGCGGCGAGGCGCATCGCCTGACTTCGGGCGTTGGCTTTGAAGGATTGGCACGCTTTTCTCCAGACGGCTCCATGATCGCGTTTACCGGTGAGTATGACGGCAATCGCGATGTCTTTGTGATTCCCGCAAATGGCGGCGTGCCCAAGCGTCTGACGTACCATCCCGCCGAAGAGTATGTCGCTGGTTGGACGCCCGACGGCAAGAACGTCCTGTTCGACTCCTGGGCCAACAGCTTCATCCACTTCGAGGATCAGCTTTACAGCGTCTCCGTCGACGGCGGGTTCCCCACGCAACTGCCCATCCCCATCGCGGAGGACGCCAGCTTCTCCCCTGATGGACATCACGTTGCCTACGTCCCGCATCCGAAGTGGGAGGCGGCATGGAAGCGGTATCACGGCGGCCAGACCACGCCCATCTGGATTCTCGATCTCAAAGATTCCAGCGTCGCGAAAATTCCGCGTGACAACTCCAACGACGACCATCCCATGTGGGTGGGCGATACGATTTATTTCCTTTCCGACCGCAACGGACCGGTCAGCCTTTTCGCTTACGACGCTAAGACGAAGCAAGTTTCCGAAGCGCTGCACAGCGATGGCCTCGATTTCAAAGGGGCTTCGGCTGGACCGGATGCGCTCGTGATCGAACAGTTCGGCGCGATAAAACTCTACGATCTGAATACGCATCAGGCGAAGAACGTCCCGATCCACATCACCGGCGACCTCGAGGCCGTGCGCCCGCACTTCGCCAAGGTCGAGCCCAAGCGCATTCAGAATTTCAGCATTTCGCCGACCGGCGCGCGCGCCCTGTTCGAGGCCTGGGGAGAGATTTTCACCGTCCCTACCGACAAGGGAGACATTCGCAATCTCACGCACAGTCCTGCGGCGGCGGATCGTGATCCGCAGTGGTCGCCCGACGGAAAATCGATCGCGTATTTTTCTGATGAGTCCGGCGAGTACGACCTTGCCATCCGCAACCAAGACGGCCTGGGCCCAGTTCGCCATATCAGCCTCGGTACGCCGCCGTCGTTCTTCTATTCTCCGATCTGGTCTCCCGACAGCAAGAAAATTGCGTATTCCGACAAACGCCTGCATTTGTGGTATCTCGATCTCGACAACCCCACGCCGAAACTCGTCGATACGGACTACTTCGGCGGCTTTGGTAACACTCAACTCAATCAAACCTGGTCCCCCGACAACAAATGGATCGCTTACAGCAGGCAGCTAGCCAGCGGCCAGCACGCCGTTTTCGTTTACTCGCTCGATCAGGCCAAGTCCATCCAGGTCACTGACGGCATGAGCGACGCGATCTATCCCGCCTGGGATAAGAACGGCAAGTATCTCTACTTCACTGCCTCGACCGACGTTGCCCTTGCCACCGCTGGCCTCGACATGTCCAGCGAAGAGCACCGCGTATCGCGCAGCGTCTACCTTGCGGTGTTGAGCAAAGATGAAAAATCTCCGCTCGCGCCCGAGAGTGACGAGGAGAAGTCAAAGGACGAGAAGAAGGCGGAGGACAAGTCGCAAGATAAGGACAGAGACCAGACCAAGGAAAAAGAGAAGGACAAGAAGGACAAGGGCAAAGCCGACGACAAATCAGCCAGCGACAAGGACAAGGACGATAAAGACAAGGGCAAAAACAAAGACAAGAAGGACGAGCCAGTCGTGGTGAAGATCGATATCGACGGCATCGGCCAGCGCATTCTCTCGCTGCCCATTCCCTCCAAGAACTATCTGAATCTTTTGCCGGGCAAGTCAGGATTTATTTTCCTGGCCGAAGGTCCGCAGGTCATCACCGGAGAAGATGGTCCTAATCTCAACCAGACCATCCAGAAGTTCGACCTGAGCAAGCGCAAGCTCGACAAAGTCATCGACGAAGTCAACGATTTCACCGTCTCGTTGGATGGCGAAAAGATTCTTTATCGCAAAGGCGAATCGTGGGCGACGGTTTCATCCGATGACGGCCCCGGCGGCGGAGGCCCGCCCAAACCAGGTTTCGGCCCGCTCAAGCTTGACGGGTGGGAAATCTACGTCGAACCGCGCGCCATGTGGGAGCAGATCTACAACGAGACTTGGCGCATTGAGCGTGACTTCTTCTACGACCCGCACTATCACGGTCTCGACCTGGAAAAAGCGAAGAAGAAGTATGCGCCATATCTTGACGGCATCGCCTCTCGCGCCGAACTCACTTACCTTTTCGAAGAATGTTTAGGCGAACTGACCGTTGGCCACATGTTCGTCGGCGGCGGAGAAGAACCGGAGCCGAAGAAGTTGAAAGGTGGGCTGCTCGGCGCTGACTACAGCCTGGAGAATGGCCGCTACCGCATCGCCAAAGTTTACGACGGAGAAAATTGGAATCCCGGCATGCAGGCGCCGCTTACGCAGCCGGGAGTGAACGTTAAGGCCGGAGACTACATTCTGGCGGTGAACGGCCGCGATTTGCACGCCTCGGACAATATCTACAGTTTCTTCGAGGAGACGGCAGGGAAGCAGGTTGTGCTGAAAGTTAGCGTCAAAGCCGACGGAAAAGATTCGCGCGACGTGACCGTCGTCCCCGTCGAGAGCGAAGAAGGACTGCGCCACCTTGCGTGGATCGAGAGCAACCGCCGCCGCGTCGATCAAGCCACCGGTGGCCGAGTGGCCTACGTGCACGTGCCCAACACTGGGGGCGAGGGCTACACCAGCTTCAACCGCTATTTCTTTTCACAAGTTGGTAAGGAAGGCGCCATCATCGACGAGCGCTTCAACGAAGGCGGCCAACTCGCAGACTACATCATCGATCATTTGCGCCGCCCCATGTGGAGCAAGGTCGTGACGCGAGAGGGCCACGACTGGTCGAGCCCGTCGGAAGCGATCTACGGACCCAAGGTGATGATCATCAACGAAATGTCCGGCTCCGGCGGCGACGCTTTGCCCTGGTATTTCCGCAAGGCGGGAATCGGCCCACTCGTGGGCAAGCGCACCTGGGGAGGGCTCGTTGGCATCGGTGGATATCCCGAATTAATCGACGGCGGTCGCGTGACCGCGCCTCGCGCCGCCATCTACGGCCTCAACGGCGATTGGGAAGTTGAAAACCACGGCATATCGCCGGACGTCGAGGTCGAACTGGACCCTGCCGCCTGGCGCCAGGGCAAAGATGCGCAACTCGAAAAGGCGATCGAGGTCGTGATGCAGCAGTTGAAAGATCATCCCGCGCCCGAGATCAAACGTCCGCCGTATCCCAACTATCACGAACACGACGACCTGGGCGCGAAGTAGGTTCGAAGTGGGTGAGTGAATGAGTTTGGGTGGCCCATTTCTCGCGTCCTTTGCGAGAAGTGGGGTCGTTCGCTGGCAGCCCGCTAGCGACCTACCGAAGCAACCATCGATCCCACCCCCGGCCGGTATCCATAGAAATCCCCGACCATCTGAAGGTGCTCGATGATCTCCTCGTCATAATGCTGCTTCCTAGGTGGCGTGAGAATGTTGTGCTCGGCGTTCGGGTCCGCAGTCAGATCGAAGAGATAACTCTGCGCCGGTGAATCGTAAGTCGTATACAAAACTTTTTCGTCCGCCGTCAGAATCCCGTACACGGCGCGCACATCCGAGGCCAGCAGCAGATCGTGCGGCTGATAGCTGTCGAGTTCCTGTTTCGTCTCGGCAAATAGCGGCCGCCCGTAGACCGGATTGTTCCGCACTGGCCGATGGCCCAACAGGTAGTAAAGAGTCGGCGTGATGTCGGTCAGCGTTGAGAGGCGGGAGTCGTCGGGGACAAGATCTCGCATCGTCGCCGGCAGATGAACGATTAGCGGAACCCGCATGATCTCGGGCCAGATCGAAGTCGAGTGGCTGCTCCTTCCGAACTCGCCGGTGGCATCCCCGTGATCGCTGGTCACGATGATGATGCTGTTGTCGTACATTCCGCGCCGCTTGAGATAGTTGAAAAACTCGCCGATGCAAGTGTCCACCCAATGCACTTCATAGGTAATGCGACCGTTCATTCCCGGACGTGATTGCCAGTGCTGCGAAGTCGGCGAGGGCACATCGTTGCGCGCAAACTGGTGGACATTTTTCGGCTGATCGTAGAAGAAGATGGGCTGCGAGCCGGATTGCCGGTCGAGCGCCGCTTCCGCCTGCCGCACAGTCGACCCAATTTCCAACTGGTTCCAGAGTTGCTTGTCCATGTCCAACTTGGTCAGCTTCTCATTTGGAGTTAACACTTCTTTCAACACTTCGTCCATGCTGACGACCATGCGATAGTTGTCTGCACGAAGCATCTTCTCCAGCCCGTTCACACGCGAGAACGGTTCCAGGTAGTGCGCGTGAAGCATCATGGCACCAGCCCAGAGTGCCGGCTCCGAAAGCGAAGTCCCGGCATACTGCGAATAGGCGTGATGGAACACGATGCTGTCGCGGGCAAACGCATCAAGATTGGGCGTGTAATCGACGCGGGGATTGTAGGCGCCAAGGTAGTCCGGACGCATCGCGTCCACAACAAAAATGAAAATATTCGGGCGCGGGCCGGGCGTCGGAGAGAGATTGTCGACTAACCGCACCTCCGTCTGCGTGCGCCCGTCGCGGACGTTGGTGTACTCGCGCATAATACGGCACAGGTCGCCGCACGGCTCTCCGCGGCCATTGCCCAGCATGTGATGCGCCAGCAGAAATGAGGCATCGTCGGCGCCGTACTTTTCCAGCTTCAGCGAAATTTCATCGTCGGTCGCGCCCAGCGGCCTGCCCCAGAAAATCTCTGTTGCCTGCAGTCCCTTGTAAACGAAGGCGCTGACCAGCAGCGCACCGACGATGACCGTCGCGGAATAGTTTGCTCGCGCCGGCCGCAAGCGGTATACGCAAATGCTCATCGCGAGCCAGAACAGCAGTGCACCGGCGCCTTCCACAAAACCGTTCCAGTCCTCACCACCGATCAGCCATCGCGATCCGAGCGCGAGCAAGGTGATGATCACGATCGCGATCCACGTCGCGACGACTTGTCCCAACGAAAGTTTCGCGTCTTGACCTGGTGTGAATGACCTCGACTTCCACTCGAGAATCGGCTCGACCACCCAGAACCCCCAGAGTGTGAGCGTGAGTGCAAAGACGCTCGCATAAACGTACGCGGCCCAACCGTCGAAACTCATCGCGCCGCCCAGGAATCGCGCCAGCACGATGGAGAGAACAGCGGCGATCAGCGCACCAACCAGCCCGCGCCGCACTCTCTGTGGCCGAGTACTCTTCCGCGCCAGCAGAAAAATCAGATTCAATGCCGAGAGGGCAGCGATCGCCAGCGCGGCGTGTGAGATGAAGCTCCACAAAGCGATCTCAACGTCCTGCCCGTGAAGCGCGTGGCTATGGGTTTCACCATAGACGCGTACCCTGGCCCCGACGCCATATATCAAGCTGATCACGAACGCGACCAGTAGTGCCCCAGAAAATCCGAATAGCGGAGCATCATCCTGACCGTGGTTGGGCTTCTCGTTCCGCCTCGGCCGGAAAGCGAACGCGGCCAAGGGAAGCAGTGAAATCAGACTCCAGGCGTACGCTGCAGTATTGCTTTGCAGTCCCGGAAGAAAAGGCCGCCACGCCAGATATATTCCGGCGACTGCTAAGAGACCGATTCCGGCGAGCATTCGCTTGCCTCGTGGGACCAGCAATGGCCAACCCGCAGCCAGCGCGGCTGCAATCGCCAGCCAGTACAACCCTGCCTGATGACGCACAAGAAACGGCATCCAGGCATAAGGCGGCGTCTTGATGAAAGCGCAGTAGGTGTAGGGTAGAAAAGCCAGCAGGCAATACAGAGACGTCACCACAAAGTATGCGCCCGCACTAACCTTCAGCGC
>Ga0209863_10001205_pt1 | contig 10385 bp, 9 predicted proteins | sample OrgsoiDNA2013046_FD_185796 | JGI IMG/M metagenome (GOLD analysis project Ga0209863, IMG submission 185796) | Permafrost soil microbial communities from the Arctic, to analyse light accelerated degradation of dissolved organic matter (DOM) -... | ecosystem: Environmental > Terrestrial > Soil >...
GATGGCGAGCGCCATCGCGCGCCGCACGCGGACATCGTCGAACGGCTTCTTCTTCTGGTTGGGCGTCAGCAGGTTGACGCAGTTCCAGTCGCTGGTCTGCACGGTGACCTTGTCGCCCAACTCCTGCGCGCTGTCCTTTGCCTTTTGCCCCAGCTCCTGAGCCTCGGTCTTGGCCTTCTCTCCCCACTCCTGCGCGCTGGCCTTGGCCTTCTCGCCAAACTCCTGCACGCTGGCCTTGGCCTTGTCTCCGAACTCCTGCGCGCTTGCCTTGGCCTTCTCGCCAAACTCCTGCGCGGTGGTCTTGGCCTTCTCGCCGAACTCCTGCGCGCTGGCCCTGGCCTTCTCTCCAAACTCCTGCGCGCTGGTCATGACCTTCTCGCCAAACTCTTCTGCGCCGGTCTTGATTCCCTGCCCAAACTCCTTCGCCTGATCCATCGTCAACTTCGCCGACGCTTTCAGCCCATCGACTCCAAGCTCCCTCATGATTTCGTATTGTTGACCCATCTGCTGGACCACATCGTGCGGAATTCCCGGAATGACGGCCCATTCGTGAGCGTGATCCACGGCCTCGGCCATGAGGTGTATGTTCTCCGGGTTTGTTAGCGTCTCCTTTGAAAACTTTCCGAACTCGCTCAACTCAGCAGCGGCCGAACTCCCTGCCGCCTTCAATGCAGCCGCTAGCTCGTCGCCGGTCGGAGGACCGATCGGCTTCATGAATCCTTCCGGAATGTCCTTCCCATCAGCCGGAGGAGCATCGACGTTCTTGAAGAATCCCGGCGGCGCATCCGTGCCGTCGCCTCGCGGGTCCATCATCGGGCGCATGAACGGCTTGTCCGGCGTCGGTCCGGCCGTCGCCTCCCACGGACCGGAGTCTCCCTTCTTGTTCACCAGACCTTCGAGTCCGTATCCACCCTGTGGTCCGCCCTCGAATGGCCCGAATCCCGAGCTGGGAATCTCTCCGGGCGGTGGTCCGTCGGGCTTGGGTTGCGAGTGGTCGTCTGGACCCGTAGACGCAGGTCCGTCCGGCTTCGCTGGCGTGATTCCCTGATACTCCGGAAAGTGCTCCTGATGGAACTCCGAAGCTTTGCTCGCGATCTCCGCCGAGGATTCGCTCTCGAGCTTCACTTTGTACTGCTCAGCGCTCGCCGCGGCATCGACCGCGTTGGAACCCATGTCGGTGAGCCGATCCGAATAGGCTCCGACGCGATCCTCGATCTGATTGTTGACGAGCGCCGCCGCATCGTCACGGCAGATTCCCTGTGTGAAGTCGGCGCGCCACTGCTGGTGCTCCTGCTGCGCGGCCTCGTGCAGTCCGTTCAGCTCCTTGTCCATTGAAGCCTGCGTTTCCTGCGCCTGCTTGGCATCCCAGAATTCCTTCTGGCTCTTCTCGGCGAGCTGCGCATCCGCCTGCTTCTGCATCTCCTGCAGCGATTCCTGCTGCTTCCGATCCTGCTCGGCGAAAAACTCCTTCGTCTGTTGCGCCTTCTCCTGGATCTGCTGCTCCTTGAAGGCATCCTCGCGCTTGAGCGCCTCCGCCGCGGCCTTCTCGCCGCTCAGGTCGTAGAGATCCGTCTGGTCGAGTTGCGCACGAAGACTCGCCTCGGTGGGCTGCGGAGGTTGTACCGGCTGCATGGTCTGGAGCGTCACGCTCGCATCCTCGGGCGCGGCGCTCGTCGCATCGAAGGGCGCTGGTTGCGTCCACGATGGAGGTTGCGCGTTCGATACCTGCGTCTGAGCGTACGGGCTCGATGTGGAACGCGAGCTCGTTACGTCGGCGAGGATCTGCAGTGCGGAGAGCGTGCTCATCTCAACTCCCGCGCGGTGCGATGCGATCGTTTAGCCGCGCCATCGCTATGCGCGCGCGACGGCGCCGGCCGCCACTTCGTCCTCGGCTGACCCCGTGCGCGCTTTTATCTCGGGGTCGGCATAGTACGGTGCCTTGCGCACTTTCGCCGGTTTGCTGCTCACCCCCACCACGATCTGCAGATTCTTGAAGTTCGGTCCCGCGAGCTCCTGCGGACTCACCGTGGACTGATCGTCGGCGCCCTGGGAGACCCCTGCCTTGCCGATCTCCTCGGCAATCATCTCGGCGCTTGCCACCGTCGGATTCATGAAGGTGCGTACGAGGCAGTTCTCCATGAGCCCGCTTGCATTCGAGTACGCGTCTTCGATCTGGCCGAAATTCTGGGCGAACAGCCAGAGTCGGAGGCCGTATCCTCTCCCGGTCTCCAGCGCCGACGCGATCGGCTTCATGCCGCCCAGTCGCGGAAACTCGTCGAGGCAGAAGAGGATCGGCTCGAAACCCTGCTGAGGAATCTTCTGCGACATGAGCACGTTCAGGTGCTGAGCGACGAACACGCGGAGCAGTGACGCGTAGGTCTCGATGTCTTCCGAGTTGATGCAGATGTAGATCGTCGGATGCTTGCCGCTGCGCAGGTCGAGCGGATGCCAATCCGAGCGCTTGGTGACGTGCGAGATGCGCTCGCCCTTCCACGAGTTCATGCTCGTGCGTGCATACGACAGAATGTTCGAGAGCGTCTCCGGATGCTCCTTGGCGAGGCTGAAGCCCAGGTCCTGCATGGCTGCGACGTCGGGATTCTTGCGCAAGCGATCGAGGAACTCGTCCCACCCGTTGCGATTCAGGATGCTCAGCACCTTCGACATCGGGCGCTCTTCCGGGCGATTCCAGTACGCGAGGTCGGCAATGATCGCGGTGAGGATGTCGCGCGCGCTGTCCTCGAAGAACTTGTTCTTGTCGCCACCATGACCGGGAACGATCATCATCGTCGCAGCATTGCTGGCGTCTTCCCACACGTAAAACGACTCGCGGCGCACGAAGGCGAGCGGGTTGTAGCACATGCTGCGCTCGGGGTCGAGCGGGCTGAACTTGATGACGGGTCCGATCGTGCTTCGCCACTTGCTCGTGAGATCGTAGATCTCGCCCTTGACGTCGAGCACGACCGCGGCGCCGGGCCACCGAAGCAGATTCGGCACGACATTGCACGTCGTCTTTCCGGATCCGGGCGGAGCGATGGTCAGAATGGAGCCATCGCCCGCGTACTTGAGCATGACGTTGGTGCCGTCGAGAATGCCGAGCTGCTGAAAGAACGGCGTCGGTGGATCGGGCACCGCGAATGCCGACCTCTTGATGTCTCCGACGCCGAGCCAGCGTGAGCCTTCGAGGTAACGCCGCTGCATGTCGGCGTAGAACTCGTCCTTCGGATACTTCAACGCGAGCGCCTGGATCGCAGCGAACGTCTGGTTGTGCAGGTTCCTCGTGCAGTTCGACGCGGCGAACCCCGACACGGCGCCGCGAGCGCGCTCGATCTCGCCCTTTTTTTTGCCGCTCTCCAAAAACTTGAACCATCCGATGTATTGGACGTCCGATGGATCAGTCTTCCCGTCCTCATAGATCGCGGTGATGCGATAGGTGTAGAAGTTTTCTTCGGTCAGCAGGCCGCGATTGTAGGCGAAGTACGCAAAGCGCAGCGACTCGAGATCCTTACGTTTGAAGGTCCTGATGTTTCGCAGCAGGACGAATCGCATCTTGTAAGGACTGTTGCGATTCTCCCCTTTGAGCTTGAAGACGTGATCGTTCGAGTCGAACGCATCGATGATGGCGCGCTCGCGAGTCTCGCGATCGCCGGTGCCGAACTCCTCGATGGCGTCCTTGTTGCTTCGGCGCACGATGAGGTAGCGTGAGTAGAAGATCCTCCTGTAGAGCTTCCGGCCGAAGTACACCACCACGAGCAGGATGATGAGGCCCTGCGTGCTGATGAGGTTGGGCAGGCTGGAGAACAGGCCGAGAAGGGGATTCGGCCTCGGCGCATCGACGGGGTACGGGGAAGTCGTGGGCTCGGCCGCCACGCCGCTCAGCGACATCTCCTTCGCGGTGAGCGGGCCGCGCATGAAGCACGATGGGAGCCGGTTCTCCAGGTTTGCGCGCGGTACGGGCTGCGAGTTGGGGGGGCGCCTGTCGGGCAGCACGATGATGCAGGCGTCGCTGATCCGAGAGCATGATGTGACCACGAGCTTCTGGTTGTTGCACACGTAGACGGTGTTGAGGCGAAAGCCCTGCTGTGCGTAGAGCAGGATGGGGGCGGCGACGATGCAGCAGAGCGCGACGGCGAGCTCGCGCAGCGCGGTCGCTCGAAGCTTCGGAGCGCCGGTGCGCGCGGCAGCGGCGGCGGGGCGGTTGATCCGTGGCATCACGGCCTACGGAACAAGAGCGACGAGTCGTGTTGCCAGAATGACCGCTGTGCAACCACGCTGCACCTCAGCATCAATCGGCGCCGCCAGAAGCGTCTCGGTTATTGCGGCGGGAGCTCTGGTGGGGGCCCTGCGTACCCGCCGTACAGCCACGGAGAGGTGGCTAGTATATAGTGCGCAGGAACGGGTGGCAAACCGTCATTGTTTTGCGACTTTGTTGAGGGGGGCGGGGTGGGGGTCGAGGGGTGATTCGAGGCCAGGAGGATGGGCCGCGGGGGCGGTGTCGCAGGCGAGCTCCGGCGGCCGTGCCGCCGCCACGGATGTGATGCGCAGGCGTTAGGCCGACGATACGGTTTCGATGAACGGAGAGGCGATGAAGGTGACTGACCAGCCGATCGATGTCCAATTGGCGCAGTTCCGTGCCGCGCACCCCCTCGCGCATTGTCAACACACCGAGGAGATCTGGCGGTATCGCCGCGTCGGACGAGGCAAGGACGCGGTCTTGTGGCTCACTGGCGCCCTCGGCGTAGCGGAACTGGCGTTCCAATCCTTGCTCGCGATAGGACGGCAATTCACGGTCATTGCGCCAGACTATCCGTCAACGCCTACGCTCGATGCATTTTGCGACGGTCTGATCGCCATCCTGAACCAAGAGCGCATCGAGAAAGCACACGTCGTTGGAGGCTCGCTCGGCGGCATGATAGCGCAACACTTGATTCGCCGATATCCCGACCGCGTTCTCTCGCTGGTGCTGTCACACACGGCGGCTCCCGAGTCCAGTCGGTTGCTCCTTGGCGCGGTTCGTGTTTTGGTCGGTACGCTCCCGAAATGGCCCGAGTCCGTCGTTCGCAAACTCTTTTCTCGGCGCTTGCGTGTCGGCTTCACTGCAGCCGGCCCCTTCTGGCTCCAGTACTTTGACGCGGCGGTCGCCGCGCAGTCCTGCGCCGAATTGACGAGCCGTGTCCGTCTCGCCGCCGAATTCGCGGCGCAACGACATTACAAGCCGGACGACCTTCGATTGTGGCCCGGGCGAGTGATGGTTTTGGACGCAGACGACGATCCACTCATGCCGAATGTGAACCAAGTCGCGCTACGAACGCTCTATCCGCAGGCCGAATTGCACCGCTTCTTTCAAACCGGGCACTCGGTGGCAATCCTCGATCCGGAGAGCTACGCAAGCGTGATCCGACAGTTCATCTCGGCCGCGGCCTAACGGACGCTGCACACTGAAGGGCGGCAATGAGTACTAAGAAGATCGTCGTCGGCGCGGTGGTGGTGGTCATCGGTGTGCCCGTGGTGTTGGTACTGATTGCGGTGGTGTGTTTCTACCTGTCGTTCTATTCCGCGAATCGGGCCAACGGCACAATTGTCTCCTCGGGGCAAGAGCGCGAGTACCTGCTCTATGTCCCGCCGAGCTATGACCGCACCAAGCCGACACCCCTCGTCATCAGTATGCACGCCGCGATGCTGTGGCCGGCCCATCAGCGAGAGACAACCCACTGGGACAGCCTCGCCGACGAGCACGGGTTCATTGTCGTCTACCCGTCGGGAACGACGCCATGGGGCGCCGGCACCGGTGTGTGGCCCAAGATCTGGCTCTTGAGGCCGGAAGCGGCTGTGACGGCCAATGTCCGATTCATCTCGGAGTTGATCGACACGCTGGAGGTCGGCTACAACATCGACCCCACGAGGATCTATGCCAACGGCTTCTCCAATGGCGGAGCCATGGCCTTCGCGCTGTCCTGCAGGCTATCCGATCGCATCGCGGCTGTTGGAACGGTGTCGGCTGCACAGGACCAACAGCCGTGGAGTTGGTGTGCAGACTCCCAACCGATGCCGCTGATCAACTTTCATGGAACCGCCGATCTTGTTCCGTACAACGGCGGCAAGGTGTGGGCGGTCCCCAAGCCGTTTCCGAGCGTTCTGACATGGACAGCGAAATGGGCGCGTAGAAACCGGTGCGGGCCGAACCCCGTCGACTCTTCGGTGGCTGCCGATGTCACCCGTCTCGAATACACGCACTGTGCTAACGACGCGACGGTGGTGCTCTACACGCTCCGGGGAGGAGGCCATTCCTGGCCTGGCGGCAAGCCGCTGCCGAAGTGGTTCGTGGGGCCCACGAACCACAGCATTGACGCCACGCGGGAGATGTGGGCGTTCTTTCAAGAGCATCCGTTGCGAAGGCCCTAGCGTGGAGCGGCGCGCGCCGTACATCGAGGTGCATCCGCCGCGACGTGCCGCGCGCGCGGCCCGCATCTTATGCTCGACTCGTTCCGCCGACATCCAGAGCGATGAGAAAAAATGATGAGCAAGGTATTCGTACACATCGGGTTAAGCCTTGACGGCTACATGGCACCAGAAGGAATGACCATTGAGAATTGGGATACGCCCGAGTACAAGAACTGGGGCGCAAAGTGGGGTGCGCTGATGCGCTGGATAATCAACACCCAGTACTTCCGGGAGAATCTCAAGTTTGGTCCCGGGGGAGAGACCGGCCCTGTAAATGACATGATTCAGAAAACCACGGAGCGCATCGGCGCCAACATCATGGGCAAGCGAATGTTCGAACAGGGCGAGCGCTCTTGGCCAGCGGAGGCGCCGTTCCACACACCGGTGTACGTTCTAACCCACGAGAAGCGTGAACCTTGGGTCCGCCCGGGCGGTACGACCTTCTACTTCGTCAACGACGGAGTGGAAAGTGCCCTCAGGCAGGCTCGAGAGTCTGCGGGCGGTCGCGATATTCGGATCGCAGGCGGCGCGGACGTGATCCAACAGTACTTGAACATGGGTGTCATCGACGAGCTCGAAATTGCCCTGGCGCCAGTCCTGTTCAGCGGTGGAAGGCGTCTCTTCGAGAACCTACACGAGTCAGTGTCGCAGTTCCGAATTGACAATGTGCTCGATAGTCCAACTGCTACACACTTGCGTTATGTGCGTGAGTAGGCGGACCTTCAAGTCATGAGCACTTCACAGCTGAGCACCCAGTCTGCGGTGGACCGACGATCAGCAGAAGCCGAGCTGGGTGCGCTCATCGAAAAGTTCGCGCCCACGCAACAAGGCCTCATCGGCACGATTCGACGGTCGCTGCGAAAGCGTCTGCCCACTGCTTATGAGGTGGTGTACGAATACGCCGACTGCTTCGTCGTCAGCTATTCACCGAGCGAGCGCGGGTACGAGGGCGTGCTTGCAATCCGCGGGAGCGCGAAAGGTGTTGAGCTGTACTTCAATAGTGGTAAGGCATTGCCGGATCCTGACAAACTGTTGCGAGGGTCCGGTAAGCTGGCGCGCTTCATTCACATGGAGGGCGCGTCTACACTCGCGCGTCCGGCGGTCGCGCGCCTGATCGACGAGGCGATCGCTCGCAGTGCCGTACCGTTTGCGAGCACCGGCCGCGGGCCGGTGGTCGTTCGTTCGACGTCGGCCAAGAAGCGTGGGCGGGGCACCGCGTAGCACGCGCATGCGGGGGACGAAAGCTGGGTGTTGATGCCCGGCCCGTTCGCTCGCGACTCGCGTAGAACTACTTCATCGCGATCACGTGCGCCACGAACTGATCGACGGCGATCTCGGTGCCCTGGTAAAAGCCCGACGCTTTGTTTTTCTCGAGGTCCGCTTCATCCCGGTGGAGCGCCGTAAAGATGTAGCGAGTGCCGGTTCCCTCGGTTTTCATCGTCATGATGGCGGTGATCGGAATGTCGTCAAAGACGGCCGGACGATAGTCGGGGAACAACATGGAGGTCCAGACGAGGCGCTCCATCGGAACGACTTCCAGGACACAGCCGACGTTGGGAACGTCCGGACCGTCGGCCACTGCGATGTCGATGCTGATGATGCCGCCCGGCCGCAGGTCCAGTTCGGCGCGCGACACACGCCCCCAGGCCTTGGGCATGTACCACTGCTTGAGATGCTCCGGTTTCGTCAACGCTTCCCAGACGAGCCGGGTGGGCGCGTCGATGAACCGCTCGATAGCGAAATCAAGTTTCGGATTGAGGGTCAACTGATTGCTCATGATTCTGATTCCTTCTCTTTGAGTTGTTTGACGTAGTGGTCGAACCGGTCCAGTCGAGCTTCCCACAACCGGCGACGCGCGGTCAGCCAGTCTTCAACGACCTTGAACCGTTCGGGTGCGATCTCATACGTCCGCACGCGCCCGCGCTTTTTCGACTTCACCAGTCGGCTCTGTTCGAGCACCGAGAGGTGCTGCACGAACGACGGGAGTTGCATGTCGAACGGTGCCGCCAGTTCGCTGACGGTGGCTGGTCCGACAGACAGTCGCTCCAGGACCTTCCGCCGAGTCGGGTTGGACAAGGCGTGAAAAACTTCGTCGGCGACTGCGGATTGAACCATTTTCGACACCATCCAAATGCTCGGGTGATCGATCTGCCCAGGGGATTATACAGCGGCGCGATACTTTTGTAAATACCTAAGTATTGGCTATGCTGGAAGCGTCGCAACGCACACGAAACAAGAACTCCGGCGAAGACGGTTTCTCGTAGATCGACTCAACTGCGGTCCTGGCTGGCTACCGGCCCGTTGCAACTGACGCACGCTCAAACCATCATCGTAGCTTCTGAGTTCGTTCAGGTGCGTTCGCAGCTGAACCTGGGCGTTAGGCGGACCTGTGTACCACACTCGCGCGAATGGTCAACTTTCTCGAGAGGCTTCGACATGCCCGGAACTCCATTCACTCGGGTACTCGTACTTTTCCTGGTTGCCTTTCTACTCGTACCATTCGGCTACCTGCGCGCTCAGGTGCCCGCTTCAGCCGCTCACGAGCACTTGACGGAAGTGGCTTGCGTGGACGTGCCGCGCGGCGAGAGGCGACCGGACTTCGGGTGCTTCAATGTCGGCATGGTAACCGGGCTTCACTTCACTCAAGCGTCCGTCTACTGGCATCTGCGCGCGTTCCCAAGCAGGAAGGCCGCAGAGGCGGCCAAGAGTGCGACCGGCATCGTAGTGGAGGAAGAGGGCAGAGTATGGCTCTCGGAATTCGGACCCCGAAACACTGCTCCGCGGGGAGGCGCACGCATCGCCGTCGTCGGACCTCTGCACCTTCCCGCAGCAAAGGCGTACGCCGCGGTTCTCTCTTACGCGGTCATGCGGCCCGGCGACAATTCGAGGGTGCATACACACCCGGGGCCCGAGGGCTGGTATGTGCTGGCGGGAGCGCAGTGTCTGGAGACGCCGGCTGGCGCGCAGCGGGCTCGGGCCGGAGAAAGCATGACGGTGCGATCGAATACGCCGATGGAATTGAACGCATCGGGTAAGACGCTCCGGCGTGCGTTCGCCTTGGTAATCCATGATTCGGCCCAAGCGAGAGGAAAGGCCTCCGATTGGAAACCGGCCGGAGCCTGTGGTCCGTAACGACTTGCGCTTCCCATCGTGTCAGGGCCGCGCGACCTCCCTCTAACTTCGGACCATCCCCTGGCCCTGCGGACTCTCGTTGTACTTCGGCCAACTCGCCTGGCCGCGTCTCGACGTGCTGGCGGTGCGGCTCGGTCTCCCAGTCGACAGATTCGAGGTGGACGACCTCGGTCCGACGATCGCCTCTGCTGGAGTGGCGCCCGCGGCCGCATCTTATCACGCGCCCTAGCAGCTCAACCTATCGCGTTAGGAGGCCAGTGATGAAGCACTCTCTGACCAAGCGAAACGGCTTCACCGGAACTCTAACCCTCGGGCTCGCCGTGGCCGTTATTGCTGGCGCGGCGCTGACTCGGGCAAGCCAGGATGACTCGCAAGCGCTGTTGGCAAATGAACGGGCGTGGGCAAGAGCCGCCGTTGATGGAGACGCTGACCGCATGGCGAGCTACATGGCGGATGATTACGTGGAACTCGCCTGGGAGCCCGCTGCCCAGAGAGTTCCCGCGCATTGGACTACAACAGGAAAGCGGGAGTGGGTGGAGTCAGTTCGTAGCCGGAAGGACGTGTACACCTCGGTGGAGTTGCAGAACCTCACGGTTCATCTGCAAGGCAACCTGGCCGTGGTAACCGGTGAATACTCACAGAAAGGCGTGAGCAACGGCAAGGACATTTCCGCGGCCGGCATATATGCGAACACCTGGGCGAAGCGCGGCCGCCGGTGGCTCGTGGTGCATAGCGTATTTCCGTGAACCCGAGGGTGGCTGGCACCACCCTCTGTGCAGTCGTGGCGATTGTGCTTGGTATCTTCAGCTTATATC
>Ga0209863_10001207_pt1 | contig 10370 bp, 6 predicted proteins | sample OrgsoiDNA2013046_FD_185796 | JGI IMG/M metagenome (GOLD analysis project Ga0209863, IMG submission 185796) | Permafrost soil microbial communities from the Arctic, to analyse light accelerated degradation of dissolved organic matter (DOM) -... | ecosystem: Environmental > Terrestrial > Soil >...
CAATTCGGCTACTCTATCCTGGAGGCTCCGCTGCTGGACGGCATCACCGTTCACATCCAGCCAGGTTCAAGGGTGGCCCTTGTCGGCGCTTCGGGCAGCGGAAAATCGACCCTTGGAAAGCTGATTTGCGGACTCTACACGCCCTGGGCGGGCGAAATTCGAATAGACGGATGGAGATTATCGGAGATTCCGCCGCAGGTGTTTGCAAACTCGATCACCTATGTCGATCAGGACATCTTCCTGTTCGAGGGAACGGCGCGTGAAAACCTGACCCTGTGGGACTCGACCGTAACCGAGGCCGATCTTTCGCAGGCGCTGAAGGATGCCGTGATCCACGAGGATATCGCGACGCGGGCGGGCAACTACGACTGTTATATCAACGAAGGAGGCACGAATTTCAGCGGCGGCCAGCGTCAGCGAATCGAAATCGCCCGGGCGCTCGTTTCCAATCCCTCCATCATTGTACTTGACGAGGCGACCGGCGCGCTCGATCCAATCACCGAAAAGATCATCGATGACAATCTACGGCGCCGCGGTTGCACGTGCATCATCATCGCTCACCGCCTCAGTACGATCCGTGACTGTGACGTGATCATTGTGTTGCAGCGGGGCAAGATCGTTGAACGAGGAACCCATGAACAGCTGATGGGGCTTCAGGCCGCCTACGCGAAACTCGTGGCTCAAGAATGAGTGAATCTCTCCTTCTGCAGGCCCGGGCGATGGCCAATCAAGAGGGGAGCGCCCGTCCAGCGGGCCACGTCGTATTCGATGGCCGTCACCCGAAACTTCTCGACCACCGCGGCTACGCCCTTCAGATCAAGGCGGGGCATGTCGATGTCTTCGCCGTCAGGCTTGTCGAAGGCAGTACGGAGGGCGCCCGGCACCATCTGTTCCGGGTCGAGAGCGGTGAGATCATTCTCGACTTGCAGGCAGGCTTCAACAGTTCGAGCATGCAAATTCAGGTGATCGCGGTCGGAAGCCCTGGTGCCGAAGCACTGCTTGTGCCGCGGATGGACATTCAATCCTTCGATCTCGTCACCACATGGATCAGGCGGCTTGCGAGGTTGATCGCCGGAGCAAATCCGAGTTGGGACATGCTTGAAGTGGCGAGCGACGGCGCGGCCGCAATCCCGCCGGGCGAACGGCGCCGCGGTCCGGCGCGCAGCATCGTCTGGGTTTCCCTCGAGGCTGGGACCGTCAAGCCGATGGGGCTCGACCCGCTCATCGCCGCGGGTAGCCCGCCGCTGCCGCTGACATCCGGAATGTGGATCGAGGCGGGCCAACCAGGGTGCAGCGCGCTCGGCAGCGAGGACGCGCCGGATGCGGATCTGCTGTTGCGCGCCATCGATCAATTCCATCTGAGCGTCGCCAGTTGTGTTCGGGAGTATCTGACACGCGACGTCGAGCGTGAGACACAGCGGCTGGTTCTCCGCAGCGAGCTTACGACGGCGCAGACACTTGAATCCTTCGATCGTCTTTCCGACGTCGTCGTGCAACGCCCCAACCATGTCGAGCTGGTCACGGAATCAGGGGATCCCTTGTTCACCGCTTGCCGGATGGTCGCGGAAGCGGTCCGCGCTCCCTTTGTCGTCCCTCCCCGACCCGCTCTGGTGCAACGCGAATTTGCCGGCGTTGTCGAAATCGCCCGTACCGCCCGACTGCGCGTTCGCCGGACGCTGTTGCGGGGCGAGTGGTGGAAACAGGATGCGGGCCCGTTGGTAGCCTGGCACGGCGAAGAGCGAAATCCGGTCGCGCTCATTCGCCGCGGAAAACGCCGCTACGTGATGTTCGATTCGAAAACGGGAACGCAACGACCGGTCGACCGGTCGCTCGCGCTGGAATTGGCCCCGGAAGCCGTATCATTCTATCCGGTCCTTCCGGCACGCCCGCTTCGGTTCCGGGATCTGCTGAGTTTTTCGTTCCAGCACTCCAGCGGAAATTTCGCTCGTATCGCGTTTGCGGTCGTCGCGATCGGCTTGTTGTCATTGGTTGCGCCGCTGATCACCAACGTCCTCATCAATTCCGTGATACCCCGCTCCGAACTCGACCAGCTTGCGTTTTGCGCGCTCGCCCTCGCCGTGACGGCCATCGCCATCGCCAGTGTCCAAACGATGGAAGGGCTGGTGATGCTCAGGGTCGAAGGTTTGATGGATTGGAGGCTGCAGGCGGCGGTGATCGACCGGGTTCTCAAGCTGCCTACGTCTCTGTTTCGTGAATATACCGTAGGCGATTTTGTCGACCGCTCAATGGGAATCGACGCGGCGCGCCGAATCTTCACCGGGCGTGCGCTGCGCGGCATGATGGCCGGCCTGTTCTGCTGGTTCAGCATCGGTTTGATGCTCTACTATGATCTCAACCTGGGGCTGGTAGCGGTTGCGCTGACCCTGGTCCGAGCGTTGCTGATTGTCGCCACCAGCGCAATACGCCTCTATCACGAGAACAAGTACTTCAGCCTGCAAGGCAAGATCGGTGGCTTCGTGCTGCAACTGATCTCCGGTATAGGAAAGCTTCGCGTCGCGGGCGCAACCGCTCGCGCGTTGGCCGTGTGGTCGAAACAGTTTACCGAGCAGAAAAGACACTTCATCGCGTCGCAGCGGGCTTCCAATGCCCTCTCCGTTTTCGAGACGTCGTTTCCGCTGATCGCCACCCTCATCATTTTCGGGGCGGCTACTTTCCTGAAGAGTAACCTGCTGCTGGATGTGGGCGGCTTTCTCGCCTTTTTCGCCGCATTCGGACAATCGATGGCATCGATCGGCTTGTGGGCTTCGGGTATCAGTGAATCGCTGATCGCCATCCCGCGCATCACCCGTCTCCGGCCCTTGATTTCCGGCGCGGTCGAGCTGTCTGACGAACGGAAATCCCCGGGCGAGCTATCCGGAACGGTTGAGCTATCCCGGGTGACCTTTCGATACACGACGAGCGGCCCGCCAGTGCTCGAAAACGTCTCTCTGAGGATCGCGCAAGGCGAATATGTCGCCATCGTGGGCCCTTCAGGCAGCGGAAAATCCTCGGTGTTCCGCTTGCTGCTGGGTTTTGAGAAGCCCGAGTCCGGCACGGTATTCCTCGACGGAAAGGCTATCGACACGCTTGATATCAGCGCGGTCCGCCGCCAGCTCGGCGTCGTGCTGCAGAATGGAAAGCTGGCGACGGGTAGCATCTATGACAATATTTGCGGCGGCATCCAACTGCCGCTTCAGCAGGTTTGGGAGGCGGCGCGGCTCGCCGGTCTCGATGACGACATCAAGGCGATGCCGATGGGCATGAATACCGTCGTCGCAGAGGGCATCAATACGCTGTCGGGCGGCCAGCGGCAGCGGGTCATGATCGCTCGCGCCGTCGCTCGCCGCCCGCGTATTCTTCTGTTTGACGAGGCCACGAGCGCGCTCGACAACCAGTCGCAGGCAATCGTCAGCACCTCGCTCGGAAACCTCAATGTGACGCGGATCGTGATTGCACATCGGCTTAGCACTGTGCGCCAGGCGGATCGCATTATCGTGCTTGTCGACGGCAAGATCGTGCAAACCGGAAATTTCAAGGAGCTCAGCAACACGCCCGGGACGTTTGCTACCTTCGCTCAGCGACAGTTGCTTTAGCATATAAATCACGCGGGAAGCGCAACCTTCGCAAGGTGATGCCCATCCCTGCGCCTAGGCGGCCACAAACCAAAAGCCCGCCCCGCGGCGGTCTCTTCGCAGGATAGGGATGACAGGCGGTTCCAAAACAAGACCGCCTGCCGTTTTTCGCGCACGCCGCTATCAGTGGCCGAACGAGAAAACCCGTGGCGGGAGCGGCTGAGGATTGAGAGCGACCCGCTCAAGCCCAGACGTAAATTGGTGCTGAAATCCGCCCACGATAATAATGCCGCCGGCAACACGATCGAGTTCATCGGAAGTCATTGCTTCGCCTTGACGGTGGCTAGATCGGTCATGGCCGTTTCCTTTGATTAGGCGCGGAACGATATCTGCGCGGAGCGGACATTGACTTCTTCGACCTGACTTTGTTTGTGAGCCAAATCACTCGGAGCTGGCGCGGCATCATGTCCCCTATGCCCCCTGCGGCATGTCCGGTTTAGGGGGCATTCCGGAAATGCTGCTCGTTGTTGATGGCGTCGCCTAGGGCAGTAGCGAACGGTGTTCCAAAGGCTCTGCGTCGGATCGATTGACTTCAGCCAACAAGGCCGGCCGTCGGCACGATTTCAGCGCTGTCGGGGAACACGGTGGTTGCGAGCACGCTCTCTTCGACTCTCAAATGATCCCTGAGCAGGCCCTTGAGCACGGCGCGCAGGTCGGTGGTCGCTTTCAGGTCGCGCTCCTCATGGAGCTGCGCAGGCTTCAGTCCCGGCCAGTCGGCAATTATCCGGCCGGCCTGCAATGCGCCTCCGGCGAGAAACGCTACGGTGCCCGTGCCGTGGTCTGTTCCGTCGGTGCCGTTGATGCGCGCGGTGCGTCCGAACTCGGTGACGACTGCGACTACCGTCTCGCGCCAGGCCTCGCCCATGTTGGTCTCGATGGCGGCGAGCGCTCCGTCGAGAGCGCCCAACAGATTGGCGAGCTGACCGGCCGCGGCGCCCTCGTTGGCGTGCGTATCCCATCCGACGAATCCCAGGGCGCCGACGCGCGGACCGTCCGGTTTCGCGAGAAAGCGGCCAGCCGTGCCGGCAGCCTCCGCGAAATAGGCGCGCACGCGCGCAATGCCTTGCGGTGCAAGCGCAGCGTCGTCCGGCATCGGATCATCGGCGCCTCGGGCGGGCCCGAGCGCGGCAAGGCGCATGCGCGCCTCAAGGGCAACTGCAAGCCTCGGATCGGTGTGCTGATAAAGATCCAGCAGGCGGGCCTGGGTGTCGTCGCTCGCAGCGAGCAATTTTTGCGGCACCCAGGACATCACCGGCGCCTGGCCTCGCACCACCAGCGGGGTCACCGGCCCCACGCCGAGGGCGCGGCTGCCGCGCAGGTCGACCCGGCCATCCGATGCCAGCGCGACCAGAGCGCGATTGAGCCAGCCGGTATCGACGGCGCCGGGCCGCGCGACGCCGCTCTCGAGGACGTCCTGGCCATCGAAATGCGAGCGCTCGCGATAGGGCGTTGCCGTGGCGTGGACGATCGACGCCTGCTGGGCCTTGTAAAGCCGGTGCAGGTTCGGCATCGCGGGATTGAGCGCGAAGAACGCATCCAGCGGCAACGCGGGTGTCTTGCCATCGAGCACGAGGGCGCGATCTCCGCGCAGGCCGATCCAGTCGGGGTCGCCGACAGGGGCCACCGCGCCCAGGCCGTCGAGAGCGCCCCTCAGCACGATGACGAGCAAGCGCGGATCGCGGCCCTCCGCGCGCGCGAGCTTGGGCATCTGAGTCCACGCAAAAAGCGCGCCGGAGCCGATCAGCAACTCGCGGCGGCTCGGCAAATGGCGGCAAAAACTCATGCTCACCTCCTCTGGAATTCAGCCGACATGAACAACAGCGCCAGCGCCTGCTGACGGCTTTCGGCGCTGCCGACCGCCTGCTTCACCTCGGCCGATACGCAGGATCCGAGTACGTTCTCGATGACATCCTGCGGATCGACCTTGCCCGCCACGCGCTCCGCGAAATTGTTGGCGATGTCGAGCCGCCGCCCCATGCCGTCAATCCAGGTCGCCTCATCGTCCGCATATCCCTTGGGTGACGACGGGCGCCACAACGGTTCGCCGAGAAGCGCCTGCCCGTCGGTGAACCGCTTGGGGTCGACTTGCGCAATGCCGGTTGCGCGCACCATGCCGACGCCCCACTCGCACGGGCGCTTCAGCTTGGTTGGCGGCTCTGCCCAGGATTCGGGTGACGACACCATCGCCTTGGCGACCTCCTTGAGATCGCCGCCGGTCTCGAGGAAGACTTTCGCCAGCTTCTCGACCAGCGCGGGCGGAGGCGTATCGGCAATGAAGTGGCGGGCCAGCTTGGTGGCGACGTGCGTGGCGGTCGCAGGATGCACGGCGAGATTCCGCAGCACGGCGCGGCCCTGCTCCACCGCTTCGTCCTCGTAGACCTTCCCCATCACCGTCTTCGCGCCAGGCTCGTGCAGGCGCGGATTGAAGGTGAATTCGCCGCCATGTTCGGGATTGTCGGCCGGCGGCACCAGGGTCCATCCGGTCAGCACATTGGCGAAGCTGATGACGTCGTCCTGGGTGTAGCCGCTGCGAACACCGAGCGTGTGCAACTCCAAGGTCTCGCGTGCGAGGTTCTCGTTGAGACCACGGCTGCGATTGATGCCGGCGACCGAGTTCGGCCCCATCGAGATGGTGTTGTCGAGGTAGAACAGCATGGCCGGATGGCCCTCTACGGCCAGCAGCATGTCGGCGAACCGGCCGAGAACGTGAGGACGAATGGCCTCGCGCTCATAGGCACCGGCCATGCTTCGGATCTTGTCAGCCGAGATGCAGAAATGATTGGACCAGAACCAGACCAGCCGCTCCGTCAATCCGATGTCGGCGTTGAGAGCCGCTTCGGTGCGAAGCTTCGCTTCTTCAAGATAGATCGACCGCCCTGGGTCAGGAACGGCGTTGGCAGCGGTCTTTTCCGCCATCTCCTTGCCGCCTTGCGCTGCGCCCTCGACCATGGCAGACGCCTCGGCCATCTGTTGTCGTTTCGCGTCCTGTTCTCGCTTGGCGATGATCGTTCGGGCCTGCTGCTTCGCATTAAAATCGGCAACGGTACGCAAAGCCGCGGAACTTGAAGGCAATGCGGATGCCGCGGCAAGACCCGCCGACGGCCGATCGAGTTCGGCGATCAAAGACCCGCGCGGATCGGTCCCGATGGCCGCAATCGATCCCGGGCGCGGCCCCATGCCGAACCGGTGGAGCGCCAGCGCTGCTTCGGCTTTTGCGGAACTGCTCATGGCAATGCCCGGACAGATATGAAGCTGCAGCGCGCCGAAGACGAGCCGTCACGTACAGCCTCTGAAAGATGACTACGTATCGTAACGCTACATACTGTAACATTTGACCCCGCTTGATGCAAGTCGGATTGAGGCCATTGATCGAGGCTCAAATACTCGAGGTCAAACGAACCCTGCTCGCTCCGCATCCATTTAACTTCGACATGCGCTCCAAGGGCGGCGTTGCGCTCTAGGACTGAGGACCGAGCGCAATTCGTCCGATCATGCCGTCCTTGGCCAGGCCAATCCGCCACTCCGCCGAACCGTTGGTAAAATGGGCGATGTAGATGTCGCTGCCGAGCTGAGTAACGCCCCGAAATGAAATGGCTCGCAGCGCACCAAGCTTGGCGACAATCGCCTGGTCGAGGGGGAGTTGCGCACGCGTCTGGACCGCGACTTCAGGGGTCATCCGATCGTAGTTCGGTTCGCCGCGGCCCAGCGCTTCGATATATTGACGCAGCATATCTTCGCTGCCGGCCAGCGGGGCGGTGCGTCGCACCACCGGCTGGTCCGGCTGACGATCCGCAGAGGACGCTTCGACCGTGTGATAGCGGGTGCGTTGTCCCGGCAGCACGATCTGAAGACATTGCCCTGACGTATCGGTGACGACCCATGGGCTGTCGACATAGGTCAGGACCCCGGACGACATCGTGTCGCCAATCGTGCCCTGGGCCGTGCGTTGCCCCCCGGCATCCAGCTTGTAGATGCGGATGTCTCTTCCGGTCGCGTTGTAGAGCACCATCTTGATCGGCGAGGTGTCGCCGCGAGATCGCAAACCCTTCTCGTCGGAGCAGGCGGCGACTCCGCCGAGTTCATCATTGCCGTCCGGTCGAAAGAGAACGTCGTCAACTTTCCCGTTCTCCGCCAGCTGGACCCGAAACTCCGCGGACCCGTTGACGAACTTCACGCCATAAATGTCGTAACCGCCAGGACCAACGCCGCGAAAGAAGATCGACTCGACTGCACCGAGTGCTTTCAACATCGGCTGGACCTGCGGCGCTTGGCGACGGATCTTGGCGGCGAGTGGAGCACTCATGCGGTCATAGTTCGGCGCGCCGCGTTGCAAGTCCTCGATCCCTCGCAGGATCGCGTCCCTGCTGCCTTGTGCCGGGATTTGTCCTCTGAAGCGCTCCGGAACTTCCGACATGCGCCGCGCAAATTCATCTTCGATCGTCCTTGCCTTGGCGGCGGTGATCCGCGGCGCTATCCGCGCTCCGGACATCGGCTCCTGAAACAAGACCCGGGTCACCTCGGAGTGATCGTCGCGCAGGAAAATGACGAAATCGCCATGATTGCTGGCAAAGGCATCGGCGCCATGGGCCGCAACCTCGAATTTCGATCGTCCCGTCTCCTGCACGCGCATGCGATCGCCGTCATGCGTGACGGTGAGCACGCGGCTCGGGGACAACTCGTACCAGCCGACATCTAAATCGAGGAGGCTCGCGTCGACCTCGGTGCCCGGGCCGGAAATTTGTGCGATCCGGACCGCCCGGACGTCGCGACCATTCTGCCGCACGGTCAGGTCCGGTGGCCGGTCATCACTAACGGCGAAAGTGATCTGGCCGGCGGCCGCCGCGTAGGAATAAGCTCCGTCCCGCTCCACGGACAATCGAAGCTTTCCCTGCCAGGTCAGCTGTCCGAATAGATCGCCCTCCTCCCGGAAAACGGCGAAGATCGATGTCGGACTGAACGAATAGAAATCGACGAGACGCGGCTTGCGCGCAGCTATCGCCGTATCCCCTGCACCGCCAACGACGAGCGTCGATGCCGGCGGCGTGCGGTAGGCGATGCTGCCGGCAGAGACGACGATGACGGGCGCGATGATTGTTGCGGTCCAGATCCGTTTCCGCCACCCGACTTTCGCAGGGACTGTGGTCGCACCGAGAATGCGTTCAACGCGGGCGTAGACCGTGCATGCCCTTGCCATCTCAAGGCCTGCCGGCGCCTGCCGAACATGCTGCATGAGATCGAGGAGAATCTCGGCGTAGGACACTCTGTCTTCAAGGACGTCAATCGCCCGGGCGTCGCTGATGATTTCAGCAAGTTCAGCCAACCGTGCGAGATGCCACCACGCAAACGGGCTGAACCAGAACACCGCACGATTGAGCGAGGCCAGGAGCAGGACATAGAAATCACCATGGGCGACGTGGGCACCCTCATGGGCGAGCACGGCCTTGCGCTTCGGCAAATCCCAATCGATATATTCAGGAGGAAGCAGAATGGTTGAACCGAAGGTGACGGGTCCGCCGATGACATCGCTCACGCACACATCCGCGCCGGCAGTCCAGGGTTCTCGGATCGGGGTCGCGGCTCCGACCAGACGCCATGTCAGATAGATGCCGACGGACAATCGCAGCAGCAGCACGCCTGCAACAACCGCGTAGATCGCCGTCGCGAGGCCCCACCAATTGACGGCTTCATGGGTCTCGCTGGGAGCGGCGCCGGGGATACCGAGCTCCGCCGGGAGCGACGAGCGCAGCGGCTCCAGCAACGGACCTTGAGAAGGCCAAAGATTTTTGGAGGTCCACAGGCCGTCCGGTGCCGGGATTGCCGAAGGCTGCAAGGTGATGCTGACCGTGGTCCAATGCATCAAGAGCGGCATCGACAATGACGCCACCAGCACCATGACCCAGGATGTCATCAGCACGTGAGGATTTCGCACACGAAGAAGATATAAGCCGATCCACACGACTCCGCCGAGCAGCAAGGAGCGCAGCGCCGACTCCGCCAGTATCGCCAGCATCACTTTTTCCCTCCCTTCGCCTTCGCAACCTTGTCGGCCAGCATGCGCAACTGCCGACGGTCGAGCATCGCACTATCCACCATGCCGACCAGAACCTCTTCGACGGACCCGTTGCAGAACCAGTCGACGACGCGTTGAACCGCTTTCGCCGCAACCCGTCCGCGTGCCTCAGCCGCATGGTAGACATAGGTTCGCCCATCCACCGTGTGGGTCGTGTAGCCCTTGCCTTCCAGCCTTCGCAGCACGGTGCGAACGGTCGATTCCTTGAGACGGCGGGACAGCCGCTCACGCACGGCCTCTGCCGTCAAAGGACCGTCGGCCCAAACCAGTTGCATGACCTCGCGTTCGAGGTCGCCTAGTTCGGGCAGGCTCTCGTTCATTTTTGGCGGGTCCTTTGTGAGTTTCTGCCTCCTGTAACGCTACCGAAGGTCGCATACGGGACGATGCTCCGCAACACCGATCCGGCTTCGCTTGGCGAGCCGGCAAGACCGGCTTTCTTGCCGTCGCGCATTGATTTTTGCTGCACGCTTGACGCGTGGCCGGCTTTCCGCTTATGCTACGCATCGTAGCACTACACAAAGTCGCACATCAATGACCGACAGAGCCCCTGATCTTGGTGAACTCGAGCGCGAGGTGATGCAGTTGGTGTGGACGACGGGTGAGACCACCGCCGATGCAATCCGTGAGCGGCTTGCCCGCAAGCCAAAGGAATCGACGGTGCGCACCGT
>Ga0209863_10001209_pt1 | contig 10355 bp, 8 predicted proteins | sample OrgsoiDNA2013046_FD_185796 | JGI IMG/M metagenome (GOLD analysis project Ga0209863, IMG submission 185796) | Permafrost soil microbial communities from the Arctic, to analyse light accelerated degradation of dissolved organic matter (DOM) -... | ecosystem: Environmental > Terrestrial > Soil >...
CTTCATGCGTCCGCCGCGGCCATAGCCCTGCTGGCGGCGCCAGAGTTCGCGGTCGAGGAAGGACTGGTCGATTTTCAATCCGGCGGGCATGCCGGAAAGGAAGGCGACGAGGGCCTCGCCGTGGGATTCTCCGGCTGTGAAGTAGCGCAACATGAACGGTCGATTGTACCTGATGCGCGGCGGTGGCCGCTGATGCGCCGAGATCAGATTGGACCAGGAAAATGTTCTACGGGAGATTTTTCGGGCCACTCAGACCCCACAAAACGTTACAATGAAAAGGACATCGGAAGCCCATGATTCGGGCTCGAAGCCGCGCCCTGCGCCGCGTTGCAAGAAGCTCTGGCCGCTGTACTCTGACACAACTGAGGAGAAAACTGTGTACTCCCCGGCACAGCTCGAAAGTTTTGAAAACGAGAAAATTCGGTGTGTAGTGGCGCACGACCATGTCCTGTTGCGGCAGGGACTTCGGCGTCTGCTCGAAGACGAGCCTGACATGGAGGTTGTGGCGGAAGCAGGAAATGCAGCGGAGGCGTTGCAGCGGGTGTTCGAGCATCGTCCGGAAGTGGTCATCGCCGGTGCGGGTATATTCGAGTGCGGCGCGGATCAGGTGGAACGGCTGATTCTGCAGGAGTCTCCGAAGAGCAAGGTGCTGTTCCTGACGGCGTCCGAGGGGGATCAGGGGTCATGGGACGCGCTGTATGGAACCAGTTGCGCGGTGCGGCATACGTCGGCGGAAGAGTTGGTGGAGATGGTGAGGATGGCGCACGGCGGCAGCGCGCTCGCGCGTGAGATGCAACTGGATATCCCAAGGAACGATCGGCGCAACTGGCCGGTGCCGGAAATCCTTCCGCGCCAGCGGGTTTTGACGGCACGCGAGCGCGAGGTGTTAAAGCTGCTCGCTGTGGGTAAGACGGTACGGTCGGCGGCTGATGTTCTAGGGCTGAGTGTTAAGACCGTGGACGCGCACAAATTCAATCTGATGCGCAAGCTGGGGGTTCACAACAAGGCAGAGCTGGTGATGTGGGCGATTCAGAAAAAGGTTGTGAAGGTGCCGGCGAATAATTAGATGGCTCGGGGACTGAAGCCCGGTATTTTTCTTCGGCGCTGAAGCGCCGCTCCTCCACGGTGGTGCAGACGCTGTATTCCTCTCCCGATCCCCATGCAAGGCGCATCCTTTATGAGCGCATCTACTATGAGCCTATCTGCGCTTCCTTTTATAAGCATTCTGCGCGTTTATTCCTTGGCCGCTTCGGCTGCAAGTTCGGCCAGGCTTGTGACGGTGAGGTCGGGCTTGCCGTCGGCGGCTTTGACTGCGCCGACGCCGGGACGCGCGGAAGGGCGGTTCACCCATACGGTGGCGAGGCCGAGAGCCTGGGCTGGGACTACGTCGTGATAAATGCTTTGGCCTATGTGCAGCACGCGATGGGCGGGGGCATTGATGCGGCTTAGGGCGAGTTCGAAGAGTTTCAGCGAAGGCTTGTAGGCTTGGGCTTGCTGCGCAGTGACGACCTCGTCGAATTCGACGCCGAGTTGAGGACGGGTGCCGGCGAAGAGATCGTCGTCGACGTTGGAGAGAATCGCGAGGCGAAAGCGGGATTTGAGCCGGCGGAGCGCGGCGACGGTGTCTGGCCAAGGCGGCCAGGTGGGGAGCGAGTCAGCCAAGGATCGCGCTTCTGCCGTAGTTGGAGTGAAGCCGAGTTCCTCGCCGAACTGGCGGAGGACTGACTCGAGAACCTTGCGATAGGACTGGTATGCGCCCTGTTCGGCACGCTGCTCGAAGTCGCCGTAAAGTTTCAGGATGGCGGTGTCGTCGAGATCGTTGCCGTGAGCGGCGAGGACGCGGTGGAGGGCGGGAAGGATGCCGGCCTCCCAGTTGATCAGCGTGCCGTAACAGTCGAAGGTGAGGATTTCGAAGCGCGTGAAGTCGAGCATGGACCTGTGCCCTATTTCTCCGTGAGGCAATCCGCGCGCAGCGCGAGGCAATTAGATATCCTCACTCGACCGCGCACTACGATCGTGTTTTACTGAGCGATTTCCAGCGGCTGCGAAAGCTGGAAAGTTACGGCGGACTCGGCGGGCAGGACGACGTCGTTGTTCCCGGTGAGAGCGGCGCCGCCTGCGCCTGCGCCACCGCCGGAGGCCATGCCGATGGCCGCGCCTTTGCCGCCACCAGCGATTGCACCGATGATGCCGCCGAGTGCAGCGCCACCGCCGGCCATCACGCCAGTGCGTTTGCCTTTGCCTTTGACGGAGAATGTGCGGAGAGCAACCTGTACCGGCAAATCGCCGCCGTTCAGGTTGATGGAGTCGAGGCGCACTTGAAGAACGGCACCACCAGCAAATTTGCCGAGCGGCTTCGCGTCAGTCACTGTGCCGCCAACCGTTGCGCCCTTGGGGATTGCGACCGCGCCTTCAACGAGCACATCCTTGGCAACGGAGCCGGTGAGAGTCTGCCCGGGCTGGCTCAGCTTGGATCCTAGCGCAGAACCGAGGCTCACTGTGACTGCGGTTCCCGCGGGCACGACCAGCGGTTCTCGTTTCTCGGCCTTTGCCTCTTTTGCTTCTCTGTGCTCTTTCGACTCCTTACCGGATTCTTTTCCGCTTTTGGCCGTGGCGCTTTGGGCATCGGTGCCGGTGTCGGTGGCGCTATCGGTAGATGGCTTGCTGGTGCATCCGGAGAGGGACAAGACTAGATAAAGACCGAGTGTGAACAGGGTTAGGCGCGAACTCATATGTGACCTCCGTCGTTGATGTCAATCTACCGGAAGATAACTGCGGGCGGCAACGGCGGAAGCACCTTCAGGGGTAACTTTGGTCCTGCGACCGTTCAACCACAGGGAACACAGAGTGGCACAGAGAAAACACAGGGATTACCGGCGCGGATCGACGCCCGGCAAACTGGGAGTCTGGTCGGGGGTGTCAGCGGACTCGAGTTCGGCGTCGACACTGGCAGAGGATTCTTCCGAGGTGGTGACTTTTTTCGGCGACAAGAATTTTTCTGTGTTCAGCAGCGGACGACCGAGAGAAGCGTTGTAGCTGGTCCATGGACTGTCGCTCGCAGCTTCGCGCTCGAACATGGCGCGCATGGCTTCCATCTTGGAGTCGAGGTCGTCGAGGTAATGCAGCATCAGTGCCTCGGGGAACATGGGTAGCTTGGGCGAGCCGAAATCGTATTGTCCGTGGTGGCTAATGATCAGGTGTTCGATCATGGTTTTGAGTTCTTCGGGAAAGCCGGGCAGCAGCGCGAGCTTGGCCTGCAGCATTTCCAGTTCGATGATCATGTGGCCGAGCAACTGGCCCCTGGTGGTATACGAGAAAGACCGGTTGTAGGTGAGTTCGTGAATCTTGCCGATGTCGTGCAGGAATGCGCCGGTGAGGAGAAGGTCGCGGTTGATCTGGGGATAGTTGGTGCACATCAGATCGCAGGAACGAAATAAAGAGACGACGTGATCGAGCAGGCCGCCGATGTAGGCGTGATGCAGCGTCTTCGCGGCGGGCGCGTTGCGATAGGCCGAGGCAATTTCGGCGTCGGACATGAAGGCCTCGACCAGCGCCTTGAGATGCGGGTTGCGAAACGTGGCGATAAAGCCGACGAGAGTCTGCCAGAGTTCGTCAACGTTCTTGGTGGTTTTGGGCAGGTAGTCGGCGAAGTCGATCTCGGATTCGCCCAGCTTACGCAGTTTGTGGATGGTGAGCTGGAATCGATTTTTGTACTTGTTGATGAGGCCCTTGATTTTTAGGAAGTCATCCTGCTCGAAGGCGTCGAGGACTTCTTCGACGTTGTCCCACATTTTGGCTTCGAGTTGGCCGCTGCGGTCGCCGAGAGTGAGCGCGAGGTAGGGCTCGCCGGTCTTCTTGGGCTTGATCTGCTTGCCCACGACCACGAAGCAGGACGTGACGACTTTATTTTCGTGGCGCGCGCAATCGCCGATGTAGAAATCTTTCATCTACTGTGAGTATACGCGCCGCGCGCAGTCGCTAGAGAATGCCCAGTTTTTTATGCTTCTTCTTGCCGAGCTTCTTGGCGTCGGCTTCCTTGGCTGCGGCGGTTTCGACGGGCGCTGTCTGGTTGGGGCTGGCGCCGCTGTCCACGTAGCCTTCTGCATATTTGATGTAGGCGTCTTCGCGCAACTTGGTCAGATAGATGCGGAGAGCGGGCTGCATCTTTTCGTACATGAGCGCATCCTCAATCTTTGGAAGAGCATCTTTCATAGCGGGAATGCCGGGCATCTGGTGGTCGACGACCTTCAGGATCACGTAACCCTGCTTGGTGCGGATCACGTCGGTGACTTCGGCGGCTTTCATGGCAAACGTCCGGTCTTCCAGTTCTTTCGCCAGCTGGCCGCGCTTGAAGATGCCGAGCGTGCCGCCGTCAGCGGCGGAAGGTCCGTCAGAGCTTTTCTTGGCAACATCTTCGAAGGCCGCGCCGTCGTGAATCTGTTTCAGCAGATCGCTGGCCTTGGACTCTGCGGCGCTGAGGGCGGCGGCATCGGCGGATTGCTTGGCCGCATCGTCAACCGGTGGCTGCGCGGCGGCAGGGGGAGCGTTCGGGTCGGATGGGGCTGATGCGGCAGGCGCTGGAGGTGTAGCGGTTTTTGGGGCGACCAGAATCTCGCTCAGGCGGATGGCCTCGGGCTGCTCCATCTCTTTCTTGTGGGCGTCGTAAAAAGCCTGCTCTTCCTCTTTGGTGACGCTGAGATGTTGCGACACTTCTTCGCCGATCACCTTCTGGGTGACGATCTGGTTCTTCATGTTCTGTTTGAAGTCTTCCCAGGAGATGCCCTGCTTGGTGGCTTCCTTTTCCAAGTCTTCGAGAGAGGCCAGCTTCATGTCCTTGCGCATCTGGTCGAGGCGCTTGATCAATTCGGTGTCGCCGGTAATGCTTAGGTCCTTGCCTTTGTCGAGAAGAAGGGCCTGGTCGATCAGATCGCGCAGCACGTCCTTCTCACGATCGGCGTAGAGTTTGTCGGCGTTGTTGGCGTCCTCCTGCTTAACCTGATCGCGGAGCTGATCCTTGCTGCGGATATATTCCGAGCGGGTGATGATCTGGTTGTTGACGCGGGTGACGATCTCTTCGACGACCTGTCCGGAGGCGAGAGCGGGCAGACATGCAGAAGCTACAAGAGCCAGGCAAAGTTTCTTCATAAGATTCCAGTGGGCCGCCGCGCTTCCTGGGCTTGCGGGCAAAAGGCGGGTTGCAGGCCGATGAGCCATTTTAACCCTTCAGAGCGCATCCTGTTAGAGCGGGGCTGGGCCAGTTAGTTTGACGCCGGCGGTCGTGGTCGGGTTGGCCGGCTACCCGACACGGATCAGGGCCAGGGCGGTGCGGTCGTCGCACAGGGGAGATCTCGCACTGAACTCTGTGATGGCGTCGAGGATGGAGGAGCAAAGTGCCTGTGCTGTGGAGGGAGGCGCTGCCTGCAGGAGCGGCTTGATGCGGTCCAGGCCGAACTCCTCGGTGGACTTGTTGTAGCGTCCCTCGCACTCGATTACTCCGCGAGACACCAGAAGAAGCACGGCGCCCTTTTCCATGCCGACGGTAGGTGCGTCGCCGGTGGCGTGGGAAAAAAGTCCCAGGGGCAGGCCAGTTGGGGCGAGTTGCGCCACGCCCGTGCTGTCGCGGAGCAGGCCGGGCGTGTGTCCGGCGTTGGTGTAGCAGAGCGTGCCGTAACCTTCATGATAGCAAGCGATGAATGCGGGGCACGGGTGTACGCCGCTGGAGGTCTCGATGAGGCTGCGATTGATCCGCAGGCTGAGTTCGGTCATGGCGTCGGATTCGTTCATGTCCGGGCGCGAGAAAAGTTCGGCGCCGAAGGTGCGGAAGACTTCCTGCGCGGCAATCAGGAGGCGGCGATTGTCCTCGCGGCGGCCGGCGACGTCGAGCAGGCCGAAGAGAACGCGCTCAGGGCTGACGCGGATGGAGTCGTAGAAGTCTCCGGCCATGCGCCTGCCCGCGAAGACGGCGGCGATGTCTGCGCCTGCGATCTTGGGGAAGACGGTCGGGACGGGCTCGACCGTGGGAGCGGGATCGGGGGAGTTGGAATGGAAGAGAGAGCGCATTGCGGGGCCAGAGGCGAAGCTAGCACAGGTAGAGGTGGGGAGCAAACGGTGAGAGCCGTCCGTCCTGAGTTCGGACTACCACAGGGTACACAGGGGAACACAGGGAAGGGCGCAAGGCTTTGAGACAGTGTGAAACTCTGTGTCCCCAGTGGTGAAAATGCTGGATCAGGCGGGTGTCCCCGCATTTTGATTTGACTCGCGGTCAGTCGCCGTATTTTTCTGACAGGTATTTGCCGAGGTCGGTTTCGAACTGGCCGTAGTCGGAGTGGAGGGTCTCACGCATGGCGGCCTCTGTCGAACTGCCCTGGCTGATGCGTTGCAGGATGCGCTGAACGTCGCTCATGCCGTAAGAATCGTTGATGTAGGACACGGCCGCGAGAGATTCGGCGTAGGCCACGTAGGCTTGAGCGCCGGAGAAATTCTGGAAGCTGCCTTCCAGGGCATTCAGTGGAATCTCGCGCTGTGCTTTATAGAGCTGCGAGAGCTGGCGGCCGTCGCCGCTGAGACTCTTGGGTTCGAGGAACTGGGCGATGCCTTCGTGCAGCCAGGGCGGGCAGCGTCCGCCGGTGAGCTGAGTAATAAAGGAGTGCGCCAGTTCGTGCTTCAGGACGCGAGCCAGGTCAGGCGTGACGGAACTCAGGCCGCTGACCGGGATGCGGAGCTTGCCGTCGTTGATTCCGCCGGCCCAAGTGGGAGCGCGGGTCACATCGAAGAAAGCCTGCTCGGTGTAAAGAGTTACGAGAATGCTGTCGCGGGTTGGGTTGCCGAGGGTGGCGGACAGATCGTCGTAGTCGGATTCGAGGGCGGCGACGATCTGGGCGCGCAGGGAGTCGGATGTCTGCTTGCCCTCATAGTGCAGAACGAAATGGCTGCTCTCGTGTTGGGCGAAGTCGGTCTCAACTTTTTCTTCGCGCTGCGCTTTGGCCAGGAACTGCTGTACGGCCGGGTCGGGACGCAGCTCGAGCGAATGTTTCCACGAAGCGACGGCGTCTTTGGTGTGGTCGGAGGCAAACTGTGAGTAGCCGAGCATGGTGTAGGCGTCGGGCGATTGTGGGTCAGAACGGACGGCGCGCTGGGCGTAGGGCAGAGCCTGAGCTGCGCTGCCGATACGAACCAGCAGTGCTGCATAGTAGATGAGGATGGTGGAGTTTTCGGATTGGAAGCGCAGCGCGCTCTCGAAGTAAGTTTTAGCCTGGGCGATGTTGCCGTGCTCGAATTCGAATTTTCCGGCGATGAAATCGGCGGTCGCGGCGAGTTCGGCTTTGCCTCTGCCTTCCAAGGCAGCGAGGGCGTCGGGGTCAACTTTTCCTTCTTTGACGATCTTTGAAACCAGGTCGCCTTCGTTCGCGAGAGTTTCGGCGGGAGTGAATGTCGGCAGATCGCCAACCTTGGCGGCTCCGGAAGAGTGCGTGGGCATTCCGCCGGCATCGACGTAATCAACGGTTGACTTGGGAATAGCGTAAGTGTCTTCGCCGATGTCGTATTCGAGGTGCGTGCCCTTTTCCCGGACCTGATCGGCGACAATGGTGCGGCCATTCTTCAGGTGGATGGTGTCGGCACTCGCGCCGGCACAGGCGAGCGTCACGACTATTAAGAGGATAATGACACGCAGCCGCATTTAGGCGCATTCTAGCAACGGGGGGCGGGCGATCCACGTGACGAAGGTACTACTCACCGCGAAGGGATGGAGAATCGCGGCCGCAATCTGGGTGGCGGTCTGCGCGTTGCCACTTGTGGCAGCCGAGAACGCGCCACAGAAACCGGCCGAAGCACTCTATCTGCAGCTGGGGCAAGTTGGTCTTGACCCGGCACGCGTGTACAAGGTGCGAGGCGCTTCGATCGAGCGCTCGGCGATTCACATCTCGCTCGAAGACGGGACCATCGGATTCACTCAGGATGTGATGGGGCGGATCACGGGCGCTTTCTTCGAGGGCGACGGGGAGGTTCTGATTACTCCTCAAAGCGCTGTGGAGCGGCGGTCACTGGGCCTGTTCACTGGGATGGCCATCCTGGAAGAGCACTTTGCCACCGCATACTTTCGCTTCAACGATGATATGGCGGGAGAACTGCATCCGGACCTGCGCGCAGCGGAAAATCCGCAGGAGTTCGTGGCGCGCTGGGGAGACGCGGCGAAGAACCTGGCGCAGACCGACGCCATGCGGTTGCTGGTGACCTTCAGCCGACTGTTGCCGGAGGGCGGCAGCGCCGACTCTTCTCAAAATTCGAACGTGCAAAATCTGAATCTGATGGGGCACAACGAGGACCGTTTCTTTCGCGCTCGAGTGCAGGGGACAAAGCTGGGAGTCTTCGACCTTCTTTTCGATACCCTGGCCGCCGAGCAGGTGGAGGCCGGGCAGGCGAAGACGACCGAAAACGGCGCGATGTACTACGACGTCTGGACGTCGTTTTCGCCGGTTCCGCCGGGAGCGAAATATGGCAATGTGGGCAGCACTTCGGCGCCCGGGAATCCGGGGCCGAGGGAAGACTGGATCGCGGCCCGGCGCTACACGATCAAGACGGAGGTGCAGCCTCCGAAACGAATTCATGCCGATGCCCGGGTACAGCTTGAGGTGAAGGAGGGCGGGACACGGGCGCTGCTGTTCGAACTGGCGCGATCGCTCGACGTAGAAAGCGTGAAGCTCGACGGCAATCCGGTGGAGTTCATTCACAATCCGGCGGTGGAAGGAACTCAGCTTTCACGGCGCGGCAATGACATTCTGGCGGTGATCCTGCCGCAACGCGCGCGCGACGGACAGAAACTCGACCTTGAATTCGTGTATGGCGGCGAAGTTTTGGCCGAGGCGGGCAGTGGACTGCTCTATGTTGGCGCCAGAGGAACGTGGTATCCCAATCGCGGCATGGCGATGGCGGATTTCGATCTGGAGTTTACTTACCCGGACGGCTGGACGCTGGTGGCGACGGGAAACCCAGCGCCGGTTTCAGAGGCGTCCGCGGCGGGGAAAGTGAATGGGGAGCAGATCAGCCGATGGATTTCGGATCGACCGCTTCCGCTGGCGGGGTTCAACCTGGGCAAGTACAAAGTGGCAACGATGCAAGCCGGGAACGTAACGGTGGAAACGTACGCGACGCAGGGAGTTGAAACGGATTTTCCCAGAGCGCGCATTCAGGTCATTGAACCGAATCCGTTAAATCCAGTTCCACGAGGGACGCAAGTGATCCTTCCGAGCCGTCCCTCGCCTGCGCAGAACGAGGCCACGGTGGGAGAAGCCGCGGGGCGCGCGATTCAATATTATTCCGAGCGCTTTGGCCCGTATCCGTACAAAAGTCTGAAGCTTACGCAGATGCCGGGGCGCGACAGCCAGGGCTGGCCGGGACTTGTGTTTCTTTCGTCGTACGCATTCCTCGGTGAACTGGAGCGCCAGGAACTTCACTTCGAGTCGTCCCGGGCACTTATGCAGCAGATGATTCCTGCACACGAGACCGCGCATCAGTGGTGGGGCGATCTGATTCCGTGGACCAGCTATCGCGATCAATGGTTCTCGGAAGGGCTGGCGAACTACTGCGCGCTGATGATGTTGCAGGAGAAGAATCCCGCGGGCTTTCGCGAGATCATGGACAGATACCGCAAGGACCTGCTCGAGAAGAATAAGGATGGCGTTGCTCCCATGGACGCGGGCCCGGTGACGCTGGGAGTGCGACTGGTGTCGTCGCGCTTTCCGGAAGGATATGAGGCCATCACCTATGGGCGGGCGACGTGGCTGTTCCACATGCTGCGAACCATGCTGAAAGATGCTGCGGCGCAGCAGAGCGGACATCAGGCGCAGAGCGGCGCGGACGAGCCTTTCGTGCGGGCGCTGCGTCGTGTGCGGCAGAGGTATGAGGGCAGATCGATCAGCACGCGGGAGTTGATGGATGCGTTCGCGGAAGATCTGCCGCCTGCTCTGCGCTTCGAAGGCAAGAAGTCGCTCGACTGGTTCGTCGATGGCTGGATCAATGGCACGTCTCTGCCGCGGCTGGAATTGAAAGCGGTGAAGTTCACGCCCAAGGGCACGGGGTCGGTCGTGACCGGAACCATCTTGCAGAAAGAAGCGCCGGAGGATCTGGTGACGGCGGTTCCGTTGTACGCCGTGTTGGGGGGAAAGCAGACTGTGCTGCTGGGCCGGGTGTTCGCGGACGGAGAGGAGTCATCGTTCCGGATCGCGGCTCCCGCGGGCGCGCGTAAGATTGTCCTTGACCCGAATGAGACGATTTTGACGAGTCCGAAATAGAGGATCGCGCGGCGATTCGACGTGCCGAATTGGAGTGCGGTTCTGTAAGGGGATTCCCGAAGTGGG
>Ga0209863_10001211_pt1 | contig 10349 bp, 6 predicted proteins | sample OrgsoiDNA2013046_FD_185796 | JGI IMG/M metagenome (GOLD analysis project Ga0209863, IMG submission 185796) | Permafrost soil microbial communities from the Arctic, to analyse light accelerated degradation of dissolved organic matter (DOM) -... | ecosystem: Environmental > Terrestrial > Soil >...
GGTATTCCCTGCTTCAGGCCTGTGGCGGCTGCGCCTTCAGCGGAAACTTTCCCGCACACTTCCTGCGATTCGTAGACTTTCGGCAAAATGCGTTCGTCGATTTGCGTCGCCGCTAGCATCTCCTTCGACCAGCGGCGATTCGCAACATCGAGCAGCAAAGTCCCTGACGCGTCGGCGACATCGATCGCGCGCTCGCCGGTCATGCGGAAGCGAACGTAGTCTTTGGGCAGCATGACCGAGCGCACGCGTTTCCAGTTTTCCGGCTCGTGCTCGCGCACCCAGAGAAACTTCGTAAGCGTGAAATTGGGCAGCGCGGGATTGCATGTCAATTGAATCAATCGGTCCGCGCCGATATTTTCGGTCAGCTCTTCGCACTGCTTGTCGGTCCGAACATCGCACCAGATCAGCGCGGGACGCACCACGCGATCTTTCTCATCGAGCATGACCGCGCCGTGCATCTGGCCGGAGAGTCCGACGCAGGACACGTCGTCCGCACTCAGATTCGCGCTGGCAATAGCTTTGCGAACCGCCCCGGCACAGGCGCGCCACCAGTCCTCCGGATGTTGTTCGGCCCATCCGATTTGCGGGGAGGCGAAGGGCACGTGCTCTTCGGTTGCGGACGCGAGCAGGCGGCCCTGTTCGTCGATAATGAGGGCGCGCGTGCCGCCCGTGCCTACGTCGATGCCTAGGAGTTTGATGGGAATTCTCCAAAATATTTATTTGTCATCCTGAGCGAAGCGTGATCGGCGCGAAGCGGCGAGCATGCGCAGTCGAAGGATCCCTACTTGCGGCAATGGCCTCGCTGGTAGTTCCCCTTGATTCGTGATGGACTCAAGTCCTTTCAAGATTGCAGGGATCCTTCGACTGCGAAGACGTTCGCCTTCGCGAACGTCATCTTCGCTCAGGATGACAAAGCTCTTGCGTTACGGCGTGACCTCCAACTTCGTTCCCGCGTACGTTACGACTTTATCGGCTTCGTCGGTCGGGCCTACTCCGACGCCATGGTCTTTGTGGACGAATATGACGCGGAAGATGCGCTGCTTCAGCATGCCAGGAAAATCGCCTTTGCGGTCGCCGATGGTGAGCGTGCTTTTCTCGCTATCCCAGTGCATGGGGATGGTCGCGTATTTGCCCTTCTCGTAGTTGTAGTTGTCGTTCTCGTCTTCGTAGAGCGTGAAATCGCCGTCGGCGCCGGGATAGATGCGGAGTTCGATCGGGTCGGCCGCCTTCTCGGTCGACCACTCCATCTCCGGTCCGAGCGGCAGAATCGATCCGGCGCGAACGTAGAGTGGGAGGCGATCAATCGGCGCGGGGGCTTCGATCATGTGGCCTCCGGCGACCGGCGCTCCCGACCAGAAGTCGTACCACTTCGCATCGGGCAGATAAAGCTGCCGCGTGGTCGCGGCCGGTTCCGTCACGGGGCTCACCAGGAACGCGGGACCGAACATGAACTGGTCGCCGATGTTTTGCGCGCGCTCGTCGGTGCGGAAGTCCATGACCAGCGGGCGCATCGGCGTATAGCCTGCGCTCGTCGTCTTCCACGCCAGCGAATATATGTAGGGCAGCATGCGGTAGCGCAGCTTGTCGAAGCTGACCAGAATCTTTTGCGCGTCGGGGCCGTACGACCACAGTTCGTTTTCGTCCGGAGTGCGAGTACCATGCACGCGGAGAATCGGGCTGAAGGTGCCGAACTGAAACCAGCGCACGAATAATTCGCGAAATGCCGGGTCGTCCGGCCTGCCGTGGACGAAGCCGCCGATGTCGGTCGTCCAGTAGGGAATGCCGGAGAGGGCGAAATTCAGGCCGGCGGGAATCTGGCGGCGATAGCTGAAGAAATCGGAATTGATGTCGCCCGACCAGGCGGTGACCGAGTTGCGCTGCTCGCCGGAAAACGCCGATCGCGAAAGAATGTAGACACGCTTCTTGTCGCTGGCGCTGCGCTGTCCGTCGTAAACCGCGCCCGTGTCCATTAGCGGAAAAACATTCACGTAGCGATTGCCGCTACCGGCGGCCAGTTTGTGGCCCAGCAGGATGTTGTCTTCCTGGCCTTCGGTCTCGGGTTCGGTCGTGTCCATCCACCAGGCGTCGATGCCGATGCTGAACAGCGACTTGTTGATCTCGCTCCAGTAAAACTTGCGGGCTTCGGGATTGGTCGCGTCATACACGGCCATTGCATCGGTATGGTAGGGCGGCTTGGGAAATTTGAATTTGTCCACGAACCAGCCCTGCTTGTCCATGTAGTCGTAATTCGCCGATCCCGGCTCGAAGAAAGGCCAGATGGACAGCATCAGGTGAAAGTGATCTTTGTGCAGTTCGTCGACCATGCCCTTAGGGTCGGGATAATTCTTGTTGAAGACGAATTCGCCTTTGCGGTTCCACCAGAACCAGTCCTGCACAATGTCGTCGACGGGGATGTGCAGGTCGCGATATTTTTTCGCCACGCCAAGAATTTCGTCCTGCGACTTGTAGCGGTTCTTGCACTGCCAGAAACCGTAGGCCCAGCGGCCGAACATGGGCGCTTGCCCGGTCAGATCGCGGTAGCCGGCGACGACTTTGTCGAGGTCAGGGCCGTAGAAAAAATAGTAGTCGATCACGTCGGCAACTTCGGAACTGACGTACAGGTAATTTGCGAATTTGTTGTTGAAGCGGCTGCGCGAATCGTTGTTCCAGTAAACTCCGTAGCCTTTGCTCGACACCAGGAACGGGATGGAAATATTGCTGTTGTCCTGGGTGATGTCAACGGAGTCGCCCCGGTAGTTCCACACGCCGGCTTGATGCTGGCCTAATCCGTAGAGTGCCTCGTGCGAGCCATAGATGCTGAAAAACGATTCGGAATGATAGGTGTGTTCGCCGTTCACCTCGACGGGCGTGAGCTTGCGGGTTGCTTCCTGAAGAAGTTCGCCGCCCGCCGCTGCATGGTAGGTGATGGAGCCGTCTATCTTTCCGACGACAACTTTCAGCGCGGCGGTCGACAGGGTGACTTCGTTGTCGTTCGATTGGAGGTCGAACTTCGCGCCGGGCCAGTCTTTCTTCACGACAACGTAATCAGGTTGCTCGGCGAAATTTGCGGTCGCGGAATAGAGCACGTGAATGACGGAATCGGAGCAGACCACGATTTTCAGCGTGCCGGTTTGCTGGGTGAGCACAAGTCCGTCGGGCTGCGGCTGCACGGCGGTGACGGGATTGTGCGGCGCCCACTGCGCGGCGGCAAACGGGATCAGGGCGAGGAACAGAAGCGCTGAGCGGAATATCGTTTTTTTCATGAACTTTCGCGGCGAACGCAGGATTAAGTGCGTGAACTCGACGAGCAGTTTACGCGTTAGCGTAAACGATTACAACAAGGGGTTCTGTTGGACACAGCTTCCGTTTCGAGGGACAGGAAAAGCGTCGAGCTGTGTTGGACAGCCGTTGGCGGCTGTCCCCACATTTTGTTGTCCCAGATTATTTCTTCACTACTTCCAGCGGAACGCTCTGCGTGTGCGCCGAGTCGGGACCGACCATTATGTCGAATACTCCTGGCTCGACTACGCGGTCCATGTGGATGTCGAGAATCGCAAGAGCATCCGGCGTGAGTTTGAATTCGACGGTGGTCTTCTCGCCGGGATTCAGGTGCACGCGGCGGAAGGCGCGGAGTTTTTGCACCGGCTGCGTGACGGAGGCGACTTTCTGGTGAATGTAGAGTTGGGGGACTTCGTCTCCGGCGCGTGCGCCGGCGTTGGTGACGTCTACGGCAACAGTCGCTGTTTGGCCGGGCCCGATGGTCGCGGGCGTGACGCGGAGGTTGTCGAAATGGAAAGTGCTGTAGCTCAGGCCGTGGCCGAAGGGGAATAGCGGCGAGTCGTCGGACAGAACATAGCCGCGATTGCGCGAGGGTTTGTGGTCGTAGTAGTCGGGGAGTTGGCCGACCGAGCGCGGGAAGGTAATCGGCAGTTTGCCGCCGGGGTTGACGTCGCCGAATAAGACTTCGGCTGCGGCGGTGCCACCCATCTCGCCGAGATACCAGCCTTCGAGAATCGCGGGGACTTTTTGCGCGACGTAGTTGATGGATAGGGCGCGACCGTTGAGCAGCAGGACGACCGTCGGCTTGCCGGTTTCGACGATGGCTTTCACCAAGTCATTTTGCGCACCGATCAGGTCGAGCGAATCGCGGTCGCCGAGATGTTTTTCCGACCAGGCTTCGCGGTTGGTGCTTTCGTTTTCACCGACGACAACGATGGCCACGTCAGCCTTGCGGGCGGTTTCGACGGCGGCGCGGATGCCGGAGGCTGTGGATGCGGCGTCGGGTTCGACCACTTCGTTTTCGTACCACGCGGCCCAGCCTTGTTTGCCGGTAGTGATCTTGCAGCCCTCGGCGTAGAGAACTTTTATGTCGTTGCCGGCGCGTTTGCGAATACCGTCGAGAATGCCGATCTGCTTGCCGGGGCCGGGATCGCGGCTGTAGCCGCCGAGGTGAACGTCGGCAGCATTGGGGCCGATCACGGCGATGGTCTTTATTTTCTTTGCATTGAGAGGCAGCAGGTTGCCGTCGTTCTTCAGCAGTACGATGGCTTCGCGAGCGGCCTGCAGTGCCAGGTTTTTGTGCTCGGGGCTGTTGGTAATGCGCTGGGTGTAGTCGGGATCGACGTAGGGATTTTCGAATAGCCCCAGGTTAAACTTCGCGGTCAGGATGCGGGAGACGGCGAGGTCGACTTCTTTTTCCGGAACGATCCCGGCGCGGACTTGATCAATGAGCGTCCTATAGACCGCGCCGTCGGATAGATCGAAGTCGACTCCGGCGGCGAGGGCTTTGCGGGCGGCGTCGGCGAAGTCGGCGGCTACGTGGTGGGTCTCGACCAGCATCTGGAGGCCGTGTCCGTCGCCGCTTACATAGCCCTGAAATCCCCATTCCTGCCGGAGAACGCGGTCGAGAAGCCAGCGATTGATGTGCGAGGGGACGCCATCGATTTCGTTGTAAGAGGCCATGACGCTGCCGACGTGAGCTTCTTCGACCGCAGCTTGAAATGGCAGGAAAAAAGATTCGCGCAGAATGCGTTCGGAAAAATTCGCCGGGGCGGTGTTGCGTCCGCCTTCGGGCTGGCCGTGAGCGGCGAAGTGTTTCGCCGTGGCGAGCACGTGGTGCTGATCGATCAAGGGGGACATCCCTTGCAGGCCCGTGATGGCCGCCACGGCCATGCGCGAGACGAGGTACGGATCTTCGCCGTAGGTTTCTTCGGTGCGTCCCCAGCGCGGATCGCGGGCCAGATCGAGAACTGGACTGAAGGCCTGATCGACTCCGGCGGACCGCATTTCATCGCCAGCGGCGGTGAAGACTTTATTTACTAGGTCGGGATCCCAGGTGCTGGCGAGGCCGAGGACTTGGGGAAAGCTGGTGCTCCCGTATTCCATGAATCCGTGGAGGGCCTCGCCCATGAAGAGTGCGGGGATGCCGAGGCGGGTTTTCTCCATTTCGAATCTTTGCGCGGCGTTGCGCAGGACGGCGGCATCGTGCGGACCGATCTGGGCGTCGAGTTTGCGGAATTGCTGGAAAGCTTCTTTCGCTTTTTCGGGAGTGTATTGCCCAGAGCTATCCAGCAATTCGTAGTGGTGACCGCCGGATATCTGGTCGATTTTTTCTTCCAGCGTCATCCGGCCAAGAAGATCGGTGACGCGTTGGGGGATAGGTAAGGACGGATTTTTGTAGTCGGCGATGGGTTGTTGGGCGGAGGCGGCTGGGATGAGTGCGGAGATTACAAGAACGAGAGCGGGGAGTTTCATGATTCGTTTGGCTCCGGACGTTGGTCGAAAGACGTTGATCGAATTTGATCGTTTACGGTAGCGCCGATTGCGGTTGGGATCAAGCGGTGCCGTCGCTACGCGACTGGACAGCCAAGGGCGGCTGTCCCCACATCGTTTCTGTTCGGGGCATCTGCCTTCTTTCTAGCAGCATCTGCCTTCCTCCTGTTTAGCCGCTCGATAGGATGATGTCTTCTGCCGGGGCGTCGGCTGCGGCTTCGCGGGCGACTTTGCGGCGGGCGCCGTTGGATTCGCCGGACTGGCGTTCCAGAAAGAAATCGAGGTTGCCGCGCATGACCAGATGCGGCGCGAGATTCACCTGGTGGGACGGGCACTCGCCTTCGGCGAGATATTCGTGCAACACGCGGAACGCCATGCGGCCCTGGGTGCGGGGGCGCTGGTAGATGGTGGCGCTCACGGCTCCAGAGCGAATGTGCGGGACGAGATCGGAGAAAAGGTCAGTCGTGATGATGGTCAACTGGTTGAGCATGCCCGCATCGCGCACCGCATTCAGTACGGGGATGGAAGCCTCCGTGGTCACGTAGATTCCGGCGAGATCAGGATGCACTTGCAGAAGCCTGCGGCATTTTTCATAGGCCTCGGGTTCGATGTCGTGATCTTCCACCGGATCGAGCACGCGCATTTTGGGATAGAAAGTGCGCATGGTCTTTTGAAATCCGGAATATTTTTCGGCGTGCTCGGTAATGCCGAGATCGCTTAGCGTGACGGCGACCGGGCCTTTGCCTTGCGAGAAGCGTCCCATCAAGTCGGCCACGAGTGCGCCGCTGGCCATGGTATCGATCGAAACGACGGCGAGGCGGCCAGTGTTGGGTGCGTCAGTGGTCACGCACATTACGGGGATGCGGTTGCGGGAGGCGCGACGCAGGCGGTTGCGCAGCTTTTCGGGGCGGCTGGAGAAAATGATGATGCCGTCAACCTGGGCTTCCAGCGCAGCCTCGAAAGCTTCTTCTTCGCCTTCGCCGAGGCGGGGATAGGTGCGAAATTCCAGGTCGACGCCTTCCATCAGCGCCGACTTGGCTTCTTCGGTGATGCCGGCGCGAACTTCATCCCAGAAGGAGGTGGTGCCGGCGAGGGTGTTGACCGAGATCTTTAGATTCTTCTTGGAAGAAAGGAAGCGGGCGGCGAGATTGGGGCGATAACCCAGCGTTTTCGCGGTTTCAAGGACGCGCTGTTTGGTGTCTGCGTTGACGCCAGGATGGTTGTGCAGGGCGCGGTGGACGGTTCCGGTCGATACGCCCAGGGCCTCCGCGATATCGAACAGGGTGACGGGGTTATTCATGTGCCGAAAAAAAGGCCTCGACGCCGAGGCGCAGGAAAGACCTTACCGCAGGCGCGAGTGATACGCAACGTAAACGTTCACGGAAAGGGGAAATTTGGGAATGGGGGAAACGATTCCGGCAGATCGCGTGGAAATTCCCTCATGGGCTGCGGGTGGCCGATGGCCGGTAGGGGTCCTTCGACTACGCAGGATGACACCGCCGTTTTGGTACTGCTTGAGGCGAGCTAGGGTTGGGTGGGGCCTTTTTGCTGCTGGGCAGCGGTCAGGCGGTCGACGATCTGGCGCTCCTTGCGGCCGTCGTCGGGACGATGGAGGCGGTAGTAGAGAGAAGCGAGCTCGATATGGGGTTCCAACCAGTCGGGGTCGGACTTCACGACTTTTTCCAGTTGGTCGGCGGCGGCCTGGTATCGGCCGGAAGTACTCTGCAGCATACCCATTTCGTAGCCCGCCATGGACGATGTTGGATTGAGGCGGACGGCGCGTTCGAGATAGGGGCGGCCCTCGTCGAGGTCGCGGCGTTTGCTGAGGATTGCTCCGAGATAGAGGTTGGCGTCGAAGTCGTCGGGATTGATCTTGAGGGCTTCGCGGAAGGCTTCTTCGGCTTCTTTGATGGCTCCGGTCTTGTCGCGGGCCGTTCCGGCGAGAGTCTGGACGCCGGGGAGTTTGGGGTCGAGTTTCAGGGCAGTGTCAAGATCGCGGCGGGCGGGTTCGTACTCGTTGAGGTCGAGGAAAGTGGATCCGGCGAGGAGGTAGGCGTCGGCGCTGTTGCTGGACGTTGCTACGTGCTCGATGCGGACGGCGCCTTCGCGGCGGCGTCCGGCCTTGATGAGGGCGGAGCCGTAGGCGTATTCGAAGTCGAGGTTGGCGGCGTTGCGGGATTCGAGGGGTTCGAGTAACGAGACGGCGGCCTCGGCTTTGCCGAGTTGCACCTCGCTGTAGCCTAGAAGGACTGCGATTCCGACGTCGTTGGGCAGCGACTTGTGGAGGGTTCCGAATTGGCCGGCGGCGTTGGTGAAATCGCCTTTCTTGTAATAGGCCAAGGCAAGATTGCGGAGCACGGCGTTCTTCTGGGAGACGTTGTTCTGGATAAGCAGGGGCAGCGCGGATTTATACATTGCGATGGCGCCGTCGAAATCGCCGATGTGCACGAGGGCGGCTCCCAGGTTGACTTTGGCCTCAACCATGTTGGGGCGCAGTTCGAGAGCTTTTCGGTAGTCACCGATGGCGGTGGGATAGTCCCCGTGCTGCTGGGCGTCGATGGCGGCGCCGAGAAGTTGGTCGGGGTTGGACTCCTGCGCGAAGAGCGAACTTACAAGCAGGGCCAGGACGAACGCAATTCGTGGGGCCAGACGCATCCTGCTCAGAATAGCGCAGATGGCGAAAATCAGCGGAATCTTCCCGTCGAACCTGGGACTTTGCCGCGGCAAAAAGCTTTTGACTGCAAGTTCGCGAAGAAAGGCCGCGAACGGCGCAAAAAAAGCGGTGACAACTCATTGGTTGTAGGGTTCGCCGAATGGTTGGATAATAGACTCGGTTGGATCGTACGTATCGCGAGGTGGACCATGAGGAAGGCCTTTTCTCCAGTTCTTTTTCCGGCGGTCGTGTTTCTGGCGGTCCTCAGCATCGGTAATCTGGCCAGGGGGCAAACTCCTACGGCGATGAGAAATTCCACGGCGCAGCCGCCTTCGCAGGTGACGCGGCCGGACTCGATTCAAGAGAGCGGGCTGTACGGGTACTGGAACAACATGTCGGGGCAGGGGCGCGCTGGTGGGGCGCTGTTGGGCAAAGTGGCGGTGGAGGGCGAACCGCTGCTGTGGAATCCGATTGTGATCTCGGTGATATGCAACGAATCGACCGCCTACAACACGGCAACCGATGCCAAGGGAAACTTTGGGATCATCCTGGCGCCGACTGCGACCGAACCCGATGTTAAGCGCCTGATGGAGACGAAATTCGAGGGCTGCACGGTGCAGGCGAACTTTACTGGATTTCACTCCAGTTCAATCACGATCACCCAGCACCATCTGCGGGATGAACCGGACCTGGGAACAATTACTCTTTCGCGTTCGGGAGGAAGGGCCGCGGGTACGGCGCTTAGCACCACGATCGAATCGGCTCCGGTGGCGGCGGTAAAGGCGTTCGACAAGGCGCGCACGGAATTGATGGACCAGAAGGCGGACAAGGCGCAGCGTGATCTGGAGAAGGCGGTGCAGGCTTATCCGGCGTTTGCCGAGGCCTGGTACGAGTTGGGGATCATGCAGAAGGCGGAGAACTCGGGCGATGCGCGCGGCTCGTTTGCCAAGGCCGTGGCGGCTGATCCGCAGTTCGTGCTGCCCTATGAGCAACTGGCGGCGCTCGACGCTCAGGGGCAGAAATGGCAGGACGTGGTCGATAACACGACTCATGCCCTGTCGCTGAACCCGGGCGGCACCATCCAGACGTGGTATTTCAATGCCCTGGCAAATTTCCAGCTGGGCAAGACGAACGAGGCGGAATCTGCCGCGCTCAAAGCGCTGACGATGGACCCGGCGCACACCGTGCCTAACGTCGAGCAGTTGGTCGCGGTCATTCTGGCAAAGAAGGGGGATTATGCTGGGGCGCTCTCGCATTTGCGCAATACCCTGAGTTACATGCCGGCCGGCAACAGCGCGGAGATGGTGAAGAAGCAGATCGCGGTGCTGGAGAGCAGGTCGGGGGGCGCGAAGTAGAGCCCGAGTTACAGATATATTTACCCGAATTTACCAAGTATTTACCTGCATTCCGGGGTTGAGGGAAGTAAGTTGAAAGCGGAGAAGATATAGGGGACACTTGGTTTAGATAGATTGCGCCGGGGGGCGGACATGTTGAGAACCACGATTCCTGTTGTGCTTTTGCTGGCGGGTTTGTGTGTCCCTGCGATCGCTCAACACAATAGCGGCGATCGAGCCGCCTGGAACCTGAACGCATTGACCGGCTCGACTTACCATCCCTCTCCTGTTAATTATTCGGGCATGAGCCTCGACAAGTTCCTGGAGAAATATCCAACCCTTGGCGATGAGATCAAGACTCTGACTGGCGCTACTGCGGCCAATGCCTGCGACGGATTCAAGACCGTCGGAAACCACAGCAGTAGAGTTGGCGCGGAGCCCGATCACGATCTTCGCCGCAGCCAAGGCGGCGCTGGCCAACATGCTGATGATCGCAACCGTTCGTCCGGCGCGCTCGGAGGTCATCGCCGCCTCGTCTGGACGGGCTCTCCGCGTTTCTTCTGAACCGTGACCAGTTCGTAGCTTCCGCG
>Ga0209863_10001212_pt1 | contig 10338 bp, 6 predicted proteins | sample OrgsoiDNA2013046_FD_185796 | JGI IMG/M metagenome (GOLD analysis project Ga0209863, IMG submission 185796) | Permafrost soil microbial communities from the Arctic, to analyse light accelerated degradation of dissolved organic matter (DOM) -... | ecosystem: Environmental > Terrestrial > Soil >...
GACTCTTGTACGCGGGATTCCATGGATTGTGATTTCGCGTGCTCGGTGGACTGAATGGTGAACGGAATTGGGCCGGAGAGTGCGCCGCACTCGACGCGAAAAAATGTGACCGATCCCGCAACCTGGCTGGGCTGGATCATGAGCGCGATCAGCTTGTCGAGTCGCTGCACGATTTCTGGCAACTGGCTGATGAGGGGATAGAGTTTTTCCACGCGCGCGTGAATTGCCGCGGCGTCTTCAAAGGCCAGTCCAGCGGAAGCGGCTTCGCGTTCGGCCGAGAGTTCGCGTAACAGAGAATCCCCGGCGGAGTCGAAATAGGCACGCACCCGATTCACTTCGTCGGCGTAATCGTTGTCCGTGCAGCCCTTGAAGCACGGAGCCAGGCACATTTTCATCTCGGAATAAATGCAGCCGGGAAAAGCTGGGTCGGGATGCAGATCGTCGACGCAGCGACGCATCTTGAAGAAGTCGAGTGAATCGTTCATGAACTTTTCGGCAGCTACTCGAGAGACAAACGGTCCGTAGAAAAGAGATTTTCCATTCTGCCTTCCCAGCCGCGTGGTGATCGAAGCGCGGGGAAATTCGTTTTCCAGATGCAGCTTCACGAAGGGCGCGAAACGAAAGCGCAGGCGATCCGGGTAAGTTTTAGGAAAGGCGGCGCGCAGGACGATGTAGAGGAGAAATCCGGACTCGAAATCGGACCCCGTGGCCGAGTACTCGATCGCGCGCACTTGCTCGCGCAGGTTGAGCTTTCTAGTGCGCTCTTCGACTGGCCCGAGCAGACGCTGCAGGCGGCGGCGCAGGTTGGCGGTCTTGCTGACGTAGGGCTGGGCGTGAGCATCCGCTCCGCGCAGGAGAAACACGGCTGGACCCGCAGGGACCGCGGCAAAAATCTCCGCACCCCGTTCAGGCGTGAATTCCAGGCGCTCGCTCAGCACGAGATCATTGTAAGCAAGTCTTCAAATAGAGGAGCGCGACGGAGGGCCTTAGGTATCGAAGGTCGATTATTCGCAAGAAGGTTGCGTCTTTCTCTTGTGCTTAGCTCGCCTCGCGAGTTGTAGCCTTCTTTGCCCCTTGTCGGAAGTCGGAGCCTTCCATTTTCACGATTTTGCACATCTCGTGAAGGCGAGAACGCATGGTTTCGCCAATCCGATCACCCAGTGTCTCTTTTCTGGCCGCAGCCTGAGCCATTAAGGAAGCCTCAGATCTTCTCGGTGCATCTGGATCCGAAACCCCCGCAGCTGGTTTGTCCGCGAAGTTGGTCGTGATAATTGTAGTTAGGTTATCGTTATAGCGGGTATTCAAAATCAAACGGATCGTATCCCATCGCCACTCGGTGGGTCTCACGGATCCAAGATCGTCGAGCACCAGTACTTCCGTCTCAAACACCGGGCGGAGTAGCCCAAGCTCGGTCGTTTGCACCGTGGGGTTGTACGAGTCCTGAATTTGCTTTAGCAGGTCTGCGTAGTCATAGAAAACGCACTCGATGCCTTTCTCTCGAATCAAGGCCTTGGCAATGCCGACGGCCAAGTGCGTCTTCCCGACTCCGGCGTCGCCCACGAACAAGAGCCCCGTCTTCTCGATCGGATAGTCATCCACGAAGCGTCGGGCGGCTCTGAACGCAGCGCGAGGGCGCAGTTGGTCCTCATCCTCAAAGTTCGACAACTCGCAGTGTTCGTGGCGACGTGGAATCCGCGCCGCAGCCAGCAGCGTCTGGCCGCGTGCCTGAAATTGGCAATCACAACGAGCGACACGCCGATCATTTATGCTGCCGCCAGTTTTAGTGCTGACCGCTTTCCAGCCAGTGCCATCACAAAGCGGGCAAACCTCCGCGCGCGTCTTTACGACCTGTGTCTTTATAACCTGAGCCTTAATCACCTGGGACACTTCCACCTCTGAAAGAATTCTTCTCTTTTGACTCTGCACCCGCGGGCGGCTTTCGCGCAAGCTGGAAAGGCTGCACTCCTGTGTACAACCTGTGAACCAGTGGCGCTGGCTGTGGAGACCTTAGGAAAACCCGCCTCCACGGTGCGAAACACCGCTCCGGCGGCCCCAATTCGGGCCGAGGGAGTGCGAAACAGGCTTCCGGCGCGGATTTTCACAGTTGACATTCGCCGCAGACGGAGGAGAATACAAAACGGTCAGGTTTCCCAACTCAGCCTTAGCCATTGTTGCTCCCGGTGCCGGCTGGGCACGAACGAGACCTGCGAGGAGAGACTATGAACAAAGCCGATCTGGTTGACAAGATCGCAGGCGCATGTGAAATCAGCAAAGCACAGGCCACGACTGCCATTGATACCGCTGTCGACAGCATCACCTCCGCCCTCCGCAAAGGCGATCGGGTGGCATTGATAGGCTTCGGCACGTTCTCCGTGTCGCAGAGAAAAGCGCGCAACGGACGCAACCCGCAAACCGGCGCGACCATCAAAATCGCCGCCCGCAAGGTCGCGAAGTTCAGTCCCGGAGCCGAACTGAAAAAATCTGTAAACAAGAAGTAGTTCAGAACGAAGACTTCGAAAATTGTAAAGATGAATGTTCGCGGAAACGGCAGGGGGTCGGCCCTGCCGTTTTTTGCTGCGAGCAGGAATCGTCTGCACGGCGACAAGGAGTTGCGTAAGTGAAGCGTTCAATCCTTAGAATGGGAGCGCTGTTCGCGCTGCTGGTGAGTCTGGCCGCGCAAGAAAAAGGCAGCGCTCCGTTCGGCGCGTGGCATCGCGTGTCCGAAGTGCCTGTGATCGCTCCCCGCGGCAACGGATGGGAATCGTCCGGGACTTTCAATCCATCTGTCGTGCAACGCGGCGACAAAATCGTAATGCTCTACCGCGCGCAGGATAGGCAGGGTACGTCGCGGCTGGGATATGCGGAAAGCACCGATGGAGTTCATTTCACGCGCCGCGATCAGCCGGTCTTGAGTCCGGAGGCTGACTACGAAAAAGACGGCGGAGTCGAAGACCCACGCCTCGTGCAATTCGGCGGCACCTACTACCTGACCTATACCGGCTACAACAAGAAAGATGCGCAGCTTTGCCTGGCAACTTCGAAGGATCTGATTCATTGGGACCGCAAGGGCGTGATCATTCCGGCTAACAAAGGGAACTGGAATGTAAAGTGGACGAAGTCAGGCGCCATCGTTCCGGAGAAAATCGACGGCAAGTACTGGATGTATTTTCTTGGCACCAGCGCCGGCAACAAAGATCAGGCGGGCCTGGCATCATCCACCGATCTTCTTCACTGGGCCGAGGCCACTCAACTGCCAGTTCTTCCCGTGAGGCCGGGACGCTTCGATTCTCGCGTCGCCGAACCGGGCCCTCCGCCGATCGTCACGCAGAAGGAAATCGTGTTGATCTACAACGGTGCTGACGACAAGCTGATCTATCGTACAGGAATTGCAATCTTCGACCGCAACGATCCGCGGAAATTGTTGTGGCGAAGCGACGAACCTGTGTTCTCACCGCAAAAAGATTGGGAGAAAACCGGACAGGTGCCGAACGTAGTTTTTGTCGAGGGCATGGTGCGGCAGGGCGACCGCTACCGGTTCTACTATGGCGGCGCCGACGAGTATGTTGGTATAGCGGAATCCCCGGTTGTCCCGTGAACTTGACCCTCTCGCGACGCCCAACCTACCATCGACAAGAGCCATGCGATTTCAGCTTTCTTATGACGTCTCCGATCGATTCATTCGCATGCTCATTGGCGCCACTTCCCTGCTGCTGGCGTCCGCTCTCAGCGCGCAGCAACCGAAGATCACAGCGCCACCGCCCGCTCCCATAGCGAACTTCACCGACGTCGCCGAAAAATCCGGCCTGACCATGCAGAATGTCTTCGGCGGGGTCGACACCAAGAAATACATCATCGAGACCACAGGAACCGGCATTGCGATCTTTGACTATGACAACGACGGCTGGCCTGACATTTTCCTGGTGAATGGCACGAGGATCGAGGGCTTTCCCGCTGGACAGGGCCCTACCAACCACCTCTACCGCAATAATCACGATGGCACGTTCACGGACGTGACAGCGAAGGCGGGCCTGACCGCGACTGGCTGGGGCCAAGGTGTCTGCGTCGGCGACTACGACAATGACGGTTGGGAAGACCTCTACATTACCTACTACGGCAAGAATCGTCTCTACCACAATCAGAACGGAGTCTTCACCGAAGTCGCAGAGAAAGCTGGCGTGGCGGGCTCGGGCAAGGCATGGGGCACGGGATGCGCCTTCGTGGACTACGACCGCGACGGCCATCTCGATCTGATGGTGGCAAATTATGTTGATTTCGATCTGGCAAACGCGCCTTCGCCCGGCGAGCGGCCGACGTGCATCTGGAAGGGAGTGCCGGTCATGTGCGGGCCGCGTGGGCTGCCCGGCGCGAACAATATTCTCTACCACAACCGCGGCGACGGCACGTTCGAAGATGTTACAACCAAAGCCCACATCGACCGCACCGACGGTCACTATGCCTTCAGTGTGTCGACCCTCGATTTCGACGAAGACGGGTGGCCCGATATTTTCATCGCCTGCGACAGCACGCCCAGCATTCTCTACCACAATAATCACGACGGCACGTTCACCGACGTAGCTGTCACCGCTGGCGCCGCATTTAACGAAGATGGTCGCGAGCAGGCGGGAATGGGCTCCACGATCGGCGACTACAACGGCGACGGTCACCTCGATATTTTTAAAACGAATTTCTCCGACGACACATCGACGTTGTACAGGAACAACGGCGATGGCACCTTCACCGACGCCACAGCCGTAGCGGGCCTCGGCCTCTACACGCAGTATCTGGGCTGGGGAACAATGTTTTTCGATATGGATAACGACGGCTGGCCCGACCTGATTCTGGTGAATGGCCACGTGTATCCCGAGGTCGACAGCCAGCACCTTGGCAGCAGCTATAAAGAACCGAGAATTCTCTACCACAACAACGGCGATGGGACCTTCAGCGATATTTCCGCAGCGGCCGGCGCCGGCATTACAACCGCAGCATCTTCGCGCGGGCTGGCGGTTGGCGATCTGTGGAATGACGGCAGAATTTCAATCGTGATCAGCAATATGAACGCAGCGCCCAGCCTGCTGGTCAATCAACTTCATGCAGCGAATCACTGGACCGCGATTCGCACCGTCGGGACAAAATCGAATCACGATGGCATTGGGGCGCGGATTCGCGTGAAAACTCCGACACGCATTCTGGTGGACGAAGTGCGCAGCGGATCGGCCTTCGACTCGAATAACGATATGCGGGTACACTTCGGACTGGGACCAGCGGCGAAGATCGAGTGGGTGGAGATCCGTTGGCCGAGCGGGCTGACGGAGCAGTTTGCAAATTTGCCGGTGGATCAGATTCACACGCTGAAAGAGGGATCGGGCGCGGCCGCTGCGCCCGACGCGAAGAAACAGTGAGTCAGGCGAGCCCCACGTCTCGCAAAAGGCGCGAGACATGGGGCACCCTGTGAATCCCTGTGTCCCCTGTGATTATTTCTTATCTTTAGGCTTGGAGGCAGCCGGGAACTGCATGGTGCGTGTGATTCCTGCGCCTTCCTTAACAATGATTAACTGATTTGCCTTAATCTCCTTTAACGTATCCACTTGCCCGCTCGGCCAGTGGATCTCAAGCACGTCCACCTTCTCGGCCTTGCCCAGGCCAAAATGAACGCGTAAATCGTTCTGTGAGAAGTAGCCCCCGCCGCTCCGGACTTCGTCGATCTGCTGATGCGGTTTGGATTCCGCAGGTGGATGAGTCACGCACACCAATCGCGCTCCAATTCCGCTGCGGTTCGATTTTGTTCCGATCGTGCGAATCTTGATCCAGTTGTGGTTGAGTTTCGAATCACAACGGAGAAGTTGTGGGTAGTCGTTGACGGTGTTGACAACCACGTCGATGTCGCCGTCGTTGTCGAAATCTCCAAAGGCGGCACCCCGCGAGGCACTCGGCTCGGAAATACCTGGTCCGACCTGCAGCGAGACATCTGCGAAGTACCCATTGTGCAGGTTGTGATAAAGCAACTTGCGCTGGGGATAGCCGGCCTCCGTTTTCAACTGTTCGACTTCCGGGTAAACGTGGCCGTTGCAGATCAGGATGTCGGGCCAGCCGTCGTTGTCCACGTCAAAGAATCCGCAGCCCCAGCCCAGATATTGCGTGTGCGCGCCGAGTCCGGCGGTGAAAGTCGCGTCTTCGAAATTCGCTCCACCAACATTGTGATAGAGCGAAGGCGTGTCGCCAGCAAAGTTGGTCTTGACCAGGTCGAGATTTCCGTCGAGATCATAGTCGGCAGCGGAAATGCCCATGCCCGCCTGCGGCTTGCCATCAGGACTGAGAGCGCAGCCGGCTTCGATCGCAACATCCTCGAACTTACCGTTCTTCTTGTTCTGGTAGAGCGCGCTGGCAGTCGAATCGTTGGCCACGTAAATGTCAGGCCAGCCGTCATTGTCCAGATCGGCCGTGAGCACGCCGAGCCCGTAGGTACCGTTCGCCCGCAGAATTCCGGCGGCTTCGGAAACGTCGGTGAAGGTTCCGTCGCCGTTGTTGTGGTAGAGAATGTTCTTCCCGCCTTGCAGCCCCGGAGGCCCGCATGCGACCATTACACTTTTGTACAGACACGGACCGGACTCGGGCACGGGTGCGGTCGCGAGATCCAGATCAATGTAGTTGGCAACGAATAAATCGAGATGCCCATCGCGATCGTAGTCGACGAACGCGCAACCTGTGTTCCAGCGCGTGCCTTTGCCGGCGACACCCGCTTTTTGGCTGACGTCGGTGAAGGTTCCGTCGCCATTGTTGTGGTATAGAACGTTCTTGCCAAAGTAGGAGACGAACAGGTCGTCCCAACCGTCGTTGTCGTAGTCGCCGACGCAGACGCCTTGCCCCCAGCCGGAATGCGCGATTCCAGCCTTGGCGGTCACGTCAGTAAACGTACCGTCGCGATTGTTGCGGAAAAGATGGGAGGTGGGTTCACTTCCTGCCGGAAATCCTTCGAGCCGAGTCCCGTTCACCAGAAAGATATCGAGCCAGCCGTCATTGTCGTAGTCGTAGAACGCCACGCCGCAGCCCGTGGTCTCCAGCAAATATTTATTCTTGTGCTCGCCGCCGTAGATGGTCTTGGCGTTCAAGCCGGACTCGCGCGCGACGTTGAGGAACGTAACTCCCAGATCGCTAGTTAAGGAGGGGTCTTCTTTGGGGGGAGTCGTCTTCTGTTGAGGCCGCGGGCCTGCGCGCAGCCAAAGCGGACGCGCCAGTGCCAGCACGCTTTCAAACGAAAGCACCAGAGCCGATCGGCTGAGAGATTTCAAAAAAACGCGGCGTGAAGGGAACAAGAGGTCGCTACCTGGCCCGCTCGGCTCGTGCTAGAATTCGCCCCTACTCCTTATATTCAGTGGACCGCGACTTTGCAAGCGCCGCTACAGGCCGAATTTCGTTCCAGGAGAGAGTCGCAATGAGTCTCCACTTTGCCGACGTTCCGCGTTTTCACTTCGGAGTTTGTACACGTCGAATTCTTGTGGCTGCAATCTGCCTGTGCTGCACTGTCTTAGTGCACCCGCAACAACCGGCTCCAACCCTCGAACTCTCGCGGACAGTTCGCGGTTGGGAGTTTCTTCCCGTGGTGGGTTCTCGCGCAGGACTGTTCGGCAACGAGACTGGGCAATTCGAGGCCTGGGTCTATCCCCTTAAGCTCTTTCGCGACTTCCGCTTGATTTTTCATGTGGGCGATCGAGCACTTCCAGCTGAGAGCCTCGCGCGAACCCTTACGGTCCGGCCTGAGTCGGCGTCAATTCTGTATGCCGGCGATTCGTTCCGAGTGCGCGAAACACTTTGCGTGCCGGTCAATGAGGCCGGAGCGGTGATTGTGCTGGAGATCGAAACCGAGCAACCGCTCGAAGTGGAAGCTGCTTTCACGGCCGACTTCCAACTGGAATGGCCGGCTGCCCTCGGTGGGACTTATCTGAACTGGGATGAGAGGCAACACGCCTTCGCCTTCGGAGAGGAATCGGGGAAGTTCGCCGCACTGGTGGGGTCTCCGTCGGCTGGTGATGCGCACCTCGCCTATGAGACCAACTATTCGTCGTCAACTCAGAACTCCTTTCGGTTAGGCGTCACGCAACGAGGAAAAGAAAAGAAAGCGCTGGTCATTGCAGCCTCTGTCGCGGGTCAGGCCGACGCCGAGAAGCTCTATCAGCACCTGCTGACTTCGTACGCAGAGTCGATAACGGAATCAGCGTCGTACTACCGTACGTATCTGGACAAAACCGTCGGACTGGAATTGCCCGACGCTGCGCTGCGACAGGCGTACGACTGGGCGCGTATCAGCACGATTCAGGGGATGGTAAACAACCCATATCTGGGCTCTGGGTTGGTCGCGGGATATCGAACCTCCGGCGTCAGCCAGCGTCCGGGCTTCGCATGGTTCTTTGGGCGTGATTCGTTGTGGACGTCGTTGGCGTTGAATGCCGAGGGCGACTATTCAACCACGCGGACCGCCCTCGATTTCATCGGCAAGTTCCAGCGCGAGGATGGAAAGGTTCCGCACGAAATCTCGCAGAGTGCCAGCCTGGTGCCGTGGTTCAAGGACTATCCCTACGCCTACGTTTCTGCGGACGCTACGCCACTCTACATCATCGCGATGAATGATTATGCATCTCAGAGCGGGGACATCGCCTTCGCGCGCGCAAAATGGGACAACGTTTGGCGCGCCGCGCAGTTCCTGCGAGCGACCTACGATGCGCAGGGGCTGGCGCAGAATGCGGGGAGCGGACATGGCTGGGTCGAAGGAGGTCCGCTGCTTCCGGTCAAGAACGAGTACTACCAGGCCGGACTCGGGGTGGAGGCTCTCCGCGCGCTTTCCAATCTGGCCCGACTTCTGGGCAAGGATGACATTGCGAAACAATCTGCAACAGAGTTCGACGCCAAGAAAGCGCAGCTCGATCAGGCGTATTGGTCGCCAGACAGCAGCATGTATGCATTCGCACGGAAGCAGGATAATCAGCATGTCGACGAAGCCAGCGTGCTCGCGACAGTACCGATGTGGTTCGGCCTACCCGATGCAGTTCACGCCGACACGATGATCACAAAACTCAGTGACGCCGATCAGTTGACGGATTGGGGCATGCGCATCATCTCGTCGAACTCCAAGGTGTATGACGGCTCTGGATATCATTTTGGCGCGGTATGGCCGCTGTTTACGGGATGGGCGTCGGTGGGAGAGTACCGTTATCACCGCGCCATGCCTGCGTATTTCAATTTGCGCGCGAACGCATTGCTTGCGACCGACGGCGCGCTCGGCCATTTCACGGAAGTTCTGTCGGGCGACTACAACCAGTCGTTCGCGACCAGTTCGCCGCACCAAATCTGGTCGTCTGCCATGGTCATCAGTCCAATCCTGCGCGGAATGTTTGGATTGCAGGCCAACGCGGAGAAGCACGAGATCACTCTGTCGCCGCACGTTCCGGCGGACTGGACCTCTTTCTCGATCAAGAATGTTCACGCCGGTACGGTCGGCGTCGACTTCCAATATCACAAGGCCGTCGATTCGATCGCACTCGAAGTCAGACGCACCGGAAGCGGGGATTGCTGGGTCGACTTCTCTCCTGCGATCAGTAAGCGAACTGAAGTTGCCGACGTCGAGTTGGACGGACGGCCTCTGCATTTTACGATGGAGCAGAATATCGACGATCGGCACGTGGTCGTGCGTTTCCCCCTTGCTGGCGCATCGGGCACAGTGGTAGTTCGTTTGAAGAACGACTTCGGTCTCAGCCTGGCGAACGAATTGCCGGCGCTCGGCAGCGCTAGTAAGAGCCTTCGGGTCGTCGACCAATCCTGGAACGATTCGCACGACCAACTAACCCTGGACTTATCTGGTGTTTCGGGGAAACAGTATGAACTCGAGGTCTGGAACCCTGGGCAGGTCGCGTCAGTGAAAGGTGGAGAGCTTACGAATGCAGGCAAGCTGCGAGTGCAGATGCCCCAAGGACCCGAGGGAACTTACCTACTACAGAAGGTCCTGATCCAGTTTCACAAACACTGAGCGCACGCATTGCCAGTAAAAGGCATCATCAGAGTCTGGTAGCGACCGGGAAGTCCGCGGCGAAGGGAGATGTCGTGACCTTGGAACCATACGGATATTTGTCGGGCCAGCTCGAGAGGTAATCCCTCGGGGCACATCCAAGAATGGCCCCACTTCTCGCAAAGGACGCGAGAAATGGGGCACCCAGTTGACTTCAGAAGCCGTACTTCGCAACCACTCTTTTCTCTTTTTTCCCGATCACAGCGATTGCTGCGTGCTCTGAGGGCAGAGAGAATGTGAACTGCGCCCCGGTAGCCTGATCGCGCAGATTGATGCTTGCGTCA
>Ga0209863_10001214_pt1 | contig 10327 bp, 11 predicted proteins | sample OrgsoiDNA2013046_FD_185796 | JGI IMG/M metagenome (GOLD analysis project Ga0209863, IMG submission 185796) | Permafrost soil microbial communities from the Arctic, to analyse light accelerated degradation of dissolved organic matter (DOM) -... | ecosystem: Environmental > Terrestrial > Soil >...
TCCGGTTTGCCGCTGAGCGCCAGCGCCGTCAGTTCGCCGCGGACACCCCTGGTCTTTCCGAGCAGGGCCACCGCCACCCACTCGCCCAAGCCCACTCCCAGGCTCACTCCAGGATTTCCAGCGTGAAGCGTCGATTGAGTTTCATGCCGGCCGCTCCGAGAATGGTGCGAATCGAGCGCGCCGTCCGCCCCTGTTTGCCGATGACCTTTCCCAGATCGCTGGGCGCCACCTTCAGTTCGAGTACGGTTACCTGTTCGCCCTCCACCATATGGACCGAAACTTCTTCGGGGATGTCCACCAGAGCTTTCGCAATGTCTTCAATCAACTGTTTCATTACCCCGCCTCCCAAACATCATGGTACCCGAACGGGGTCTTCAACAGGTTGGTGACAGCCTGGGTTGTGGTTCTTTTTCTAACAGGTAGGTGCTGTTACGCTCCTGAAACTCCGGCTACCGGCGCCGCGGCGGGGTTCTTTTCCACCAATTTCTTGACGGTATCGGACATCTGCGCGCCGCTCTTGATCCAGTGCTCCACACGGTCGTGCTTGAGCAAGACCTGCGGCGGCGTAGTGAGGGGGTTGTAGTGCCCCACTACTTCCAGGTTGCGGCCGTTGCGGGCGCGCTCTTTTTCGATCACGACTACGCGATAAAACGGCTTCTTTTTGGCGCCAAACCGCGCCAGGCGAATCATAAGCATCTGCACTCCAAACGTTGAAATCTAAGAGTCTCATTCGCGACCCAGAGGGTCGCGGCCACCGGTCGCGGCCACCACGGCTTACATGTTTCCGAACGGAAATCCGCCCGGCAACTTCATCTTACCGAGCTTTTTCCCCATAAACCCGCCCGAGAAGCTCTTCATCATCTTCTTGGCCTGGGTATATTGCTTCAACAACTGGTTCACTTCCTGCACCGACGTCCCGCTGCCTTTGGCAATTCTGCGCCGCCGGCTGCCGTTGATGATCATGTGATTCACGCGCTCCCGCGGCGTCATCGAATCGATGATCGCCACCACGTGGCCGATCTCCTTCTCATCCACCTTGACGTCTTTGAGGTCCTTGAGTATTCCCACCTTGGGCATCATGCCGAGCAGCGATTCCAGCGGCCCCAGCTTGCGGATCTGGCGCAACTGGTCGCGGAAATCCTCCAGCGTGAAATCGTTCTCGATGAGCTTGCGCTGCATCTCGACGGCCTGCTTTTTGTCGATGGCTTCCTCGGCCTTCTCAATGAAGGAGAGGAGGTCGCCCATGCCGAGAATGCGATTGGCCGCCCGGTCCGGATGGAACGGCTCCAGCGCGTCCAGTTTTTCCCCCACGCCGACGAACTTCAGCGGCTGGCCGGTCACGTGGCGGATGGAGAGTGCCGCGCCGCCGCGCGCATCGCCATCCATTTTGGTCAGGATGACGCCGGTGATCCCCAGACGCTTGTGGAACTCGTCCGCCGATTTCACGGCGTCCTGCCCGGTCATGGCGTCGGCCACAAACAGGATCTCCACCGGGTTGAGCTGCTCCTTCAACTGCTGCAACTCGGTCATCAGGTTTTCGTCGATGTGCAAACGGCCGGCCGTGTCCACCAGCAACACGTCGCGGCCCGCATTGGCGCACTCGCGACGCGCCGATCTGGCCAGGTCCAGGGGCAGCGTTTCGCCCGGTGCGCCCTCGTAAACCGGCTGCCCCACCTCGCGCGCCACCACTCTCAGTTGTTCCCGCGCCGCCGGCCGGTACACGTCCACCGAGACCACCATGGGCCGATGGCCGTTTTTCGACAGCCAGCGCGCCAACTTGCCGGTGGAGGTGGTCTTGCCCGATCCCTGCAGCCCGACGATCATGAAGACGCTGGGCGGGTCGTTGGCGAAACGCAGCTTGGATTCGTGGCTGCCCAGGATCTTGATCAGTTCCTCTTGAACGATCTTGACTACCTGCTGGGAGGGCGAAAGCGCGGACAGCACCTCCTCGCCAACGGCCTTTTGCCTGATGTTCTCGATGAGCTGTTTAACAACCTTAAAATTAACGTCGGCTTCCAGGAGCGCCATGCGGATTTCGCGCAGAGCGGTTTCCATGTTTTCGGCCGAGAGCTTGCCTTGGCCCCGCAGGTTCTTGAAGACCCGCTGCAATTTGTCTGACAGATTGTCGAACATGAGAACCAAGTACCCCCGAATCTGCAAAGACGCCGGTAACAACTCCGGGTAACAACGCCGTGTAACAAACGCCGGGTTAACAAGCCGGGTTAACAAGCCGGGTTAACAAGCCGGGAGACAACGCGGGGCAGATTCTTTCCAGAAGACCGGCGCGGCCGCCTTCGATTCGCGGTCCTTTTATTATACTGTTTCGGGGGGAGCAATGCGGAGGCTGCTTGCCGCCATCTTCCCGGTGCGGTCCATGCCCAGTTCGTAAAGAACTTTCGTTCCCGGCCGCAGATCGGTGGCCAGTCCCTCGGCCAGACGCGAAACGTGGAAGAAAATATCCCTTCCGCCATCGTCGGGCCGCAAGAAGCCAAAGCCCTTGGCTTCGAAATACGTGACCACGGCGCCCGACTGCTCGCCCGTGGGCGCTTCGCCGGTAGCGTCGCCGCTCTCGGCGGCAGCTTGCGCCGGTTTGGTGGATTTATCTCCGACTCCCTGCTTGATCAAGGCGAGATCGGCTTCCGACCAGTTGTCCACTGGGACCTTGGTGTCGGAGGGCATCTTGAGGTCCGGATTGCGCTTGCGGGCCTCTTCAAACAAACGTTTTTGACGGGCGTTCAACGAAAGAATCCTCGAGTGGCTGCGGCTAGACCGTGGCGGGTGCGACCTTCTTCTTACGTGTGCCCTTCTTCTCGGCGGGGGGCTGCCGGTCGCTTTTCTTCAAACTGTTCATCACCATCGTGGTGACGAACTTCTTCTCGCCGTGATCGTCAAACTTGATCACAATGCGCTCATCGCTGCTCGACATAACGGTTCCCAAGCCGAACTTCTGGTGTTCAACCTGAGCTCCCTGGTTAAAGTTGTTGGAAGCCATAGATTACCTAACGTTTGCTCCTCGGAAGAATTGCTGGGATATCGGGCGTCGATAAAATGAGGGTGAACGATCCGGCAGAAATAACACAATGATTCTGGTAGACATCATAGCAAACTTAATGCCAAGCTGCAACCAGGGCTGCACGAGGTGCACGAGGTGCCCCAAACAACCTGCTTCACATGCCGCCATCCTCCCAAATCCATTGAGCAGGTAACCAGGGGTGCATAACCGAACTGGGGGAACGCAGTGTGATCCGGGTTTGTGAGGCAGGTTGTTAACCTGCGGCGGATTGGCAATCCGCCTGTCGCACCTCGCGGGCGAGGCCCTAACATACCACGGGCTGGCTGGCTGCGCATCGCGCAGGCGGATTAGCAATCCGCCGCACCCTCGAAAGTCGCCCGCAACCCGTTGAAAAACCGAGGACCGGCGGAGGGGCGATTTTCATCCTCCCCCTGGTGCGCCCGGCGCACATCGGAACAGATTGGCAATCTGATCGGCAATCTGCCCACAAAGGTTTCGTGCCCCATCCCCATGCCCAACCCCCAAAACGGTTAGCCACCAGTTAACCAGGAGCCGCAGGGAGAAACCGGAGGGCTCGTGTTATGCTTCAAAGACGGAACCGGCATTTTTCGCGTGTACCGTCGCCGGCCGAATTCGCCGCCCAAAGGTGGAGGGGCCTCAATGAGGAAGCTCAGTTGGTTCCTGGGCGGAGCGCTTTCGCTGCTCGCGGTCCAAGCGCTGGTAGCGGCGATCGTGCTGACACGGGCTCGCGGATTGAGCGCACGGGAAGAGCCGACAGGCATTGAGCGCTGGATCGCGCGACGCGCTCGGGATGCGGCGCTCCCGGGTGGAGTCAACAGCCGCGCCAACCCGATCCCCAAAGCGCCGGAGGTTTTGGCCGAAGCCCGCGCCCATTGGGCCGATCACTGCGCGTCCTGTCACGCCAACGACGGCAGCGGCGAGACCACGATGGGGAAACACATGTATCCACCGGCTCCCGACATGCGGAAGCCCGGCACCCAAAGCCTGAGCGACGGGGAGTTGTTCTACATCGTCCAGAACGGAATTCGCCTCACCGGGATGCCGGGTTGGGGCGGCGGCTCCGCTCACGATGAGGAGGACTCATGGAAACTGGTCCACTTCATCCGGCATCTGCCCGGCCTGACGGCGGAAGAACGGAAGCAAATGGAGAAGCTCAATCCGAAGAGTCCGGACGAATGGAAAGAAGAACTGGAAGAAGAGAAATTCCTGAAGGGAGAAGGCACCAATGAACCACCACAGCAGCACCACCATCACTAGCCGTTTGGCGCGTGGAGCATGGCTCCGAGTGGGCCTCGTTCTGGTTGCTCTGGCAACGCAAGTCATCGCTCATGGCGGCTTCGACCACGTGATCGGAACCGTTGTCAAAGTTGAGAACAATGTTCTGACGGTGAAGACTGCCAAAGGCGACGTAGACGTGAAGCTGAACGACAAAACCGAGATCACCAGGAACGATCGGAAGGCACAGGCCGCCGATCTGAAACCGGGAACCAGAGTGGTTGTGGATGTGCCGGAGGGCAGCAAGGATCGCGTTGCGCACTCGGTTAAGGTGGGCGTCCCGGCAGCGGCCGGCGCGCCTCCAAACACCCCGAAGAAGTAACCCGGCCGTATTTACGCCAACGCCTACGGCAGGTCCAGTGCCGGATTCCGCGCGAAGAAGCCCCACGGTACCAGTTTGAATCCGGCGGCATGCACGGGCATCACGGGCCAGTCCTCGGGCCGCGGATTGTGAGTGATCCCCATGGAATACCACAGCACCACGTCGTGATTGTCGATGGGCCGGTTGTCGGCGGTCCACCTGACTAATCCGTCGCCGCCGGGGCTCTGGTTGGGGTAGTCGCCGCCGGCGTAGATTTCGGCGGACCGGTACGGCGTCACCCACACGTGCGAGTTCAGGAACCCGGCGCGCTTGCGAATCCACGAATCGGGCTGGGCCAGCAGCAGCGCGTTCTCCCCGGGCAGGAGCGCGTAACCGGTCGGATGGCCCAGCGCGTTCATCGCGTTCGGGTTGATCACGATCCATTTGCGGCTGCTGGCCAGGTCGAGATTGCGCTGTGCCTGGCGCTCGGTGAGCAGCGGCGTTTCCTCCATGGTGAAGGCGCCGCCGTACGGGTTCTGCGCGCCCGGAGGCACGGCCACGCTATTCATTTCGACCACCCGGTTGGGCATGGCGCCATCCACATCGAGATCCAGGCGGAAGGTGAAGAAGTGCTGGTGGTGCGGCGCCGCCAGGTTCTTGGCCACCCGATGGCTGAACCCATCGTGCGTGCCTTCGGCAACGGCCTTGACGGCCATCACCCCGGTGAGCGCGACGCGCATTTCCAGAGCGCCGTCCTGGTGGAAGATCCAGTCGAAGCCGTAATCGTAGTTGCCGACCGTCGCCACGAAAGAGAGCACCAGGTCGCGGGCGCGCCGCGCTTCGTCATCGTGTTTCCAGGCCAGGCCGCCATCGCGCTCGTATAAGGCCACGGCATGCGGGATGGTGACGGGTTCGCCGTTGCCCCCGGCGAAAACCGCGTCGAACACCGAACAGTTAGCGGGGCAATCCACGCCGGGCTTGAGGGGAGCGGCGCTGACTCCGAGACCCAGTTCGCCGGCGTCGAAGCTATTGCGGAAAAACCAGCCGCCGCCAGGGTCGCCATAGGGAACCATCATTTCGGAGAGCGAAGCGCGGTACAGAATGGAGCGAACGCGGCCGCCCTCTTCGTAGCCCACGGTGTACAGCACCAGGCCTTCGCGCGGGTGGAGCCCATAACGGAAACGCCACTTCTGCCAGCGCACTTCGCCGTCTTCGATTTGAAAGCCGGGGCCGCGGAGCTGAAGGATATCGAGCGGCGCGGGAGCCAGACGCGGCGGGCCGCTGGCGGGCAGCGAAAGTTCACCGCTTCCCCCGGGGACCGGGATATTGCGGCCGGTGTCGAGAAGGTCGATAATTCTGCCGGTGGTCAGATTGACGTGTGCCACCAGGCCCTCAATCGGATGGGCGTAGAAATTCTTACCCTCGCCCAGATAGGGAATGGCGCGTACGATTCTTCCCTCCCCGGCGCCCGGCAGCGCGAAGTAGCCGGCGCTCCACGCCACCACGACGACGGCGCCGGCATCGACGCCGCGCGCGCGCAAAGACTGCTGCCATCGGGGATCGTTGCGGACGATGCGATCGGCCAGACCGGAATCGTCCGCACTGATAGGCGGCTGCGCGCGCGGGATCTCCTTCCACCCATCCACGCGCCCGGCCTCCAGATCGGCCAGCGCCTCCCAGGTCTTGTTGGCGGCGTCATCGTAAACCACGGCGAAGGCGCGCCGCGCGATGGCGACCTGGCGCAACACCAGTTCCTTCGGCGGTTCGTCCAGTGCCACCATGCTGAATCGGGCGCCCGGTGGAATGCGGCCCGAGGTTTTGAGGATGCGCACCGCCCGGCGGATTTCACTGGCCGTGAGCGGCGCCAGCGGATGTATGATCGGCGGCGCCGTGCGGCACCCGCTGCAGAGCAGGACCGCGAGTACCGCGACACCGCTTGCTGACGCTCGCGGCTCTGAACCGAGCCGCGGTTCTGAACCGAGCCGCGGTTCTGAACCGAGCCACGACCGTGAGGGAGTGGTTCCCCGCAAAGTTCTACGCCCCTGCTATCTTCAGCGTGACGGCGTGGTCGCAGGGTCTCTCCTGAGGCAACTCCACCTTCAGGGCGATTTCGTCCTGCGTGAATTTCACTTTGCCCTTGTAGCCGAGCAGTTCCACGCTACGGATCTTGCCGACGCCCGGTTTGCCGGCGCCGAGTTTGCCTCCCAGCGCCAGCGTCGGAACCACCGCTTCTTTTTCCGGCCAGCCCATGACGAACGTGTAGAGCGCGCCGTTCCTGGTGGTGAAGCGGACGTCGCCGGCCGTGAGGTCTTTCCGGTTGCGTTCGTTGAAACCTTCGCCGGCACTTTCCGCGGCGGCGTTGCCCGAAACCGTCCAGGGGCGGGTGCCGTAGATGCCTTCGCTGTTGACGGCCATCCAGCGGGTGATCTCTTCCACCACCTTCAGTTCATCGGCATCGGGCGCGCCGCTGTTGGGGAGCGGCACGTTGAGCATCAGGTTGCCGTTGCGGCTGACAACGTCGCAAAGCATGTCGATGACGGTCTTGCCGGTCTTGTATTTCACGGCCTTCTTGTAGTGCCAGTTGCCGATGCAGGTGTCGGTCTGCCAGGGGTTCGGCAGGATGTCGTTGGCCACGCCGCGTTCGATATCCAGAATGCAGATGCCCGCCTCGGCGTCCTTCTTGCTCTTGCTGGTGTAGATGGCTTCGCACTTGCCGCCATGCAGTTTGGCGTTGGCGTTGTAGTAGTGCGATAGCAGCTTGTAGCCCCACTCGTTGAAGGGGATGCCGCCATCGGTGTACAGCAGGTCGGGCTGGTAATTGTCGATCAGGTCCTGAATGCGCAGGAAGTAGAGGCGTTTCCAGGAATCGGGGACATCGCGGCTCATGGCCTGCGTGGGGATGGGCTGGTCCTTGGGGAACGGATGGTAGAGATCGGCGTAGGCGGGGTCGGTGCCATCGTACGGCGTGCCGGCCATCGGCCCGGTTTTGTCGGAACCGTGCGAAACCGCCAGCCAGTTGTAGCTGTTGGAGAGGTGTTCGCTCACGGCAAACTTCAGTCCGTGCTGGAGTGCCGCCTTGCGCCACAGACCGACCACGTCCTTCTTCGGGCCGGTGGCCACTGCGTTCCAGCGCGGCTGGTGTTTGGAGTTCCACAAGTCGAAGTTGTCGTGATGCACGCCCATGCTCATGAAGTATTTGGCGCCGGCCTTTTTGTAAAGCTGGATCAGGTGGTCGGCGTCGAACTGGTCGCCCTTCCATGTCCGGCACAGATCCTTGTGGCCGAACTTGGACGGATGGCCGTAGGTTGCAACGTGGAATTGATTCTGCGGGCTGTCCTGAATATACATGTTGCGGGCGTACCAATCGCCGTGCTCCGCGGCCGACTGCGGCCCCCAGTGCGCCCACATGCCGAACTTGGCGTCGCGAAACCACTCCGGGATGCGGTAGTCCTTGAGCGATTCGGCAGTGCCGCTGAACGGCCCTTTGGCAATTTCGGGGATGGCATCCTGTGCCGCCGATTTGCGCGGCAGAATCAGCGCTGGCGCCGCGGCCAGCAGCCCAAGGGCGTTCCGACGGGTCATAAACATGGATATTAGTTTACGGTAACGCCGGCGGTCTTGCCGCCGGTATGTTTCACCCGAGCCTTACCGGACTTCTTCGGACCAGTTCTCCAGCACCTGCTTCACCTTGGTCATGAACTGGTCGGCCACGGCGCCATCGATCAGGCGGTGGTCGAAGCTCAGCGAAAGGTGGCAGATGGAGCGAATAGCAATCGCATCGTCGATCACCACCGGGGTTTTGTCCACCGTCCCGACGCCCATGATCGCGGCCTGCGGCTGGTTGATGACCGGCGTGCCGATCAGGCTGCCGAAACTGCCGAAATTGGTTATGGAGAACGTGCCGCCCGCCACTTCGTCGGGCTTGAGCTGGCGCGACCGGGCGCGTGCGGCCAGATCCACCACGGCGCGCTGCAAGCCGAGCACGTTCTTCTCATCGGCGCCGCGAATCACGGGGACGATCAGGCCATTTTCAAGGGCCACCGCGATCCCAATATTGATTTCGTTGTGGTAGATGATGTTGTTGTTATCGAGCGAGGCGTTGAGCAGCGGGAACTGGCGCAGGGCCACCGCCGCGGCGCTCGTAATGAACGGCAGGTAGGTGAGCCCGAAGCCGTAGTTAGCCTGGAATGTGGTCTTGTGGAGCTCGCGCATCCGGGCAACCTTGGTCATGTCCACGCGATGAATGGTGGTGACGTGCGGCGAAGTCCGCTTGGACATCACCATGTGCTCGGCGATCTTGATCCGCATGGCGCTCATGGGCTCAATGCGCGTCTTGGCCTGAGCGGCGGGGGGCAACGGAGCCACGGCTGGCTGCGCGGCCGGCTTTGGAGATGTAACCGCAGGCGCGGCTGCAGCGGGGGCGGGGGGCGCGGGCGCGGCAGGTTGGGGCGCGGCTGGCTTAGCTGCCTCGGCGAGATGCGCTTCCACATCCTGCTTAGTGATACGGCCTCCGGCGCCGGTTCCCTTCACGCGCGACAGATCGATATTGTTCTCGCGCGCCATCTTGCGGACCAGCGGGGATAACGGGCCGGCCGGTTCTGCAGGTTTGTCGGGTTCTGCAGGTTTGTCGGGTTCGGCAGGTTTGTCGGGGACAGGCTCGTCTGCCTGCTCCAAAGAGGGTGTGGGCTGGGGCGGTTCCTCAGGCGGTGTTTCGGGCGCGGCCGTTGGCACGGCTGGCTTCGCGGGCGCCGCGGCCGCGGGTTCCGCTGCCTTGGCTGCCGGCGCCGCGGCTGCCCCGCCGCCTTCATCGATTCGTGCCACGATGGTGTTGATTCCCACCGTCTGGCCTTCCTGCACCAGGATCTCTGAAAGGGTTCCCGCGGCCGGCGCCGGAATCTCGGTATCCACCTTGTCGGTGGAAATCTCGAACAAAGGCTCGTCTCGCTCGATGCGGTCGCCAGGCTTCTTGAGCCACTTGGTCAACGTGCCTTCGACAATGCTTTCGCCCATCTGGGGCATCACTACGTCGGTCATGTCAGTTCTCTCTTTCTGCGAGCACAGGTGTCTCAATGAGCATTTCGGAATCGAAAATGCGGCCGAAGTGCGCCGCCAGCCTGCGGCCCACTTCGTCCAAACCGGCGCGGACGCCGAGCGCGGCCATGGAGGTCACGGGCCGGGTCAATCCGCAGGGAACAATGTACTGGAAGTATGTCAAATCGGTTGACACGTTCAACGCGAAACCATGGGACGTCACCCATCGGCTCAGGTGCACTCCGATGGCTGCAATCTTGCGATCCTCCACCCAAACGCCGGTCAGCTTGGGAATGCGGCCGGCGGCGATGCCGTAATCGGCCAGGGTGTCGATGATCGTCTGCTCCACGGCGCGGACGTACGCGCCCACGTCGCGCTGCCATTCCCGCAAATCCAGAATCGGGTAGCCCACCAGTTGGCCCGGGCCGTGATAGGTGACATCGCCGCCGCGGTCGGTGGGATAGAACGCGATGCCCGCGCGGCTCAGAATTTCATCGCTGGCCAGCAGGTTTTCCATGTGGCCGTTGCGGCCCAGAGTGATGACGTGCGGGTGCTCGAGCAACAGCAGATGGTCGGGAACCAGCCCCTGCTTACGGCGAGCCGAGATCTGTTGTTGCAGTTCCAGCGCGAGGCCGTAATCCATACGTCCGAGTTCCCGTACGCAGCACTTACGCATTGCGGATTTA
>Ga0209863_10001218_pt1 | contig 10305 bp, 10 predicted proteins | sample OrgsoiDNA2013046_FD_185796 | JGI IMG/M metagenome (GOLD analysis project Ga0209863, IMG submission 185796) | Permafrost soil microbial communities from the Arctic, to analyse light accelerated degradation of dissolved organic matter (DOM) -... | ecosystem: Environmental > Terrestrial > Soil >...
TGTCTTCTCTTCGGCGTCGATGCGCTTGACCACAACGCGGTCGTGAAGCGGACGGAATTTCATGCAGTCCTCCTAAGCTTTTGAAGATGTTGTAGAGTTTTTGAAATTTGGCAGTCCCCGCCGGCGAGTGCCAGCACGGCTGGACAGGACATAGGCCAGACTTGATTGGGGGACAAGGGCTTCTAGCAGAAAATTTGGCACTCAAATATGACGCCTGCCAAAATCGTTCCTCATCATTAATTCAGCGGAACGGACCCCGAAACCCCGTATTAGCACGTGCGGTAAGCTGCTGCTAACGCGACATTTTTCAACAGATCATTAAACATTTAGGCTTGTGATGAGTTGGTATCGTGCGTCACATTTCTCTCATGTGAGCGCATCTCCACCGGGTGGCTCCCGGTCGGCAGCCACTTCGTGAATGCGCTCCAGTAATGGAGGTAAGCATGGTCTCGCGGGTTGGGGTTTCCGAGGATTTCCGGAAGCAGGTGCTGGGTTATGGGCTGACGACGGCACAGATTCTCTATCGCATGCCGGATCATCCCTCGCTGCTGCAAACCTACGTCTGGCAGAATTACGATCTGTTTCCCAAATTTCCGGCGCTGAAGGATTTTCTCAGCTTCTGGGAAAAGTCGCTGGAGGGACCGCTGTTCTCCGTGACAGTCGCTCACTCCAAGCTGATCAAGCCCGCCGAATTGCGCGCCGTCGACGGCGTGTTCCGGCTGCATTGATCAACAAGCTCGGTTCTGCGTTGGATGGTGGGCTCGCTGCCGCTTAGCCCACCCCACGAGTTGCGATTTGTGCTAACCTTTCCGCATCGAACGGAAAGGGAGAACGTCGATGGCCAAGCAGAAGCCGAAATCGCGCACTGCGGCGAAGACCGCCGCGTTGAAAAAATCGGCCGCGCGCAAGAGCGCTAGCAAAACCGCTGCCAAATCCACCGCGCGAAAACATATCAAGGCCAAGGATCGCAAGACAGATCGCAAGACGGATCGCAAGACCAAGGCGCGGGGGCTGCCGGCCGCAAGACCGCGCGCGCGGCCGAAACAACGCATCGCCATCAGTCACTATCGCGACGAGGATTTCAAAGCCGATGGTCTGCGCGCCTACGCGCACTATCGCGATCTCGGCATTGCGGAGGCCAGCCACGGCCTGGCGCAGGCGCATGTGATCCGGCTGATCGGGCCGTGCAATCCGGCCGAGGTTTCAAAACTGCATTTCCACGACGTCGAGTTTCAGATGGTCTATGTCCTGAAGGGCTGGGTCAAAACCTACATGGAAGGGCAGGGCGAAACCTTGATGAAAGAGGGCAGCGCATGGACCCAGCCGCCCCGGATCAAGCATCTGATCATGGACTATTCCGACGACGTCGAATTGCTCGAAGTGATTCTGCCGGCTGAGTTCAAGACGGTCGAACTCGCTTCGTGATCTGCACAGGTGTTGTTGCGAGCGCGCCGGGCCGTCGGTCAGAGGCGGCCCGGCCATTGTGAACAGCGCCTATCGTGAGGACATCGACTGGCTGCGCGCCATCGCGGTACTCGCGGTGGTCGCGTTCCATTTCGAAGCGCCGGCAGTGTTCGGCGGCTTTGTCGGCGTCGATATCTTCTTTGTGATCTCCGGTTACCTCATCACCGGGATCATCCAGTCGGAAGTACCGGGCGGAACGTTCTCCTTTGCGCGATTCTATGAGCGTCGGGCACGCCGCCTGCTGCCCGCGCTGTACGTGATGGTGGCGCTGACGGCGATACCGTCCTTGCACTATCTGCTCAGCTCCGAGCGGCTGGAATTTTTCCGCTCGGTCGCGGCGGTGGTGACCTTCACCTCGAATTTCTTCTTCTGGCTTCAATCCGGCTATTTCGATCATGCGGCGGTCGAAAAGCCGCTGCTGCACACCTGGTCGCTGGCGGTCGAGGAGCAGTTTTATCTGGCGCTGCCGGTGGTGCTGTGGGTGATGTTGCGCTTTGTGCGCATTGGGCGCATCCCGCTGGCGGTTGCGCTCGGCGCGATGGCGCTGGTCTCGTTTGCGCTCTGCCTCTGGCTGATGCATACCGAACGTTCCGCCAATGCATTCTTCATGAGCCCGCCGCGCGCCTGGGAATTCCTGATCGGCGGGCTGGTCGCGACCCCCGGCTTGCCGGTGCTGCGCAACGCGCGGGCGCAACAGATCGCGCGCGGCATTGCGCTGGTGCTGCTCGCCATCCCGATATTCTCGCTGCGTCCGGGACCGGGATTTCCCGGCGTCAACGCGCTCTTGCCGTGCATCGGGGCTGCGGTCTTCATCTGGAGCGGCATCGGCGTCGCAACGCAAATCCGAAGCCCCCATTCGCACCACAGCGTGATTTCGGGCAGATTTCCTATTCGCTGTATCTCTGGCACTGGCCGCTGTTCACCTTTGCGCGGTTCTCGAAAACCAGCCTGGTGCTGGATCCGCTCGACCAGATCGAGCTGTTCGCGCTGACGGTCGCGATCTCATATCTGTCGTGGCGATTTGTCGAACAGCCGTTTCGCCTGAGAACGTCGGCGCCGGCAAACCGCGGCGCGTTTCGCATGGCGGGTCTCGCGACGGCGGCCCTGCTGGCCGGCAGCGCGGGCGGGATCATCTTGAGCCAGACGCCGTCGGGTGCCGACCGCGACGCGATGATGCTGGATGTCTACAACAGTTACGACGTGCGGCCGATCTATCGCGCGGGCTCCTGCTTCCGCTATGACGGAGGCGCCTTTGACGACGCACGCTGCCTTGGCGCGGTCGCCGACAAGCAAAACGTGCTGCTTTGGGGCGACAGTTATGCCGCGCAATACTATCACGGCCTCGACCACACGATTGATCGAGAGCGCGTCAACCTGCTTGCAGGCGACGCAAGCGGCGTGCATGCCGACGCTGAACGCATCGGCTCAAGGCAATGCGTCGTGCCGCAGCTTTGCCGGGCAGATGGACGCATTCTTCCGCGACCGCAAGCCCGACCTCGTCATCGTGTCCGCCGACTGGCTGGAATATGCCCGCCCGCCAAGATTCGACGGCATGATCGCCGATCTCAACCAGACCATAGCGCGTATCAACGCAACGGGCGTTGCCGTGGTGCTGCTCGGCCCAGGCGTACAATTCAGGAGCCGGCTGCCGTCCATGCTGATGCGCGCGCAGCTGCGGCAGATCGATCCGCTGCCTCAGGATTTCGTTCTGCCGGATATTTTCGGGCTCGACCGAATGATGAAAGCGGCGCTGCCGGCGCACGAGAAGTTTTCCTACATTTCGGTGGTCGATGCGGTCTGTCCGGCGTGGCAATGCCCGCTCACGATCGATGGCGGCATTCCCCTGGCGTGGGATCACGCGCATCTGACCGCGGAAGGATCGGTGTATGTGATGGAAAGGTTGATGCCGATCTCGGGGGTGGAGCGCAAATAATGAACCGTCATTCCGGGGCGACGCGGAGCGTCGAACCCGGAATCTCGAGATTCCCCGATGTGCAATTGCACATCTGAGGTTCGCGCTGACGCGCGCCCCGGAATGACGGTCGTCGTCAACTCAACACTCCCACGATCGCACCCATCAGGCAGGTCGTCAGGGTGCCCGAGACGATCGATTTCAATCCGAGCGAATTGATCTCGTCGCGGCGATCCGGCGCCATGGTGCCGAGGCCGCCGATCATGATGCCGAGGCTGCCGAAATTGGCAAAGCCGCACATCGCATAGAGCATGATCAGCCGCGAGCGCGGATCGAGTGCATCGGGACCAAGCTTTGATAAATCGACATAGGCGATCAGCTCGTTGAGCACGGTCTTGACCCCCATCAGACTGCCTGCGGTGATCGCCTGCGGCCACGGCAGGCCCATCAGCCAGCACACCGGCGCCATGGCGTAGCCGAGCATGCGCTGCAGTGAAATTCCGGCGCCGCCGACATTGGGCAACAGTCCGAGGATGGCGTTGGCGAGATATACCAGCGCCACCAGCACGATCAGCATCGCAACGATGTTGAGCAGGAGTTCGAGGCCCGCGACGGTGCCCTTGACGATCGCGTCCATGGTGGAGGCGGCGTGCATGTCGGGATCATCAAGCGCGCCGCCGGTGCGTTTGCCTTCTGTCTCCGGCACCATGATCAGGCTGACCAGGATCGCTGCCGGCGCGCCGAGAACCGAGGCAATGACAAAATGCGCCGCGGCATCCGGAATCAGCGGCGCCAGCAAGGTGGCGTAAAGCACCAGCACGGTGCCGGCGATGCCCGCCATGCCGCCGGTCATCACCAGAAACAGCTCGCTGCGCGTCAGCTGCGCAAGATAAGGCCGGATGAACAGCGGGGCTTCCACCATGCCGAGAAAGATGTTGGCGGCGGTCGACAGCCCGACCGCGCCGCCGACCTCGAGCGTGCGCTCCAGCAGCCACGCCATGCCGCGCACCACCGGGGGCAGGATACGCCAGTAGAACAGGAGCGTGGTGAGCACGCTCATCACCAGCACGACCGGCAGCGCCTGAAACGCGAGAATAAAATCCGCGCCCGGCGCTTTCAGATCGAACGGCAGCGCGCCGCCGCCGAGATAGCCGAACACGAAGGCCGTGCCCGCGCGCGAGGCTGCCGAAATGGCACCGACGGCGTCATTGATGACGCCGAAGGCATGCGCGACGAAAGGCAGTTTGATGAGTGCTACGGCGGTAACGAAGGTGACGGCGAGCCCGATAGCGGCTTGTCTCAGCGAAACCGCGCCGCGGTTCTCGCCAAACGTCCATGCCAGTGCGAGCAGGGCAAGAACGCCGAACGCCGATTGCAATTGGAGCATGATTCCCCCGAGGCCAGCGCGGTAATGGCGGCGCACGCTGCAAGGCGCATGCCGCGCGTTTTCGATCGGGAGGCGGCCGAACGCCCGACATTGACAACCGGTCAGGGCTCAGCCACGCGTCATTAGAGACGCGCAGCGGGCGATTGCCCGCCATTCGAAAACCGGGCAGACGCCGTTGACCGTATCGACCATGATATCAGCAGACCAGGGCTCGCCACTCAAGCAGCGATCTTTTCTGCTCTTTCTTCTCACGCGAAGTTTCTCGCGGTTCTCCAGCCAGGTCGCAGCCGTTGCCATCGGCTGGCAGATCTACGACCTGACCGGCAGCGCGTTCGACCTCGGGATGGTGGGGCTGGTGCAGTTTCTTCCCACGGCGCTGCTGGTTTTCGTGGCCGGCCACGCCGCGGACCGCTACGAGCGCAAGCGCGTCGTGCAGATCTGCCAGCTTGCCCAGGCACTGACGGCGTTATTTCTCGCTTGCGGCGCCTTTTCGGGCTCGTTGACGGTATTGCAGATCTTTATCGCGACCGGCGTGCTCGGAACTGCCACCGCGTTCGAAAGCCCCGCGACTGCGGCGCTGCTGCCGCTGATCGTTCCGCCGGGCGCGCTGCAGCGCGCGACCGCTTTATCCAGCGGCTCGGCTCAGATCGCCACGATCACCGGACCCGCGCTCGGCGGTCTGGCCTATGCCGTCGCGCCCGGCATGCCCTACGGCATGATGGTTGTGTTCTGGCTATCGGGGGCGATACTGACCGGCGCGATCCGTCTGGCGCAATTGGCCGTCGTCAGGGATTCCGCAACGCCGGCCGATCTGTTCGCCGGCGTCAGATTCGTCCGCAGCAATTCCGCCATCCTGGGAACGATCTCGCTCGATCTGTTCGCGGTGCTGCTGGGCGGCGCGACGGCCCTGTTGCCGATCTATGCGCGCGATATCCTGCAGACCGGCCCCTGGGGCCTCGGCATCCTGCGTGCCGCGCCCGCGGTCGGCGCGCTCGTGATGACCGCCGTCCTTGCGCGCCATACCATCAACCGGCGCGTCGGCGTCCGCATGTTCCAGGCCGTGATCGTGTTCGGTGTGGCGACGGTGGTATTCGCCGTTTCGCAGTGGATGTGGCTCTCGGTTGTGGCGCTGGCGATACTTGGCGCGGCCGACATCGTCAGCGTGGTGATCCGCTTCTCGCTGGTGCAGCTTGCGACGCCCGATGATATGCGCGGCCGTGTCGGCGCCGTGAATTTCCTGTTCATCAACGCCTCCAACCAGCTTGGCCAGTTCGAAAGCGGGGTGACCGCCGCCTTGTTCGGCGTGGTGCCGGCGGCGGTGCTCGGCGGCCTGGGCACGATCGCGATCGCGCTATTGTGGATGAAGCTGTTTCCGACGCTGCGCGATGTGGAGCGGCTGGAGTAGAACTCAGACGTCATTGCGAGAAGCCAACGGGCGCGCATTCGCGCGACCCGTTGGCTCGCAATGATGGTGGTGGTCGATGCGACGTTCAGCCTCTTCCGACGAACGGCATTTTGCTGGCCATCACCGTCATGAACAGCACGTTGGCGTCGAGCGGCAGGCCCGCCATGTAGGCGACGGCGTCGCCGACCGCCTTGGCGTCCATGCGCGGCTCCGGTATCTTGCGGCCGTCCGGCTGCAGCACGCCATCGACCATGCGATCCGTCATCGGCGTCGCCGCGTTGCCGATGTCGACCTGGCCGACCGCGATGTCGTAGGCGCGGCCGTCGAGGTTGGTCGCCTTGGTCAGGCCGGTGATGGCATGCTTGGTGGAGGTGTAGGCCGAGGAGAACGGCCGCGGCGCGTGCGCCGAGATCGAGCCGTTGTTGATGATGCGGCCGCCGCGCGGGGTCTGGTCCTTCATGATCCGGAACGCGTGCTGCGTGCATAGGAACGGCGCGGTCAGGTTGGTGGCGACCACAGCCTGCCACTGCTCGAGGCTGAGATCCTCGAAATTCACCGGCGGCGCGCCCATGCCGGCATTGTTGAAGAGAACATCGAGCCGGCCGTAGACATCCATCACCTTGGCGAACAGGGCGGCGATCGATCCGGGATCGGTCATGTCGGCGGATACCGGAAGACTTTTTCCGACATTGTCGCCGAGCTTTTGCGTCTCCTGCAGCATTTCCATGCGCCGCCCGGCGAGCACCACCGTGAAGCCGGCGTTCATCAGCGCCAGCGACGCCGCGCGTCCGACCCCGGTGCCTGCGCCGGTCACCACTGCAATCTTGTTTCCTGCCTCGGCCATTTGGTTCCCGCCTTTTAGGTTTTTGGTTCTGTTTCGGTTTTGTAGGGTGGTCTTGGAATATTCTGATGCGCCGCGCGCAGCGCCGCCGACCAGCGCGACCGCAGATCGTGAAAATACGGCTCGCCCGCCTCGATGCGGTGATTGAGATCGGCGTCGCAGACGTCGGTGCGCACCACCAGCACGTCGATCGGCAGGCCGACGCCGAGATTGGAGCGCATCGTCGAATCCATCGAGATCAGGCTGGTTTTCAACGCTTCATAGAGCTCAACATCGTAATGCATGGCGCGGTCGAGCACCGGCTTGCCATATTTGTGCTCGCCGATCTGCAGGTAGGGCGTGTCGGTGGTGCATTCGATGAAGTTACCGGCCGGGTAGACCATGAACAGCCGCATCCGCGACCCCTTGATCTGCCCGCCGAACAGAAACGACACGTCGAAATTGATGTCCTCGGACTGCAGTGCCGTGCCTTCGGTGGCGTGGACGGTGCGGATGGCCCGGCCGATGCGCTGCGCCGCCTGGAACATGGTCGGCGCGTTCAGAAGCGTCTCGATGTCGCCGGTGTGCGGGTCTTCGAGCCCTTCGGTCAGGGTCGACAGCACCGACTGGCTGATCGCCAGATTGCCGGCGCTCGCGACCGCCATGATGCGGTCGCCCGGCTTGCTGAAGATGTGGAGTTTGCGAAACGTCGAGACGTTGTCGAGGCCGGCATTGGTCCTTGTGTCCGCGATCATGACCAGCCCGTCCCGCACCAGCACTCCGCAACAATAGGTCATTTCCGATCCCCGAACGCATCAGACCGCGCACGAAATTAGTAGCCAATTTCGCTGGGCGCTCCAACCCCATTCACGAACTTCTGTCGAGGTTTGGGGGTGTGCGACATGACAATCAGCAAAAGCGTCATTCCGGGGTGCGCTTTAGCGCGAACCCGGAATCTCGAGATTCCGGGTCCACGCGAAGACGCGTGTCCCGGAATGACGTGAAAATCACGACTGGCTTTGCGACTGACCCTGCCGCCCGCCGGCCTGATCGACCTTGACCGCGACCGACAGCGTTTCCATGCCGCCGCCATAGCGGGTGCCGCGCACCGGCGCCGCACCGAGATAGTCCAGGCCGATGGCGACGCGGGCATGCGCGTCGGTGGTGCAGATGGCGTTGGCCGGATCGAACCCGACCCAGCCGAGATCCGGCACGAACGCTTCCGCCCAGGCGTGGCCGGCCTGCTGATTGACCATCCCGTCGCCGCGCAGGAAGTGTCCGGCGACGAAACGCGCCGGGACGCCGCCGGAGCGCGCGCAGGCTATGAAAATATGCGCATAGTCCTGACACACCCCGCGCTTTAGTCCGAAGGCTTCCACCGCCGAGGTCCCGCTGTTGGTGGGGTCTTCGTCGAACGTCATGTGCTCGTTGATCTGCATCATCAGCGCATGCAGAAAGCCGAGCACATCGTCTTCCGATTCCGAGCGCAGTTCGCGGGCAAATGTCGCCATCGCCGCATTGACTTCGGTCAGTGCCGTCGAGCGCAGGAACAGGCTCGGCGGAAAGCGCTCATCGGTGCCCCTCAGCACGCCGCCGGTATCGTGGGTTTCGATCAGGCCTCCGACCGTGATGGTGAGATCCGCGATCGGCCCATAGGTCAGCACATGCGTGACATTGCCGAACGCATCCTGATGGACGTCAAGCCGCGAGTCCGTCGAGACATCGATCTGCCATTCGGCGACATATTGACCGTCGTGACTGCCGGGCGTCATCCGCAGGACCTGAATCACACCGGTGGCCGGCGGTTCGTAGCGATAGCTGGTGGAATGGGCAATTCGCAGGCGCATGACAGACCAAACAGAGCTAGAGTTCAGGCCAGATAGTTAGATCAAAAAGATCTTCCATGCCCGGGCATAGCATGTCTGCTTTGCGCAGACCGCGTAGACTTGTCTGCGACCCCCGGGCATCCACGTCTTTCTTTCTTTTGACTTCCTAAAGCAAGACGTGGATGGCCGGGCTTGACCTGGACAAGCCCGGCCATGACGGCATCAGATCAAATACTGTTTTGTGATGATTTCACCGAGCCTGCCGTTATCCGCAATGAATTCCTGGATGAATTCATGGACGCCGTGCTGGAAAATATCATCCATGTGGCTGTGCTCGAGGCGATTGCGGACGCCGCGGGCGTGACGTTGGGCGGCGCCCTGGCGGCCATAGGCGACGCCGATCTGGTCGAGATTGCGCACCAGATTGCCGTAACAGCTGGCCAGCGAACGCGGCAGCGAGTCGTTGAGAATCAACAGGTCCGCGATCAGCCATGGCTTGAGGGTTTCCCGATAAACCCAGTGGTAGGCGGTCAGCGCCGAGACCGAGCGCAGGATCGAGGTCCATTGATAGTAGTCGAGCGGTCCGCCGACGTGCTCCTCCTCGGGCAGCAGCACGTGATACTTCACGTCGAGAATACGGGCGGTGTTGTCGGCGCGCTCGAGATGCAGTCCGAGCCGGGAGAACCAGTAGGCGTCGTTGCGCAGCATGGTCCGGTAGGCCGAGCCGTCGAACCGCAGCGAAGTCTCCAGCACGAACCGCAGGAACTTGGCCAGTTCTTCGCGGCTTTTGGTGCCTTTGCCCCAGACCTCCTGAAGGTCGATCCAGGCGCCGTTGATGGTGTCCCACATCTCAGAGGTCAGCGCGGTGCGGACCGAGCGCGAGTTCAGCCGGGCATTTTCGATGCAGTTGCGGATCGAGGACGGATTGGCCGGCGAGAACGACAGGTAATCGACGACGTTGCGCTCGTCGGCCTCGTTGTAGATCTTGTAAAAGCTTGCGCTGACGCCTGCCGTCAGCAGCGCCGAATCCCACTCGTTGGTCTTGCCGATATAGGTGTTCGGCAGCGCAGTGACGCGCAGCGTCGCCTCGATGGTGCGCGCGAGATATTCGGCGCGTTCGACATAGCGGGCCAGCCAGTACAGGTTTTCAGCGGTGCGCGACAGCATGCAGCGATGTTGCTCTCTTGATGCCTGGATCAACTCGTCCAGAATCCAAATCTATTCGTCCAGTATCCACGTATCCTTGGTGCCGCCGCCCTGGCTTGAATTCACCACCAGCGAGCCTTCCTTCAGCGCCACCCGCGTCAGCCCGCCCGGCACGATGGTGACGCGATCGCGTCCGGTCAGCACGAACGGCCGCAGGTCGACGTGGCGCGGCGCGAGGCCGGATGAGGTGCAGGTCGGGCAGGTCGACAGCGCCAGCGTCGGCTGGGCGATGAACCCCTCGGGCTCGCGCTTGAGCTTGTCGCGAAACGCCTCGATCGTCGCCTT
>Ga0209863_10001219_pt1 | contig 10301 bp, 11 predicted proteins | sample OrgsoiDNA2013046_FD_185796 | JGI IMG/M metagenome (GOLD analysis project Ga0209863, IMG submission 185796) | Permafrost soil microbial communities from the Arctic, to analyse light accelerated degradation of dissolved organic matter (DOM) -... | ecosystem: Environmental > Terrestrial > Soil >...
TCGCACGCGCGACGTCCCCGTGATCATGGTGACGGCGCGGGGCGAGGAGATCGACCGCGTGGTCGGCTTCGAGCTGGGGGCCGACGACTACGTGGTCAAGCCCTTCAGCGTCCGCGAGCTCTTGTTGCGTCTGCGGGCGGTGCTGCGCCGCGGGGCCTTGCCGGCGGACGACCAGTCGGCCGCGGCTCCCGCGCAGGTTCACTTTGGTCGTCTCACCATTGATGCCGGGGCTCACCGGATCTGGGTGGATGACGCCGAGGTGGCGCTGACGCCGCTCGAGTTCAAGCTGCTGTGCACCCTTTACGATCGGCGCAATCGCGTCCAGTCGCGGGGCGTTCTGCTCGACGATGTCTGGGGCGCCAGCCAGGAGAACATGACCCGCACCATCGACACCCACGTCAAGCGTCTCAGGGAAAAACTGGGCAACGACGTGGGGCTCTATGTCGAAACGGTGCGCGGCGTGGGCTATCGCTTCGTGGGCAAGCCTCCCGGGTCAGACCCCGAGGGGGAGGAACCGCGATGAAGCTGGACATCAGGGCCAAGCTGGTCCTGGTGTCCCTGGGATTGATCGTCGTCTCGATCCTGGTGCTGGAGGCGTACTTGCGCCCGCTCATCCAGCAAGAGATCGTCGACAATCTGCAGACCGATCTCTTCGCGCGCCTGGCCCTCATCGAACGGGACGCCGCCGCCGCCGCCGGGGCCGCTGCTCCCGGCCCCGCCGACTGGGACGCTCTGGCGGACGATCTCGGCGCGCGGGCCGGCCTGCGGGTGACCTTCATCGGCAACGACGGGGCCGTGCTCGGCGATTCGGCGGTGCCCCGGCCGGAGCTGGCCGCGATGGAGAGTCCTCGCGATCGGCCCGAGGTGTCTGCGGCGCTGCGCGGAGAGCGGGGCTTTTCCCTGCGGAACGACGCCACCATGGGCCGGAACATGATCTTCGCAGCCATTCCCGTGCGGTCGCTGGGTCAGATCGTGGCAGCCGTCCGCGTGGCCTCGCCCATGGAGCAGCTGGAACGCGGCCTCTCTCGCATGCGCCGGGTGTCCATCGCAGCGGCGGTCCTGGCGCTGGCGGTGGCGGTGATCATGTCCACCGCGGCCGCGCACCTGATGTCCCGGGCCTTGCGCGGCATCACCGACGCCGCCCGCCGGATGTCGTCCGGAGATCTGACGGTACGGACCCGCATCGGAGGCGTAGACGAGATTGGCCAGCTGGGGCGCACGCTGGATGGTCTGGCCGAGAACCTCTCCGCCACCCTGGTGGCCCTGCGCGGAGAAAGAGATCTCTTCGGACGGATGCTGGAGTCCATGCAGGAGGGCGTGCTGGTCCTCGACCGCGATCTGCGGATCTTGCTGGTCAACCCGGCGCTTCGAGACATGCTGTTGCTGGGTGGAGACATCGTGGGCCGCATGCCCATCGAGACCATTCGCAACACCGAGCTGCAATCGGTCCTGGATGGCGCGGCGTCGTCCGGCGAGCCGGCCTCCGGCGAGATGGAGATCGCCGGCCTGCGGCCCCGTCGGTTCATGGTGCACGCAACGCCCCTGACCGGCGAGCCGCGCGGGCTGGTGGCGGTCTTCGTCGACGTGACGGAGATCCGGCGCCTCGAGAGCATGCGCAAGGACTTCGTGGCCAACGTATCCCACGAGCTTCGAACGCCCATCACGGCGGTGCGTTCCGCGGCCGAGACCGCCCGCCGGACCATCGAATCGGATCCCGAAGCTGCCATGCGGTTCGTGGACATGATCGAGAGGAACGCCCGCCGGCTGCAGGAGCTGGTGGAAGATCTGCTGGAGCTTTCGCGCATCGAATCGAAGCAGGTGCGTCCCCAGACCGAGCCGGTGGACGTGGCCCCGGTGGCCGAGCAGGTCCTCACGGTGTTTCGCGAGGCCGGCGAGCGCAAGCGATTGAAGATGGCGGCCGTGATCCCGCGATCGGTGCGCCCGGCCCGTGCCGATCGCCGCGCCATCGAGCAGGTCTTGACCAACCTGATCGAGAATGCCGTGAAGTACTGCCCGGAGGGGGCCGCCATCACCATCCGGATCTCCGATCCCGAGACCGCCGAGCACGTCCCCGTCTCTCGAACGATTCGGATCTCCGTCGAGGATACGGGACCCGGGATCGAGCCCAAGCACTTACCGCGGCTGTTCGAACGCTTTTATCGGGCCGACAAGGGTCGATCTCGCGACATGGGCGGCACCGGGCTCGGTCTGTCCATCGTCAAGCACTTGGTCGAGGCCATGGACGGTAAGGTCGGCGTCGAGAGCACGCCCGGCAAGGGAACGACCTTCTGGTTCACGTTGCCGGCGGTCTGAACCGGCCGCGCCGGCGGGGCGGCGCCCACCTGTCCGTTTCGAAAGACGTCACGGAACCGACACCGGATCGCCACGATCTCGCTTTATGGTGTGCCGCCATGAAGAAACCAAGGAGACTTTCATGAACCTACGAACAATGACCTGGTCGGTGCTGGCGGCCCTCGTCACGGTATCCACCCTCAGCGCACCCGCGGTCGCCGGCAGTGTGACCATCAAGGGCTCGGACACCATGGTGATCCTGGGCCAGCGCTGGGCCGAGGAGTACATGAAGAAGACCCCCACGACCACCATCCAGGTCACGGGAGGCGGCTCGGGAACGGGGATCAGCGCCCTCATCAACGGTACCACCGACATCTGCCAGGCCTCCCGTTCCATGAGCGCTCCCGAGAAGGAGAAGGTCCGGGAGCGCTACAAGACCACCGGGGTGGAGACCATCGTGGCCCGCGACGGGCTCTCCGTGTACGTGGGGGACGCCAACCCGCTGACGGAGATAACCCTCGATCAGCTGAAGCTGATCTTCACCGGCAAGCTGACGAGCTGGAAGGAGCTCGGCGGACCCGACGCCAAGATCATCGTCTATTCGCGCGAGAACAGCTCCGGCACATACGTCTTCTTCAAGGAGCACGTCCTCAAGGGCGCCGACTACACCCCGCGCGCGCAGACCATGCCCGGGACCGCCGCGGTCGTGAACGCGGTCGCCAAGGAAAAGTTCGGGATCGGCTATGGAGGGGCCGCCTACGCCAAGGGGATCAAGATCCTGAAGGTCAAGAAGGACGCCCAGGCTCCGGGGGTCCTTCCCGAGCTCGCCAACATCAAGGACGGAAGCTATGCACTGTCGCGTCCGCTCTTCTTTTACACCCGCGACAAACCGGCGGGCGACATCAAGTCCTTCACAGACTGGGTGCTCTCGCCGGAGGGTCAGGCCATCGTGAGCAAGGTCGGGTACTTCCCGGTCAACTGACGGATCCACGACCGATTTCGAAGGGGGTCCTCGATGTCCCTTCCCGCGAGCGCCGAAGGCGCGTTGGAGGGCGGGTTGCCGTTCGTCACCGAAACGTCACATTTGCGCCACCCGAGCGACACCCCCCGATGGTCTAGTGACGCGGTGTCTTCGTCCGATGGATCAATCCCCATGACCGTGGGCGGTGTTGACCCAGGAGCGAGGGTGAGCGTGGGGGCCCAGCGGGCGAGGCTCGTGCTGTCGTCGCCCCCCCGGTGGCACCGCATCGCCGAGATCATGATCCGGGTGCTGGCCCTGAGCGCCATCGCCGCCGTCGTTCTGATCTTCGCCTTCGTGGCCCGGGAAGCATTGCCCCTCTTCACGAGCCACGAGGTCCACAAGGAAGTCACACTGCGGCAGATGTGGACCGCGCAACAATGGCCGGGCTACGACGCCCCCGACCACATCTGGCAGCCGGTCTCGGAGATACCCAAGTACGGCGTTTGGCCTCTGCTCGTGGGGACCATCAAGGTGACGCTGGTGGCCATGCTCTTCGGCGTGCCACTGGGGGTTGGGTCGGCGCTCTACGTTTCGCAATATGCGCGGCCCCGGGCTCGCGAGATCATCAAGCCGGTGGTCGAGCTCCTGGCCGGAATCCCTTCCGTGGTGTTGGGATTCTTCGCGCTCATGGTGATGGCGTCGTGGATCCAGGACGCCTTCGGGCTGGAGTCGAGGCTGAACGCCATCGTCGCGGGGCTGGCCCTGTCGTTCGCGATCATTCCGGTCATCTTCACCATCAGCGAGGAGGCGTTCGGTGCCGTGCCTCGCAGCTACGTGGAGGCATCCATCGCGCTCGGCGCGGCGCGCTGGCAGACGATTCTGCGGGTGGTCCTTCCGGCGGCCAGTCCCGGAATCGCGGCCGGGGTTGCGCTGGGGCTGGGACGGGCCGTGGGCGAGACCATGATCGTCCTCATGGCTTCCGGAAACGCAGCGATCTTGTCGGGCGTCTTCAGCGAGTCGGTCCGAACGCTATCCGCCACGATCGCGGCCGAGCTGGCCGAGGTGGTCTTCGGGGGCGCTCACTATACGGTGCTCTTCTATCTGGGAACGCTCTTGTTCCTGGTCACGTTCGTCGTGAACTCGGCGGGTGACTGGATCATCAACCGGATGAAGCGTCGACTGGGAGTCGCCAGTTGAGCGATCTCGCCGCCCCCGCGGCCAATCTGCGCGCCACGCCGTTCGTTCGGGCCCTGCGTAACCGGATGGGCGACATCGCCTTGGCGGTGAGTTCGGGCGCCGCCATTCTGATCGTCCTCGTCATCCTGGCGGTGATTCTGGGCGACGTCGTGATTCATGGCGCGAGCCGCCTTTCACCCCGGTTCTTTTTCACGGCACCGGAGCAGGGCATGACCGAGGGTGGGATCTTTCCCGCGCTCTTCGGGACCGTGGCGATGGTGCTCTTGATGACTCTGGCGGTGGTCCCCGTGGGCGTGGCCACCGCCGTGTACCTTCACGAGTACGCCAGCCCCCGATCGTGGCTGACCCGCACGGTGCGCATCGCGGTCAGCAACCTGGCGGGCGTTCCGTCCATCGTGTTTGGGCTGTTCGGCCTGGGGTTCTTCGTGCAATTCGTGGGTGCCGGCATGGACCGGGTTTTCCATGGCGGTCAGCGGGTCTGGGGCCAGCCAGCGCTGCTGTGGGCCGCCCTGACCATGGCGGTGTTGACGCTGCCGGTGGTGATAGTGGCGACCGAGGAGGCTCTGCGGGCGGTGCCCCGAGACCTTCGCGAGGCCTCGCTGGCGCTGGGCGCCACCCAGTTCCAGACCGTGTACAGGGTAGTCCTTCCCCAGGCCGTTCCGGGAATCTTGACGGGTACGATTCTCGCCATCAGCCGCGGGGCGGGGGAGGTCGCCCCCATCCTCTTCACGGGGGTCGCCTACTTCCTGCCGACGTTGCCGAGGAGCCTGCACGACCAGTTCATGCACCTCGGGAACCACATTTATGTGTTGTCCACGCAGTCCCCCGACGTGGACGCGACCAAACCTTTGCTGTACGGAACTGTGCTGGTACTGTTGATCTTGACGTTTGTCTTGAACCTGGCTGCGGTGGTCGTGAGGTCACGAATGCGCCGGCGCCTGATGGGGGTCGCATGAGCGCCGCCGCCGTTCCCAGTCCCGTGAAGATGAAGCTAGCGGTTCGGGATCTGGAGGTCTTCTATGGGCCGAAGCGTGGGCTCGCGCCGGTGACCATTGATCTGCCGGAGAAGAACGTGACCGCGCTCATCGGCCCTTCCGGGTGTGGCAAGTCGACCTTCTTGCGGTCGTTGAACCGCATGAACGAGCTGATCGCGAGCTGCCGGGTCCGGGGCGACGTTCGTCTGGACGGCGAGCCCATCTACGGTCCAGGCATCGATCCGGTGGTGGTTCGCCGGCGCATCGGGATGGTGTTTCAGCGCTCCAACCCTTTCCCCAAGTCCATCTTCGAGAATGTCGCTTATGGTCTGCGCATCGGCGGGATCAACGATCGTTCCGAGATCGCAGGTCGGGTCGAGCGCGCTCTCGGGCAGGCGGCCCTCTGGGAAGAGGTCAAAGAGCGCCTGCAGGACAACGCCCTCGGGCTGTCGGGAGGGCAACAGCAGAGGCTCTGCATCGCGCGTGCCCTGGCGGTCGAGCCCGAGGTTCTCCTGATGGACGAACCGGCCTCGGCCCTCGATCCCATCGCCACCACCCACATCGAAGAGCTGATTGACGAGCTGTCAAAGGACTATACGGTCGTGATCGTCACGCACAACATGCAGCAGGCCGCGCGGGTCTCGGACTGGACCGCCTTTTTCTACATGGGTGAGCTCGTGGAGTTCGACCGGACCAACAACATTTTCACGAAGCCATCGAAATCGAAGACCGAGGACTACATCACCGGCCGGTTTGGCTGATCGTCATGGCGCTGCGAGAACATACGAACCGGGAGTACGAGGGGGAGCTGCGCAAGCTGCGCGATCAGCTCCTGCGCATGGGAGCGAAGGTGGAGGAGATCATCAGCGGAAGCATCAAGGCCCTCCTCGAGCGGGACTCGGAGCTGGCAACCCGGATGATCGCATTCGATCGGCGCATCAACCAGATGGAGGTCGACATCGACGAGCTGTGCCTGTCGATCCTGGCCCGACGACAACCGGTGGCGTCCGATCTCAGGTTCATCACGATGGCGCTCAAGCTGGTGACCGACCTCGAGCGCATCGGGGATCTCGGCGTAAACATGAGCGAGCGTGTCATCGAGCTGAACGAAGAGCCACCGCTCAAGCCTTACGTCGATTTGCCCAACATGGCCAACGAGGTTCAAGGGATGTTGCGGGAGGCGTTGGACGCGTTCGTCGCGAGTGATCCCGAGCGCGCTCAGGCGGTGATCACGCGCGACATAAACATCGACGCCTACTATTCACAGATCTTTCGCGAGCTGCTCACCTACATGATGGAAGACGCTCACAACATCTTCCGCGCCACCCGCCTGCAATCCATCGCGAAGTATCTGGAACGGATCGGAGACCATGCCACCAACGTCGCCGAGATGGTGGTCTTCATGGTCAAGGGCAAGGACATCCGGCATACCGGAAAGCTCGAAGGCGAGACCGTTCGAGGTTAGTGCGGCTTCGCCGCCGAGGCGCCGTCAGATTCCGGCTTCGCCGTGCCAGCGGGGACGGGTTACCCGGGCGGCCTCTCGCGAGATGTCGGTCCGCCCCCAGCCCTCGGTGAAGACCAGCATCGCCACCCGGGAGCGGATCAGGTCGCGAAGGCTGCGGGCCCGGCCCGGCCCATGACCGCTGGCCGGTTCGGATTCCACCATCCAGTGCTCGCGGTGCAAAGGCGCCGAGGTGGCCAGGAAACCCCGCTCGAACGTGCCGCCCAGCGTCACGATCAGGTCGGCAGACTCCAGCAGCGCAGCTGTCAGCGGCCGCGTCACCACCGCCTTCATATCGACTTCGCTTTCTTCCATGGCGCTCGCCACCTGCGCCGGGATGCGGACCGGCATTCGACGTGCACCCAGCACCGCGCGGGCCTTCTCGGGCGCCGCCAGCATCCCGAACCAGGCGGCCGCCAGGTAGGCGCCTCCCAGCTCCTCGAGACCGGCAAACACCACCAGCTCCACACCGCGGGTTCTTGAAGCGCCTGGATCCAGGGGCCTGGGACGCGCCGGAGCCAGCTCCCGAGCGCCGGTGTCAAGTGATCTTCCGCCCACCCGGGCGGTGGGTGCCAGGAACCTTGTCCGACGTTTCTTGTAAATCATGTTTTGACCAATCTCACGATGACCAGAGCTCGCAGCGGGCCCGCACCATACGAGGCTCGGAGGCACTCTATTGTGACATTCTTGTGAACGAGCGTAAATGTCTAATAAGTCAAATAAAACCAGCTACTTTGGTCCTGGGTATGGCAGCGCGACCAGCGGCTTTTCGGGGGCTCTGCGGATCCTCGTCCCTTGAATACCGGGGGTGCCTTTTCCATGAAGTTGCCCGAGTGTCACGACCCCGTCACCCGGGTCATCTATGGTGCCCTCCGCGATGGTGGCCGAAGCAAGAGGTTCCGAACGACGCGTCCTGGTGATCGAGGACGAATCCGATATTCGAGATCTCCTCAGCTACAACCTGACGTCCAACGGCTACCAGGTTCGCACCGCCGAGACCGGACAGCACGGACTCGAGGCAATGGACAGCTTCGTTCCAGACGTGGTGCTCCTCGACCTCATGCTTCCCGACGTTCCGGGAACGGAGGTATGCAGGCGTATCCGCTCCAACACCGACCACGTGCAGCCCGCGATAATCATGCTGACGGCCAAGGGCGAAGAAATCGATCGAGTGGTCGGCTTTGAGGTGGGTGCGGATGACTACGTTGTCAAGCCCTTCAGCGTCCGGGAGTTGTTGTTGCGGGTGAACGCCGTTCTGAGGGGGCGCAGCGTGTCGACGAACGCTTCCGGGGCCGCGGTGCGGCGCATTCCCGCCGTGGCACCTACCCCGACCACTCGTCGGAAGTTCACGGTCGGGCCGCTTCGGGTGGACGTCGACGGCCACTATGTATTCGTCAAGCAGAGCGAGATACACGTGAGCGCCATCGAGATGAGGCTGCTGATCTACCTCATCGAGTATCGCGGCCGAGTTCGCTCCCGGGAAGACCTGCTGGAGGATGTCTGGGGGTACAAGCCGGGCGTTTCTACCCGCACGGTCGACACGCACGTGAAGCGTCTCCGCGACAAGTTGGGGGCCGCCGGAAACCTGATCGAAACGGTGCGCGGAACTGGATACCGCCTGGCCGATTCCTACCCCGTCGTCATCGAGGGAGAGGACTAGCCCGGGCACGCCGCCGCAAGGGGCTATGACACGACGAAGGCCGGGGGCAGAGACCGAGAGCGCTCTACGCCGCGAGCTGCATCCAGGAGTTGATCGGCGGCCGTCTGATTCGGCGCAGCATGTTCGGCCATGCCAGGCTGTGCTTCATCGAGAACAGCCTGGCATGTTTGACGCATAGTGAGCGCGTCACGGTAACCGCCCGCCCGGTCACCCTGGAATACCGGTAGGCCGAGCGGTATTGCGGCACGTGGTCGCACCCTCCCACCGAACAGCCGCGGCCACTGTCTCGGCAGCGGGCTCCCTCCCGGGTGCCCATGAACTCGAGTCGATATCCCCAGGCCATGGCGTCCTGGTTCCTATCACGAGACCGGAGTCGACGCAGCTTAATCATCGTCTATGTTCTATGTATCTGTAATGATTTACAATTTTTGCTAAACGTCGCTCGCGAAAGAGGCTGGTCCTGCGGTGGCTCTCGAGCACATCCAGGTGACCAGGTCCTGCGTCTCGAGGACCCCAAAAATGGACCCGCTGGGACGCACAATCGGCATCGCTCGGCCGCCGAGAGTCCAGAGTTTCCGAATCGCATATGCGACGGTGTCGCTCTCGAGCAAGGTCTCCGGGTCGGTCACCATGACCTGCCAGACGGGCAAGTCTCCCGCGAGCGGTTGAGGCTCGAGCAGCCGGCGAACGATCTCACGCTCGCTGAGCATTCCGAGCAGCACGCCGTGGGAAGCCACGAGCGCGGCGCTCGCGTGCCGCTGGGCCATCAGGTTGAACGCCTCTCGCACGGTCCGGGACGGCGCGACCAGCAGGGGCGAGCGGCGCGGGATCTTCGCGATGGGGTCACAGAATTCTCCTGCCCCGGCCCTCAATCGAATCAGCTTCCCGGGCAGCTCTGGTTCGGCCAGCTCGTCGCCCGAGCGAACGTCGAAATCGAACATCGTCGTCTCCTCCGCAAGAAGTCTCCGTCATTGCTTCCATTCGCGGATCCTGGCCGATGCTCGTGTCCGATTTCTGACGGCGGAGCGACCTTTTGGAAACGTCCACCCACCCAGACCCAGCAAGACCACGCGGCACGAATTTACAAAGCCACCACCTCAACGAAAGACACTGGAAACAGAAACGGGGCATAGTGTGACGAGACCTTGCCGTGAAAGAGCCCGCCGCTGATTCTCTGATACCCGCTGACGACTCGTCGACAGAGAGGACCCCTACACGCTATTCCGGCGAGGCGGGCGCATCGCCGACCGCCATTTCGACCGCGATTCTGGCGCTGACAAGAGATGCCACCGCGCGAGATCTTCTGATGGAGATTGCAATCGAGCGGGGGTACGGTCTGTGCTGCGCCGTGGACGGCAGCGAGGCCATCCGCGTCCTGGAGACGGAACCACCGGCTCTGGTGGTCGTGGACATCGATACCCCCGATGGTCGGGCCCTCCTGCGGGCGCTGCGTGCCGAGGAGAGGTGGCGGAATATTCCCTTGTTCGCGCTGACGGCGACGAACAATCCGATGGTGACGGTCACGATTGACGCTCCGGTGTTTTTCAAGCCGGAGCTCGGCGGATTGGAGGACGCAGTGGTGGGACGCTTCGAGTCCGCCGAGCACGCGCTTCCGAGCGTGGGCGACTGGCTCGGCCGGCCTCCCAGCGCCTAGCCGCAAGGGGCCTCAGAAGGCCCCCTGCGAGAAGCTGGACCTCCCGTGCTTGGATAGGCGAC
>Ga0209863_10001220_pt1 | contig 10299 bp, 6 predicted proteins | sample OrgsoiDNA2013046_FD_185796 | JGI IMG/M metagenome (GOLD analysis project Ga0209863, IMG submission 185796) | Permafrost soil microbial communities from the Arctic, to analyse light accelerated degradation of dissolved organic matter (DOM) -... | ecosystem: Environmental > Terrestrial > Soil >...
CGATTACGAACAGGTCCGCGAGCAGGCCGCGTGGCGGTCGCGCGTGCGCGACGTGTGGGATCGCGTCCGATTCGTGGAAGCCGCGGGCCCCGGCGGCTCCATCACCAGCGGCAAGCAGGTATCGGTCCGCGCCGCCATCGATCTGGCGGGGTTGACCCCGGGCGATGTCCGCGTGGAAGCAGTGGTCGGGCGCGTGGACAGCAACGGCCATTTGGAAGAGACGGAAGTGATGGTGCTGCCTGCCGTGGAGCAACAGGGTTCGGTAACCATCTTCGGCAAGGAAATGCTGCCCGAGCGCACCGGCCGTCTGGGCTATGCGTTGCGCGTCAGCCCCGATCATTTTGACGATCCAATGACTCGGCCTTGTACCAGCTTGCTGAAGTGGAGTTCGGGAGGTTGACCGTACCTATTTTCGTCGGCCGTACGTAGATATCGGAAGATAACTTAGATTAGCCGTGCAAACGGCTGCGATTTGTGGTACATATGGATTTGCAGCATTGGCGGGTTCCTAAAACCTGTTTCTGCGTCGCGTCCTAGGAATTCCCGCAAGCCCTTCTGGTAATCCCACGCCAAGCCGCTCTGAGTTCGCATTACGGTTTCGTGGGAACCGGCGGGCGTCGAGTTGTTCCATCGACTGGAGTGGTTCCATCGACTGGAGTTGTTCCATCGAAGGGATCGCCTTGGCGCCATTGAATTCTTGACCGTTTAGTGAGAAACACCCATTCGTTCCGCGATTTACGGAGCAATCTTTCCCCATGGACAGCGATCGCAAGTACAGACAAAACGGGTACCAGGACTCGGACCGCGACACCAGACCTTTTCGCGAAGGTCCGAAACCACAGGGTCCCCGCCCTCCCATCGACATCACCGGACCCCGGCTTCCCCGCCTTGTGCAACACGTAGCTGCGTCCCGGTGTTACAACTGTTCGACCACCATCCCTCCAGGCACGGACTTCAGCGGCAACTGCCCGAAATGCAACGCGGAGCTTCACTGCTGCAAGCAATGCTCGCATTTCGAACCCTCGACGCGCTTCCAGTGCCTTAAGCCCATCCCGGTGCGCATCGCGTCGAAGGACAAAACCAACCTCTGCACCCTGTTTACCCCGCGCGTCACGGTTGCCCGCGAAGGCACCACCAGCCAGCCGGCGCCGCCGCCTTCCCCGTCGCCGAACGCGGGTCCGCCCGGCCAGCGCAACGCCGACGACGCCCGTAACGCCTTCGACAAACTGTTCAAGAAGCTGTAGCCGCGCTTCGCTCAACATTACATCTTATTCACGTTCCCGCTGCCTCGGCCAATTTGGTCCCAGGCCTGCTTCCGGACTTGGTGTGGGGGTACCTCGCCGGCGGTACTCGCCCGGCTATGCCGGCAGTACCCGCCTTTGGGCCTATAAGTCTGGAGTACCTTAGCGAACACTACCGCTCTGGTCCACGATTACTCGGGTCCACGATTACTCGGAACACCGTCCGGCAAGTTCCCTGCGGAGTTCTTGGAGCGCAATCCCTTGTCTGGAATTCAGTTGAGCTATCCCGTCCTCAAGGGCCGCCAGGGTTTCGGCGTCCTCTTCGTCAACCAGCGTGGGAACGGGACGATCGAATCTCGATTCAGCCATTTGACTTAGCGTAAGCCATTTTCGGAGGACGGGCAACTCTCTCGCATGCACTCTCTCGCATGCAACGCCCATCGCGCACCCCGCGCCGGCTCTCTTCAATTCCTTCCGGACGCTGGACTCCCCCATGGGCCAGGTCCGGTCCCAGCGGACAGGCTCATCTATATCTGCCCCGCGCGCTTCCGATAACTCCGCGCCAGTTCCATGTAGACGCCTAAGTCCCGGTCCAGGTCGGACTGCGTTCCGTCAAAGTAGAAGTTGCGGATCGGTATCCCGCCCAGATCGCGGCTGATCCGCGGATAAATGGCTTCGCAGACAATCCCGTTCATGCATGTGAACGGGCTGATGTCGATGATCCCGGCCGCTCCCTTCTTAGCCAGGTACACGATCTTCCCCACGTTCAGCACCATCTCACCGAAAGCTCCCTCGCGGGGCAGGTACGGCCGTGCGCACTCCAGGATCTCATAGATGTCCGGCTCTTCACGCCCCCGGAAGTCCTCCGCGAACGGCTCCATCAGCACGTGCTCGTCGTGCTTCTGCACGCGCTTCCGCACCCACGCTCCAAGCGCTTCGGCGGTCCAGATCCGTCCCTCGAGTTTCAACTTGCGGAAGTGCTCCGAGTTCGTGTACCAGATCCACTCCACGATGTCCGACACCCACGCCTCGGCGCCGTACTGCTCCAGGCACTGCACCAGGTTCTCGTTGGAAAAAGTGTTCAGGCGGCAGAAGATCTCGCCTACAATTCCGATCAGGGGCAGGGGAGCGCCCAGCGGTTTGCGGCCACTCAGTTCCCGGAAGCGGCCGCGGCATCGCACCATGGCGTCGCGCAGCGCCAGCAACTGCACTCGGGGCTCGGCCGAAGTCCGCTCCAATGTCGCGCAGAGATCGGCCAGCGACTCCTCATATACGCCTTCGGCATCGCCCCGCCGTGCCTCGTAGGGCCGGTTCATTAACAGCAGCTTTTCCAGCAAATCCGCGCACAGCAGCGCCCGCCACCCGGTGCGCACGAAGGGCTTGGCCAGCGTGCCCAACCCATCGTAGGCATTCTGGCTGGTGGGCGAAAGGATCTCCACGTCGCCGTAGCCGTTGGCGTTGAGCACCTGCCGCAGATAGGGCGCGTACTGCCCGAACCGGCAAGGCCCCTGCGCCGTCGGCATGAACAGCGCCACGCGCCGCGGATCCGTCTCCGGCCGCTCCAGCACCTTCATGAAATCGCCCACCGTCACCTTGGCCGGGTAGCACTCGTCGCCCGAGGTATACTTCGCGCCCAATTCGGACGTGCGGTGGTCCGATGGCGGCGTCGGCTCCGCATCGAGGCCGATGGCGCGAAAGGCCGAGGCAAATGCGCGCGCGCTGCCATAGGCCATCGGCGGAATGTAGATGCGCTTGCCGGCTAGTGGATGCTCGCCGGCAGAGCTGGCGGCTGCTGCACGGGCGGTTCCAACACGCGGTCGCCGATCTTCGACGATTGATAACATCGCAAAATCCCCTTGCTGTCGAGATAGGCCTCGCAGCGCGTCATGTAGCCGGCGTCGTTGCCGTGCCCGTCAAACTGCAGCACCAGCAGCGGCGCCCCGGCGGCTTCGCGGGCGAAGTGCTTGATGTAGGAATCCGGCCCGCACTTGAAGTTGGTAATGTACACCAGGTGCAGGTTCGGCCGGCCGCCGGCAATGCGCGCGGCTTCCAGAATCTTGCGGCCCGAAACCCAGAACATGTTGGCGTGGATGTCCGCCACCGGTTCCAGGCCGGTAACCAGGAAATCCAGCGGGATCACGTTGGCGCCATACCGGTGGCGCAGCTTCCTCGGGATATCGCAGTTCACGCCGCGGTCGTAGATATTGTAACCGCGCCCCGCCAGCACCAGCCCCGGCTCTCCGGTCGCGTCCAGCGTGGCCAGCGCTTGCCGGCCGGCCGCCAGCAGCTTCTCCTGAAACTCGCGCTGTTCGGCTAGCCCGGCGTCCACCGCGCGGTCGCTCGCCCGCCGCGTCACGCCGATGCGCCGCATGGTCTCCGCCAACGCCTTCTTCACCTGCTCCCGGCCCAACTGGAAATGCAAGGTGGGAATCAGGAACTTGTGCCGATGCGGTTCCAGCGCCGGCGCCGACCGCAACACCCAGGGCAGCGTCTGGTTCCACGGGCAGTAGTGCGACGCGCAGGGCGAGCTGCCCGGCTCCGCGCACGATTCCGCATCCGCCATGTTGGGCACCAGAATGTAGTCCGCCCCCGCGTCCACCAGGGCCTTTACGTGCCCATGGGCCACCTGCACCGGATAGCAGGGCTGCGCCACCGCCATCTCGATTCCCACCGCCGAGATGCGCGGATCGGTCACCGGCGAGAGCATGGTTTCGATACCCAGCTCCGCCAGGTAGCGCTTCCAGAACGGCAGCCGTTCCACCATCGAAAGGGCGCGCGGCAGCCCCACCCGCAACTGGCTTCCACTCACCTTGGGCAGCGCTTCCAACAATTGTTCCCGGTATGCAAACAGATCTTCGATCACCGGTTTCCGCCCCGTCGGCGAAGGCTTGCGGAACTTATCCGAACACTTATCGCCCCAGTAACTCTTCTGGCCCTCGATCGTGAATTCCTTCATGTCGCACAAATTCGTGCAGGCCTTGCAGACAAAGTCGCGCGTGGCCAGTTCCAGCTTGTGCAGGTCATACCCGCGGAACCGGCTGGCCGCACCGGTGGCCTGATGCCACTGCCGCGCAATCAGCGCCATGCCGACGGCGCCCATCACCCCGTTATACGGCGGCACCGTGATCTGGGTCCCCAGCAGGCTGGCGAACGCCGCCGTCACCGCGTCGTTATACGCCGTGCCGCCCTGGAAGTAAATCACCTTCCCGATCTTGCGCCCGCGCACCACGCGGTTCAGGTAATTCAGCGCGATGGAATAAGCCAGGCCCGCCACCAGGTTGGGCACGGTCTCGCCCTTGTGCAGCCAGCCCGTCACGTCGCGCTCCATGAACACCGTGCAGCGCTCGCCCAGGCGGGTCGGGTTGGCCGCGCCCAGCGCCAGCTTGGCAAACTCGCCCTTGATGTCGATCCCCAACTTCTCCGCCTGCTCTTCCAGGAACGACCCAGTGCCCGCCGCGCAAGCCTCGTTCATGGCGAAGTCCACCACCACGCCTTTCTCGATCGAGATGAACTTCGAATCCTGCCCGCCGATTTCGAAAATCGTGTCCACCGGTTCCCCGCCCAGCGTGTTGCTCACGTGGATGGCCCCGGTCTTGTGCGCCGTGATTTCGTCGTTCACCACATCTGCGCCCACGAACTCGGCGACCAGTTCCCGCCCCGACCCCGTGGTCCCCACGCCGCACACCCGCAGCCGGCTGCCCCAGATCCGCTCCACTTCAGCCAGCCCTTGCTGCACCGCCTCGATCGGCCGCCCCGCTGTCTTCAGGTAGACGTCGTGGATCACCGTGCCGAATTCGTCGATCGCCACCACGTTGGTCGAAACCGACCCGATATCGAGGCCAAGATAGGCCGTCAGCGGCTCTCCGCCGGGCGGCACGTACACGCCCACCCGCTCGCGCAACTGCACCACGTTGGCGCTCGAAAGCGGCCGCGTGTCTTGCACCGTCTCTTCGGCATCGTGCTGCCGCAGCCGGTGAATCTCCAGAATCGAGCGCTTCCGCGGTTCCTCGGCTTCCAGCATCGCGGTGCCGATGGCGCCCGACCAGGCGAACTCCTCGGGCACCAGCAGATCGTCCGCGCCCAGCGAAAACGCCTCGCGCAGAGCAGCCGTCACCCCGGCATTCTGCGACACCGCGCCAATCAACGCCACCGGCGCCGTGACCGGCCGCCCCTTCACGATGGAGCTCTTGAAATTGCGCGCCACCGCGTCGCACAACCCGCGCAGAATCTCGGCCGGCGAGTAGCCCTTCTGCTGCGCGTGGATCATGTCGCTCTTGGCAAAGACCGAGCAGCGCCCGGCAATTCGCGCCGCGCACTTGGCGGTCAAGACCACCTGGCCGATTTCTTCCACCGAGTACTGCATGCGCAGCGCCTGCTGGTCCAGAAACGACCCGGTGCCCGCCGCGCACTCGCCCGAGCGGTCGTAATCCACGATGCTGCCGCCCTCCAGGCGAATGTACTTCGAGCTTTCGCCGCCGATCTCAAATACCGTCCGCACCTGCGGATAGAACGTGCCCACCATCCGCGCAATGGCTTTGAATTCGTTTTCGAAGAACAGCCCCAGCACCTTGGCGATGGTGCGGCTGCCCGACCCGGTGACGCGCATGCCTTCCACGCGCCCTTCCGGCACGGTTTCGTAAAACTCCCGCAGCAAATCGTAAGTGGATTGAATCGGGCTCCCCGCGATGCGCCGGTAATCCGAGAGCACCAGCGGCCGCCCCGCCAGTTCCTTCATGCGGAATTCCGGGTGCGCCCGGCACAGTGCGTCCAGGATGGCCCGGTCCGCCGGATTTCCCAGTGCGGCCAGCTTGAGACTGATCGCCCCGATGTCCAGACCGATATTGATGCCCATTTCCCCAAGTTTCCCGCAGGGCGGGCGATCTTTCAAGTGAATAGTACCTGAATTGCTGAAATTTGCAACGGTTGGGCCGAAACCGCAGCCGAACGGACTTTGTGGGGCAGGTTGTTAACCTGCGGCGGATTGGCAATCCGCCTGCCGGCAGCATGCATCATCCCGGCCGGCGGATTCACTCTGCCCCACATTCGCCGGCACGCTGGCGATCGGTCTGGGGCGCGTTCCACCCGACCAAGACCAGCCGGCTGCATGTGCCACAATTACCATATATGCGCGCACCGATTGCAACAAGTGCCCTCCCGGCACGGGCTTGCGACCCTTCCATCGAAGCCGGCGGCGCTCCCGGATATGAAGACCATGTGCTTCACACCGTTCCGCATGATCGCGACGCCTTCCCCGACGGCCTCTTCTGCCTCAGGGGATTCCTGTACGAGGGCGCGCGCAATCCGGAGACCTTGCAGGAGACCGGCTACGCCAAGGTCTGGATGACCCGGCTGGTGATGAAGACAGGTGCGCGGTAAGCCGGCGGCATCCCAAGGCGCGGTTCATCCACGCCCACCGCGAACCATCCCGTCCTCAGTCTCGGGACGAAATTGGCGGCGCCATGCATGGCGTCTGCTGGCGCTTTGGATACTCTCTCTCATCGCCTATTCAAATTCCTTTCGGGGCGAGCTGGTTTTCGACAACGGCACGGCGATCCTGAGAGACACCCGCGTGCATGAGCTGACGCGGCAAAACATTCATCTGATCCTGAGTGACGAATACTGGTACAACAGCTCCACTACGGGGCTCTACCGGCCGCTCACCACGTTCTCCTACCTGCTGAACTATGCGGTCTTCGGCAACGGACCGAATCCGGCTGGCTATCATTGGGTGAACTTCCTGCTGCACGCCGCGAACATCTCGCTGGTGTACCTGCTGGGACTCCGGCTGCTGGAAGACTCCAATCTGGCTGTGGCGCTGGCGGCGCTCTGGGGCGTTCACCCCCTGCTCACCGAATCTGTGACCAACGTAGTGGGCCGGGCCGATCTGCTGGCGGCCCTCGGTGTCCTCGCGGGATTGCAGTGCCATATTTCGGCACTCTTCACGAGCGGCCGGCGTAAGCTGGCGTGGCTCGGCGCAATGGCAGTAGCGGCAGGCATCGGAATCTTCTCCAAAGAGTCCGCCGCCGTGCTGCCCGGCATTATGCTGCTCTACGACTGGACGTGGCCGAGCCTGGCAAGCTGGCGCCGCCGCGCACCCGGCTATTTGGCGATGGCGCTGCCCTTCGCAGTCTTCTTCAGTTTGCGGGCCGATCTGCATGCGCGTCTTCCCATCGGGCTGGTTCCCTATGGCGACAATCCGCTGTTCGGCGCCGGTTTTTGGACGGCGCGGCTCACTGCCGTCAAGATCGTCGGCAAGCTGATCGGACTGTTTCTCTGGCCCATAAACCAGTCGGCGGATTACTCGTACAACTCCGTGCCCCTCGCCAGGTGGCCGGATGCCGGAGCCCTGATCGCGCTGGCGGTTTGCCTGGCCGCCGCCGTGCTCGCGATCCGTTCCTACCGCACTGCGAAGCCGCTTTTCTTCTTCCTCGCATTCTTCTTCATTACCCTGGCCCCTACGTCGAATCTGCTGATTCCGATCGGCAGTATCATGGCCGAGCGGTTCCTCTATTTGCCTTCCGCCGGTCTTGCCGGCTGTGTGGTCTGGTCCGTCCGCGCCCTGTGCCGCCGGCTGGCGGTCGTTTGGCCGGGTGCCCCGCGAGCCGCCTGGATTGCGGTCGGCCTGATTTGCCTGACACTCGCCGCCCGCACTTACACCCGCAATCTCGTCTGGCTTAACGAGCTTTCCCTCTGGACCAGCACCGCTAGCGCCTCTCCCGAGAATTTCAAAGCTCATTCCACGCTGGCGGATATTCTTGCCCGGAGCGGCCCGCGGCAACTGGACCGTGCCGTCGCCGAAGCCGACCGCACCTTGGCGATTATGGATTCCCTTCCAGACGAGTGGAACACGTCGCGGCCGTATGCGACTGCGGGATGGTGCTATCGACTGAAGGGGGACAGCCTGTCATCTCCCGCCACGGCTGTCGGCTGGTACCGGAAGGCGTTGGCAACCCTGGTACACGGGGCGCGTGTGGATGCTGCCGAGCGCCAGCAGATCCGCCGCATCAATCTGGATCGGGGCAAGCGCGCATCCGTTGCCGGCTGGATGCCTTTGTACCTGGAAATGGGCCGGGTGTACCTGCGGCTCAACGATCCGCAAAAAGCCTTGGAGCCCCTGGCTTACGGCCGCTCCCACAGCCCCGACCCCGAGTTCGCCGTGGAGATGTCGCACGCCTGGCGCGCCGAAGGCAACTGGGAGCGGGCGGCGATCGTGCTGATCGAAGCGGTGGAGGACGCTGCCATGTCTACCGCACTCACCGCGGAGCTGGTGAGCCTGTACAAACAGGCCGCACCCGCGAGTTGTGCGGTTCGAGAGGCCGGTGGAGCGTTGTCGGTCGACCTGAATTGTCCGTTGGTGCGCGGTCACGTTTGCGCCGCCTCACAGGACTTGGGGAGTGCGTACCGGCAGGCGGGGCAGACGGCAAGAGCGGAGGCTATGGCACGAAGCGCCGCGCAGAATTTCGGATGTCCGGCGCCTTAGGCAGCCCTGGGCTGAATTGCGTCCGGCCAGGGCCCCAGGCGCGATTCCTTCCACAATAAGCGCAAGCCCACCCGCCACGCCACTCACCGGCGGTTGCACCCTTTTCGTTAACCATTGTGGCCATGATACCCGGTGCGGCCGTATTGTATAGTCCGGATCGGATGAGCATCCTAGCGACCGCACTACCGCAAGTGGTCAGGCAGGCAGCCTGGCCCATCATTCCCGACCGGGTGGAGGACCTGGGCATCCCGCGTTCGGTGGTTACCGACCTGATTCTGCGCTTTCTCTGGCTGCATGGCACCGGTACCCTGGCGACCCTCCATGATGTTCTCAAGCTTTCCTTTCCCGTCCTGGAAACCCTGTTTCACCAATTCCGGCAACAACAACTGCTGGAAGTGAAAGGCATGGTGGGGAGCGACTACTCGTTCTCGCTCACCGGGGCGGGCCGGGCCTTGGCAATGGGCCGCAACGAAGTCTGCCAGTACACCGGCCCCGCGCCGGTTTCCATCCAGCAATACCAAAAGGTAGTCAAGGCACAGGCCGCCCATGTGCGCCTCAGCCGCGAGAGCCTGCGCAAGGCCTTCGACGATCTGGTGCTGCCCGACGGCCTGTTGGACCAACTCGGGCCCTCGCTGATCGGCCACCAGTCGCTGTTCCTCTACGGCGGAACCGGCAACGGCAAGACCAGTATTGCCGAGAGGATTCTGCGCATCTATCACGATTTGATAGTAGTGCCCTACGCCGTGGAGGTGGACGGCCACATCGTGGCGATGTTCGACCCCGTGGTACACAAGCTGGCCGCCTCGAGCGACGACCTGCTGGATCCGCGCTGGGCGGTCTGCGAGCGGCCCTGCATCACCGTTGGCGGTGAGCTATCCGCCGCCATGCTGGAACTGCGCATGGATGAAGCCACGCACGTCTTCATCGCTCCCTGCCAGATGAAGGCCAACAACGGCATCCTGATCATCGACGACTTCGGACGCCAGATGCTGGCCCCGCGCGACCTGCTGAACCGCTGGATTGTGCCGCTGGACCGCAGGGTCGATTACCTCACGCTGGCCTCCGGCATGAAGTTTCAAGTGCCGTTCGAACTCATGGTGGTCTTCTCCACGAACCTCGACCCGCAAGACCTGGCCGATGAGGCCTTTCTGCGCCGCATCCAGGCCAAGATCATGGTGGAAGAGGTCAGCAACGACACTTTCGAACGCATCTTCCTGCGCGTGGTGCAGACCCATCAAATGCCCAGCGAACCCGGGTGCGCCGAGTATCTGCGCGAGCGCTGTCTGGACCTGGGCTCGGGACTCCTTCGCGCCTGTTACCCGCTGGATGTGTACAAATTGATCAAGGCGATCAGCGAGTATGAGGGACGGCCGGTGCGCATGACCAGGCCGAACATCGATCGCGCGGTGGCGCTGTATTTTGCCAAGGCGAAGGTGAGCGCGAAGCAGTAAGGCCCGGGGGCGAGGGGCCATGGGCCGGGAGCCGATCCGCGTAGGACGGGAGTCCTTTTGCCGGCGGCTTGCAGAGGCTGATGCCAGGATGACACTTAGAGACTCCAGCAAGTTGCCGCAGACCAGA
>Ga0209863_10001221_pt1 | contig 10297 bp, 11 predicted proteins | sample OrgsoiDNA2013046_FD_185796 | JGI IMG/M metagenome (GOLD analysis project Ga0209863, IMG submission 185796) | Permafrost soil microbial communities from the Arctic, to analyse light accelerated degradation of dissolved organic matter (DOM) -... | ecosystem: Environmental > Terrestrial > Soil >...
TGCTGTCCGCAATGATCTTTCTGAATTCGCAAAGATAGTTGGTCGTTTCATAGAAAGAGAACTAAACAGGTGATTTCTATCCTGGAACTGAAAACAGCGGCTGAATCACTTTGACTTGATTGGTCTATGCTTTCTTTTAAAAAGCCTTGTTGCAAATTCTTTCGGATACGCAAATACATAAAACAAAAGCATATAAAGAATGATGGCAAGGGGAATGGATATGAAGCAGACTAAAAATGCAATTAATGTATACAGGATACTATACCCATAGGTTTGTTTGACGCAATGAAATAACTCCCTGTCTTCAGCGTCAATCAGGTGTCGCTTGTATGAATAGGCACATAACCAATAAGAAGCTACAGAAATCATAAAATAGTTGAAACCAAAAATGGCCAGGGCAAACCGACTCTCCTTTCCTATATATTCAGCAAGAATGGCTGTGGGAAAAGGCGTAAAGGTTATCATTAACAATACAAAGCCATTCACCCAGGGAAGATTACTGGTCATTTTTTTTATATAGACGAATACATGGGTATGATTTATCCAGCATACCAGGATCGTCAGAAAACCTATCAAAAATGCAAGGAAAGGTTCCCAATGATGCAAATAGAAATTAAACAGCCGTTCGCTATTTTGGGGGTGCAGTATGGAAATCAACTCTAAAACCAACAAAGTGATGGCAATGGCAAAAACTCCATCACTGAATGCCTCTAAACGGGCAGTTTCCTTAGGTCCGCTTTCAGCAGGCTTTTTGATATGGTTCATGTTTCAATTTCCTGACTGGTTTTAAATTCTGCTGTCAAATATCATTGTAACGCACAAAGGTTCATGTTTTTTCTCATATTGTCATCTTGGAGGCCAAGCTGAATCTCGTATATTCGAATCCCATGTATTACATTGTTTTCGGTTTTTTTTACATGCTTTCCATCCTGCCAATGCGCATATTGTATATCATTTCGGATGGAATAAACGTGATTGTTTATTATGTCATTGGCTACCGTAAAAAAGTAGTGATGAAAAATCTTGAAGTGGCATTCCCGGAAAAATCAAATGCAGAACGGGTTAAAATAGCCAAAGCGTTTTATCATAACCTGGTTGATTCCTTTATAGAAACCATTAAACTCGTAAGCGCTTCCAGGAGTTTCCTGGAGAAACGGGTAACTGCTAACTGGGAAGTGCTTGACCAGTTATTTGAAACGGGTAAAAGTTGCCAGCTTCATCTCGGTCATACATTTAACTGGGAATGGGGTCATCATGTGTTGGGCAGCCACACAAAATACCAGGTACTTGTAGTTTATATGCCTCTGAGCAATGGGGTGTTGGAAAAACTAATGTATAAGTTGCGCGTTCGCCATGGAAATAAATTTATTGCTGCAGGCAATATGAGTAAATCTATGGAGACATTTAAGGACACACGATATCTCCTGGGCCTGGTTGCCGACCAGAGTCCGGGCAACCTCACTAATGCTTACTGGATGGATTTTTTTGGCGTGCCTACGGGTTTTGTGGCAGGTCCGGAAAAGGGAGCAAGAAAGGGTAATTTACCCGTGTTGTTTACTTCTATAGTAAAACCTAAGCGTGGCTACTATCATGCCTTTTTAGAAATTGCATGTGAAAATCCCTGTGAATTGAAGGAAGGAGAACTGACTTTGCGATATGCTCATTTCATGGAAAAAGTAATACGCGCGAATCCTGAAATGTGGGTATGGAGCCATCGGAGATGGAAACACAGCTGGAATCAGGCATGTACAAATAATTGGATTGGCGGGAAATTACCCGTTACTTAAACGGTAAAGTACCCATTAGTAAAATCCTGAACGCCCGGTTTAAGAGAGTGTTTAAAGAAGGAAAAAACCTCATGTCATTGACCGTCATGGCCTGTTGCAAGTAATCATTCTGATTGCGCCTGGCAACATCTCAACTTCCAATTCTGCAAATGCCCCAATTATTTCACCATCCAATTGCAATATACGGGGCTCGTCAAAATAAATCCTGGCATGCGTTCCACTAAATGTACGGGTATGTTCAGCTTTATAGAATGACTCATTGAATTTGGTTAGTGCGGCATCAATAAATGTGTTAATATTTTTCTCCCTGAGCAGGACTATTTCAAATTTGCCATCAAATAAATTGGACTGGTTATTCAGGATAACCCCGGTACCATAACGGCCGCTGTTGCAAATAGCAGCCATATAGCACAACTCTTCAATAGTATCTCCGTCAATATCTACCTTGACCCGAAATGCTTTTGTTTTCTTTAGTTCTTCAACAAAATATTTGGAATAAGTCATCATGCCTCTTCGCTTATCTTCAGAAAAAGATTTTACCAGGTTAGCATTGATACCTACATCGCCAATATGCATGCTATAGTATGATCCGTTTACCCTGAGCAAATCCATGCCGGCATACAGCTCGCTCATAATAATATCTTTTAATGCTTCAATCGCATTTGTGTTTACCTGCAGTTCTTTTGCCATGCCATTCGCGGAACCCTGGGGAATAATACCAAGTGGCAATCCGGAATCTAACAGGCAAATGGCTGAAAAAAGAACAGTTCCATCACCACCAACAGCTGCCACTTTATCTGGCTTTTCTTTTTCTAAAACCTGATGAATTTGCTCTTTATCATTTTTTCCGGTTGTTCTAAAAATGGCAAGTGCTATGCCATAGCGCTTGCATAGCTGTTGTGCGTCTTTTAGAAACGGCTCTTTATTTACACCGCCCGAAATAGGGTTTACAATAAACAATAGTTTCATAATCTAAGGATTTATATTTTTTAACATGGATGTATCAAAAACTGTTGCTTCATCGAAATACAAAACAGGAATGTCCAGTTCATGCAGGCGTTGATCATAAAATTTCTGAAAGCGGAGATTATAGGATTTTGTTTTACGGATAAACACCTGGCAAATCCTCCCGGGAAACTGCCTGGCAACTTCGCTATAGGTGCGAATGTCGGCTTCAGTATCATCACCGATCAGGTAATAGTACTTACCCGGCGACTTTTGTAATATGGAAGATATTTGCTCGAATTTAAAATGATTCCCCTTTCTCGTAAGCAAACCCGAATAAGTCAGATAATCAAACAAATAAACGATGGAATCGGTAATGCCATTTAAAGAAAGTATGTTTGTTAGTAAGTGAAATAAATTCATTTCACTTTTTGAAACGCAATACACCCTGGTTCCTGATTTCCTTGCATAGCTCAGCAAATGCCTGGTGAAATCCACCATTTGACGGTTCTTTGGGCGCTTAAATAAAATGGTATAAACCCTTCGTATAAATGTTTTAGTAAAAGACAGAAAGATGGTATCATCAATGTCTGATATGATTTCTATTGGCTGATCTGCCAATGGGAAGTATACGGGATAAACTTGTATTATGGGAAGCACTTTATTGCAGGACACGTCAGCATATATTTCTATATGATTTGTACTGTCGCCGTTCAGCCATAAACCAAATTGGCCATTATTCTGAGTGGTTACAGTATGCACCTCTTTACCGATCCTGATAAATAATTCTTTACCGGCATAAAGTTTATTAGCGTATGACCTGATCACGCCGATAGCCTGATGATTGAAAAATTGCTCAGGATAAGTAGAAGGATAAATTTCAGCAAGTGCAACACCGTTAATAGCAGTGCCGAGTTCAAATTGTACAACAGCCAATTGCCATATCACAGGAATTTTTGTTAACATTTTATGTCTAGGTCAGGCCTGAGTTTAAAAAAAATATCTCATGTAAAAGATAAATTTTTTTTTCGTAAAGTGTTCCCTGTTCCCTCCAGTTATTAATTTTTTACAGTATTTTCAATTCTATAGTATCATTAACTCTTATTAGACTCATGAAAAAAATAAGTCTTTCGTTCGTCTTTTGCTTTGCGATTTTTTTTTCGATCGGACAAACGGAAATGGTCAAAGAGATCAACCGGTTAAATTCTTTCAATGAGGCGTTGGCGCCATTACGATTCCTGGCTTCGGATGAGCTCATGGGCAGGTCGACCACCAGAGCGGAGATCCATATCGCAGCCCGTTACATCAGTGAACAGTTCAGGAGCTTTGGCCTGAAGGAGGTGGCCGGAACGGACAATTATTTTCAGAATTTTGAGATTAAGATGATCTCCCCGGCTGCGAGTGGATCGCTGACCATCGGTAATAAGATATATCATATCGGGGACGACCTATTACAAACCAGAGGCTCCGGACTTCAATTAGCGGCGCCGGTGATCTTTGCAGGCTTTGGCTCAGCGGCAGATTTGGCAAACCTCGATGTGAAAGGCAAAATAGTCGTGGTGAATATGGGCGAAAGCGATTCAACCAAAGTGGTGGCAGCCCGCCGATTCACCGATGCAAAACAAAAGATCTTAAGGGAAAAAGGCGCCCTCGCCCTGATCGAACGTTACTGGCAGTCCGCTTCCGACTGGGAGCTTCCGAAACATGCCTATACCAGTCAGCATGCACAGGTTTCGCAGGATACGGTGCTGCCTGTATTCATCGTACATGATCCTTCGGGCGAACTGCCTGCCGCGGTGAAAAATGCAACAACGGGCACGATCAGTGTCGCCGGAAATAATCTGACAGCAGTGAAGGCGAAAAATGTGATGGGTTGGGTAGAAGGAACCGATCCCCAACTCAAAGGACAATTCATCGTCCTCTCCGCACATTATGATCATATTGGTGTGGCGTCCGAGCCCAAAATGGTGGATGGAAAATTAGATAGTATTTATAACGGTACACGAGACAATGCCATTGGTACTACAGCGGTAATCAACGCAGCTCGTTATTTTGCCCTGCACCCGGCAAAGAGATCGGTTTTGTTTATCACTTTTACCGGCGAAGAAATGGGACTATTGGGCAGTAAATATTTTGCGGCACACCCCACCATCGCTTTGGAAAAATTGGTCTTCAACCTGAATATCGATAATGGCGGGGTCAACGATTCCAGCCAGATCAATGTAATCGGATTGGGAAGAACTTCTGCAGATAATGATCTCGGAAAAGCCTGTCTGGCATACGGTTTAACGCTGAAGGGCGATCCGGCACCAGAGATGAATCTTTTTGACAGAAGCGATAATGTAAGTCTGGCGGCCAAAGGAATTCCGGCACCGTCATATGGCATGGGAGTAAAGCAGGTGGATGAATCCATTATGAGATATTATCATCAGCTCGGTGACGAAATCGGCAATATCGATTTGAGATATGTTGTAAAATATATGAAGTCATATATACTGGCCGCTCAATACATCGCAGACAATCCCACACAGCCGCATTGGATAGCAGGCGACAAATATGAAAGCGCCTGGAAAGAACTCTATTCAAAACCAAAATAGTTTCCTCTAAGCAATAAACTATAAAAATGAAAAAAATACTACAATTTTTTGTTCTTGTAACCTGCACATGTTTGTTTGTGAACTGCAATAACGTTCAGGCACAATCTGCAAAAATAGATTATGAAAAAGCCAAACAATACATTACGGAATCGGAAAAACAATGGGCTGAAGCTGTGGCGTCTGGCGACTCAACAATCGTTCAAAGAATTTTGGCTGATGACTTTATTGGCGTTGATACAAAAGGTTTTCAGTACAACAAACAGCATGAAGTTCATAATACGCCCGAGGGTCCCAAATACTTTAAGTCAAATCACCTCAATAATATAAAGATTCGTTTCTATGGCAACATGGCTGTGGCGCAGGGCGATGAAATATGGGTTCGTTATTCCGGACAACCGCTTACAGGTCGTTTTGTTTGGACAGACACCTGGCTGTTCCGAAATGATAAATGGCAGATTGTTGCTGCCGAAGATCTGATTGCCCCGGTAAAATGATATAAAATTGGCCTGTTGTCAGGCAATTTTCTTGCTGTCATCAGCAAGACTGACAGCGAGTTAGAATTTGTTCAATGAAGCAACAATAAGATTAAGAAAATCAGGTGTCGCAATCACCCCCTTAACTTGTCGTATTCACAGCCGCATATATCCGTTTGCTACCTGTATTCTTGCAATAATCAAATGGCTAATAAAACTGTAGTTATAATCGGTGGAAGCTCTGGAATCGGATTCGAAGTTGCGAAGCTATTAAATCAACAAGGCGCCCGTCTTATTATTGTTGGCCGCAATCCGGATAAACTCTCAATTGCAATTAAACATCTTGGCAATGCGTCAGAAATCGCTATACTGGATGCACATGATGAGATTGCTTTGGAAATTTATTTTTCAAATCTCAAAGGAATTGATCATCTTGTTTCTTTGATTGGAGATTCAATGTCAGGAGGCTTTGTGACAACAAGTACTGAAACCATGAATCACGTTCTGCACTCAAAATTTTATACTAATTGGCTAATCGCGAAATATGCGGCTTCTAAAATGATGGATGGAGGTAGTATGACATTCACAGCTGGAACAGGCGGCCGACCTCAGGATATATCCGCAAGTTACGTGGCTAATCTCGGTGTAAGGGCAATGGTCGAAGGTTTAGCAGTAGAACTTGCGCCAAAGATAAGAGTGAATGCTGTTTCCCCGACATTCATGGGCGTTCAAACAGATTTTTGGAAGGACATGCCTCCAGAAGAAATTAAAAAAGCACAGGCAGAATTCATAAAAAAGGTTCCATTACAAAGGTTGGGAACGCCTGCTGAAGTAGCGACTGCTTATGTTTATCTGATGACCAATAGCTTTATAACAGGTCAGGTTTTGAATGTAGATGGAGGGGTAATGCTCACCGTTTGACTTTTCAGGATACAATTTTTAATTAAATAAAAGCCAATGCGAAAATTAAAATTAGAAGTGCAACTTTCACTGGATGGCTTTGCCGCAGATATAAAAGGCAAAACAAACTGGATGATTTGGGATTGGCAACCTAAATGGAATTGGGACAAAGAGTTAAGGACTTTTCATACAAATCTCCAAACTACGTCTGACACTATTCTATTGGGGAAGAAAATGGCAGTTAATGGTTTTTTTGAACATTGGCAACAAGTGGCGGAAGATGCAAAAAACCCACAACGCACTTTTGCCAATGCGATTGTTGGTATGAAAAAATATATTTTTTCAAAAAAATTAAGCAAAGTCCGTTGGGAAAATACTGAAATTATCAATGGTAACCTAAACAAGGAAGTGAACAAATTAAAAAAGCAAAAAGGTAAAGACATCATTGTATATGGGGGAACTTCTTTTGTCTCTTCACTCATTGAAGAAGGATTGATAGATGAATACAATCTCATTATTAATCCAACTATCATTGGAAAAGGTAAATCGATCTTTAAAAAAATTTCATCTGACAGAAATCTTACACTGACTGATTCAAAAGCTTATGAATGCGGCGTGGTTGTATTGCGTTACACGAAATAATAGCAGGATTAAGAAAACACAACCGGCAGTCCCATATGACGGCCCATCGGAACATTTAGTAAAAAAATTCAGGCAAATCAATATTAGATCCTACTCAATGCATAAGCATTAATCAGCTGGTATCATTTGTGGATTCCAGACCACTTCCCAAAGATGTCCATCAGGATCCTGAAAATACCCGCTGTAACCTCCCCAAAATCTATCCCGCGCAGATTCCTTTATTTTTGCTCCGGCTTTTTTCGCTAATTCCATTACTGAATCAACTTCCGCTTTACTTCTGACATTATGGCCAATAGAAAACTCGGTCGGGCTGAGAGCAGACTTAGCAATCCCGACATCCAAAGCAAGAGACTTCCGCGGGTAAAGTGCGAGTTGCATCCCATTTTGCAAATCAAAGAAAGCAATGGCTCCATGTTCAAACTCTTTTCCGACTATTCCTTTGGATGCTAAACCCAATCCGTTGTGATAGAATTCATACGACTTTTCCAGATCATCAACACTGATAGTAATGACATTTATGCGAGGTTTCATTTTAATGTCTGATTTAAGATACACGTCACTGTTTGATAAAGTGGTTGCCAGGAATAATGAGCCAACCCATATTCTTGTATTCATTTTTTGATTACAAACCTATAACGGGCTTCTCAATCAATCTGTGGAAAAATGCGACAAATTATAACTGGGAGGGGCAAACGCCGCTGTATTTTTTAATCTCGTTGGCCAAATGAGCATGGTCATAATATCCACAGTCAAATGATAAATCAACTAAACTCTGAGCCGGGTAATTCTCCCGAATGTTTTGAATGGCAAATTGATAACGAACAAAATTAATGAATGCCTTAGGAGGGATACCCATATGCCGGATAAAAATTCTTTCCAGCTGCCTGATAATCATAAAATTGTTTTTGGCCAATTCCACTACGTTTATCTGTCCCTTTCTTTCATATACCTGTTCAAGAATATGAAAAATAGACTGCCTGAGTGGTGATAGTTTCTTAAAGAAAAAATGGTTTAAACTCCCGGTGAAGTCATTGGTGATTAAATTGAACGAGGGGATATGAATTTTTTCAAATTCAACCATCGTGTCTGTAAATTCCTGTAAAGGACCATACTTAAAAAAATGAACAAAACCTGCAGGTTTAAAACGTATACCGATGAGGCGTGTGCCCGGTTCTCTGATGGTATCTTTAAAACGTGTCATGGTACCTATCAGGTAAGCCCTTTCATTTTTCATAATTAGGCCACTATGATCTGCAACAACATCGGTTCCCAGGTTAATAATAATATCTATGCAGCAATCCGGCATAATTCGTTCTGTGAATGATTTTGTTTCTTCACTGGTCACCTCCCAAAAAGCATCAATATAGGGCGACAATGCGGGGTCGGGTTTGAATTCCTTGTAAGGCATTCTAATTGAAATTTGCTTCTCTAATTTTTAATTTTCTCACGAATTGTAAATCTGATTTGAACTTCAGCATTAAGTTAAATAGTATGCCCGTTTATTTCAAGAGAAATTTGATGGTAGGTTAAGCGCCTCCACCGATGCGAAGGGAAAATATGCAAAATTTAAAATTTACACCCTGAAAACGGACAACCGCTAACATTGCTATGCTGGCCAGCAAAAAAGTCATAACTTAAATATCGGTGTTAGAGGTAAATATGGACGAGACATACAACAAAACAAACAAACGTAAAAAATGAAAGCAGCTGTATTAAATAAATTAGGGACACCGCCGGTTTACCAGGATTTTGCAGACCCTATCCCTCAAAATGAAGAGCAAATCCTAATTAAAGTAACAGCGGCTTCCATTAAAAACTTAGATAAACTGAGAGCCAGTGGAAAACATTATGCCAGTTATAAAGAACTTCCTGTGATTGTCGGTATTGACGGTGTTGGAATTTTAGAAAGCGGAAAACGTGTATATGCGCAGGGCATATCAGGTATGTTAGCAGAAAAGGCTTTGATTTCAAAGGACCGGTTTACGGTTTTACCAGATAAGATTGACGATATAACAGCCGCTGCACTGCCCAATGCGATACTCGGTTCAACTATGGCAATATTGTTTCGTGCCAAAATGCAAAAAGGTCATTCAGTAATAATTAATGGAGCAACAGGTGTTACAGGTCGACTGGCTGTGCAGGTTGCCAAACATTATAGTGCCGATAAAATTATAGTGACCGGAAGAAATGCAGAATCGTTGGAAAAACTAACTCAACTTGGAGCTGACCATATTATTTCACTTAAGCAGGACGATGAAACTATCATCAACGCATTGAAAGAAATAAACAAAACCAGTCCAATTGATATTGTCATTGATTACTTATGGGGACATTCCATTGAGTTAATCATTAAGTCATTGAAGAGCGGTGGAATGAATTCATTTACGCACCCGGTTAAAATCGTTACGGTTGGAGACATGGGAGGAGAAAATATTAACTTATCATCAGGCACACTAAGAAGTACATCAATTGAAATTTCGGGTTCAGGTTTTGGCACTCTTTCCAGGGATGACATAAAAAAGTTTGATACTGAAATATTGCCGGAAATGTTTCAATTGGCTGCCGATAAAAAATTAATCATTGAGACTCATGTTGAAAGTTTGGAAAATATTGAAACGGCATGGAATCAACATATTGGCGCTGGAAAGAGATTAGTTATTCGCATATGATATTATGGACAGGAATTGCCAAATGATGAGCGACTACTGATCCCAAGATTTCTAAGTAGTCTTTACACCAAAAAGATAGCCCGTCAGGGCAGTTATTCCCATGGCAACCGGCAAATGCGGGGATTATGGTACTCATAAATGCGTAAACCAAATCGTTGTTGTCGCTAAAATTGAAAAAAGGGATCTGGATCGGGTAGACGGTTCTGGCGTAGTATTTGGCTACTTATATTAGTTTAACAGGCAACGGGTTTTAATTGCCGCCTCGGCCACCTCAGGAAAAAACT
>Ga0209863_10001222_pt1 | contig 10287 bp, 9 predicted proteins | sample OrgsoiDNA2013046_FD_185796 | JGI IMG/M metagenome (GOLD analysis project Ga0209863, IMG submission 185796) | Permafrost soil microbial communities from the Arctic, to analyse light accelerated degradation of dissolved organic matter (DOM) -... | ecosystem: Environmental > Terrestrial > Soil >...
CCGCATGGTGGCCATGGCCGCCATCCGCTCTCCCCAGATTACCGATGGAGAAATCGCCAAGGCGGCTGGCAACCGCTCGCTCAGCGAGGACGTGATTCGCTACATCGGAAACCGCAAGGAGCTCGTGAAGCAGTACCCGATCAAGCTGGCCCTGGTCGGCAACGCCAAGTGTCCGCTGACGGTGGCTCTTCGTCTGTTGCCGACACTTCACGCCGAGGACATCAAGCACCTGGCGCGGTCCAAGAACGTGCCGGCCGCGCTGTCGGTCGCGGCCAAAAGGCTGGCGGCTGCCCGGGGACCGCAGTAAACCCAGCCAGTGGCGTCCAACGAGCTAACGTCCAGCCTGCGCCGGTTTCCGGGCGCGCTGGGTGACCTGCTGACGGCCCCCGGCCACGCCCTGCGGGAGGTCGAGCGGCGGCAAGGCGGTGGATTCTGGATGCTCGTCACCTGGTGTCTGGTCGCGGCCGTGTCCCTGCGGTTCGCCAACCTGGCGGACGCCGTGGTTGGGTTCGAGGCGGGCGGTGGTCTGCGGATCCTGTCGGTGCTGGTGGGCGAGCTCACGCAGGCCATCCCGGCTGCCCTGGCTGCCGCGCTCGGGATCGTGCTGCTCGCCGGACCTAGGCGCGATCCAGCCGTCGATCTGGAGCTGGGATGCGCGGCGGCGATTCCCTTCCTGTTCACGCGGGCGGTGTTCCGGACGGCGGTGATCGTCGTCGGGCGCGAGCCTTCTACCCGGCTCGTCGAGGCGTCCTACGCGGTGGCCATCGCCTGGTTGATCCTGGTGATGGCTCTGGCGGTCCGTATCGCGCGTGGACGTCCCCATCCGCCCCAGGGCGACGGCGCGACGCGACCCCGGTGGGTGGGCCGGGCGGCGGGGTGGATGGCCATGGGCGTGCTGGGTGTCGCTCTCGTGGCTAGCGCGGTCTGGACTGCCCGCAACTCCGGGACCCTGGGTCCGGTCACTCGCGGGTCCCCCGCGCCGGACTTCAACCTCGCGCGCGTCGATGGCACGCCCGGCCTCCTTTCGCTCACATCTTACCGGGGCCGGGTGGTGGTCCTCGATTTCTGGGCGACCTGGTGTCCACCCTGCCTGGCGGCGTTGCCCATCATGCACCAGTTGTCACGCGAGGTTGAGGCGAGAGGTGTCACGTTCATCGGAGTGGACTCGGACGGCCCGCAGAGCTCCCCCGAGGACGTCGCTGCCTTCCTTCGCCAGCACGGAGCTCCCTATCCCGTGGTCTACGATGATGGCACCGCCAACGATCTTTACCGGATCAAGGTCCTGCCCACCGTTGTGATCGTCGGCAAGGACATGAAGATCGAGCGTGTGCTGATCGGGCTGTCCGGAAAAAGAGCGCTGTTGTCCGCGATCGACGCCGCGCTGGCGCGCTAGAGCGGCGTCGCTGCCGCAAGGGCTATTCGCGGCGCGCGATCTCTTCCACGAAGTACGCGCTTCGATGTCGGGCCGTGGGTAGGTGGCTGTCCCAGCAACCCGCCGAGCAAAACACCAGCTTCACACGGCCGGAGTTGCAGGTACTGACCGAGCAGCGAATCGCTTTACCGCCGACGGCAATCGGCTTGCGACACATCGAGCAAACGAATGCGGGTGAGCTGGTCATCGGAAACCTCGATGATGTGAAATATCCAACCCGGATACGGTAACCGGACTCGGGTGATTTTGGCAGCGGCTCCTGGTTTCGCCGATCTACAATTTTCGGATGCGGCTCGCGTCGTGCCTGGCGGTCGAGGGTGCCCTGGCCGGCGCGTTGCTGGGGGCCGGGCTCGTGGGGAGCGCCCGCGTCGTACACGAAGCGCGCGCGGTGATTGCGACGCGCCAGGCCGATCATGCCCTCCAGCTGGCCCCGGCCCGTTCCTGGTCCGCCTCGTCCGCGCATTCTGGCCTCTCCCACCATCGTCTGGCCCCCCGCCAGGAGCTCTCGGGAGAAGGCGCTCTCGAGATGCCCGAGGATGCCCCGGGGACCTTCCTGGGGATGTCCGACGAGCTCTTACTCGAGCGGCTGCGAGCTCAGCCGGTGGCCCGCCTGAAGCTGAACCGGGGCGGCTCGTCCCTGTCCTTTCGCGTCGACTTCGCCGATGGCTCCCGGGCGGCCTGGAAGCCCGCTCAGACCAATGCCCAGACCGTGCCGCGCAAGGAGGTTGCCGCCTATCGGCTGAACCGCTTGCTGGGATTGAACGCGGTGGCCCCCGCCACGCAGCGCTCGATTTCGCGAGACGATCTCTTCGGATTGCTCGATCCGGATTCTCTGGTGGCGCTGCCCCGCATCCGGGCCGAGACCATCGTGGGGCCCAATGGCTTGATCTCCGGTGAGGCTTCGTACTGGATTCCCGTCATCAAGGACTCTCTGTTCGATACGCCGGTCGGACACGCCATCCTGACCGGGTGGCTGACCCAGGGGCAGCCCATACCGTTTGAGCAGCGGGGGCTCGTGGCGCAGGTGGCCCGGCTGGTGGTGTTCGATTTCTTGATCGCCAACCCCGATCGCTACTCGGGAGGGAACATGAAGACCTCCGAGGACGGCAGCCAGCTGTTCTTCATGGACAACACCATGTCGTTCTTTCTGGACGCCGACGGGCCTGAGAAGACCCGTCTCAACCTGTACCGGACGCAGAGGTTCTCGCGGGGGCTTCATCAGGCCCTCGGTCACCTCGATCTGCGGGGGTTACGGAGGTGCCTGCACGAGCCCGACGGCACCGACATCCTCACTGACGCCGAGTTGCGGGCGGTCGTGGAGCGGCGCCTGTTCATCGAGCGCTATGTCGCTGATCTGATCAAGCAGTTCGGCGAGACGGAGGTCCTGTCTCTTCCGTGAACCCCTCTGGCCAACGACCTACACGATCTTCGCGATCCGGATGGATATTTTCGGTCTGAGGTACTAGGATCACGCGCTTTTCGCCGACCGCCGCTCGCTCGAGCTCCGAAGCTCGATCGTTCCAGTTGATTCATCACGCCAAGCTCGAGTTCAGGACCATGAACGTCCATTTCGTCTCCCTCGGTTGTCCCAAGAACCGCGTCGACACCGAGGTCATGCTCGGGCACACCGTGGGGGCAGGGCACCGCTTGGTGGAGGCTCCCGAGGAGGCCGAGGTCATCGTCGTCAACACCTGTGGCTTCATCGGCGAGGCCAAGCAGGAGTCGATCGATGCCATCCTCGAGATGGCCCGCCACAAGGAGACCGGGACGTGCCGGCGGCTGGTCGTCGCGGGGTGTCTGTCCCAGCGCTATCCGCAGGAGCTGTCCAAGGACATGCCCGAGGTGGACCACTTCCTCGGCACCGACGAGGTGGGGCTGATCGCGGACGCCATCGCCGGCCGCGCCGAGCGCGTCCAGGTTCTGGAGACCCCCCGCTATCTTTACGACGACCAGGCGCCGCGCCAGCACTCCCTGGCGCGTCACACCGCCTACGTGAAGATCGCCGAAGGGTGCGATCGGCCGTGCGCCTTCTGCATCATCCCCAAGCTGCGCGGCCCCCAGCGCAGCCGCGAGCCAGAATCGGTGCGGCGCGAGATCGAGTCACTGGCGGCCGCCGGGACCAAGGAGGTGTGCCTGGTCGCGCAGGACCTCACCACCTACGGGACCGATCTCGAGCCCAGCTCCGCCTGGGGTGGTGGTGTTCCCACGCTGGCATCGCTGCTGTCCGACCTGGCCCAGATCGACGGAATCCGGTGGCTGCGGCTGCACTACGCGTATCCCAGCGTTTGCGACAATGAACTGCTGGATGTGGTCGCGAACAGCCCGCGGGTCGCCAAGTACCTGGACGTGCCGGTTCAACATGTCGACAGCGATGTCCTCAAGAAGATGCGTCGGGGCTATGGCGAGCGGGTCGTGCACGATCTCGTGGAGCGGGTGCGCGCCCGGGTGCCCGGGGTCACCTTGCGGACGACCTTCATCGTCGGTCATCCCGGCGAAACCGAGGCGGCGTTCCAGCGCCTGTGCGATTTCGTGCGCGAGGCCGAGCTGGATCGGGTCGGGGTCTTCAATTACTCGCAGGAAGAAGGGACGGTGGCCGCCCTCTTGCCCGGCCGGGTGCCGGCCAAGGAAGTCGAGGCGCGTCGCCGCGAGCTGCTTCGAATCCAGCGTGCCGTATCGAAGAGGAAGCTGCGGGCGTTGCGAGGCCGCGAGCTGGAAGTCCTGGTGGAGGGTCCCTCCGACGAATCGGAGTACTTGTTGATGGGTCGCCACCAGGGACAGGCGCCCGAGATCGATGGGCAGGTGTACCTGAGCTTTGCCGACACGGGCGCCGACGTGCCGCCGCCCCCGGCCGGCGCCATGGTTCGGGTCCGGGTCACGCACTCCGCCGAGTACGATCTGGCGGCCACCATCCTCTAACGCGCCTTCGGCGTTCATCTCCGTCGACTCCGACGACTCGGTAGTCGATCCAAGCACGGGCAGGTCCAGCTTTGCTGGACCGGCCATGCCGTCAAGCAACTCCGAGGGGGTCTCGCAGGGCGCCTTCCCAGGCCCCTTGCGGCGGCGAAGCCGCTCTACGCCAGCTCGATCATCCTCTCCATGGCGCGCGCTGCGCCCACCCGCACGTCCTCGGGGACCGTGATGCGGCGTTCCGGGGGCTCGTCGCGCAGCGTCTGGTAGACGTCCTCCAGGTCGGTGGCCTTCATGTACTGGCACAGGCGACAGGCCTTGTAGAACTGCTTCTCGGGGTGCTCCAGCTCCAGCCGAACCACCAGGCCACATTCGGTCAGGATGGCCAGGCGCCGCTTCTCGGGGTGGGTCTCCACGTACCTCGCCATCTGGGCCGTCGACAGGACCTCGTCGGCCGCCCTCTGCAGCTCCGGCCGGACCTCCCCGTGGACGATGACCACCGCCTCCGGATCCTGCGCCCGGATGCGGGCGATGTCCTCGATGGTCATCTGGTGGTGGACATGACAGGCACCCTCCCACGCGAAGACGTTGCCGACCAGTCCCTGACGCTCGCCTTCCCGCAGCAGAGGTTCGATGCGCGCCAGGTATTCCTTGGGATCGAATAGGTGGGGTTCGGGCGGTGGCAGGTACATCCGGCGCGTCTTGACCGCCACCTGGTAGGCCAGGTTCTGATCGGGCACGAACAGGATATCTGGCGTCCCCAGACCTTCGGCGACTCGGGCCGCGTTGGAGCTGGTGCAGCAGGCGTCCGAGAGGGCCTTCACGTCGGCGTAGGTGTTGACGTAGGTCATCGTCGAGAACCGCCGTCCGAGCCCGCGCAAGAATTCCTGTCGCTCGGCCACCTCTGCTGCGTCGACCTCGGCCAGTGAGCACAGGGCCCGTAGGTTCGGCAAGTACACCGGGCGCTCGGGCGCCAGCGTCACACAGCCCTCGGCCATGAAGCGAACGCCGCAAAAGACCACGAGCCGCGCGTCGATCTCCCGCGATTTCACCGCGAGCTCGAACGAATCTCCCACCAGGTCGGCGACCGCTTGCACCTCCGGAACCTGATAGTTGTGGGCCGGGATGAAGGCTTTCTTTTCGCGCTTCAGCCGGGCGATCTCGGCCCACAGGACCTCCACACGACCAGCCCTTTCCTCGGTGACGGCCCCGGAGCGTACCAATCGATCCACCGAAACGAGCGATGACATTCCGCCCTAGATTACCCAATCAAACCCGCGACGCCCGCCCGAGCGATCGCCGCGTTCGTCACCGGTCCATCGGCGGGGTTCCGCGATGCCTCCCGCGTCCGACTTCTGGTACGGTTGAGCTCTTGGAAAGGCTGTTCGATCCCGATATCTGGCGCGACGTGACGGGAGGGGAAATCGCCGAGCGGGTTCGCCGCCTGACCCGGGTGACCCCCCTCGTGCCCGCTCCCGCGCTCGGGCGGCGTACGGGAGCCGATGTCTGGCTGAAGCTGGAGTGCCTGCAAAGAAGCGGCTCCTTCAAGCTGCGCGGCGCGGCCGCGCGCCTGGCAGCCATTCATCGGGATCGAGCCGGCACCGGCCCCGTGCGGGTGATCGCCGCATCGGCCGGCAATCACGGACTGGGAGTGGCCCTGGCCGCCCGGGCGTTCGAGCTCGAGGCCACCATCATCGTCTCGGCCCAGACCCCGGCCCTGAAGCGGACGGGCATCGAGGCCCTGGGGGCGACGGTGGAAGTCGTGGGCGCCACCTACGACGAGGCCGAGCTCGAGGCCCGCCGTCGCGCGGCTGCCGATCCCAGGCTGGTCTTCGTCTCGGCCTTCGACGATGACCACGTCATGGCCGGCAATGGCGGGCTTCTGGCGCGCGAGATGCTCGCGCAGCTTCCCGACGTGGAGATGGTCGTGCTCCCCGTCGGAGGCGGTGGGTTGGCAGGAGGAGTGGGCGTCGAGGTGGTTCCGCGCGGTATCCGCATCCTGGGGGTCTCGCCGGAGGTGAACTGCGCCATGCGCCGCTCGCTCGACGAGGGGCATGCATACACGACGTATAGTGGAGGTCCCACCCTGGCCGAGGGGCTGGAGGGGGCCGTGAGCGAACGGACCTTCTGCATGGCGCGCGACTACTTTCCCGACATCGTCCTCGTCAGCGAGATCGCCATGCGCAAGGCCATCGTTTACGCCTACCGGACCCTCGGGATCCTGTGCGAGGCTTCGGCGGCTCCGGCGCTGGCGGTTCTGCTGGAGCAGCCGGAGGCCATTCGAGGACGGCGGGTGGTGGTGGTCATAACCGGCGGCAACATCGAGCCCGACCTGCTCGATCAGTTGCTGGCCGGCACCGTGACATCCTCCTGACCTGTTTCGCGCCCGGCGAGCTTGGCCTTGGCGAGGGCCGCCGAACGAAGCTGGTGCCCGGTGACACCGGCTCCCAGGGACTCGCGACGTTGCGGTCCATGCCCCTTGCCCAGGATGTCGCGCAGGTAAGCCTGAAACTGGAACGTATCGGAGTGCTGCTCGGTGTGACACCCCACGCACACCGTCTCGGGCGTGTCACGCTTGATCGCGAGAGGCTCCTCGTTGCCCTCGCCGGCCACGTGCAAGGATCCGGCTCCGTGACAGGTCTCGCACTGCACCGATTCGAGCCTCCGGGTGAATCCCAGGCTCGAACCACCCACCTGGCCGAATCCCGTAGCGTGGCAGCCGACGCACTTGTAGTCGGCTTGTTTCCCTCCCTCCACCAGGGTCTGCCAGGCATGGGCGTGGACCGTGTTCCGCCAGAAGGCGGCGGCGGCCGCGTGGCAGCGCGTGCACTTGGTCATGCCCACGTAGAAGGCGCGCCCGTCCTCGGGCGGCGGGGGCGGGGCCGCGTGCGCGAGGTTCATGGCCGCCACGCGCTGGTCCAGCCTCTTCATGGCGGCGGCTACACGGGGATCACGCCGCAAGCTGCGCCGGAGCGCGACCAGGGTATTGACCAGGTAGTTTCCGGTCGCAGGTGGCCTCCACGGCGCTGCCAGGCGGCGGGCCCTTTCTTTCTCCAGTTCCGATTGTTCGCGGCGCTTGCTGGCGAGAAAAGCCGCATCTGGTCGGTCGCTGGTGGTCGTGTCGCCGGGCTTCCCCGGAGCCTGGCCGGCCCATTTCGTGAGATCGATCCGCAACCGTCCCAGCGTCTGATCGATCTCCTCGCGCCTGATGCGATCGGCGTCCGGTCCCCCGGCGTCCACCAACTCGGCCGTCGCTCCGGGTGGCACCTTTTGACGCAACACAATCTCGAGTCGCCCCACCCGTTGCAACTCATCGGCCGGTGCGACCAAGAAAGCCCGGCCAACCTGCTCGGCGCGTGGCATCCCGCCTCCCACTCGCTTGCCGACAACGATCACATCGGCTCCGCTCGTCCTTGCCAGTCGTCGCGCGGTGCTCTTGTCTGCGGCCGCCAACAACACGACCACCTCGGCCCCGGCTCTCCTCAGCTCGTCAACCTCACGTTTTACAGTTGCGGACGGTTCGCCCGCTTCGGCAAGGCCCGAGGATAGACCCGAGGCATGACCAGAGGATCCCAGGGTCGGGTCGGCGACGCCCAGGATTCCGATGGAGATGCCTCCAATTCTCTCCACGCGCGGCCGCCGGAGCAGGGAGGCCGGGCCGGTGAGGTTCGACGCCAGCCGAGGAGGGCGCACACCCGCGGCACCCCCGACCAGGTCGGTCTCGCCCAGACCGCCACCGAGGAGTCGCATGCGTTCGAACTGGGTGGCCAGGAATTCCGCCCGCAGATCGGCGGATGGCCGTTCCTTGGCGGAGATCTTTCCCTCGGGATAGAGCAAGCCACCCGCGTCCACCAGGCCCACGGTGGTGCCGGTCCCACGGGTATCCTCGAGGAGCGCCGCCAGGCGTGATACATCTCCCAGTGGGTCGCTCGTGCATCCGCAAGGCTCGACGGTTCCATGGACCTCCGCGGTATAGAAGAGCACCAGCCGGCGCTCCCCCGAGGCGGGATCTGGATGCGGGGCGGTCAGGCCCGCCGACGGGATCGTGACAACCAGCCCCATCAGCAGGGACCGGCAGAAGGCGGTCACTCGCGAGGTCGGTTTGCCCGAGCTCGGCTTGGTTGGTGTTTCGCGGCCGCGCATCTGCGGATGCGACTATGGCAATCACATCGGCGTCCCGCCAATGCTCGCCCCCGCCTCGCTCGCGTCCAGCATTGGAGCCTCGCGTGAACACACGCCAAGGGCGCCTTGACAGCCTGCCGTCTGGTCGCTAGGGTGCGTGCTCCGTTTCACCCGAGTTTCGCAAGGATCTTCATGTCAGTGACCATTCGTCTCACCCGCGGCGGCGGCAAAAAGGTTCCCTTCTACCGTGTCGTGGCGGCCGACAGGCGCAGCCCGCGTGATGGAAGATTCATCGAGCAACTGGGCGTCTACGATCCGTTGCGCAGCCCGCCCGAGGTCAGGATTGACACGCAGCGGTTGCAGCATTGGCTATCAGTGGGAGCGGTGCCCAGCCAGACCGTGAGTGAGTTGATCAGCGGGTTGAAGCGCGCGGCGCCGGCGCCGTCGCCCGTTGCCTCCGCGCCGACCAAGTAGCTCGCGCATCCTCCGCATTTTTTACGAGGAGTCCGACTTGGGGCAACCATCGTCTCTCAGGCTGTTGGTGGAGTATCTGGCCCGGGGACTCGTCGACAATCCCCAGGAGGTGGTGGTCGAGGAGATCGACGAGCCCGACGCGCTGGTGTTCGAGCTCAAGGTGGCCGAGCCTGATCTCGGCAAGGTCATCGGAAAGCAGGGTCGCACCGCCAAGGCCTTGCGTACGGTCCTGTCGGCCGCCTCGTCGAAGATGCGTCGGCGCGTCATCCTCGAAATTCTCGAGTAGGATTGCGAGCGACCACGCCTTGGGTGCGTGGCGGCTGTCTGGCATGGCACGTTCCACGTACGATTCCGAGTCGCTGCTGGTGGGCGTCGTCGGTCGGCCCCACGGCCTCGACGGCGAGATGACCCTGCGCGCCTACAACAACCAGGGTGCCAATCTGGCGCTGGTTCCAGAGCTGATCTTCGAAACCCCCGGTTCTCGCGAGGTTCGCCCGCTGCGCACCGCTCGGCGCCGCGCCGACGGCTGGCTGGTGCGGGTCGAGGGCGTCGCCTCTCGTGAAGCCGCCGCCGCCTTGACCCACGCCTCGGTACGGGTTCGCAAGCAGGCCCTGCCGCCGCTCGCACCGGGAGAGTTCTTCGTCGAGGATCTGCTGGGCTGCCGGGTCACGACCGAGCACGGGGACGAGCTCGGGACGGTCGAAAGCATCTTCTGGAACGGCGCCCACGACGTGCTCTCCGTGGTGGGCGTCGCGGTGGGATCGCCCGGCGCGAAGGCCACCGAGCATCTGATCCCGCTCGTCCCCGCCTTCCTGCAGCTCGTGGACGTTCCCGCCCGACGAGTGGTCGTGAGGTGGGATCCGCAAGACGGCGATCCCGCTCGGGTCGCCGACCGAGCTCACGACGACGCCGACCGCACGAACCCCGATCACGACGCCGCCGATCATCACGAAAATGACTGATCCCATCGAGGTTGGCGAGGTCGGCGAAGTTGGCGAAGTTGGCGAAGTTGGCGAAGTTGGCGAAGTTGGCGAAGTTGGCGAGGTCGGCGAGGTCGGCGAGGTCGGCTTGGACGCTGGCCCTCCACCAGGAATCACGTTCGAGCTCGTCACGTTGTTTCCCGATCTGTTCGAGGGATTCCTGCGCACGAGCTTGCTCGGACGCGCTATAGCGGCCGGGATCATCGGGGTCGAGCGGACCAATCCCCGTGATTTCACCAGCGATCGCCATCGGTCGGTGGATGACACGCCCTGCGGAGGAGGGCCCGGAATGATCCTGCGCGCCCCGCCCCTGGCGGCCGCTCTCGACGACATCGCGACGCGGCGGGGAGCCGCCCACAAGATTCTCTTGAC
>Ga0209863_10001223_pt1 | contig 10284 bp, 12 predicted proteins | sample OrgsoiDNA2013046_FD_185796 | JGI IMG/M metagenome (GOLD analysis project Ga0209863, IMG submission 185796) | Permafrost soil microbial communities from the Arctic, to analyse light accelerated degradation of dissolved organic matter (DOM) -... | ecosystem: Environmental > Terrestrial > Soil >...
AAGATCTGTTACCGGCACCAACGTATACCGTTTACAATACCTTGGCATTAATAAGCAGGTAGAATTAATGGAATGCGATCTGCAAGATCTTTCGCAGGTAATAAAAATTATCCTCGAGACAAAACCCGCAGAAATTTATAACCTTGCAGCGCAGAGCAGTGTATCCCTTTCTTTCAAACAACCCATTGGCACCATACAGTTTAATATTAACTCAGTTGTAAATATTCTTGAAGCCATTCGCCTTATTAACCCGGCAATTCGTTTTTACCAGGCTTCCAGCAGTGAAATGTTTGGTCGAATAGAAGAATTGCCTATTACGGAGAATTCAAAATTACATCCGTTAAGTCCGTATGCTATTTCAAAAGTAGCGGCTCACCATATTACCGTCAATTACCGTGAGTCGTACGGATTGTATGCATGCAGTGGCATATTGTTTAATCATGAATCTTATTTACGGGGTGATAATTTTATTGTAAAGAAAGCCCTTACCGGCGCTTTTGATATTCTTTCCGGCAAAAGAGAATTTATTGAATTTGGCAACCTCGATGTGAAACGCGACTTTGGATTCTCTAAAAAATATGTTGAAGTAATGTGGCTGATGCAGCAACAGGAAAAGCCTGATGATTTTGTTATTTGTTCCGGCAAGTCTGTTTATCTACGTGATGTGGTGAAATATATTTTTACAAAGCTGAATATTCCTTTATCAGCTATCAGGGTTAATGAGGGCCTTTTTCGGCCTACAGACATTGTTGATATTTATGGCTCCAGTGAAAAAGCAAAACGATTACTGGGCTGGGATTATAAGATGGATTTTTTTGAAGTCCTGGATATGCTGATAGAAGAAGAAAGACTTAATTATGGAAAATAAAATTTACAATCCTCAATACGAATGCACTGCTAAAAGCTAACAGCTTGCATCTGATGACTTTTCATCAGCTCTAAAATTTCTTATCCAGTTTATGGCCATACCAGTCTTCATAGGTAACATCTGTTCTTTTTAAATCGAGCACTCCAAAATCACCAATAAAATTCCAGATAGCAAAACCAATACTTGCTGAAGTAACAATGTCGGGCACGTCAGTAAACCATGCAATAAATACATCGTGCGGCGTTTTATTCCAGCAGCCGCATTTGGCCACAATGGCTCGCTCATCAAATCAAAACTTATTTTATCAGCAGAAACATTTTTGTATTTCTTAGCCCGCATATTCCAGTGAAAATAAAAAGCATTCTGCGCTTCTTCATCTTTCCATAGATTATAAGGCTTATTGAAACCCGCATTAATACAATAACCAGGCGCACGGTAGTAACTGATCCGCTAGATGGATGGGCCGAAAAAAAATAGAGAAGATTAAAACCTATCCAACGGGGCAACCTATTTTTCAGTAGAGCTGTTGACTTAATAGAATGAATATCTGCGAGGCTTAAACCAGCTGTAATTAATCGTGATTTTTTATTAACGATTTTCTGTTCGTAGTTATGTATTTGCAATTACTGTACTAATGTAAAGTAAACATGTCTGCAACAAGTAACAATGAAAGGTATGAATTATCAGCAGGAGAAAATCCTGGGGGATTGTTTAAAAATCATCGTCTATAATTTTACGACGCTGTTTTACCTGTACAACTGTCGGTTGATCTGGTAAATCAACAACCGTCGTTCCAAAAAAGCCTGCAACATTTACCGGCTCTTGTTTTAATAAACCATCTTTATGAAAAAAAGAGACAGCCGATTCTTTTGTATCTCCTTCCACTATAAATTTTTCTATGGGTCCAAAAAAATCGGTAATCTGATCTTTATCGCAGGTTGGCAGAAACATTTTTAAAACACGCGGATCATAAAAACGAAAATAGAGTTCTTTACCGCCTTCCGTTTTTACCATTAAAAATTTTCTGAAATGAACAAAGATATCTTCTATACTTTGCGATGAATATACAATAACGCCCCAACTATTTCCCCAGCCATTTTCAAAAATAAAATCTGAAAACTCATTGCTGTGAGGAAAAGGAAAAATGTAAGGCGCAACAGATGCTAAAACTTCTTCGCTTCGCCCCCTATATAATGAAATAGCATAACTGTTCTTTTCAGTTGCTTTTTGCAGGTTACTATTTTTTGCACGGGCAGCATCAAAAAGGAAGAAAGCAGAACTCATTAAAGAAGTTTAAAAAAGTTAAAAATGATTTCGCTGGCAAATCAGCTTTCGCCCCTTTTAATATTACGCCTCGTTAACAGCTTACCATTGGTTCCATCAAGAATAATTTCTTCTACTACCTGCGGCTCTTTTAGCCAGCGGATTACCCAGGTTGCATGTTTTCCTTCAATATCTTTCTCAATTGTAGTATGGAACCCGCTATAAAGCTCTATATGCCCGATTGTAAGATCGATATGCTGCGTACGCAGGTATTCATACACTTTATTAAAATCAAATTCAAAACCTTTATCGTTATTTTCTTCGTTAACCAGCTCACCCTTCTCATTATAACGATACCAGTTGCCTGCTTTAAAAAATCCTGAATTAAAAAGAACACCTTTTTCTTTTATACCGCCATTTTTATAATACTGTTTGATAATAATAAAATAAGAATTCTTAGGACTTAACCTTACAACATACCCATAAGATTGTTTGGCAACTTCTTTAACTGAACCATTGTCAAGAACAGTAGTTGTAATATCAGAAGACGTATCAACCTGGTGAAAGTCTAAAGCCTCAAATTCTTTACTTACTTTCGGAATTTCAATATTCATGGTATCCTTTTGTTTTGTGATACAGTTATTTAAAAAAAGAGACGATAGTAAAACTAAATTTAAAAAAATATTTTTGCAGATCATTTTCATTTTTCTGTTTGCGTTAATGAATTACCATGTGCTATACCCCATTGCCAATGGTACAAACTTATCCTGGACTTTTTATAATATTGTGTTGCGGCATTTGTAGCCAGGTGATGCGTATAATCCATTATATTTTCAGTCTTTGGATATTGGTAGGTGAATTTACCACTTCCATCAAATGTATGCGGCAATCCCAGTGAATGCAGCCACTCATGGACAGCCGTGCTTTCTACGGCATTTCCAAAAACAACAACACTATAACCAGATGAATAACCATACAGCCCTTCTGCACTGTCTACACCAAAATAAAAAGCTTTTAAATGCTTGCTGTATTTTGTATTAAAGTCTTTAATCTCTTTAGCAAGTTCATCAAGACAATAAATATGCAATCCTTTGCCTGAATTCTTTAGCCCATCACTGAGCAACTTGCTTCCTTTAGCGTAATTATCTGTGAAATCTTTGCTTAGTTTATCATTCTTTGTAAAATCCAAATCAATTTTATCAACCATCGGGCTTATTAATGCCTGTTGTAAAATTCTTTCAACAAAACCTAAATTACCATCAGGGTTTCCGCGTGCTTCACCCATTGATGATAATGCGGGCGTAAGCACTTTAACCAGCAACACTTTCACCGTTTTACGGTTGGCCTTCGAATTCTTCAGCACTATCATTTTTCCAACAAGAATATCGCGTGAAATATTTTTATCGTCCCTGAAAATTGAACGCACTTCAATTTCTTTATCATCGTCAAGCTCTTTTGTGCATGTTATATCAATATTAATATTCTGTGTAGATTTAGGAAGTACTTTTGGAGATATGTCCAAGTAATTACTGTCGTATTTAAAAATCAATTGCTCCGGCGCCGCTTCAACTTTAATAAAAGCCTGCATGGTAATTTTGCGCGGCAGTTTAAAATCTTTATCGTTTAAAAACAGGTTAAGATAAGACGTATAAAAGCACTTGCATTTTTTGGAAGCATCGGACAACAAATCAATATCCTTTTTCTGGTATTCTGTTTCAAGTGACTTAAACATTGCCGGGTCTTTATCAAAAGGCCGGTCGCCTTTGTATGCGTTTCCATCAGGTTGTATAATCCATGTTCCGTCTTTTTTCTTTACCCAGTAACGGCCCATTACGTTTTCAAATTTCAGATCCGCAAAAATCTGGTTTGCGCCAATACACACAGGGTAATCTCCTTCACGCATCCAGTCAAATCCATATTCACCATTCCATTTATCGGCCGGCCTGAAGTTTACAATACAATCGGCGGGCTTAAAAGATTTAACAGCAGGAACTTTAACTTTTATATTGTGTGTTTGCGAATCGGCGTAATTTTTTTTTGGAAACTCTTCCGGAAAATAAATGATACCAGGATCATCGTCTTTAGAGAAGGAGTAATCTTTATCGTTGTAATCTTTTTTAAGACAACCTACTTTATTTCGCAGGCTCTTATTTACTTCATCCGGATCGTCGGTTCCCCAATTAAATCTTGCAAGTTCTCCCCATGATATGCCGGCTTCTGCTGCAATTGAATCACGTGTATCCCCATCTTTAACTTTATATTCTTTTGCTTTTACAAGATATTTAGAGGCCATAAAATTATTATCTGAATATTATTTATTTAACCCTGAAACAAAACAGCGTCGTCCATTTTCATCTTTCGCCAGTCTGACAATAAAGAACTACTACCAGGCTTAATGCTTTTAATTTCTATAAAGCCGTCTTCATTGCTGGCATGTTCTTCTTTTGAACCATCAGGCAATTTCACCAGTAATGCAACATCTTCAACCGGCTCGCCTTTATCATCAAGCACCATGAAGTTTATAAAATGTTTTTCCTCTTTTTTGGGAGGAACAGGCCCTGGTTTATTACCACAGGGCTGAACGGGCGAAGCAATATTTGTATCCGGCATTTTATCTTTCGTTGGTTAATGAATAAGCACGTAACATTCTTTTTATTTTTTCCGAACCGGCCAGGTTCCTGATGTTTAGAATATCATCAACCCATTGATTTGATGGATTAGTATCAAAATCAATACCCAGCTTAATCATGTATTCAAGAAAGTAACGTGTGTCTGTTCTTTCAATAATATTATAGTCAGCAGCTTTTTCAATTCCTTTTTCAATAATACTCCTCATTTCTGAAGCCGTTATTGTTTTTGTTGATACAGGAAATTTTTTTCGCAAAAATTGCTCTGTATCTGTATAAAAGCTTTTCAGCAAATGATTAGACAATACTTTTAACTGTTCATTTTTTATGATAAAAGTTTTTTGCATTTTGTAAGCATTGCTTTAACAGGGTTCAATCAACGGCACACCATTTTCGGCGGCTTCCATCATAGCTATTATTTGTGCAACTGATTTTTGTAACTCAGCAGCAGCGCCAGCAAGGGCAGCCATCGTAAGCGGGCTTGCATTACCAGGACTTACTTCTCCAATCAATACTGTGGGGCAACCCAAAACAATTGTACCACCATGTGCGCATGAATCGCCCATGCGTGCAGCTGCTTTGCCACCAATCATTACACCGGTAGAACCAAGTATGATTGAGTCCGGTGGACCAACACAAACGCACATATCTCCCATTACGGCAGCGGGTTGCCCGCCAATTAAAACAGTTGGGCAACCGGGCCCAATTACCGGGCCTCCAACGTGCGGTATTGGCGGTAACATTGGCGTCACCATCGGGCATACATGCATATCGCCTATTCTTGCTGCGGGTTTACCCATTGTGTTGAATTATTTTTCTTATTTCATTTTCAATAGCTAATTCTGATCTGTTATCAGAAATTCTCCGGCACTCAGTTCATTGAATTTAGTATTTTCTGTCCCAGAGAGGTGCGTGTAAAATTTTACAGTTAGTGTGCCTGCTACAAATCCTTCGCTGGCAATATCGCCACGCGTATCTTTAGGTATAACATTTTTATTTCCGAATGATTTGCCAAGGGGCAATTCTTTTACAAGCACAACGCGTTGTTTCTTTTTTACATTGTTAACTCTTACTTTCTGCATCATCGGGTGGCGGCGTTTTTAATTTATTAATTCAGCATAATCATCGCTCCCTGGATGGTAACTTTTGCACTGGCACTTACGGTGGTCTGCAAACTGTCCAGTTTTGCTTCTGTTGTTCCGCTTATCGTTGCTTTCATTCCTTCCATCTTGGCTTCGTTGCCATCGCCGTCTGCTGTAAATTTTGATTCTCCGCTTTCCATCATAGCCTTCTTATCGGCTGTAATAGTTACTTCTTTGCCTTCGATATTTATAGTGCCATCTTTTTTCATTTCAATTTTAGAATCCCCGCAGGTTAATACAATGCTTTCGCTCGAGGTTACGGTAATATTTCCGGCGCCATCTAATTTTACATTGTTATCACCCTGGTCTACAATCATCATACTTCCATCTTTATCATTCACCATCATTCTTATGCCGGTGCGTGTACGCAACACTTTTATATCATTTCCTTCGTTGCTGAAATCTGATTTTGCTTTTCCATGGTAAACAGAACCTATAACATAGGGTTTAGTTGCACTGTCTCCTTCAAAACCAACAATTACTTCTTCTCCGGTTTCAGGTATAAAAAACATACCTTTCCCATTACCACCATGCGGTGTTGTTACACGCAGCCAGGGTGATTTTTCTGTATCGTTCATCCAGTGAAAACGTACCCTTACCCTTCCCAATCCTTTTGGATCGTGATTATCTGTAACCAGCGCGCTTTGTGTTTCACATTCTGGCTCACCATAAATAGTTACCGGCGGCATTTTAACGGATGCAGGAATCGCTTCAAAATTATTTGAATAATTTCCCTGGCCATCACAGTAATGCTCAACTGATGTTACCGTATAATCACCAAAAGATTCGTCAGACTGGTTGAATACATTTTTTCCGTCTATCGTTACGCTTCCGCCTACCTGAACACCCGGCTGACCGCTGCTGCCATTAAACAACACCATACTGCTGCTTTGTACAGAAGCACGGATGTTTACATAATCATCCAGTTGCTTCTTATTGGTAAGAAAATGGTTATGCCACTGTTTGGGCTTCACGGCATAAAATTTTTCGCTTTTTTGCAAGGTATGTTTACCCAGTTCGCTAAGGCCTGCTTTCCCGGCTATACCTGATGGTGAGCCAGTATACACTTCATGATTCATGTAATCATAAGCCATCATTTCAAAACTGGCGGGCTTTACCTGCAGCGCCATACTAAACTGGTGCAGATTGCTGCCGTATAATAATTTTACTTTGCTGTTTTGTGGCGGCCCGAGTACAAGTTTTTGTCCGTCGTAAAAAAGCCATTCGCCATAGGTACCGGCAAGGCGGCTAAGAAACTCCCACGCTGTTTCTTTATACTGCACCGTATAAGAAAGTGTTTCGCCATACGATGGTGCAATTTTTGGTTGCAATAAATTTTGTGGAAAATGTCTTAGTATATCCTGCGCTATATTTTTGATAGCTTTTTTCTCCCATGTTTTACAATGCGGACCATTATCAAGTAAAACAGTAGGACTAAATCCACTTATAATAATATCGCCAGCATAACCATTGTGCCTCGAAGATTCAATCTGTGTAATAACACCGGCAAATTTCAAACTGCCTTTATTACCTACAGCATCTATCTGAATATTGATACTGCCGCCAATCATATCTTTCGAAGAATGAAATATAGTTCCTGAAGTACCGTCTATGGCTTCCGTGGGACAAACGAGGCGAAAACTATGGTGACTGAAGATGCCTTGTGAAATGGCGAGGGAAGAAAACTGTTTGATGCTCTTGCCTTCAATAGTTATATCTGTACTTACAAATTGTGCCATAAAAAAGATTTGTCTTTTATGGTGAATAATTTTGTTACCTGCGAAAATGAACACGGCTTACTAATGAGCAAATGCAAAATGTCTTTTGTGTCCGGTCATTTGTTAAACCAAAATAAATACTTCTATTAATTTGGTTCCTGCTTAAAATAAAAAAAGATTATTGCTTAAATTTTTCAATTGCTTTAACACGTTTAATATTTGTCTTAACGGGTCTTGCTGCAGAAAAATAATTTTTATCCGGTTTAATAAAGCCTGCTAAAAAACAAATCATCAGGTAGGTAAGTTATCCAGTGTTGCCTGCGGATTTAATTTAGCTTCCGATATTCTTGTATTCCACAATTGCTGGGCAGTTGTATTTCTGCTATGATTGGTCTGTGTATCGTAGCGATCATTTACTGTTGTAGCCTGTGCGCCAAAACTTGCCTGCAACCGCAATGCTTTTTGCTGAAGCTCCGTTGCAGTAGCAGCGCCCTGGCCAACCAAAGCTTTATAAAGTGCCCTTGCGCTTAGTGCAAGAATATCGTAATGACCCTGCTCGTGTTTTAATAATGCATCAGACATCTGGTTGCTTACTACCCAGCATTCTCCATCAACCAATGACACCCGTACATCAACATCTTTTATTGTGAGTTTGCCATTCTTACGTTCAAGATTAAAATTACTGAAACTCACCTGCTGGCTTATTTGCGCATCTTCATCTTTATCTGAAGGCCTGGCAGAAAGCTGCGAAAATTGAGACCAGTTAACAAGAGTATCAAAATTAATAACAGCCATCTTACCTAAAATAATTTAACTAATCACGAGTATTAAACATAACAGTAAGCAATTTCTATTGCGGCCAGTTATTTTTAAATTCAGAATCATTCAATTTTATTTCGCGTGAACTGATGGTAAGCTGAATTTGCATAGGGTTATCGCCAATATGGTCAAACGTTTCATAATAATCCACACAATGCGCATCGGTAAATTCAAGTGTCTTCAGTTTACTGTTGGTATCGCGCCTGAAAAAAGTAATCTTACCATTTTTAGTTTGCGTTGGGCTTATCATCCAGTCGAACAAATCTGTACCACCGCTGCTTTCAACTGTTAATTGTATATTTCCTCCTTGTGGCAATGCTGTAGGTTTACCAGTAGCATCAGTAACCTGGGTGAAACGAAAACCACAATGCAGTACATTCATCTCTTCACCTTCTATTTTTAATTTGGCAATAAAGGACATAATGAAAGATTAATGTAATAAAAAAATAGCTTGTGGCATACCGATAGCTAAATGTAAATACCAATGAATAAAAATATAACGGGCAGGCAAGTCTTTGCCCGGCTGCCCGTTTATAATCATCTTATTTTATCCATTCATTGGTATGTGTGCCGGTACCCAACGTAATTTCTTTGGCACTGATGGTAAATGTTTCTGAAATAGGATTATCACCTGTATGATCGAAATTCTCAGTGTAATCTACAAGATAAGCTTCTTTAAATTTCAGTTCTTTCATGGTTGCGTCTGAATCGCGTTTCAGGAATATAATAGAACCATCTTTTCTTTCGAAACTATTACACATCCATTCGAAAAACGTTGTATCGTCATTGCCTTCTATTGTAACGGTAATTTTTCCACCGCGTGTTATAGAAGATGGCCGGCCTGTTGGGTCGGTTTCCTGTTTGAGGGAATAATGGCATGATAATACTGTGGGTTTCTTACCAGCCACGTTCAATGTTGCTTTAAAAGACATAAAAAAAGGGATTTAAAATGAATAAATGGTATAATACCTGATAATAAATTACAATCGAATCCGCAAAACATAGCTGTTAAATCAGTTTACCTGATCTTTAATCACTGCAGTTATTTTATAAATAACAGCGCCAAAAACAAAATGCGGTTGGGTTTTCCGGAAGGATTATAAATGCGCTAACCAGATATGAAAACCAGCGTGATGATTATTATTCAAAACTACATTCAAAAACTTTTTACGCCAGCGTTATTACACTGATCTTTGCGGCGTAGTAATACCTATTTATCCTGGGCATATTCTGAAGACCAGTCATTTCCATCATCTCCTTTCTGTCCTTCCAGCTTAATTAAAAAAGTTTTTGCCGGAAAGTAAGGCTTCATGTGAATGTCGAGATAAATTTTATCTTTTTGTACAGGATCCTGCTCAAATCTTCTGATAGTAAAATTTTCAATTAATTTATTAGGTCCTGTTATACTGTCAAGAAATTTTACAATCTGCCCGTTCAGTTCTTTACGTGTATTGGCATTAAAATTTTCAAACGCACGGCGGTTAAGAAAATCCATCATTACTTTAGCTACATAATCAAACACACGAACAACTGAATAAGTCTGCAAACCGAGATTATCGCCATTAAATAAAGTTTTAGCTGAGAACGCCATCACCTTTCCGTACTCTTTTACCATTGGTACCAAACCCAGTTTTTCAAGACTGGCAATTTCGCTCTTCTTCAAATCGAAACGAACGCCGTCAACTTCATTCATGCCGCCATGTTTTTTACCGGCTGTAACCTGAGACATGAGTGTGTTATAAATCTTTCCTGCCAGTGCACCTGCCGGCGGAACATATAAATCTTCCTCTTCTCCTATTTCACTAAACTTGCCGCGGCCCACTAACCAGTTGCACGACATGATTACG
>Ga0209863_10001224_pt1 | contig 10281 bp, 11 predicted proteins | sample OrgsoiDNA2013046_FD_185796 | JGI IMG/M metagenome (GOLD analysis project Ga0209863, IMG submission 185796) | Permafrost soil microbial communities from the Arctic, to analyse light accelerated degradation of dissolved organic matter (DOM) -... | ecosystem: Environmental > Terrestrial > Soil >...
TTGATCGGTGTTGGACCGGGTGCTGCCTGCACTTCGCGCGGCGTGCTTGGTCTCGGCGTGCCGCAAGTTACCGCCACAGTTGATTGCGCCGCAGCGCGCGATGCTTATTTCAAAAAGACGGCACGCTATGTTCCGATTATCACCGACGGCGGGATGAGCAAGGGCGGCGATGTCTGCAAAGCGCTCGCTTGCGGCGCTGACGCGGTCATGGTCGGCAGCGCTTTTGCGAAAGCGTACGAAGCGCCCGGGTGCGGTTACCATTGGGGAATGGCGACGCCCCACGCGAATCTCCCGCGCGGGACGCGAATCAAAGTCGGCGCGACCGGTTCGCTCAAGCAGATCCTGTTCGGCCCAGCGGAAGTGGACGACGGCAGCCAAAATCTCGTCGGTGCGATTACCACCTGCATGGGCAACGTCGGCGCCAGCTCGTTGCCGGAATTTCAGCAAACGGAGATTATCATCGCGCCCTCGATCAAGACTGAAGGGAAACTGTTCCAGACTGTCCAGAGCGTCGGGATGGGCACGCGTTGAGGAAAGTGACGTGTGACAAGTGACGAGTGATGAGTAATAGCTGATTGGCGCGCTCAGTCAGTCGTCACTCATCACTCTCCCACATGGATCGCAGAGTCGTCGTCACCGGAATTGGGGTTGCCACCCCGTTAGGCAATGAGCTCGAAGTTTTCTGGAATAATCTTCTGGAAGGCCGCAGCGGCATCGTCGAAATCTCCCGCTTCGACACCACCGGCTACGATTGTCGCATCGCGGGTGAGATTCGCGACTTCGATCCGAAACCGGTTTTTAATAATCCGAAAGATCACAAGCGGACCGATCGCTTTGCCCACTTCGCGATGGCGGCAGCGAAAAGCGCGATGCGCGATTCCGGTATCGACCTCGAAAAGGTCAACCGTGACCGATTCGGTGTTCTCGTAAGCAGCGGGATCGGAGGATTGAAAACCCTCGAAGATCAGCACACCGCCCTTGTCACCAAAGGTCCGTCACGCGTTTCCGCTTTCACCATTCCAATGCTCATCAGCAACATGGCGAGCGGGCTCATCTCGATGGAATTTAATTTGCGTGGCCCGAACCTGTGCATCGTCACCGCCTGCGCGACTTCGAGCAACGCGATCGGCGAGGCCTGGCGAATCATAAAATTTGGCGATGCGGATATCTTTGTGGCTGGCGGTTCGGAAGCGGCCATCATCCCGATCGGGCTCGGCGGATTTTCGGCAATGAAAGCCCTTAGTACGCGTAATGATGAACCGCAGCGCGCTTCGCGACCGTTCGATCGCGATCGGGACGGGTTCGTAATCGGCGAAGGCGGCGGCGTGATGGTGGTGGAAGAGCTCGAACACGCTAAAGCGCGCGGCGCGAAAATTTATTGCGAGCTGGCGGGTTACGGACTCTCCGGCGACGCCTATCACATGACCGCCCCGCCACCCGACGGCGAAGGCGCGGCCCGCGCGATGAAGATGGCGCTCGATCACGCCGGCCTCGCGCCCGAGCAGGTCGATTACGTGAACGCGCACGCCACCTCGACTGGTCTCGGCGACATTTGCGAGACACGCGCCATCAAAACTGTCTTTGGCGATTATGCGAAGAACGGGCTGGCCATCAGTTCCACCAAGTCGATGACCGGGCATTTGTTAGGCGGGGCGGGCGCGGTCGAGATGGCGGTCTGTGTACTGGCCATGCGGGACGGAAAAATCCCGCCGACTATCAATCTCGAGAATCCCGATCCGGAGTGTGATCTCGATTATACGCCTAACGTTGCCCGGGAGAAAAAAGTGCGTGTCGTGGTCAACAACTCGTTCGGCTTCGGCGGGCACAACGCGACGCTTATTGCGACCGAGTTTAGAGACTGACTACGCGCGCTGCCCGATTACTTACTCCACAATGTCGGCGGAGCTAGTTCCACGACGTTGCCAGCCGGATCGCGAAAATAAAGGGAGCGAGTGCCGTCGCTCCATTCGACCTCGGCCTCGATTGCCACGCTGTGCTCGCGCAAGTGTTGACGCCAGAAATCCAGTTCCGATTCGTCGGTCGCGAAAGCGATATGGCCCTCCCCGCTGGCGCCATGTGTTGGCACGCCGGCGTCCGGGATGCGTGTCCGAGCGGGATCAAACACCAGCAAGATCATCTTCGCCGCATCGGAAACTGATCCCGCGTCCTTCCATGCTCGACACCACCTCCAGACCCAATACTCCGTCATAAAACTGTTCCGCCGCTCCGAGGTCGCTGGCATAGAGCGCGGCTTCGAGCAGTCGGCCGAGTTCCATCCTTCGAGCTTGCGATTTTCCCGGCCGCTCTGACGAGAAATATCCGTTTCATTGCAAGGGGCCATGGCGGACGCGTGAAGCGGTTGCCCTCGACACGCACGGACGCAATGTTCCTTCCACGGATGCGCGATCTCGGCAAAATGCTTGTCGCCTTTGGCGGCGTCCTCATCCTTCTCGGCCTCGCGCTTTGGAGCGGCTCTGGCGCGGGCTGGCTTGGTCGTCTTCCCGGCGATGTCCGGATCGAGCGCGACCACTCCGCGTTTTATTTCCCGATCGTCACCTGCATCATCATCAGCATCGTGCTGAGCCTGATCCTTTCGCTCTTCCGTCGTTAGGCGCATGGCCGTTACGACGCAAAGGCAGACGCGCCTAACGAACCATGTTGCGCAATTGCGCAACTGCCGGCGTTGTCCGCTGATGCATCCACCGCCAATTTCCGGCGGCGCCGTAATCAGCAAAACCATTCTCGTCGGCCAGGCGCCGGGCGTACGCGAGCCGGTGGCCGGCAAACCGTTCGCGTGGACCGCGGGAAAGACGCTCTTCCGCTGGTTCGAGGAGGCGGCGGGAATGACGGAGGAAACGGTGCGCACGAAAATTTACTTCGCCGCCGTTTGCCGCTGCTTTCCGGGAAAGGCTCCGGGCGGGAGCGACCGCGTGCCCAATCCTCAGGAGATCGAAAATTGCTCACCATGGCTTAATCGTGAGATCGAGATTCTGCGACCGCGCCTGATCATTCCGATTGGCAAACTTGCCATCGCGCAATTTCTGCCGATCGCAAAACTCGACGAAATCATCGGCCGCGGCTTCCGCGTCCGGCGCGCAGGACATTCGTTCGATTTGATTCCGCTGCCGCATCCCTCGGGTGCCTCGCCGTGGCACCGGATTTTGCCTGGGCGCGATCTGTTGCAGCAGGCACTCGAGCGCATTGTTAGGCACGAGGCATTTCGCGAAATAGCGACGGAGTGATTGAGCGGTTGCCATTCGCAAATTTCTTTCTTTCCGGCCTTCCTGATTCATCCTTTTTCTGCAATGCCCAAGCCCATCCACGTTACCGTCTGGGGCCAGAACGTGCACGAGCGGAAGAACGCAATCGTGGCGCAGATTTATCCGGACGGCAAGCATGCATGCATCGCGCAGGGATTGGCCGAGGACCGCTCGCTCGCCGTCCGCACCGCGACACTCCAGGAGCCGCAACACGGCCTAACGAAAAGCGTTCTGGCTGAAACCGACGTGCTCATTTGGTGGGGCCATGCCGCGCACGGCAAAGTGCGCGATGCGGTGGTCGAGCAAATGATCCGTCGCGTTTGGGACGGAATGGGATTGATCGCACTGCATTCGGCGCATTATTCAAAAATTTTCAAACGACTGATGGGGACGAGTTGCTCGCTTATGTGGCGCGAGGCGGGCGAGCGCGAGCGGCTCTGGGTTTGCAATCCCGGCCACCGTATCGCGCGCGGGATCGATCGTTGCTTTGAGATCGAGAACACGGAAATGTACGGTGAGCCTTTCGCCATCCCAACACCGGATGAAATTGTTTTCCTCTCGTGGGGTGGCGAGGTGTTCCGCAGCGGTTGCACCTGGACGCGCGGTAACGGCAGGATCTTTTACTTCCGTCCCGGCCACGAGACCTACCCGATCCACTTCCACCCGGTCGTTAGGCAGGTCTTGCGCAACGCCGTTCATTGGGCCGCGCCGAATGGGCAGCCATGGGTCGACAGTTGCCCGAATGTGCCAATCAACAAAGCGCACGAAACACTGATCGCGAAGGGTCCGAGGCTGCATAAAGAAGGAGAAGCCGGCTTGCGCTAAGTGGCATTCTTATTCGACGCGAGAAAATCAGAATGAACGAATCGAAAATCCAAACGCGCGCTGACATTCCGGAGTCTGACAAATGGGATCTCAGCCTCTTATTTTCTTCGACCGACAAGTGGACGGAAGATTTCGCCTGGATTCAACAAACCTATCCGCGCCTAACGAGTTGGAAGGGGCGAGTAGGTGCATCGGCGCAGTCGTTGGCGGAGGTGCTCGAGTTCGAGAAGGCGCTGGACTTGAAGATCGAGCGTCTCTATCACTTCGCGTCGCTCCAGTTGGCCGAAGATAGCGCGAACCCCGACTATCTCGCGCGGGTCGGGAAGCTCCAGAACTTGCTGACCAAGATCAGCGAAGCCTCGTCGTTCCTCGTGCCGGAAATCCAGGAGATCGACGACGCAACGTTCGCAAAGGTGCTCGAAGATTCGGCGCTAGCGATGTGGCGCACGAAGTTGCGGAAGATACGCCGGCTAAAACCGCATGTGCTCTCGGAGCCTGAGGAGCGCCTGCTCGCGCTCGGCAGCGCCGCGCTTGATGGCTACGACGACACCTTTTCGCAGCTCACCAACGTCGACATGAAATTCGGCGCGCTGCTCGACGAGAATGGCGAGGAACGCCCGCTCAGTCAGAGTTCTTTCGGCTCGTTTCTGGTGAAGCGCGATCATGAAGTACGCAAACGCGCGTTCCATCAGTTTTATCGCGAATTTCAGGATCACCAGTTCACGCTGGCAGCGGCGCTCTCCTATTCGGTGAAAGCCGATGTTTTCCGTGCACGGGCGCGCCATTATCCCTCCGCGCTGGAGGCGTCGCTTTTCAAGGATGACATCCCGCCGCGGGTTTACGACGGATTGATCGAATCGGTTAGGACAAACTTGCAACCGCTCTTTCGTTATTATGAGCTGCGCCGCCGTGTCCTCGGGCTGAGCGAACTGCATCATTACGACACCTATGTACCGCTGGTGCCCGAGATCGAAACGAAGGTTTCTTTCGACGAGGCGATCGACAAGGTGCTGGCAGCCTTGGAGCCGTTAGGCGAAGAATACGCGCACTCGTTAGGCGAAGGCCTGCGCGGACGCTGGTGCGATCGCTATGAGTCGAAGGGAAAGAGGAGCGGCGCGTTTTCCTCCGGCAGCTACGGCGCGCCGCCTTACATCCTGATGAATTACAAGAGCGATGTTTTCGCGGACGTTTACACCCTCGCACATGAGGCTGGTCACTCGATGCATACGTGGTTTGCTCAACGTAACCAGCAATTTCAAGATGCCGATTATCCGATCTTTCTCGCCGAGGTTGCGTCCACGTTTAACGAAGAGCTGCTCACAAATCATCTACTCGAGTGCGCGACCGATCCGAAGATGCGCGCCTATATCATCAATCGCCAGATCGACGACATCCGCGGCACTCTCTTTCGACAAACGATGTTTGCGGAGTTTGAAAGGATCATTCATGCGATCGAAGAACGTGGTGACGCGCTCACGCTTGATGTTTTTAGGTCGGAATATCACCAACTGCTCGCGACCTATTTTGGCCCGGGTGTTGTGCTCGACGCGGAACTCGATCTCGAATGCTTGCGCATCCCCCATTTCTATAGCGCATTTTACGTTTACAAATATTCGACGGGAATCTCCGCCGCGATCGCGCTGGCGGAGCGAGTGCTCTCGAGTGCACCGGGCGCGGTCGAAGCGTATTTGGGTTTCCTAAAATCCGGCGGGTTGAAGTTTCCCCTCGAAACGTTGCAGGCGGCGGGGGTCGATATGACGACCTCCGCGCCGGTGGAAAGTACACTGTGTTTATTCGAGCGGCGGCTCGGCGAATTGGAGACACTCCTGTAGAAGCCTGCCATCTGAGCAATGCCGAACGTCTCCAAATCGCGCGAGGTTCGGAAGGCACTCGGATGTTCCGGCGCGATTTTTGCTTTTCACAGAGACGATGAGACTTGAATGGCAACTGCGCGCGGCATGCGGCTATGCCGAGCTGGGCATGGACCGCGAATCGCTCGCCGCGCTCGCCGCCATCCCCAAGGCGCAGCAAAACCGCCCGGAGGTCTTGCTCCTGCGGCTCCACCATTTAATGCACCGCTGCTCCTGGACGCGCGCGCTCACCCTCAGCCGAAGGCTATGTCGTGTCGCACCGGACTGCGGTGCTGGATACCTGCACGCCGGCTTCTGCTTGAACCAACTCGGCAAGACCGCTGAGGCCCGACGCGTCCTACTAAAAGGTCCACCGGCGCTGCGGCGGGAGCCGATTTATTACTACAACATGGGTTGCTACGAAGCACTTCTCGGCAACTCGCGGGACGCGGAGAAGCATTTGAAGATCAGCTTTCAAATGGATGCGAGCTTCCGCGCCATCGCCGAGACCGATCCCGACCTGAAGAGCGTCCGGGCGCTGTTGTAGAACTTCTCTCGGGATTCTACATTCTTCCTTCGACGCCAACCGGCGCGTCTGCGAGCATCGCCCGATGCCGCGCGAAGTGGAACTGGTGATCGAAGACATCGCGTTCGGCGGAAAAGGGGTCGGACGCGTGGATGGCAAAGCGGTTTTCGTTCCGTTCACGATCGAGGGCGAACGCGTCGTAGCGCACATTATCCGCGAGAAGAAATCCTTCGCGGAAGCCGAGCTCGTTAGGCTGCTGGAACCATCGGCCTACCGCGCTACGCCGCAGTGTCCCTATTTCGGCCGGTGCGGCGGGTGCGCCTACCAACACATGATCTACGCGCACCAACTGCACTGGAAAACGCGGCAGGTCGAGCGGGCCCTGCAGCGGATTGGCAAATTCCGCCAGCCACCGTTGCGCACGATCGTCCCGTCGCCTTCGGAGTACAGCTATCGCAATCGCATCACCGTCCACGTCGAAGATGGCGTAATCGGATTCTTCCGGCGCGAGGCGCATCGTTTGATCGATATCGAACGTTGCGCGATTTCCGCCCCGGCGGTGAATGACCAGCTAGAGGCTTTGCGAGCCCGCCGACCGCGCGACGGACATTACACTTTGCGGACAGAGGTCGGTCCGCGAGTCTTTTCCCAGACTAACGACAATGTCGCGACGAAGCTGGCGCAAGCTATCGCTGCTTTGATTCCGCCTAACCAATCGCTCCTGATCGACACCTACTGCGGCGCGGGATTTTTCGCGAAACGTCTGCGCGACAAATTCCCGCGCACTATCGGGATCGATTGGGACATTCACGCAATCGCTGCGGCACAAGCAAACGCGATCGAAGGGGAAACCTATCTCACCGGCGACATCGCCAGCCATCTTGGCGAGCAGCTCATCCGCGCCGACCTTGGCCTAACGACTGTAGTGGTTGACCCGCCCGCGACCGGCTTGGACGCGGAGGTGCGAGAAATTCTGCGCGCACATCCGCCCGCGACGCTTCTCTACGTCTCCTGCGATCCCCCAACCCTGGCGCGCGACCTCGCAAACCTCGGCGCCGCTTTCTCGCTCCGGAGCGTTACACCTTTCGACATGTTTCCACAGACGGCCGAAATCGAAGTGCTGGCGCATTTGTCTTCTCGCTTCTGCACAGGCTAGGAAACGAAAAAATCTAAGCGATAATAAAATCGACGTCGGGCAATTCCTGGAGTAGCACGTCGTGCAGGGAAGTCTTGCAAAATTTCCACGGCTTCCTTCTGCCTGGTCTTCCGATCACGATGTGTGTGATGCCGTACTCGCGCGCGAACGCAGCCAGCGCCTCGGCAACGTCTTCGCCTTTCAGCGAAATGACCAGTCCGCCCATTTTTTGCGCTGCCTCCAAAGTATCGATGACACGGCGCTGATCCTCGGCCGAGATTTTAATGGCCGATTCCTCCGGCGTACGAACGTAAACGGCGTACCAGTTGCCGTTCAGCTGAGTGGCGAGGCGCGCCGTTTTTCGGAGGAGTTTGCCTGAATCGGGTCCGCGGCTGCTGATCGCGACCATCACCTGGCCCATCGCGCTCACGCTCGGTTCGCTCGGCATGGTCTCGCGCTGCTGGCGGTCGAGAAAGTTGGCACTTTCGCTTAATGTCATCTCGCGCAGGCGATTCAGATTTCTTTTGGAAAAGAAATTCGCCATCGCCGCTTGCACGCGGTCAGGCGGATAAATTTTCCCCAACTGCAACCGATCCAAGAGATCTTCGGTGGGAAGGTCGACCGTTACGATCTGATCCGCTTGGGCGACAACTTCATCGGGCACGCGCTCCTTCACGCGCACACCGGTCGCTTGTTCGACGATGTTATAGAGCGATTCGAGGTGCTGGATGTTGACCGTGCTGATGACGTTGATGCCGGTGGCGATCAGATCCTGAATGTCCTCGTAGCGTTTCCGGTTCTTGCTGTCAGGCGCGTTCGTGTGCGCGAGCTCGTCCACGAGCGCGACCGTCGGCTTACGCGCGCGAACGGCGTCGAGATCCATTTCGCGCAGCGCAACGTCGCGATACTTGACGATGCGCGGCGGCACAATTTCGAGATCGCCGATTTGTGCAGTCGTTTCCGGACGATCGTGCGGCTCGACGTATCCGACAACGACATCGACCCCGCGTTTCTTGAGACGGTTGCCTTCAATCAGCATTTCGTAGGTTTTGCCTACGCCGGGTGAGGAACCGAGATAGATTTTTAGTTTGCCCCGCTGCTGCGCGCGGATGATCGAGAGAAAATCTTCCGCGGTCGGTTTGGATGGAGCGGGTGTCTCAGCCATGCGAACGACGTTCAATCAAGATGATCGGCCGCGGCAACCTGACCTTGAACATTTCCACAAGCAAGAGGTCGATCCCGCGCCGCTGAGGCCATCGCGTTTCGGCGCCGAGTTTGGATGACCAATCAGCCACCGGCAGGTGCAATTAGAGAATGCTTACCGGCTTCCTCGCCACGCAGCCAAACTGGCCCATCGTGTTGCCATTCGGATTGTTGTTGCTTGCCATCGCCTTCGGTCCGCTGATCGCTCAACGCCATTGGGAGCGTCATTACCACCAGCTCTGCATCGCCCTCGCCAGCGTGGTCTGCTTCTATCATGTGTTCGTCGTCCATCAAACCACGCGAGTCATCCATTCGGGGACCGATTACGCAACTTTCATGGTCGTGGTCGGTTCTTTTTTTGTCGTATCGGGCGGGATTCATCTGCGTTCCCGGGCTCCGAGCAGTCCAACCAGAAACACGTTGTTTCTTTTTGTCGGCGCGCTCTTGGCAAATTTGATCGGGACAATCGGCGCTTCGATGCTGCTCATTCGGCCCTGGATTGCGATGAACGGGCGGCGCATAGCACCAAGGCATATCGCGTTCTTCATCTTTGTGATCAGTAATATCGGCGGCGCGCTTTTGCCGGTGGGGCCGCCGCTGTTCCTGGGATTTTTGAAAGGTGTGCCATTCTGGTGGCCCCTCCAACATTGCTGACGTCAATGGCTGGCCACGGTTGGGCTTGTTCTCCTGGTATTTTTCGTTCTGGATCTTGCCCCAAGCCGAAAGGGTAATCGCGAAAGCCAGCTGACACGATGGAGCTGGGACGGCGCACATAACTTCATTTTCTTGTTGGTAATTTTGGGGGCGCTCATTGCCGTTCCCGCAGGCTGGCGCGAGCCGCTCATGATTGTGACCGCAGTTGGATCTTATCTGGCAACGCCAAGAAGAATTCGCGACGCCAACAGCTTTACTTTTGCACCGCTCATGGAAGTCGGCTGGCTCTTCCTCGGCATCTTCGGAACGATGATTCCGGTTCTGGAATACATGGAACATTCGGCCGGGCAACTGGGATTCAATTCTAACTTTGCGTTCTATTGGGCGACTGGCCTCCTCTCGGGATTGCTGGACAACGCGCCGACCTATCTGGTTTTCTTCGCGACTGCTCTCGGACTTCACGGCCTGGACGTCAACGATTCGTCGCATGTCTCGAAGTTTATTCTTGAAAACGGCCGCGAGTTAATCGCGATTTCGTTGGGCGCCACTTGTTTTGGAGCCCTCAGCTATATCGGCAATGCACCGAATCTAATGGTGAAGGCAATCGCGGAACACGCTCGCGTGCCAGTGCCCGGCTTCGTCAACTACATCTGGAAGTTCGCGATACCGGTCCTCGTTCCGATTTTCGCCTTAATATCGATCGTATTCTTCTGGCGTTAGCGACAGAAAAATCAGCGTTCTCCGTCCAGGGCTAGGTTTAGTTTGAGGACGTTGACGCCCGGATCGCCGAGAATTCCAAATTGCGGACCATCGGTGTTTTGTTTTATG
>Ga0209863_10001225_pt1 | contig 10279 bp, 13 predicted proteins | sample OrgsoiDNA2013046_FD_185796 | JGI IMG/M metagenome (GOLD analysis project Ga0209863, IMG submission 185796) | Permafrost soil microbial communities from the Arctic, to analyse light accelerated degradation of dissolved organic matter (DOM) -... | ecosystem: Environmental > Terrestrial > Soil >...
CGCTGGCCAGTTGTAACGCGCCTTGGGCGCTCGCGGGCCGCTCGGGTAGGTGGCTCGTCACGGCCCCCGCCCCGGCCCCGGCCCCGGCCCCGGCCCCGGCCCCGGCCCCGTCCAGAGACGGCTGAGCACATCTCTGACCCAACTTTGCTCACCCACTCTTTCTCACCCACTCTTTCTCACATGGGCGTCTCCCTGCAGTTAATGTCGGGTAGTGGTTGCTCTTTGAATAAAGAGCGCAGATAATTACTTGACTTCCGACAACCCCCTACCGGTTGAGGTCTCACGATGCGGTCGAACTTTCGTCTTCCAACCGCCGTAGCTCTTGCGCTGTGCTGGACTGTCCCTGCGGTCGCTGCACCCAAACCCAGAGCAGCGGCGTCCGATGGCAGCCAGAAGTCGGGAAAGGAAATCTCGTCCGACGATACCCTCGACAAGCAGATGGACTGGGAAACCAAGTTGCTCGGACCCAACACCCAAAAGAAGATCGATCTCGCCAAGATTCAGAAGCTGCAGGCCGAGGAGCTGGCCCGCCGCGAAAAACAAGAGAAGATCGATCAGGTCGACCGGGACCGCAAGGAGCGCGAGGCCGCCGCGACCGCCGCCGCTCAGCGGAATGTCAAGGCACCGAGCACTCGAGACGTTCCTTCGGTTCCCGAGCCTCCGCCTGCCGCCAAGCCAGCGGAAAAGCACGACGACGCATTCGTGGACAAGCTGCTGACCGGCAAGTCCGAGAAGAAAAAGGTCTCGGTTTCGAACGATGATGTCGATCAGTTGCTGAACCAGGCCAAACAAGAAAAGCCGACGGCCAGCGCGACCAAGGCCCGCGGCAAGAACGGCGACACGGTTGATCAGCTCCTGGCCACCACCGATCGGCAGGCAAGCATCAAGACCGTCGAGCGAAAGCCGGCCGAAATGACCGAGACCGTCAGCGCCGAGGTCGCGGCCCGCGAGGCCGCCATGAAATCCATCGCGGCCGCCTCGGCCAGCAAGAGTCAGGACGACAGGTCACGCAACAAACGACCGTCGATACCGGATGCCGCCATGCTGCGGGCGCAGGCCACCACCAGGGCGCCAGCCGACCCTCCGGCGGCGAGGCCGTCGGCCGCTCGCGCGGCGTGGACGGACCCCTTCGCCACCGAATCCGAGACGGAAGGCTTACCCAAGCCGCGAAGCCAGACGGGCTCCGCTCAGGAAGGTAACGGCTCTGCCAGGCCCAGCCAAGTGCCAAGCTCCATGGCGACAGCCGGGCCCACCCGCTCGCGCCTCCGCCACGGGGCTGCGGGCCGACACGCGCCGTCAGCCAGACCCGCGGCGGGTTCGGCGGGGTCGGGTCGCCAGGACAACTGGCAGGACCCGTTCGATGGCGCAGGGGCTGGTACGAAATCACGGTCCAAGCCCGTCAAGGCGACGCCAGCGGCCCGACCCGGAAAGCATCCACCAAACTGGAAGGACCCCTTCGCCTAGGAGCCTCCCGGGGCCCGCGTGATCGTGAGGCGAACTGCCACATGCATCCCTCCTGCTCGCCATTTCGCCACATCATCCTGGCCGCACGGGCAGCAAGGACAGCACAAGGTGCAGGAGAGACGGGAGTTTATCGGCAACCCCACGACGGACGATCGTGGCACGTCGCCTGCACAGTGGCTGGGCACGGATCATCGAAGATCCGAACCCACAACAGGAGACGCACCCCATGACCATCACCCGCATCCTCTTTCTGGCCCTCGCAGTCACCCTTCCGACCTCTTGGACCGTTGCGCACGCCGAAGAGGGCGCGCCGGCCGCTGGCGAGATGAAGAAAGAGAAGAAGGCCAAGAAGGCCAAGAAGACCGAGGCCCCCGCCGAGGGCGCCGCCAAGGAAGACAAGAAGTAGTTTCTCTCCTCCGCACCGCGGAAGGAATGAGGACCCCGGGTCGATGTTTGACCCGGGTTTTTTTTGTTTTGTGCCTTGATCACCGGCGAAGGGAGGAGGCGCACTAGAGGGGGCTGGCGCGTCAACCACGACGGATCGCGACGCCCCAGTTGCTCAATAGCCCCATTTCGCGCAAGCTAAGCGCCGATGGCAGTCCCGGCCACCATAAATGTTCTCCTTGTAGACGACCACCATCTCTTTCGCGAGGGGTTGCGGGCGGTGCTGGCTGATGCACCGGACATCGTCGTGGCGGGCGAGGCTTCCACCGGGCGGGAGGCCTTCGAGATGGTCGACCGGCTGAAACCGGACATCGTCACCGTGGATGTTACGTTGCCAGATGGCGATGGGATCCTCGCCACCCGTGAGATCCTGCGCCGTCAGCCCGCCACCCGTGTGCTGATGCTGACCATGCACGGCAATCACTATTACGTGTCGCAAGCTCTCTCCGCCGGAGCCAAGGGTTATGCCCTCAAGGAACAGCGTCCGACCGAGATCCTGGAGGCGCTGCGCGCGGTGGCCAGGGGCGAGACCTACGTCGCTCCTCAGCTGCCCCAAGAGTTGGCTGCGCCGAGCCCAGGCTCGCGCAAGGGCAACGGTGCGACCAATCCCCTCGACAATCTGTCGCCTCGGGAGCGAGACATCTTCGACCTGATCGTCCGCGGGTACACGAACACCGTGATGGCCGAGACGCTGCAACTGAGTGTGAAGACCATCGAGACGCATCGGGCGCACATCAACAAGAAGCTGCGGGTGCACTCCACGGGCGAGTTGATCCGCCTGGCCGCCCTGCACGGGTTGGTCGCCACCTGAAGCGAGGCGGCCGCCGCAAGCGGCGTCCCGTCCCGGCGCGATCGGCTCAGGGCGCGTGGTCGATCGGTAGACGAACGGTCACGGTGCATCCAGATGAGGCCTCTCCGGAGCCCGGGCTCTCGGCGGTGGCGGTTCCTCCGTGAAGCTCGGCCACGAGGCGCGCGAGCGGTACCTCCAGTCCGAGACCCACACGCCGCCCCCGCTGGGCGCCTTCCGACAACCGCAGCGGGGTGAAGGCATCCGCCAGTTCGGCGCTCGTCCAGCAGGGACCTCGGTCTCGCACCGCGATGCAACCGAAGTCGTCGACCAGCCGGACGTCAATCTCGACCGTCTCTCCGGCCGGCGTCACCCCGATCGCATTCTTGATCAGCCCGACCACCAGGCTCCGTAGCCTGGGCGCATCCCCGCGCACCGGCAAGCGCGCATCGTGGACGACAAGCCGCAGCCGAACGGTCGCCGCCGATGCCGCGGGCTGAGATTCCTCGACGGCCAGGCGGACCGCCTGCTCCAGATCCACCGACTGGCGCTCTATGGGCAACTGCCCGGCCAGGGCTCGGGTCACATCGAGCAAGGTGGCAATCGCCAAACTTTGGGAGCGGGCGCTGCTCTCGATGGCATCGAGAGCGACCTGACGATCGCTCTCACGCCCCGCCCGCAGGACATGAGTCCACATGAGGATCGCGCCCAGCGGTGTTCTCAATTCATGGGCCAGCATGGCTGTGAACTGATGAATGCCCTGCCGGGCTTGCGCAAGGCTCAGCTCCAGCACGTCGATCTCGGCCCGCAAGGCAGCCACCTCCTTGACGACCTCGTCTGGGACCTGCATGGCGTCTCGCATCTGGGATTCACCCGGCCCCCCGGACGACGCTCTTGGGGCCGAGGTCCAAGGGGGCAGCCCCATGATGCCACGGACTGGCCCGGACCAGACCATTTCGTTGCGCCTCCCGGGCCGATGGCGACCAGCTACCCGCCTTGGTCTGGCGCCGCGAAGTCCCTTCCCGATCATGGCGGCTTCTGCGCCAGGACCAAGATCGAGACGCCAAAGGGCGGTGACAATCGGGGCGCCGTGAGGACATCGAGGCTGAAGATCTTGGTGAGCACTCGATTCACGAGCGGCGAATTGATCTCGCTCTCGCTGCGGAAGGAGTGGCGCCAGAGCTTCATGAGCTGGCGGGCGGACCAGATGGGGCCAAACAAGAGATAGTTGAAATGGAAGTGTTCACCGGGTTCGAGACCCGCCGCTCGGATCCGGTCGAGGAGCGGCCCCATTCGGTAGCGCCGCTTGTGCAACGAAACATCGTCCTGGAACCCCCACAGGGCGGGAAACGCAGGAACCGTGATCAGGGCCGTGCTTCCGGGCTTGAGCACCCGGGCGACCTCGGTCAGGGCAAGCAAATCGTCGTCGACGTGCTCGATGATGTCGGTGGCCAGAACCAGCGAGAACGTTCCGTCGGCGAAGGGCATCGCGCTGATGTCCCCGAGCCGCACGGTCCCGAGTCCATTCTGGGCACAAAAACGGATGGCCTCCTCGCTGAAGTCCAGGCCCGTTACGTCCCCAAAACCCATCTCGCGTAGCATCCGGAGGTTGGTGCCCGAGCTGGTGCCGATGTCCAGAATCGGGGAATCTGGTGCGATGCCGAGCCCGTGGATGAACCTGCCAAAAAGCTTGCGCCTACCGACGTACCACCAGTGATGACGCTCGAGGCTGGCGTCCACAGCGTAAACGGATTCCCGCAAGCTCAGCGACTCCGGGCAGGGGCTCCCATTTACGGAGGCAGCCTAGTATGGCCTTCCCGCCCCCACAAGCCCCAGCAGACACGAGTCGGGCACAAGCCCGCCGGTGGCTGGCGCTCCGAATGCGCGATTGGCTTTGTTGGATTCGACGAGGGGACCGATACTCTGTTCCATGCCGTCTGTTCCGGGTCGCCCCCTTGTGGATGGTGCAGGCGATTCCACGCCACTGACTCCGCAACCAGACCTCCAGGCGGGACCGCGGGGAAGCGACCTGCTGGAGGCTGTCTTTCAAGAGGCACCACTCGGAATGCTGCTGTTCGACGTCAGTGGTCGGATCATTCGTGCGAACATGGCCTTTGCCGACATGTTGGGCTCGACCCCCAGGCTGCTGCAGGGCCGGTCCTTGATGGATGTGCTTCACCCGAGCGACCGGGAACGGGGACGAGAGGCGATCTCGCGCGTCGAGCGCGACGATCGAACGTGGGTCTCCCTTCAACAGCGTTGTCTACGCGACGATGGCGAATCCCGATGGGGCGACCTCACGATCGGAACCCTGGGGGCCGAGGCAGGTGGTGTGCGGCACGGTTTGGCCCTCCTTCGGGAGGTCGACGAACGAGGGGTGTCGACGGGCGCGGGGGCGGGGGCGGCGGATTTCGCGCGCGAGCCCCTCGCCTCGCCGCCGCGGGAACGTCCGGTCACCGAGGCCCACGCTCCGATGGCTCGCGCGCGGATACTGGTCGTCGATGACGAGCCTCTGATGGGTTCGGCGATCACGCGCGTCCTGGCTGAGCACGAGGTGGTGGCCCTGACCTCCGCGCGGGTCGCGATGACGCGCATTGCGGCCGGCGAGCGGTTCGACGTCATTCTGTGCGACGTGATGATGCCGGACTTCAGTGGAATCGACCTCCACGCCGCGATCACCCGGCAGGCCCCCGAGCTCCAGGACCGCCTGGTCTTCGTCACCGGCGGTGCCTACACGACGGAGGCGATCGAGTTCCTCGAGCGGGTCCCCAACCCTCGCCTCGAGAAACCAATCCTGCCCCGAGCGCTGCACGAAGCGGTCGCTGCGATCCTCGCGGGCGCCCGGTGCGAGACCCTCGCCGGAGGCGAAGCTCGGTGAGCGGCCCCGTCCGAACAGGCCGACGACGCAGGTGGCGGATCCGCGGAGGTCCGAGCCTCGAAAGGTGCGTGAGAGGCTCGAATGGCCGCCGGGCCGAGCGCGTGACTCCGCGGCTGATCGCCGTGGTCATGATCGGTCTCTTCGGCGCTGTCGGGGGTTGTGAGAATCGGCGCGTCACCGTGGAAGTCACGGTGACGACGCCTGATCAGCTGCCTGCGCTGGAAGAGCTCATCGTCAGCGCCTCTCTGAACGGGCGCACGATTTCGGTCAGCGCTCACGCCAGGCCGACGGCGCCGCTGGCGCTGCCCGCGGCGGTTCGTCTCAATGTCACCAGTCTCTCGACGGGCGAGGCGCTCATCGAAGCCACCGCGCTCGACACCTCGCAGACGGTCGTGGCTCGAGGAACCTCCACCGCCTCCTTGCCCCTCTCGAGCGCAATCGTCGTGAGCCGTTGTCTTATATCGTCTACGACCAACAACGCTTGCTCGCAACTCATACGTTGCTTCCCCGGAAACCGCGTCAGAGTTGCGTAAACTTCAGCCAGACTATGGGCCGCGCAACTGGAGTTGTTCTTGCTGGACGCTAGATAGGCGCTCTGGCTGGGAGCGTGGTGCATGTGGTGCACAGAAACCGCCGCCACCAGTACTGAGGTGTCGAAGAAGTACTTCACCGGAGTCTTCCAAGATTGCGGCGGTCTCGCTCCTCGCGCACACGGCGCAGCGTCTTATTCACGGTCTCGACACTCAGCGGTTCTCCCGAGTCAAAAACCCACATGCCTTTTTCCTTGTACATGCGGCCCTTGCCCCGCGCGGGGCGCAGGACGATCCGGTCCTCGGAGCTTTCGACTTCGAGGGCATCGCCCGGCCCCAACTGCAGCTCGTCGCGCACGGGCTTGGGTAGGACAATGCGGCCAGCTTTGTCGATCGTAATGGTGGCATTCATAATGGCATTATACCATTTGCATTACCATTATAAATGGCATGATATCCAGTCCCTCAGCCCTCGTCGGGAAGATGCGCCACCCGAGTGTTGGCTAGCCTTTCGTCGGCAGTCAACTGCTGAGGTCACCGCTCGCGGTCCTCGCGCTGCTCGGTCGCGGGGAAAGGCCCGGCGAAACCCTGAGTCTGCGATCGGAGACTCTTAGCGCGGCGCAGAAACTGCTGCCTGGACTCAAGTTCCGCATCGGTGAGGGTATTTTCTGGCGGCAGGATCAACTCCGCCTCCGCAGATTTCTGCCGGTGCCGTGCCTGCTGCGTCAGCCAGTTCCATAAATCGTCGAGGAGGGTCATATCGGCACTCAGGATAGGTCTCGCACGATTGGAATCGTCCCGCTTGACATTCCACACTCAGTCGCAAACAATGGCGAATCCCCGGTCAGCGCCATGATCGGCTTGTGATTCTCATCCTATGTTTCCCGGAACCCACGTCATTCTCGAAATCGTCTTACGGACGGCCATCATTTACGCGGTCGTGCTGATCGGCGTCCGCCTGAGCGGCAAGCGCGAAGTCGGGCAGATGACTCCGTTCGATCTGGTGCTGCTGCTGCTGATTTCGAACTCGGTGCAGAACGCCATGACCGGGCCGGACACCTCCGTGCTGGGCGGAATCGCGGCCGCGGCCACGCTGCTGGCGGTGAATCACTTTGTCGCCGCGATTTCTGGAAGCAATCGCGTGCTTCGCAAAGTGATTGAGGGCGAGCCGACCCTGCTGGTGCACGACGGAGAGATCATCACCGCGCACATGAACAAAGAGCGCGTCAGCATGGATGAATTGGAGCGGGCGCTACGCGAGCACGGGATCAACAATTATCACGACGTTGCGCTGGCCGTGCTCGAGGTGGATGGTTCGATCAGTTGCCTGAAGTATGACGAGCTGAAACCGGGCGCGGAAAACCATTTGGTGCGGCGTAAATACTTGCAGAAGCATTAGCTAATCATTTCGTCATCACCACCGGCAGTTCATCGTAAGGCGTGATCGTCACGGTCAGCGATTTGCGAGCGGCGAAGGCGTCGGCTTTCACCGGAAAACTTATCACCACGGTGCCGGCGGTCTTGCTGCCGGGATTCATCGGCGTCTCTGCGGTCAGAATATCCAGAGCTTGGGCCTTCAGGGCGGGGAAGGCCTCGAAGTAGCGCTGGGCGTCGACAGCCGGAGCGGCGTCGTCGGTGAGCGTGGCGCTGCCGGTATCGATCGACGCCTGGATGGTGTGAATCACCGACGGCTTGTCGGAATTATTTTGCAGCGAAACATTCACCGCGACCATGACCATGTCCTGCCCCGGGACCTCGATAGAAACAATGTCAGCAATTGAGCCGATGGAGAGCGGATGCGCACGATGGGTGAGCGCATAGCCAGCCGCGATAGCAACTACAACCAAAATAGAAATCGCGACGATGCCAGCCGGGGGAAGGCTCTTGCGCGCGGTGCCGTATTCTTCGCCAATGTTGAAGGCAGTTTTCTGATCGGAAAGTGGTTCCGGATTCGGCGGCGGGGGCGTTGGTGATGGGGTCGACATGGCCACCTCCATTCGAAGAGATTGTACTCGCAATGGCCGATTTGAAGCCTACGTCGGCCACTGATGCTTCATCGCTTTGGCAAACTTCTCCACCGGCAGCGCATTGAGCACATCTTTCGCCGTCAGCCACGCGCGCCGGGCTTGCAGTATCCCGAAGCGGATTTTCTCCATGTGCGAGGTGTGGTGCGAGTCAGTGTTGATTACGATCTTGACTCCCATCTGCTTGGCCAGCCGCAGATGGCGGTCACAAAGATCCAGCCGGTCGGGATACGCGTTCAACTCCATCGCGACTTTATTCCGCGCCGCCGCCTGCAGCACTGCATCCACATCGAACGCGTAAGCTTCCCGCCGCAGCAAAAGCCTTCCTGTCGGATGCCCGATGATTGACGTGTTCGGATTCTCCACCGCCTTCAGCAGCCGCGCCGTCATCTCCTGCGGCGTCTGATTGAAATGCGAGTGCACGCTGGCGATCACCAGATCCATCTGCTCCAGAACCGAATCCGAAAGATCGAGCGTGCCGTCGCCGAGAATGTCCATTCAATTCCGGCGAAAATCCGAATGCCTCCGACCGAATCATTCGCCGCCCGAATGCGTGCGATGTGCGCCACCGCCCGCGCGTCATCCAGTCCGTTGGCGAAGGCGAGGTTCTTGGAATGATCGGTGAGGGCCATGTATTTGTATCCACGCGCTCGGGCCGCCTCGGCCATTTCCTCAATCGTGTTGCGCCCGTCGGTCTCGACGGTGTGCATGTGCACGTCGCCCTTGAGGTCTTTCTGCGTGATCAAGTCGGGTAGAGCGTGTTTCTCCGCCGCATCAAGCTCTCCCAGGTTCTCGCGCAGCTCGGGAGGAATAAAATCCAGCTTGAGCGCCGCGTAAATTTCCTCTTCTGATTCCGCCGCTACGATCACGCTTTCATCTTCCAGCCGCGAAAGGCTGTATTCGTTCAGCGTGTAACCCATCTTCAGCGCTCGTTTTCTCAGTTCGACGTTGTGCGCCTTCGAACCCGTAAAGTACTGCATGGCCGCGCCAAATGATTCCGGCGGCAGCAGACGCACATCTACCTGCATTCCGCCGCGCATGCGGAAGCTGACCTTGTTTTCCCCCCGCGCGATGATCTCCATCAACCCCGGCAGCTTGATGATGTGCTCAATCAGTTTCTGCCGCTCCGCGTCATCCCGGCACGCCGGCCCGGTCACCAGAATGTCCAGGTCGCCAACCGTTTCGCGTCCCCGCCGCAGCGAACCCGCCGGCGTCACCCGGTCAATTCCCGCGCATTCGCGCAGATGCTCGATGATCTTTTCCGCCTGGGCTTCCGCTGCATCGAGCAAGTATCTGCCGGCGATCCGCTGATAGTCCTCAATCGCTTTCAGCAGCTTCTGTTCGTGCTTCTCGCCCATGCGCGGCAAAATGCGGATCTTCCCCTCGCGCGCCAGCTGCGCCACGCCCTCCAGATCGCAGACCTGGTACGCGCTCCAGATCAGCGCAATCGTTTTCGGCCCCAGTCCCTGCACTTTGAGCAACTGCAGCATTGACGGTTTGTACTTTTTCAGCAGGTCGGCATGCAGGGTCAATTGCCCCTCGCCCAGCATCTCTTTCAAATTCGCCAGCATACCTCTGCCGATGCCGGGAATCGCCAGCACCTGCTTGTCATCGCCGATCAAATCGGAAATCTGTTGCGGGAAGGCCTCGACGGCCTCGGCGGCGTTGCGGTAGGAGCGGATGCGAAACGAATCCTGCCCGTCAATTTCAAGCAGGTCGGCAGTCTCGTACAAAATTCCGGCGAGCGATTTGTTATCCACGATGAAGAGAGTAACCAATCTGCGGCGGGATAGAAAGTCTGGTGCGGCAGACAGAAGTAAAGCGGGCAGAAAAAAGGCGTCTCGTCGGAAACTCGCCGAGGGTTGTGATGGGATAACTTCTTACGAGGCCTTGGTCACGTTCGCCGCTTGCGGCCCCTTCGTGCCTTGCACGATCTCGAACTCGACCGCGTCGCCCTCCTGCAGGCTCTTATATCCCTCGCTGGAGATGGCGCTGTAATGCACAAAAACATCCGGCCCGTCGTCGCGTCCGATAAATCCGTATCCTTTCGCGTTGTTGAACCACTTCACCGTACCTTTCAATCGATCCACCTGCGCACCTCTATACTGTCCTGACCTGGGGGGCGACCATGACGATTTTTTGCCATTGTGCG
>Ga0209863_10001226_pt1 | contig 10273 bp, 9 predicted proteins | sample OrgsoiDNA2013046_FD_185796 | JGI IMG/M metagenome (GOLD analysis project Ga0209863, IMG submission 185796) | Permafrost soil microbial communities from the Arctic, to analyse light accelerated degradation of dissolved organic matter (DOM) -... | ecosystem: Environmental > Terrestrial > Soil >...
CACAGGCCGGTGTAAGAATTACAGCCTCCGACCAGCTTTCCATTGTTCCTACTGTCATTTATATGAAACAGGGTGATGCACAGGAAAGAATGGGCGGTATGTATTTCCAGGTATACGCCAGCGAAAATACCGATGTAATGTTCGGAGCCTACTATAGGCTGGATGACGCGGTCGCTCCGTTTGCAGGATTTTATTACAAGGGGCTCACCATGGGTTTAAGTTATGATGTGGATGCTTCTGCAAAATCTGCAGCCGGCAGTAAAGGAAACAGTCTGGAGATTTCTATTTCATATGTCGGGAAGAAAAAATCGAATATGGGTGTGCCGCGTTTTTGGTGCCCCCGTTTTTAAGAAATAGGCAAAACTGAATGATATAAAAAAACTTTCATGTTGAATCGTAAACAAATAAAAAATTTTCTGGTAACTGCCTGTATTGCATCTATGGGCATATCCTCTGTATATGCTCAAACAGGAAGCAGTTATTATTACCAGGCTGAAAATCTTTTTAAAGCAAAAAATTATTTCGAAGCATCGGTCGTTTTAGAAAAATATCTGGCTACCGAAAAAAATTCCAGACCCCGGTCGACACCCTTCGCAATTGAAAAAAAGGTGAAGGGTAAGACCAACCTCGACCCACACCAGGAAGCTGTTTACCAACTTGCCACGAGTTACCGGATGATCAATGATTACCAGAAAGCAGAAAAATATTATAAGGAGTCGATTAAATTTTCAGGAAAAGCTTATCCGGATGCGCGGTATTGGTATGCTGTAACGCTGCGTGCCAACCAGCATTATGAGGAAGCGCACGCACAGATCGATTCATTCCTGCAAAAACATACCCAGATGGATGAATTGTTAGTTGGCGCTGACAAGGAACTGGAAGACCTCAAATTTATCCAGGCGCAATCAGAAAGAGTGAACGACCAGTTTATCTTACAGGAAATAAAAGGAAATAATCCGGCGGCAGCTTACGCACTTGTCCAAAGAGCTGACGGGGTTGTTTTTACTTCAATTACAGAAGAGACAGAGAAAACAGGCGGCAAATTTTATCAGAATACCCTGTTTGAATCGATGAATACAGAAAATCCATTGTTGCAGTCCGATCCGGTCGATCTCCCTTCGGAGACGGACGCCCATGACGGAATGGCTTCGTTTACGCATGACGGTAAGACTATGTTCTTCACACGCTGGACGAAGAAAAATAACCAGGCGAATTCAGCTATCTATATCAGTCACTGGAAAAATAAAAGCTGGTCGAAACCAGTTAAAGCATCTGACCCATTGAATGTGGAAGGATCGAACAGTGCACAACCTTTCATTACTGAAGACGGACGTTATCTGATATTTTCTTCCAATCGTGCCGGCGGATCAGGAGGCTACGATTTATGGGCTTCTTCACTCGATAGCAGCCTCGAACCCATCCAGGTCCGTAATCTTGGAAATGTGATTAACAGTGCTGGAGATGAAGAATCGCCTTATTTGCATAATAAGACCCATACTCTTGTATTTTCATCCAATGGCCGGATCGGTATGGGTGGATTTGATATTTTTTATTCAAGGGGAAATTTCAATATGAGTGATTGGGAAAAACCTATGAATGCAGGAGCGCCATTGAATTCTTCCAAAGACGACATGTATTATATAAGTACGGATGAAGAAAATTTATGGAATACGGGATGGATCAGTTCAGACCGGTCTTCTGAATGCTGCCTTGCTTTATTTTCTGTGAAGGAAAATAACGCCCAGTATGTACATGGTACTATGGTGGATTGTAAAACTAACAAGACACTGGGAAGTGTCGTCCTGACGGTTACTGATCTACGGCACCCGGACAGGATATTGGGGAAATATAAGACAGATACAGCGGGTCATTATACTTTTGAAATTCATAACACAGCGCATTTCAAAATCAGTGCGACAAGACCAGAATATGCGCCGTCCAGTAAGGTCTTCAACCTGACGAATATCCAGGGCAGGGATTCCCTGATGAATGAAAACATCTGCATGAGTGCTTTGGTATATCCGGAAAAGGAAATTAATAAATTGCTGAAGACGCTGGAAAGAAATTCCCATGTTGGAAATTTCGGATACAAAAAAGCCATTCTCACCGATTCTGCGCATGATAACCTGGATTCCCTTGCAGAGATTCTTAGGAAATTCCCGGATATGGTTATTGAAGTGGATGGATATACCGATGGGATTGGTAGCGTGAAGTATAATCTGGCCCTTGCGCAACGACGTGTGAAAGCCTGTATAAATTATCTCCTGCGTAAAGGGGTATCACCGAATCAGTTGGAGGCGAAGGCAATGGGTAAATGTTGCCCGATTGCACCGGATACGATTGATGGAAAAGATAATCCGGAAGGTCGTGAAAAGAACAGAAGAGTTGAATATAAAGTGCTAAAACATTAGATACTTTAAAGCCAGTGGTATTTTTAGGAAAGGCTGTGGTTATAGCAAGTGGGCAGTGAAACCACCTGCTATAAACCATCCACCAGTTTACCTTGATTTAACCGTCCAAAATATATTATAAGAAGTTTTCCTTTGCGTCCCCCGGGGCGGGACGATTTTTTTAAATGCAGATAGCGTTTATTGATCTGCGTTAGGCGCGTTGACCTTGGATAAACTCAGGCCTGGATAAGATTGCTTTTTGCACAATTACTCGAACTTGGCAGGAGTATATAAAGTCAGGCGCCCAAAAATTGTTTAAGGCTTTACGCTTTGCGCTTTATGCCTTAAGCTTTATCAAGCATTCTGCGCAACCTGCTTTTCATCATTCAGCGCATTTACGCCGGCAGACTTTATCCAAAGCGTCAGCGACACAATCCAAACGATACAAAGTGCGGCAGAAAGATTATAATTTTCATTCAGGTAGAGTACGGCGCTGGCAGCAGCAGTAGTAACAATAAAAAACAGGGTAACAAAGGTAGAGATCGCTTTCATAATGCACGGTTTAGGTATGTAAAGAAATAAATTACGGATTGATCAGGGCTGATCAGGGAATTGGGTGCATGTAATTCAGAGGAATGGAGCGAAAACTAAAATTGAATGTATAAGAATTGGTAGGTAATTGGTGGAAGCTCAGTGGGAGATTGGATACGATTCAACAGCTACAAATCATCAACGATGAAACAAAGATTAAAAGTAGATTTCATAAATGCAAGCTATTGTTAAAATATTTTTTATTTCTCCCATTTTGGGAAAATAAGCTTTCTTTGTTTTCCCCAAACCGTTGCCTCATAGCACTTTAGGGACATGAACTAACAGGATCGCCTAACCGCAATCGGCATAAATTGTAACTTGTTTTAGTAGATGGTGAATGCTGTATGGTATATGGTGAACGGCATTTGATGGGCTTTATACTATGTGGAATGTACGAAAATCGTTCATTTTATACTGTCAAATTTGTTATCAAAAAATACATTTTACGGGTTGTTATGAACTGAAAAAAAATAATATTGGACAATTTATTTTATGTTCACAATTAAATAATAAAAAGGCCTTAAGCTTTAAGCTTTTTTATGATTGACATCTTCTTCTACAGCATTGTTTGCCTCGCTATCATACAGGGATGGAGAAAGGGTTTGATACTCGCTCTTTTTTCCATGGTATGTGGGCTGGTTGGCCTGGCAGCTGCAGTTAAGCTATCAGCTGTATTGGCGACGCACATGAAATCGGATCTGCACATGACGAGCCGCTGGTTACCTGTAATCGCATTCATCCTCGTTTTTGTGTTGGTACTCCTGATTATCCGCTGGGCAGGAAAGCTACTTGAGAAACTTGTTCAAATGGTTTTGTTGGGATGGCTGAACAAATTAGGGGGTATACTGTTATTTTTGATTTTATATCTTTCCGTATATAGTATCATCCTGTTTTATGGTACCAAAACCCAGGTTATTTCAAAACAGGCGGTGGTCGATTCGCATCTTTATACGTTAATAGCGCCCTTTGGTCCGGGAGTAATACGTTTGATTACAGGCTTTATTCCCTATGGACATGATATGTTCAATGCGTTGGAAGGATTTTTTGATAAGATCGCACGCGGTATCCATTAAAACAACCTGTATCTGACGTTTCATCAGCTGTGCCGCAGAATGCGCAGAAGATGGTTAAATCAGTTATCGTACATTTGTAATGAAAAGATTATTAAGGGTTTAAAAGCCATGATTTTTGCTGTAAATCATTTATTTTAGCGATTATTTTGTTGGATATATTTTAATAGTTCGATGCAGTACGATATCAAACAGGTGGATAAGTTCCGGTTCATTGAAGAAGGCGAGGGTGAACCCCTGGTATTGCTGCATGGCTTATTTGGGGCACTCAGCAATTTCGTTGACCTTATCGAGTATTTCCGGAAACATTACAAAGTAATCGTTCCGATGCTTCCCTTATTTGAGCTGGATATTTTGCATACATCCGTTGGGGGACTGGAGAAATTCGTATATAGATTTATTGAAAACCGCAATTACAAGAATGTACATCTGTTGGGTAACTCCCTTGGAGGGCATATCGCGTTGATACATGTTCTTAAACATCCGGAAAGGATTAAGTCTATTATACTAACGGGCAGCTCCGGCCTTTTTGAAAGCGCTATGGGCGATAGTTATCCCAAACGTGGTGATTACGAGTACATCAAAAAGAAAACAGAACTGACTTTTTATGACCCGGCAACGGCTACCAAAGAACTGGTAGATGAAGTTTTTGAAATCGTGAACAGCCGGATCAAGGCTATCAAAATCATCGCATTGGCCAAAAGTGCCATTAGAAATAATTTAGGTGAGGAACTCAATCAAATTCAGCAACCTACGTTATTGATATGGGGAGCCAACGATGGTATAACGCCACCTTTTGTAGGAAGGGAGTTTCAACGATTGATTCCCCATAGTGAATTGCATTTTATTGACAAGTGCGGACACGCACCAATGATGGAGGTTCCTGCCGAATTCAATGAGATATTACATCAGTTTCTGACCAAATTAAACGAACCTGCAGCAGTGGCATGAGACAGATAAGATCTTATCACTAAAATCCTTGCTGTGTTAAACCTAGACATTTTATCAGCCGGTATTCCACATTTAAATCCCGAAGACACCGTTCTGCTGGCAAAAGACATCATGGTGGATCATCACGTGGCTCATTTGCCTGTTGTTTCTGAGAATAAATTACTCGGAATCATTAATGAGGACAGTCTCCTGGACGCATCTGCCGACGATGCGACCATGAACAGCCTGCAAACACTATTCAGTCATGCCTCCGTTCAGGGTATCGGCCATATCCTGGATACCCTGCATGTTTGCAGCGAATTTCAGCTCACCCTGGTTCCTGTTCTGAGTGAAGAATCAGATTATGTTGGATCTATAACGGCCATGGATTTACTCCGACATACCGATAGGATTATCGGTGCCGGAGATCCGGGCGCTATCATTGTGCTTGAAATGGATCGTGTAAACTTTGCTTTTTCAGAAATTATTAAGCTTGTTGAAACAAACGATGCACAGGTTACCCAGCTGAATACATATGCTGACCCCATCACTTCTTCTTTTTTTATCACGCTCCGCATCAATAAGCTGGAAGTATCTGATATCATCGCTACGTTCCAGCGTTATGAATACAAAATCAAATATTATTTTGGTGAAGAGCAATATGAAAATGAATTGCGCAGCAATTATAATCACCTGATGAATTATCTGAGCATTTAATTCATCACTATGATATCCATGTAATGACCCGGGGACCAAGCTTATGATCCGAAAAACGGATAAATATCTTTTGCTCTTTCTATTGATGACCGTTTTAAGTTCAAAGCTTAAAGCTGAAAGCGTAAAGCTTTTTCTGCCAACGGCCAACGGCCAACACCTAACGCCTAACGCCCAACGCCCAACGGTCAACGGCCAACGACTAACGCCTAACGCCCAACGCCTAACGCCTAACGCCCAACGCCCAACGGTCAACGGCCAACGACTTCAAGATACCCTCCCCATTCTCCGACCCGACACGCTCTCATCCGGAGTCGTTGTCGTTCCGCCAACACAGGGCCGCCTTTTTATTGTCGGGAACATTTTCATACATGGTAACAGGGTTACCAAATCATTTACTATCACGCGCGAGCTGCCTTTTAAAACCGGAGATTCTTTAACGCTTCAGCAGCTTTCTCTGTATTTCGCACAATCACGAGAGCACCTGATCAACACAAGACTTTTTAATGACGTATCCGTATCACTGAAAGAATTCCGCGGTTATATCGCAGATATTAATATCGACCTGAAAGAAAGATGGTACATCTTTCCGCTGCCATATGTAAGGCCCGTCGACAGGAATTTTACCGCCTGGGCACAACAAGGATACAGTCTCAGCCGGTTCGACTACGGAATAAAATATTCCCAGTATAATTTTACCGGCAGGAATGATAATTTGCGCATTTGGCTGATTACCGGTTATTCCAGGGAAATTGAAATGGCCTACGATCGGCCCAATACGGGCAAGAATCTGATTCATGGTTTCGGAGGGGGATTCCTGTTATCCGGTCAGGAACAGATCAATGTAATCACGACCAATAATCAGCAGGTTTTTGTAAGCCGCGACAGCGTCCAGAATGCCGGAAAATATTTGCAAACGCAGACTACGTTTTCATTGCGATATTATTATCGTCCTGCGATTCGCACCAAACATTTTTTTCGTTTCAGTTTTAACCAGTTGAAAATAGATAGCACAGTCCTCCTGCTGAACCCCAATTATTTTTTAAATCACCGTCTTTCACTGATATATCCCGAATTCTTTTATAGTGTCAACTATAATAATATCGACTATGTTCCTTACCCAACACAGGGTTTCCTTTTTGAAACCAGCATACTTCAAAGAGGAATTACTGCCGACATGAATATGACGCAATTGATTGCCAGATCAACAGAAGCATTTTCTTTTGCTCCGAAAATGTATTTTGTTACACAGAATTTCGGCGTGCTCCGCATTCCGTTCAAACAATCATTTTATAACCAGTCGCTCCTGGGTTATGGCGACTATTATATGCGCGGACTGGAAAAATATGTGGTGGATGGCGTTGGCTTGCTCCTGGACCGGAATACCGTAATGCGTGAGCTTGTTCATTTCGACATACCTTTCCTTCGACAAACCTCGCATGATCATATTCCTTTCCGGATATATGCAAAAACCTATCTTGACCTAGGATATGTTTTTAACCGGTATAATAATCTGAACAGCCTTCAGAATACGATGTTGTATACATATGGGGCCGGATTTGATGTGGTTACTTTTTATGATTTTATTTTCCGGATTGAGTATAGCGTGAACCAGTTAGGAGAAAAAGGTTTATTTTTTCATATCAGAAACGACTTTTAGCTAACGGATGGACTTTTAATTTAATAAGATGAAAGTAGCGATATACAGCCGGATCATTGAAGAAACGGAGCGTGGGGAAGTTCAGCAATTGCTGGATGAACTTGAGCGGCGTCATATTCAGCCGGTTATTTATCTTCCATTTTTTGAACGCATAAGTAATGTGTTTCGTTTTCCTCCGGATGTTTTATTTTTTCGCCATTCAGACGACCTGAATGAGTCCATCGATTTTTTTATCAGTCTCGGAGGCGATGGCACATTGCTGGATACGATTGCTTTTGTAAGAGATAAAGATATTCCGGTGATCGGAATAAATTTCGGCCGCCTGGGATTCCTGGCCAGTATCGGTAAGGGAGAAATGTTGCTTGCCGTACAAGCGCTGGTGGACAGATCCTATGTAACAGATAAAAGATCCCTGATTCACCTGGATGCCAGCAAGCCTTTATTCGGTGAAGTGCCTTATGGATTAAATGAATTCGCCATTCATAAAACGGATACTTCTCCTATGATAAAAATTCATACATATCTCAATGGCGATTTTCTGAATACTTACTGGGCTGATGGTTTGATTGTTTCAACCCCAACCGGTTCCACCGGCTATTCACTGAGCTGTGGAGGCCCGGTTGTATTTCCGGAGTCAGGTAGTTTTGTAATCAACCCGGTGGCACCGCATAATCTGAACGTTCGACCTATTGTGGTGCCCGATGATAATATCATTTCTTTTGAAGTGGAAGGAAGGGCAGAGAATTTTCTTTGCGCACTCGATTCCAGGAAAGAAATAGTAGATAAAAACGTGCAACTTGCAGTGCGGCGTGAAAAATTCGATGTCTCCCTGGTAAGGTTAAACGAAAATAATTTTCTGCAAACACTCCGGAATAAATTATCATGGGGACTGGATCGCCGGAATTAACAGTTTACACATAAGAAAACAGATTTTGCTTCGTTAGCCATAGTATAATCACTGGACGGGCAAAGAATAACATTTATTTAGCGGGTATGAAGCAATTTTTGTTGGCTGGGTTTACTTTTTTTTGTTTTATTATCCGTGTTGGTGCGCAACAGGAAAATAGTTATTTGTACCAGGGCGAGTTCGGTGTCCTCGGCGGCGTTTCCCAATATTTTGGCGATCTCAACCCTGACTTACATTTCAATACACCTAAGGCAGCTTTTGGGATATTTTTCAGAAAACAGATTACCGATTATATCTCTGTAAGGATACAGGGACAATTTGCCCAATTGGGTTATTCTGACGTATATAATACCCAGAATACATTTGATCTCAGGCGGAATCTGAGTTTTAATACCAATGTATGGCAGCTGGGCTTGCAGGGCGACTTTAATTTCCTCCGTTTCATACCCGGAGATGGTGATCACCGCGCTACGCCTTACCTCACCTTCGGCATTGGCATGTTCAGTTTTGACCCCTATGCATACCTGGGTGGTCAGAAATACTACCTGCGGGAGATGGGTACGGAAGGACAGGGTTCATCAGCTTATCCCGACCGTCAGCCTTACAATAATATAGCTGCTTATATTCCCCTTGGACTGGGTTATAAATATAACCTGAATCCCAAAATGAATGTCGGAATTGAAGTCGTATATAACTTTACCACAACGGATTACCTCGACGATGTGAGTAAGACCTATGCTGGGATCAATAATTTTCCAACCCTGCCCAGCGGAGCACCTTCCATAGCTGCCCTGCTCCAGGACCGGAGCTACGAGACAGGGACTCCCTCCATCGGTATCCAGGGCCGCCAGCGTGGTTATAAAAACCAGAACGACGGTTTTCTTTTTGTCGAACTCATGTTTTCCATGAATCTCAGTTCCTATCGTTGCCCTACAGCCCAATAACGCTAAAGGCCTAACACTAAACGCTAAACGCCTAAAACCAGGTCAGGCAACACTACTGGGGCCAAATACATCACTACATTATCACAATTCCACATTTTGTACATTAAAAAACCCAAGGCAATAGCCTTGGGTTTTTTGTATACCTTCGTGACCTTCAAAAACGGGCATGGAGTCTTTGAAAATCAGTATTAACCCGGCACGATTGCCTAAACATATCGCCATCATTATGGATGGGAATGGGAGATGGGCTAAAGTGCAGGGCCAGGACAGGCTGTTTGGCCACTACCATGGCGTGGAAAGTGTACGCAATACAGTTGAAGCCTGTGCCGAATTAGGAGTTGGCTATCTGACCCTGTATGCTTTTTCTACGGAAAACTGGGAAAGACCCGTGCAGGAAGTGAGCGGCCTGATGGAATTACTGGTGGACACGATCCGAAAGGAAGTTCCAACACTGAATAAAAACAACATCCGGCTGCATGTGATCGGGAACACTGAAATGCTGCCGGTAAAAACGATAACGGTTCTCAATGAAGCCATAACTGAAACTGCCGGCAATACCGGGCTGAACCTGATCATGGCGCTCAGTTACAGTAGTCGTTGGGAAATGGGGGAAGCTGCCAGGCAACTGGGAATGGACGTGAAGGCAGGAAAACTGGACCCCGAAACGATTGACCAGTATAGTTTTCAAAAATACCTCAGTACCCGGAATTTCCCCGACCCTGAACTGATGATCAGGACAAGCGGAGAACACCGGATCAGTAATTTTCTTTTATACCAACTCGCATATGCTGAATTATTCTTTACGCCCGTTCTTTGGCCTGATTTCCGGAAAGAAAATCTCTACGAGGCCATCCTTGATTTTCAAACGCGGGAAAGACGATTTGGTAAAACCAGTGAGCAACTCAGCTGAAGACCCCCAATCCTTCAGAAATGCTTGAGAATAAATGGCCTGTATCATTGATCCAGCCTGTATTTTAACAAACACTTTTAATTAATCCACTTAATTTGCCGCTCTAAAAAACCCGCCCGGATGCTACGACGTTTATTGACTGGTGTTTTTTTGCTTT
>Ga0209863_10001228_pt1 | contig 10267 bp, 4 predicted proteins | sample OrgsoiDNA2013046_FD_185796 | JGI IMG/M metagenome (GOLD analysis project Ga0209863, IMG submission 185796) | Permafrost soil microbial communities from the Arctic, to analyse light accelerated degradation of dissolved organic matter (DOM) -... | ecosystem: Environmental > Terrestrial > Soil >...
GATCGAAGATGACGCTGCCCAGAGCGGCCTCGATCGGGGCGCCGCTGGCCTCGCGAACGTGCAAGTCGAGCGTGGCATCTTCTCCCGGACGATAGGTGGCGTGATCGAATTTCGCGGTCACTTTCAAAGCCGGGTCATGCGGGTAGATGACGGTACGCATCCCCATGGGAATGTCGTATTGATTTTCCGCATCCAGCGGCGAGTAGGCGGCGAGTGTGAGTTCGCCTTGAAACTCCGGCAAGTAGGGAACGACAACGTAGGCGTGACCGTTGCGCACATGCACCGTCTGCGACTGGAGGATGTGGCCGTCGCGGAGAATATCGAACAGGAGGTTGGCCTCCCTGCGGTTCGTGTAAATATCGACGTCGACCGGCTCATCGGGCCGGTAGAGTGCGTGACTGGTCATCATTTGAATGGTCAGGCGGTCGCCCAAGTCCCAAAAACCCTGAGTCTCGTGTCCGCGCAGGCCGTTGTGATCGGTGGCTTCGAGAACCACGCGAGCTGTGGGCCGTCCGTCCTGCGCCGGCGCCAGCGGGGGCAGGTTGAGGCCGCGTATTTTCGCCACGCCGTAGCGGTTGGTCTTGACCGTGCGCAGAAAGGCGCCCGGCTTGTTATCGTCGGGAGAACCGTTGTAGATCGCAACCTCGCATTGTGCAGGCGTGCCGTCTGCGTAGGAAGCGGAAATGTAAAACTCAAGCGGAAGCTGGCCGACTGAGTTTGTCGCTTCGACTACGTAAAGATGAATGGGATCACGGCTGATGCGTAGCCGGAAACTCCGCTGCTCCGTCTTTCCCGTCGATGAGTCTGTGAGGTATGCGGCATAGTCCAGATCGCGAAAGCGCCCATAGCCCTGTTGCAATTCTTCTTGCTGGTCCGACAGGCTGATGTTGGTGACGAACTTGCCAGCGGAGTCGGTGTCGCCCTTCCATTTCTGTTCTTCCTCCGTCTCCATGCGTTGCGTTTTGAAGTTCCAACGATGTTCGGTTTCGCGGGCGACCTTAACGTGGCCCTTTGTGACGGGCTTGCCGAAAAGATAGTCGGCGTTTACGGTGACTGTCGCATTTTGTCCGGGCAAGTAGTAGCCCCGATCGGGAGCGACGTTCACGGTGAACGTGGGCATGTCGTAGCGACCGATGCGGATGGCCTGGTAGCCCATCTCCTCTTCTTCATTGTTGGAACCCTGGGTTACCTTGATGACATATTGTCCAAGGCGCAGGTGCTCAGGAACGTCCCAGTCGGCGCGGGCTACTCCGAAGCGCGAGGTCTCAGCGGTCGCACGGAAAGCGAGGGTCTGATCTTCGTCCTCGATCGTGAACGTAGTTGGCTCCTTCGCGACGGCGTGTTTCGTCCAGTCCTGCACCAGCGCGCGGATGTGCACGATTTGTCCGGGCTGATACAGCGGCTTGTCGGTGGTGACGAAGAATCGCGGATGCGCCACGAAGTCCACGGTGTCGTCGGCCTCGCGGACGACCTGGCCCTTGCGCGCGACGACCTTGAGACTAGCGGAAGAGACCCAGCCTTCAGCAGACGGCACTTTGAAGTCGAACTGCGCGTAGCCATGGCTGTTGCTGACGGCTTCCAGTTTCAGGGTGGCGTCTTCGTCCCCTTCCAGTTGCGCGGAGATCTGCACGCCAGCCATCGGCAGAAGAGTCGAGAGCGAATCAGTGTAGACTCGCACGCGAAACGGCATTCCGGGTACAGTGTGCCTCGAGGCCACGACGCGCAGATTGAACATGCCGTCGGCCTTGGATGCCAGCGCAAGAATGCCTTCGATGTGCGCCGCGCCAGTCTGCGAAGGAATCACGCGATAGCGAACGCGGTACCAGATCGCATCATTCCATTCGTCGGACCTCTGGGTCCATCCGTTCAGGGGAATAGCAATCTGATTCAGCCCAGGATGGAGCTGGACTTCAATTTCGCCGTTCGCGCGGACGGAGTCTGCGGTGTCAAGAAGCTCGGCTTGAACGTGCGCGGTCGCCGTATCGCCGGAATTTTCGATGGCGAGAACGGGCGTGATGACCTGGTCCCTCGAATGAATTCGGCTGCGCGATTCGTCTACGGTAATACTGGTTGGGTGAGATTGGGCATTCGCGCAAACCGATCCGACGACGAGAAACAGCCAGGAGAGAATTTGCTTTCGTCTCATCAGGCACCGCCGACGCCACGACCTTATACCGGGTTGGCGATGCTCGTCACGAACTTTCTTTGGGCGGGTCGCCGGAACCGCTGTGGCAAGCGGCTAGGCGCGGGGAAGGACGACCCTAGCCTGGCAGCCTCGCTGGTCGACGCGATTCAACAGTTCGATGGAGCCTCCATGGGCTTCGGCAATCTGCCGCGATAGCACCAGGCCAATTCCGCTGCCGGACGGCTTGGTTGTGTAGAAAGGAACGAATACGTTGGCCGGATTGCCCAGGCCAGGGCCGTTATCTTCGATGGTGAGGACTAGATCTTTCTCGGTAAGTTCCCAGCGAACGCAGATCTGTGGTTCGTGTGGCGGCGAGTGGACAACTGCCGGACCATAATTCGCCGGCGTCGGATGGCGAGGCTCCATGGCAGCCTCGACGGCGTTGCGGGTCAGGTTGATGAGCATTTGCTCCAACTGGTCAGGATCGACCATCAAGTCAACCTGGGGGCTGGGTAGAACCTGCACGGGCAAGCCGGCCTCAAGCGCCGCGACGCGTTGCACAATGGGTGCGAGCTGAATCTTGCGCATTGCCGGGGGCGGCATTTGCGCGAGCTGACGATAGGCCTGCAGAAAGCGATTGAGCGAGTCGGCGCGGGCCTCGATGATCGAGAGTCCATGTTCAAAGTCTTCGCGCGAATCTCCGTCGCGCGGGGCACGCGACATCTGTACCCGCAAACTTCCCGCAATCGATTTAATGGGAGTAAGCGAGTTGTTCAGTTCGTGGCCCAGCACGCGGATCAGGCGTTGCCACGCCCCACGCTCTTCTTCACGCAGGGCGCGGCTGACGTCTGAAAGAACGATGAGGGTGTGCGGAACGCCTTTCTGCCGGAACGAACTTCTCCGCACCAGCCAGCGCGCGTTCGGACCCTGAAAGGGCAGTGGGACGATGGTTTCACTTTCCGCGTCCATGCAGGCGGCCAGGCCTATCTCGCGCGCCGAGCGGCCCAGGAGCCTGACAGCAGGCTGTTGCAGGAGACGTTCTCCGGCGGAATTCACCAGGCGCAGATTTTGGTCAGGGTCGAAGGTGAATAGAGGGACTTCAATCTCTTCTACTACGCGCCGCAACAATGCGGCGGCTTCAATCGCGCGAATTCGCTGATCCGCAAGCAGATCGGCCAGGGCATTCACTTCGATGGACAGTTCGCCGAGCGCGTCATCCGTGGCGGCGCCGCGTGCGCGAAAGGAATAGTCCTCTTCGCGCAGGGCAGAGATTACATTGGCCAGAGTCTGCAAAGGGCGCGTGGTCTGCTCCTGCAGGGCCATCGCCAGCAGCCACCATACGAAGAGTGCGGCGAACATGAGGGCGGATTTGGATTGCAGCGTCCAGGGTTGCAGCCAGATAAGGATGCCGCTGATCAGGAGTCCAGGCAGCGCGACCAGCAAGGCGAACAGGTTGATGCGCCGTTCGTATAAGAGACGAACTCTTTTTTTCGGAGGCTTGCGCGCGCCGGGATTGGGAATCCCCCCCGGGCTAGAGCCCATATTTCTCCATACGCCGGTAGAGCGCGCCGCGGCTCAGACCGAGAGTTTCCGCAGCCTGACTCACGTTTCCCTGCGAACGCTGCAATGCTTTGCGGATCAGAATGGCCTCCACGGATTCCAGGCTGAGTTCTTCCAGATTCTGACTCTGCGGGCGCAGCATGTCCAGTCCGAGGTCGGCTCGCTGAATCTCATTGCCGCGGCACATCAAGACGGCGCGCTCCAAAGTGTGATCGAGTTCTCGAACGTTGCCTGGCCACGCGTACTGCATCAGCAGTTGCAAGGCCGAAGGCTCGAAACCCTGAATGGTGCGCCGGTAGCGCGAGGCGTAGCGTATCAGGAAGTGAATGGCGAGCGCGGGAATGTCTTCGCGCCGCTCGCGCAGCGCAGGCACATGAATCTCGACAGTATTGAGGCGAAAGAGAAGATCCTCGCGGAACTGGCCGGAAGCGCAGGCCGCACGAAGGTCCGCATTGGTCGCGGAAACTACTCGCACGTTAACGCGAACCGCGCGGGAGGAACCAACACGTTCGATCTCGCCGGCCTCCAGCACGCGTAGAAGTTTGGCCTGCTGGCGAAGAGGAACATTTCCAATTTCGTCGAGAAAGATGGTACCGCCGTCGGCAAGCTCGAAGCGTCCGATGCGGTCAAAGCGCGCATCGGTGAACGCACCTTTGACATGGCCGAAAAGTTCACTTTCAAAAAGCGCCTCTGGCACCGCACCGGTGTTGACGGACACCATGAGGCGTGGTGCCCGCGCGGAAATTGCGTGCAGCGTGCGCGCTACAACTTCCTTTCCTGTGCCGTGCTCTCCGGTGATGAGAACATTCGCATCAGACGGACCCACTCGGGTGATGGCCTCGAGAACCGCGTTCATGGCCGGGGCCGTGGCGATGAACTCGGGTCGTCCCTCGGCCTGTAGCAGGCGATTCTGCGCGGCCAGCCGCTCCGCGCGTTGCAACGCACGGCGAAGCTCGACCTGCGAACGCAGAATCGTAATCAGCCGTTCGTTCTCCCAAGGCTTCTGAATGAAATCTCGGGCACCGCGGCGCATCGCTTCGACGGCTAGTTCAATGTTCGCCCATGCTGTCATCACAATCACGGGGACCGTACTGTCGAGCGAGACGATCTCAGATAGCAGGTCGAGCCCTTCCTTGCCGGAGGTTGTGTCCCGCGTGTAGTTAAGATCGATGAGCAGAGCATCGTACGAGCCTGTGGACAACGCATCGCGGACGAGCGCTGGAGATCTAGCGGTTTCCACGTCGTATCCCTGCGGACGAAGTAGAAGTTCGAGCGCTTCAAGTACGTGCTGCTGGTCGTCAGCCGCGAGAATGCGGGGCCGCCCTAACTTTTCTGGCGCCGGAGCTACGGCGGAGAGTCCCCCGGGTTTGGCGATCGTTTGCATGGCGATTACGGGCTCGCGGTGCCGGTGGTATCGCTAACAACCCCGGTCACTGCATTCTGAAGCTGTATGCCATTATGGGCCAAAGTCGCGCCGGTTGCTCGGTCAAGTTCGACTTTCGCTTTTTCGAAGATTGTCATGGCCGTGACCAGATCCAGTTCGGCGAGGGAGAGGTCGCGCTGGGCAGAAAGAGTCTGCGTGCTCGATCCTGAGCCGAGTTCCTGTTCCTTCTTAGTGATGTCGAATGTGCGTTGCGCCAGTTCGCGCGCTTTACGAGCAGCCAGCACTCGCGCTTCGGTCTGCTGAAGAGCATACTGCGCGTTGCGGACTTCGATGCGTACCTGCTTTTTCAGTTGTTCCATGCGAAGTTCGGCTTGCCGGTATTCAAGCTCGGAACGGTATTGATCGGCCTTGGCGACACGGTTCCGCAGCGGAATATTCAGATTCAGTCCCACGTAATAATCGGGAGACGAGTTATTGAAGGTATTACGCAGTGCTCCTCCGAAATCCACTGGAACATTTGTCGTGCAATCTTGTGTGCAAAGAGGATTCAGCGGACCCGCCAAACCCGCACCGGAATAGAAGCCCACCAGTGAAAGGGAAGGCAGAAGCGCATTGCGAGCAGCCCGCCGGCTGATCTGGCGGTTCACAAGATCGACGTCGGACTCCTCTAGTTCGGGGCGTCCATGCAGGGCGGTAGCAATCAAATCCTGAATCGACTGCGTCGCCTCAGGCTGAATGCCTTCCATACGGTCGGTGGGCACGATGGGCATCGCCTCTAGAACCGGGTCGTCCAGGCTCTTTGTGACCGCATTCTTCATTAGCGTCTCTTGCAGTTGGAGACTCGTGCGAGCCACGGTCAAATCCTGATCCCGCTTGGAGACCTCGGCCTCAGCGCGCAGAACATCCATTTCTGGAACGCTCTCGAGCTTCAATTGCTTGCGCGTATTGTCCAGTGTCTGTTGAGCGAAAGATGAAGACTGCTCGTTCACCTGAGTTTGTTCGTACGCACTCACTAGGTCCCAATACATATTCTCAATTTGCGTGACGGTGGCGATTACCTGATCTTTGAACGCGATGTCAGAAATCTTCTTGTTATTGTTAGCGATTCGAAGATAGCGTAAATTCGGCCCGAGGCCGAATCCGGCCAGCAGTTCTTGTTGAATCGAGAACCGATAGGATCCGGCAAAAGTGGGAGTCAGCGTAAAGTTTGGGCTATTCGAGGTTTGACGCGAGTCGCTGAACGCAAAGTTAATACTGGTTCCAGTGGCAAACGCTTGCGAGTAACCGAAGTTGAATTGCCCGGTGTTGAGTTGTAGCGACGGAACACCGTAGATCACTTCGTTTGCCACGGGCGCAGTCTGATGTTCATCCCCGCCATTCGCGATGATGACTGGATCGTAGGAAGAAACAGCGGTTCCCGCCCCGAGAGTGGATTGCACCAGTCCCGAAGCACCAGCTCCAGCACCGCCCGCGCCACCGCTGGTGCCTCCAGCGCCCGCACCAGGGGCACCTGAGCCGAAGCCTCCAACGCCGCCGCCCGGAGTTCCCTGGACCACACCCGTGTTGACGCCGCGAAAGAATCCACCAGCCTGCGTGCGTAAAATATCTGTGTTCGCGATCGGCAGGTTATAACGGGCGATGGCCAGGTCAAGATTGTTCTCGAGAGCGAGATCGATTGCGTCCTTAAGCGAAAGGTAGAGCTTGCCGTCGCGAACCAGACGATCGATGCGCGGCGAATTGGTCAGTACCGGCGAGGGCACATAGTCGGGCGAGTATGCATGGAACGGGTTGTGCGACTTAGGCATCTCAAAGCCAACCGGCGTATTCTTCTGCGGAGCGGCGTCTTGCGGAACCGACGATGACGCTGCCTGTCCCGTCATGGTGGAAGTTAACATTCCATATACACACAGAAGCGCGATTCCCTGCTGTAGAAAGGGTTGACTAATGAAAGAACGACCCGAAACATTCACGATGCGCTGACCTCCGCCGGTTGAGTGAGAGATGGATTGGACGTGTCGCCGACCAGCCAGCCGTCGCGCATTTGAATGGTGCGGCTGCCGTAAGCGGCATTCGTCTCCGAGTGTGTGACCTGAACGATGGTCGTGCCCGCCTGATTCAGTTCGCGGAAGAGTTCCATGATTTCTTTGGCCTGATCGGAATGCAGGTTGCCGGTTGGTTCATCGGCGAGAAGAAGGTCAGGCCGGTGAACCACAGCGCGTGCGATCCCCACCAGTTGCTGTTGCCCGCCGGAAAGCTGGCTGGGATACAGGTCCTTCTTGGCGACGATTCGGAAGCGGTCGAGCGCGTCCGCGACCATGGTCTGGCGCTGCTTACGCGGGATATCTTTGTACGAGAGCGGCAGGTCGATGTTCTCCAGCACCGTGAGATCGTCCAACAGGTGATAGCTCTGGAAGACCATCCCGATATTTTTCTTGGCGAGTTCGGCCCGGTCTTTGCGCGAGAGAGTGTGAATGGCTTTTTCGCGAAACCAGTATTCGCCCTGCCATTGATCGTCAAGAAGCGCTAATACGTTCAGCAGCGACGATTTTCCCGCGCCGGACGGGCCCATCAGCGTAACGAATTCACCTTTGCAAATGCCGAGGTTCACCCGGCGGAGGACCCACGTCTGGCCCGCGCCGGTTTTATAGCTGCGTTCGATACTTTTCAGTTGAATCATTGCACTCTCATTTCATGAGTAGATTTCTATTCATATCGCAATGCCGCCATGGGATCTGTCTTTGCGGCTCGCCGGGCCGGCAGAAGCGCCGATGCAAGCGCTACTGCCGCGACCAGCACCGTCGCTGCAACCAGGGTGAGCGGATCGCTGCTGGAGATGCCGAAGAGCTGGCTGCTGGCCGCGCGGGTAAGCAAGATCGAAGCTGGTATTGCAATCGCAATGCTGATGCCCACCAGCCACAATACTTCGACCAGCACCATGCGGATTACAGACACACGGGCTGCGCCCAGTGCGATACGGATGCCGATCTCGCGCGTGCGTTGCGCAGTAGAATACGCCAGGACGCCGTAGAGTCCGACGGCGGCCATGACGACAGCGAGCAAGCCAAAGGCTGAAGCCAGAATCGCGACCACGCGTTCGCTGGTCAGGTTGTCGTCGATCTGCTCCTGCATGGTGCGGAAATTGTCGAGCACCAGCTTTGAATCAAGCGCCTGCATCGCGCCACGGATGGTGCCTTCCGCGCTTTCCGGGGATTGCCAGGTGCGCACGTAGAAAGTCATTGCGCCCGGATCCGCTTCCTGAAGATACGGAGTAAAAATAGTACGTGTGATTTGTTGGCGAACCCCGGTATGCTTTGCATCCTTTACCACGCCGACGATCTCGATATCTGGCTTCACATCTCCACCGCCCTTGGCGTAGAAGTGTCCGATGGCCTGTTGGGGCTCTGAGAAATAGTGGCGCGCGAAACTCTCGTTCACTACTGCGACTTTCGAACTAGTATCACGGTCCTGTTCGGTGAAATCGCGGCCTGCGATCAGGTTCATGCCCATGGTCGAAAAATACCCCGGACTCACCCTTGGCGATTCCACGTTCATGTCTTCATTCTCTTTTTCTGTGTAGCCCGCCACAGTAATGTTGTTCCCAGTGTTCGTGTTCGCGAGTTCCGGATCGGTTGTTCCCGCTGACGCGCGGACTCCCGGCAACGTCGCCAGCGTTTGCAGAACTCGCGATTCCAGTTCGCGAGCTTGATCGGGGCGGTAGCCTGCAAGAGTCGGCTGAACGCCGAAAGTTACCAGATGATCGGCTTCAATCCCGACATTGAGCGACTTGAGGTTATGTAGTGTACGCACAAACAGGCCGGCGCCCACCAGCACCAGAATGCTCAATCCGATCTGGAGCGCAACCGAGATGCGGCGGAAGCGGAGGGGACCGCCGCCTGCAGTCATCGCCTGCTGCTTCAGCGCAGGCGCCAGATTTGGACGCCAGAACTGCAGCGCGGGAGCCAGGCTGAACACCAGGCTGACCAGAAGCGCCAAAGAAAAATTGAACAGCAAGATTCTTAGATCGGGGCGCGAGGAGAACGGTAGATCACCGGCAGTCTTGCTCCAGATCATGTTGATCAGCCACGCCGAAACTCGTGGTGCAATCGCGATCCCCAGCGCACCGCCGGCCAAGCCAAGCAACAAGCCTTCGACCAACAACTGCTGTACGACGCGCGCACGCTTCGCCCCCAGCGCGTAGCGTACCGACATTTCGCGGATACGCCCTGCAGCCCGCACCAGTAAAAGGCTGCTCACATTGGCGCAGGCCATGAGGGCCACGAGCGCAACCATCGCCATGATGATCAGCAGCGGCTGTTGCACATCGGCGCGAAGAGGAGAGAATCCCTTGGCGCCATCGCGAACGAACAGATGCGACTTGGTCAGGAATGTTTCCTTGAAGTGTTCCGAACTGTGTCCCCGTTGCTTCAACTCGTCGGCACGAATGGAGTACCACAGTGGAGCGATCCCCGCTTCCGCTTGTTCGCGAGTGAGTCCGGGCTTGAGTTTTCCGACGATGGCTAGCCATCGGGAGGTGCGCAGTTCCAGATCCTTGGCTCCAGGCTGAACTGCAGCCTTCATCGTCATCGGCGCAAATACATCGGGCGTGTCTCCCATTACCGCGCTGTGAAAGCGCGGAGGGGCGACGCCGAGAATGGTGAAGGGACGGCCGTTCACCAACACGCTCCGGTTGACGATGGTTGGGTCCGAGCCGAAGCGGCGCTGCCAGTAGCTGAAGCTCAAGACGACAACCGGGTTCGCGTCCGGCACTACATCATCGGAAGCAACCAACATGCGACCGATCGCAGGACGTACACCCAACACGTCAAAATAATTGCCGGAGACCAATTCCGCCCACACCAATTCCGGCTGGTTATGCCATTGCACTCCTACCTGCGCCCCCGTGGTTGCGATCAGTCCACTGAACACAGAATTGCGATCGCGAAGGTCCCGATACATGGGGTACGAGAAAGAAAAGTTATCGTCCGTTCGAGAACTGGTGTGACCGTTGAAGCTGCCGAATGACTGCAGGATCACAAGACGATCGGCATCCTTTACCGGCAGGTTGCGCAAAAGCGCCTGGTCGAGCAGGCTGAAGATAGCAGTGTTCGCACCGATGCCGAGCGCCAGCGTGACGATGGCGACTGCGGCAAAGCCCGGCGATTTCGCCAATTGCCGCAATGCGTAGCGAAGGTCTTGTG
>Ga0209863_10001229_pt1 | contig 10262 bp, 8 predicted proteins | sample OrgsoiDNA2013046_FD_185796 | JGI IMG/M metagenome (GOLD analysis project Ga0209863, IMG submission 185796) | Permafrost soil microbial communities from the Arctic, to analyse light accelerated degradation of dissolved organic matter (DOM) -... | ecosystem: Environmental > Terrestrial > Soil >...
GGGGGCGGCTGTCCCCACATTCTGTTGAAAATCTGCACAACCATTGACGAGATGCGGAAGGCTTCTCGAGCTCTGCGGAGCTCGGGAAAGCGGCTGGGGTTTGTCCCGACGATGGGGGCGCTGCATGCGGGACATGTTTCGCTGGTGCGGGCGGCAGGGGCTGGGTGCGACGTGGTGGCGGCGTCGATCTTTGTGAATCCTACGCAGTTTGGGCCGGGGGAAGATCTGGCGAGGTATCCGCAGTCGTTTGAGCGGGACCGCGAGTTGCTTGAGCGGGAGGGAGTAGAGTTGGTTTTTGCGCCAGCGGTGGAGGAGATGTACCCGGCGGGCGCGGTGACCTGGGTGACCGTAGAGGGGCTGAGCGACAAGCTGGACGGGCGGTCGCGGCCGAGGCATTTTCGAGGGGTGACGACCGTCGTGGCGAAACTGTTTCACGTCGTCGAGCCGGATGCGGCGTTTTTTGGGGAGAAGGATGCGGCGCAGGTGGCGCTCATCCGGCGCATGGTGCGGGATCTGAATCTGGCGGTGGAGATTGTGGCGTGCCCGATTGTGCGCGAGGCGGATGGGCTGGCCATGAGTTCGCGGAACGCTTATCTCAGTCCGGAGGAGAGGAAACGGGCGCTGGCGTTACATCGCTCGCTGATGCGGGTGCGGGAATTGGTGGAGGCGGGCGAGCGGAATGCGGATCGGCTGACGACGGCGGGGCGGGAGGAATTCGTTGTCGAAGGCTCGGTGAGGCTCGATTACTTCGAGATTGTGAACCCGGATACGCTCGATCCGGTGGAGGATGTCTCGGGCGGCGCTCTGGTTGCGGCGGCAGCGTTCGTGGGGAGCACGCGGTTGATCGATAACCTTATGATTGGAAGATAACCAGCCAGTGGTTTCGCCCTGGTCGGAGTATGATTCTCCGCACCGGTCGATGCTTGGGACGACGCTAATCTCAATGGGCGAAACGCGATGAAGAACACCATAATTGCGCTGGAAGAACACCATAATTGCGCTGTGTGTATTCCTGTTGGCCGGCGACATCCTGTCGGCGCAAACGAAAAATGAACCGACCACATCCGATCGGAAGTCCTGTGCCAGTCTGGGTGGCGCCGGGAAAGCGCCGTGGTCGGTTAAGTCGGCTGAATTCGCACCCCCGCCGTTCAACATAACCACAAGGAGCGACTCTCAGGACAAGATTAGCGTGGGAGTGCCGTTTTGCCGGGTGATCGGAACTGTCAAGCCAACGGCGGAGTCGGATATTCAGTTCGAGTTGTGGCTTCCGCGGCGCGAGGATTGGAATGGTAAATTCGAGGGAGTAGGCAGCGGCGCTTCGCGGGGGGCAATTGAATACCAACGCCTGATGCGAGCGTTAGTGCGCGGGTACGCGACGATGGCAACCGATAGCGGTCATCAAAGCAAAAGTGGGTTCGATGTCAGTTGGGCACTTGGTCAGCCCCAGCGTGTTACCGATTTCGGGTATCGTGCCGAGCACGCGGCTACGCAGGCCGCCAAGGCGCTGACCAAGAAATTCTACCGGCGTGCGCCGCGGCATTCCTATTTTGTCGGATGTTCGCAAGGAGGACATCACGGCCTGATGGAGGCGCAGCGCTTTCCGGAAGATTACGACGGCATCGTCGCCGGAGCGCCCGTTTACAACTGGAGCGGCGAAATGACCGAGCAGCTGTGGAATGAGCGCGCTCTGCAGCGGACACCTGCGGGAGCTCTTCTGGTCCCGAAGCTCAGGTTGCTCTACGAATCGGTGGTCAAGGCCTGTGCCGGTGCGGATGGTTTGATCGACGATCCGCGACGGTGCTCATTCGATCCCTCTGCAATTCGGTGCACCGGTGCGAACGAAACTTCCTGCTTGACCGATGGCGAAGTGGAAGCCGTGCGCCAAATGTACGCAGGCCCAAAGACGTCTGCCGGGGTCCAGATTTATCCGGGCCTGTCGCGAGGAGGAGAGGGCGGATGGGACATACTTTGGTCGAAGCCAGGCCAGCTCGGCGGCAGTGGGCTGGACTTCTATCGATTTATGGTATTCCAGAATCCTTCTTGGGATCTCTCGATGATGGACTTCGAGCGCGATACTCCTCTCGCCAAACAAAAGTTAGGGAACATCCTCGATCCCGACAATCCCGACCTGTCAGGCTTTGCCAAAAGCGGTGGGAAGATAATCGTGTATCACGGTTGGGCAGATCACATGGTGCCGTCGCAGGTTTCGATCGACTACTACGATTCGGTGACCGCGAAACTGGGATTTAACCGAGTGAACGGGTTTTATCGATTATTTATGGTGCCTGGCATGTGGCATTGTGGCGGCGGTCCCGGTGCGAACGTGCTGTTTCAATCGGAAGAGGCCACCACAGTGCCCCTCGATCCCGATCGGGACATGCTCACCGCACTGGAAAACTGGGTGGAGCACGGTCGCGCTCCGTCAAGTTTTACTGCATCTCGCTTGAGTAAGGACGGTACTGTGGAGCGGACGCGACTGGTTTGCCCATATCCGGATGTCGCGAAATATCGCGGCGAGGGGGACGTTACGAAAGCGGAGAGCTTCGCGTGCTCAGCGCACTAGGGAGTCCAGGGCCGCGGAAGGACCGCGACAGTCGCGAGAAAACCATTCGCATCGCCGTCGGTCATGAAGAACTTACTTTCCCGACCAATACCTGTTGAAGCCCTCGTAGTCGGACGGCAGGCTCGCCAAGATCGTTCTTCTCAATTCCAGCATGTCGACCGAGCCTTGTTTCTTGTAGAGAACCTTTCCATCCGGGGCGATCAGGACCGTGTAGGGCACGGCGGACTCCCAGGCGGGGTCGAAGGCGGCCTGCAGCGCGGCGGTGTCGTCGGAAGCGAAGAGCAGATTGCGGCTGGTGGCGTGCATTTTTTCCAGCACGCGCATCACCGAATTTTTTTCGTCGGGCATGTTGGCTGCCACCGTAACTAACTCGAGGTCGCGGACGCCGTACATGCGGAAGGTGTCTTCGAAATCGGGGAACTCGTGGAGGCAGGAGCCGCACCAGGTGGCCCAGAAACTTACGAGCAATGTCTTGCCGGATGGATTTGTGCGCAGGGCTTTCAAGTCCGCAGCCGTGGCCATGTCGAGCTTCACCGGCTGCGATTCGATTTTGCGAAGCGCCTCCAGACGCGACGCCTGCTTCTCTTTCCACTTCGTCGAGCAGCCGAATACGCCGGTGTGCTTTACCGCGACTTCGCGATGCGCGAGCAGGGAGTCAATGGCGTCGCGGGCTTCGTGGGTCTTGACCTGTTCGACGCGATAGCTGTTGTCCATGTGCCCTTCGTAGCGGAGGCGGCGATCCTGATCGAAGACGAATACGTGCGGAGTGGCCTGCGGGCCGTAGGCGTCGGTGACCGACTGGGTTTCGCCGTCGTAGAGATACGGGTAGGTCAGGTGCTTGTACTGGGCGCGGACCTTCATCTCTTCGAGGGTGTCGCTGATGTCGGAGGAATCGAGTTCGTCGATGCGGATGGCGGTGGGGTCGTTTGGCTGGATCGCGACCACAGCCACGCCGCGATCTTTGTAGTCGGCAGCGAGGTCAGCGATGCGGCGCTCGTACATTTGCGCGATGGGGCAGTGATTGCAGGTGAAGACCACGACGAGCACTGGGCTTGAGGAGTAGTCGGCGAGTTTGTGAATGGCGCCGTCGACGCCGGGGAGTTCGAAGTTGGGGGCGGGAGAACCGATGGCGAGGATGGGATGAGGCTGCTGGGCCCAGGCGGTGAGGGTAAGGAGGAGGATGGAGAGGGCTCTTGGCATGATTCTGTCTATTCTATCTCCCGGTCGAAAGTTCTCGGGCCTGGCAAAAATCAAAAGATTTTTACCGCGAAGGGTGCGAAGAAACGCCGCGAAGGTCGCGGAAAGTTCAGAGCGTGGACCGCCGCGATAGCAGAGTGCCTTAAGGCTGAGGGACTGCAGCGACGGTGGCGGGTTGTGGGGGCATCCGCTGGCGGACTAAGTCCTCCACCTGAGTCCACAGGCGCGGGTCGCATTGGCTTTGCATGTGGCTGGGGGTGAGGGTGCGTTCGAGCCAGGTTGCGCCTTCGCAGCGGACGGGCAATTTCTGGTAGTCGAAGCGGTAGTTGCCGAGGATTTGGGTTTTGGAATCGTCGGCTGCGGTAATCTGGGGACGACCGTGGATCAGGCCGTGGGGCTGGTAGAAGTTTGCGGCGGCGGCGACGTTTTCAGGGATGACCTTATCGTCCTGCCAGGGCTTGGCAATGCTATCGACTTGGACGGTCAGCAGGACAGGGATGCCGACGCGATTCAGTTCGCGGGAAAGCATGACAACAGCGGATGCTCCCCAGCTGTGGCCGAAGAGGATGATGCGGGCCTGCGATTTTTCCTGGTCGCTGAGGACGCCGTCGTGGTTGCGGTCGAGTTCGCGAAGGATGGCGTTGTAAGCGGCTCGGCGGTGGCGGTTCTCGAAGACCTGGACGGCGGCATCCTGGGGTAGGGCTGGGCGCATGTGCTGGGCGAGTTGCACCGGGCCGTGGTGGGGATTGTCGTGGCGAACGAACCCCCCGGCGAAGCCGACGAGGATGTAGGCCGGGGACGTTGCGGGATGAGCGGCTACGGCGCCGTCAGCGGCTAGAACGGGCGCGGGCAGGGTGGACACTGCGAGAGCAGCCACCAGACAACGGAATCGCGCGACACGGCGCATTCGATCTTCCTGCGAACTTTCCTATTGCTCAGATGACGGGAGCCGGCGTGGGGATGCGGGAAAAAATCTCGGCGCATTCGATTGCTGCCTTCCGGACCGCCCCACGAACGGGCGAAGACCTTGACTCGCAAGGATTTTCGCCGATCCGAACCCGGAGGGTAGTTTACACCCGGGTGTCAAGCGGGAGAAGACGCTTGCGAAAAACGGGAGTGGTGTTTTCAGAGGAGGATTTGTATCAGGGCAGCGCTTCAGCGATGCCACCGAGATCAATAACTGGAGATCGACGGCTTCAGCCGCTGGCTCTGGGCCGGAACCGCCGCAGCCGCTAAAGCGGGTCTGAGTTCGGCATTTGTGGCATGGCTGAAGGCCATACCCTGATACGAATCTCGCTACTTGACGGCTTCCGGCAGACTCCAGGCAAAGAGCACTCCGCCGCTGCCGGTTACAACGAATTGCCGGTGATCGAGTTCATAGGTGATCGGGGAACTGGCGATCTGGCTGCCGGTGCCGGCGTGCCAGAGGGTTTTGCCATCGCTGGTGTCGAGGGCAAGAATGCTGCCGCTGGAGTCTCCGGTGAACGTGAGGCCTGAGTCCGTGGTCAGGACGCCGGTGTATGCGCCTTCTCCAATGTCGTGGCTCCAGCGAATTTTTCCGGTCTGGTAGTCGATGGCTTTGACGATGCCTTTGCCCCAGAGGCCGTAGTCCGCGCCGGCCCAGCCATAGGAGCCGTCGGCGGGCTTGGCGAAATAAAGGGAGTAACTATCGCGAGCGGAAACGATAAACAGTCCGGTCCTGGGATCGAAACTCGGAGAGCGGAAGTTGGTCAGGCCGCCTTCGTCGGGAGCGATCAGGCGTCCGTCGGGGGCTGGTTCTTTGTCCGGATTCGGAATCGGGCGGCCCTGCTTATCGATGCCCGACGTCCAGTTCACGGGGCCAAACGGGGCGGTGAGAAGGCTCTTGCCGTTGGTGCGATCGAGGACGAAGAAGTAACCGTTGCGCGAGGCCTGCATCAGCAACTTGCGCGGCTCGCCGTGAAAGTCGGCGTCGACCATCACTGGGACTTCGATGGCATCCCAATCGTGCGTGTCATGCGGAGAAGGCTGGAAGGCCCAGATCAGCTTTCCGGTATCCGGGTTCAGGGCTGCGATAGTGCACGTGTAGAGGTCGTCTCCGGGGCGCACCTTGCCGTTCAACACCGGCGTGGGATTGCCGGTGCCGGTGTAGAGCATATTCAGATCGGGATCATAGGTTCCGGTCAACCAGATGGTGCCGCCTGTGGTCGCGTTCGGGGTGCCGGCGGGAGGAGTCGTGTCCCATTGCCATTGCGTCTTGCCAGTCTCGGGATCAATCGACCGGATGTAGGCGCCGATGTTGTCCAAGTCGCCGCCCACACCCAGGATCACGTGATCGCGAACCACCAGCGGCGCCATGGTGGTCCAATATCCCTTCTTGATGTCGCCGACTTCTACGTCCCAACGGACTTTGCCGGACTTGGCTTCGAGCGAAATCAGGTGGGCATCGGGAGTGGAGAAGTAGAGCCACTGTTTGTACATGGCGACGCCGCGATGGCCAAGGTGCATCCCGGGGTTGGGTTTGTAGGTGTAGTGCCAGATCTGATGGCCGGTACGGGCGTCGACGGCCCAGACGTTGTCGGGCACGGTGAAATATAGAACGCCGTCGACCAGAAGTGGGGAGGATTTGATGGTGGATTCCTGCCCGGTTTGAAAGGCCCATGCCAGAGCGAGGGATCCGACGTTCTGGGGAGTGATCTGGCTCAGCGGGCTGTGTCGCCGGCCGGAATAGTCGCCGTGGTAGCTGGGCCAGGAGTCGGCGAGCGGGTTGGCAATCGTGGCGGGATCAAGGCCTTGCGACAGAAGCCGGCCGGGGAAAAAGAACAGCAGGCTGGTGGCATACAATATCCAATTCTTTGAAAAAGGTTTCATAGTTCCTATCGCAGCGTTTGCAGGTAGGCCATCAGGTTATGGATGTCGTCGTCAGTGTATTTTTCGAACTGTGCGATATGAGCGTCCGAGGGTGAGTCGATCTTGCATTGAACGTCGCGGATGGGCCAGGAGCGGTGCCATCCTTCGGAATCGGTCATTGCGATGTGGAACTCGTCTCTAAAGGTGAGCGTGCCGGTGAAAGTTTGGCCGGATGCGGTGGTGACGGTGAGCTTGGCCTTGGCATTCTGGGGATAGAGCATTTGCATTTCGAGTTCGAGTCCCTCGCGCCGGGTGGCGATTCCCGCCAGGTCGCCGGTGGGGGAATGACAAGAGGAGCATTTCCCAGCGCCGTTGAAATACGCCTTGCCTTGCTCGACGCTGCCAGTTTGCAGGTCAGCCACGTCGACGCCGCTGCGTCCGCCCGGCTTGGAATTCAACTTCCGGGTTTGATCGCGAATGAAGGCGATCACTTCATTGACCTCAGGGAGGGTGAGTCCGGGGAACGCCGGCATGCCTTTCTCGGTCCGGCCGTCGTGCACCACCGCGCGAATCCTGTCGCCCCGGACGTCGCGGGCCACCAGACGAGAACGCGTCAGGTCAGGACCGGACTCGCCACCGGCGGCATCGCGGCCGTGACAGAAGGAGCAGTGGCGCGCAAAAAGCTCCTTGCCGCGCTCCGGCGCTGACGGAGAGGCTGTGTTGGCTGCCTGCGCTGACGCTGGAGACACAAAGACCAGCAGCAGCGCAGAAATCAGCAGCAGCGTTCCTGAACCGCACTTTTGTTTACCGACCATCAATGAAACCCTCCGGGCAGGAATGTTCATCCCCCGAGCGTCAACATCAAGAGCACATGTTAACAAAGAGCGCACCCTAAAAAAGAGAGTCCTTGATCAGGTAGTGGTGGAGTTTGGACAAAAGATCCGTATCAGGGCTTCGCTTCAGCGATGCCGCCAAGGCAGTCAGAAGCGAATCGGCTTTAGCCGCTGTCTACCGCCGCAGCCGCTAAAGCGGGTAGGCGTTCCGACCGGTTGCGGCACGCCTGAAAGGCGTGCCCTGATACGAATCGCTTTTTCAAACTGCACAACGACCCTGAGCGTCAACTTTCTAGAATCTTGGGGCCTGAGACGAACGGGTTTCCGCCTAGAAAATAGCGTAAAGGCTTGTCGGCGGCTTTGGTGATGCCGATGCGGGGGCCGATGCGAATGCCGCAGGCGCGGTAGGTATCGTCGCCGAGCCAGAGGCTGCTGGCGGAGGAAGTTAGATCGCAACCGTTGTCGCGGATACGGGTGATGCCGAAGGCTTCGGCGAGACGGCCGGGGCCGCTGGTGAGTTTCGGCAGATCTTTCGGGCCGTGAATTTCAATTTCGCGGGCGCGCGACATTGCTTCAATCCCGGAGAGTGGTTCAGCGGCGCGGAAGAGGACGCCGCCGGGTTTGCCGTCGGGTTCGCAGGAGACGTTCAGGCAGTAGTGGTTGCCGTAGATGAAGTAGATGTAGGCGTAGCCGGGCGGGCCGAACATTACGGCGTTGCGGGCGGTTTTGCCGGCGGCGGAGTGCGCGGCGGGATCGTTGGCGCCGAGGTAGGCTTCGACTTCTACGATGCGGGCGGTGAGGGGCGGGGTGGCGCGGACCAGTACTTTGCCGAGGAGGTCGCGGGCTACGCGGCGGGGGTCGCGGGAGAAGAAGGGGCGGGGGAGGGGACGGATGGGAGGGCGCATCAGGTGAGATCTTAACTGGACGGTGAGGGTAGCGCAGTAATTTCTCGCGCGTTCTGCGCTCGAGAAGTGGGCTCCCCGGACGAGGCGTCCGGGGCTCCATGTAATTAGATGGATTTGGGTTCGGTGTTTCTTGCGGCGGTGACGTTCGATGGGGAGTCGTCGAAGGATTTGCCGGGCTCGAAGGCGAGCTTTTCGTGGCGGGTGCCTACTTTCCGGATCATGTCGTGCCAGCCGTCGTCCCAAGTGATGCGGGCCTCGTTGTCGACGAGGGTCCAGGTTCCGTGGGATGCGCCGATCGATTTTCTGGCGCTTCCGTCGGGATCGAGAGTCACAAAGAAGTGGTTGCCGTTGCCGTCGCCGACCTCCCATTTGCCGAGGAAGTGCGCCCGGCCGGGCAGGCCTGCGGTCGCGTCGGCAGCGTCGAACTCGATGCGGGCGATGTCGGCGGAAGAGATTTTTTCCTGGTGGCCGTCTTTGTAGACGATCACGGAGGGGGATTTGAAGTCGAGACGCGCGATCTCGGCGACGGCCAGGCTTTGGCGGTGGCCGTCTTTAAAGATGATGACGATCGTCTTGTGGTCATCGGCGGCGGGGCGCGCCGTGGCCAGCGTGCCGGAGAGAGCGACGAGGATGATTGCGGAAAGGGAGAGCAGTCTAGGGCCGCGCATGGTTCCTCCTAAAAGATGGTCAACAACGCCACCCGTGAAATGATACGCAAGGGGAGGCGGAATTGTTCCCCTAGATTCGCACGGGGGCTAAAGCCCGCAATCATTTTCGCACGGCAACGCGGCCCTCAAAAGGGCCGCTCTTCCACGGTCGTGCCAACGGTCCGTGGCTCATACGGACGGTCGTGGCAACGGTCCGTGGCTTATACGGACGGCCGGACGGACGCTGTTCCAAGGACTTACAAAGTCTACCGATCAGGCGGCACCTTTGGCCGACTCTTTCAGGTAGGCCAGGACTTCTTCGGCGTGGCCTTCGGGTTTCACTTTTTCGAAGATGTGCTGGATTTTGCCGTCGGGGCCGATGACGAAAGTTGTCCGGGCTACGCCCCAGACTTTCTTGCCGTACATATTCTTTTCCTTCATCACGCCGAAGGCTTCGGCGACTTTCTTGTCGGCGTCGGCGAGCAGGGTGAAGGGGAGTGTGAATTTGTCCTGGAATTTCTTTTGCGCTTTGGGCGTGTCGGGGGAGATGCCGAGCAGCACGGCGCCGGTCTTCTGCATCTTCTTGTAAGAGTCGCGGAATTCGCAGGCTTCGATGGTGCATCCGGGCGTGTCGGCCCGGGGATAGAAGTAGAGGATTACGGTCTTGCCGCGCAGGGCCTTCAGCGCGACTTCTTTTCCGTTCTCGTCCTGCAAAGTGAAGTCGGGAGCCTTATCATTGACGTTCATGGGAGTTTCTCCGGGAAAATCGGGGTTGGCGAGGGCCGCAGGTGCGGCATCGGGCCAGCCATCTGTCTTGAGAAGTCTACACCGCACGATTTTGTTTTGCGCGGCGTTCTTGGCGTTGGCGGCGTGGGTGGTGTCGCCGGGGCTGGGCGCGGCGCAGGAAGATCGTCCGCAGATTAGTCCGGACGAGCGCAAGGTTCCGAGGAAAAAGGAGGCGGGGCCGCGGGCGCTGGCGGTACTGCGACTGGCGGCTAGCGGGAAGGCGACGCTGGTGCCGATTACGATTCTGATGAACGGCAAGTTCTACGATGCGTCCGCATACAAGGCGGCGCCGGTGCCGATGGCGCTGGAGTCGGGCACAGTGTATGAGGGCGTGCGCACGGGCAGTTCGATGGGATTGTTCACGGTCGATGGAGCGCTGCACAGCACGACGGCGAACAGTCAGAGTCCTTGGATTGGAACGGGGCAATGGCTTGCGGCGGGAACGGAAGTAAAGAAGACGACGATCAAAGCGGAGGACGTGCCGGTTGGGATTGAAACGAGT
>Ga0209863_10001231_pt1 | contig 10251 bp, 10 predicted proteins | sample OrgsoiDNA2013046_FD_185796 | JGI IMG/M metagenome (GOLD analysis project Ga0209863, IMG submission 185796) | Permafrost soil microbial communities from the Arctic, to analyse light accelerated degradation of dissolved organic matter (DOM) -... | ecosystem: Environmental > Terrestrial > Soil >...
GTAAATTTTTCCCAGCTTTCCCCGGTCAATCAAATCCTTTACCGCTATCACCGGTGGATTAAAGCGGTTTTGTTTTACAATAAATAATCGTTTGTTCGCTCTTTCCGCAGCATGGATCATGTCAGAACAATCCTTTACGGAAAGCGCCATGGGTTTTTCGCATAATACGTGCTTTCCTGCTTTCAATGCCCGTATACTATGCTCCGCATGAAGGCCATTCGGTGTGCAAACAGAAACAATATCCAGATCCGGCCGGCCGGCCAGCATTTCCTCCACAGTTGCAAACCAGGGAGCCCCGTATTTTTCCGCCAGCTTTTTCGCTTTCGCAGTATCCGTATCGCAAACAGCCGCCAGGATGCCCACGTTTACGATATGCTCCGCGTGCCGCTGACCGATCCGGCCCGCTCCGACTATTCCGAACTTAAACGCTTCGCTCATCGGCCGATTAATTTTTTTATTGAATTACGGACAGGCGCCGTTTTGATCAACATATTCATGTATCGCTCTTTCAGTTTCCTGTCAGATTTGAACGCGCCGTGCTTTTTGATTGGAAGTCGCATGATCTTTTCAAATTCTTCCGGACTCAGACCGAATTTTTTCATCACATATTCCTTGTCGGACTTGAGTTGGGCAGGATCGTACAAAGGTTTTTGCATTTCCAGCAGGGCCTCCGTCTTCGTCATCTGCCCCGAACATATAAGCGTGGAAAGATGTGCCTTTCTTTTATCGATATGAAATTTCACGGGTAAAATATAAGCCTGGTAAAATTTTGTGAACTGCGATTCATAATGTTTACCGCCATAGTCCCGCCATCCCAGTTCTCTCTGAATAATTTCTTTTACTTCTTTTTTATTGTACGGAACATAGTTTAAAATGGAAACCGGGCTCAGGCGTAGTACAGCACTGAAATAAACATATTTTCTGAAATCCAGATATGGATAAGTGCTTAATTTTTTCCTGCCGAATCGGGAATGAATATCCTTCAGATTGGCATAATCCATTTTATCATAGAGCCAGGAAGGCGGCATGATAAATTCAGTAACGATATTTGTACCGCTGATTATATATCCGGTATTGTGTTCCTTTGCAAGCTTATACATGGAAGCGAAAATGGCGTGGTCGGAAACCACTTCAATGTCCACAACCGATGCATATAAGTAAGCCAGTTGTATATCGCGGAATTCTTCCCAGTCAACAACAAGACTGAACAAATCAAACCCGCAGCGGGTTATGATATTCTCTACATTCTTCACCGCCAGTTCAGAATCCCATCCGTTATCCAGGTGAACCGCCAGCGGTCTCAATCCGTATTGTTTGGCCAGCAGGGCAACATACGTGCTGTCCACTCCGCCGCTCAAACCGATCAGGCAGTCATACCGTTTTCCTTTGCCCTCTTCCTTGATCCGGCTGATCAGGTCCTCGATTTTCTGTTTGCCTGCTTCACCTTCGAGAACTCCTTTTCGTGCGGCTTCCTGGTAGTCATAGTAATAATTACAAACACCCTTTTCGTCAAATCGAATATCCGGATCTGCAATATTGTCCATGACGGTTATGGAACACTGCCTGTATTTGGGATCTTGATTGTCAATAATCATAGGAAGAAGTCTTTTTCACAGGCCCTCATAAACCTGGTTTTCCAATTCCTGCTGGGATGGGTAACTGATCAAAACGGCCCGGTGGGGGCGCTGAAAAACAAATAGGCTGCCTGCACTCACCGCGGATGCGCCGTGTTGAACGGCCTGTTTGAAATCCGATAAGGAAGATGCACCACCGACAGCGATCATCGGGATATTTATGGTGTGTGAAATTTTTTCGATCATGTCCAGGTCATATCCTGAAAAACTACCATCCCTCTCGATGGAATTTAACAGGATCTCTCCCGCGCCTGCGCTTTCCATTTGTTTTGCATAAGTCAGCGGATCCAACCCGGTATTCGTTTTCCCGTTTTCGATATATACAGTCGTTTTCCCGAACAAATTCTTTTTATAATCGATCGAAACCACCACACTCTGGCTGCCGGACTGGCTGGCGATTTCGGTTACCAGCGCCGGATTTTTATGGGCTGAACGGTTCAGTATCACTTTTTCCACGCCCACCGAAAGAATCCGTTTTACCTGTTCACTTGTCGTGATACCTCCACCATAAGCAATCGGCATGAATGCTTCACTTACGATTTCTTCTATCCGGGAAATATCCGGAACCCGCTTTTCCCTGCTGGCATCAATGTCTATGATGGCGAGTTCATCCACTTCCTTTTCATTAAAAATGCGAACAGCATTCATGGGGTCGCCGACATATTTATAATCTTTAAATTTCACTGACTTCACCAAACCGCGCTGATGAATCAATAAAACGGGTATGACGCGTATCCGCTTCAAAGCTTACCAAAATTACCCAGGATCTGCATGCCGTACTTATGGCTTTTCTCAGGATGGAACTGCGCTCCATAAATGTTATTGCGGTTCAAGGCTGCGGTGAAGTCATACCCGTAATGCGCCTTCAGCATGACATCTGATTCATCGTCTGGTTGTACATGGTACGAATGCACGAAATAAAATCGCGGCTGGTCACCCAGATTTTCTGTCAATGATGTATTTTTTACAATCTGCACGTTTGTCCAACCCATATGCGGGATTTTCAGATCCCCTAATTTCTCCTTTTTGAATTTTATGGTCTTGCCGGCGATCCATCCAAGCCCCTTTTCCACACCTTCCTCACTATTTTCCATCAGCATTTGCAGGCCTACACAGATTCCAAGCAGCGGTGTCTTCTCTTCGATTACTTTGTGTGTAACCATTTCTCTTAAACCGGATTTATTGAATTCAATCATACAGTGATCAAAAGCGCCGATGCCAGGCAGGATAATTTTAGTGGCTTTTTCAATGGAATCAATATCCGTTGCGAGTTCGGATTCATATCCGGCTTTCTTCAGCATATTTTTTATGGAAGCCAGGTTACCCACACCATAATTTACGATCGTTATCATGACGGGCCCTTCTCCTTTGCAGGTTTCACTATCCGATGCCGGGAGATCATAGCTTTCTCCATGGGAAAATGATCAGCAAGACTAAAAATTTTCTTTCTGAAATCAGCCGCTGCGTAAGGTGGCAGGCCGGATTCATGATCTCTCCAGGGAGCACTAGCCTGGATCTGAATGTATGAGCGGTCACGCAATATGGAAACGATAATATTAACCAGTTTCGAAATAGAAATTTCATCCGGAATCATAACATAGCGGAAATGTGTATCCCCGATATCCGTAATCCGGAACGGAAAGGTCCCGGCTGAAACGGCCCACATATTTCCAGGAACTATATTCACGACCCCTCCGGAAAGACAACCCGGTAAAAGGAGGGAAGATCCGTTGCATCCGGCTACCAGGTGACTCCTGGCATATCTTTTTATCTGCTCCCTGGCCGTTGAATCTTCGTGTACCGGATACCTGAAATCTTTTATCCAGGCCGGTAAGGACAACTCACGGTCATCCATACCCGCAATAGCAAGATCAACAGAAGGAATTTGTTCTTTTAATTTCTCGCTGAATTCCAGTATCCATTTAAATTGAAGCTTTTTTCTTACCGATTGCAACGGCCCGGAAAATAGTTTCCTGGAATACCGGTTGTCCACGACCTTAGGCAGAACCCTTTTCCAGAAGCGATCCGTTCTCCAGATGAAAGTCAGGGTTGGGCTGGTTAACCGCTCGTCCCACTCATTTAATGGAAAGGGTTTGATCCTCGCGTAGTCCTCAATATTGAAATCGTGAGAATCTGCCTGAACGAAGGACCGGCAGATGAAAACATCGTTCACGTCTTTCAAAAATCCCTTGATCTGCTGATCCAGTTTATTAAACCAGTTTACGGCCTTTGAAAATGAAATATCCACTACCCAAACCTGCGCCGCTCCGTCCGGGACCAGCCAGCGTAAATGTTTCTGAACCAGTATCACCAGGTCATATTCCTTTTTCTTCAGGTAAAAACTGGCATTAAATAGTTCGTATATAGCGTGACCGTAGGTTGCATCAATGGTATTGAGAATAAGAACGGGTCTTTCGCCCAGCTTTCGGTTTGCAATGACGTCTACCGAAATATCTTCTTCTTTTTTGTTTTTGAACGCGTCTACCAATCCGTTCAGGTACCAGTTTTCAAATGGCATATCGTCTACCCGTTCGCCGGTTTTGGCATCCAGTATTCCGGGATAAAAAGATCCTGCATTGACAGGAATTTCCGAATAATAAACATGTCCGCAGTTTTTACATGTCATTTGCAACATGCAGTGCATACCCGTCATCAGCCAGTCAGCCGGCTGAATTCCCTGTGCGCAGGATGGACAGGTTATCTGTAAATCAATAAATGGTTTTAAGCGGATCATTATATTCCTGCCGGCTTCTGCCAGACAACCCGGTTTATATAATCCGTATAAGAAAGTATGATCCGTTCCATTTTATCAGAAACATTCGGCATGCTATAATCCGCCACCAGTCTGAATTTTCTTTCTTCCGGCTTGAGCTGATCCAACAAGGATATTCCCTGTATCACCCGTTCGTAGTTCAATCCCACCATCATCACCGCCGTCTCTTCCATTGCTTCCGGCCGTTCGTGCGCTTCGCGAATATTCAGGGCGGGAAAATTCAGGATGGATGATTCTTCGGAAATGGTTCCGCTATCCGATAACACGGCGCGCGCCGACAATTGCAGGGCATTATAATCGCTGAATCCGAATGGTTTCAAAAACTGTATTTCCGGCTGCACTTTTACTTTTTCCGCATCGATCATATTTCGTGTGCGGGGATGCGTGGATACGATAACCGGAATATGAAACTTGGTAGCCAGTCCGTTCAGGATTCCAATAAAATGTTTAAAGTTTCGCGGGTTATTGATATTCTCTTCGCGGTGACAACTCACCAGGAAATATTTTTCGGCCGAAAGTTTTAATTCTTTCAGTATGTCCGATTTTTTTATTTTTGGCAGGTAGTGATGCAGGACCTCAAACATCGGGCTGCCGGTTTTTATAACCCTGTCGGGCGCAAGGCCCTCTCGTAACAAATATTCCCTGGAAATATCAGAATAGGTAAGATTGATATCGGCGATATGATCCACGATCTTTCGGTTGATCTCTTCGGGAACCCGCTCATCAAAACAGCGGTTACCCGCTTCCATATGAAAGACCGGGATGTGTTTTTTCTTGGCCGGAATGGCGCAAAGGCAACTATTGGTGTCTCCCAATACTAAAAAAGCATCCGGCTTTAATTCATCCAATAAATTATCAATGCCTATCAAAATCTGACCGATGGTCTGGGATGCAGATTTACCCGCCGCATTTAAAAAATGATCGGGTTTACGAAGACCCATATCCTCAAAAAAAATCTGGTTGAGTTCATAGTCGTAATTCTGGCCGGTATGGACCAGGACATGATCGATGGCGGCAGATTTATCGAGTTTGTCCAGCACCCTGGACAACCGGATAATTTCCGGCCGGGTGCCGACAACCGTTACAAGTTTTAGTTTTTTCATGCGGTTGTTATTTATACCTTCTCAAAAAAGGTATCTGGGTTATTGGGATCGAAAACTTCATTTGCCCAAAAAAGGGTAATCAGGGTATCTTTCCCGGTATTGGTGATATTATGCGTATAACCCGGAGGAATATCCACCACTTTTGGTTGAATGCCGCTCACTTCATATTCAATCACGTTTTCACCGATAGAAGAGCGGAACTGAATGCGTGCGCTGCCCTGTATCACGACAAATTTTTCTGTTTTGGAATGATGAAAATGATTCCCACGGGTTATGCCGGGCAATGTGGTGGATAAAAAAATCTGTCCCGAGGTTTTTGTTTTTAGGAGTTCAAACAAGGATCCCCTTGGATCTGTTTTCAGTTCCAGGTTATAAGAAAATTCCTCCGTCGGTAAATAGGTTAGCCAGGTAGAATACAGCGTTTTCTCCAGCGGGTCGCCCACATTGGGTATGAACAAAGTATTCCGGTTGGTCGAAAATGACTGGATCGTTGCAGCCAGTTTTCCAAGCGTAGTTTTATACACCGGTTCCACTTCTGTTTCGGTTACTCCATGGTTTGACGGCTGATCAATATGTTGAATAAATGAACGAATAACGTCATCCACATAAACCAGTTTGAGTTCATGGTCCGGATCCCTTATTTCGAGCGGTATATGATGTGTTGCATTATAGCAATAGGTTGCTACCACAGAATTATAATTGGGCCTGCACCATTTTCCAAAAACGCCCGGGAGACGATAGATCAGCGCCGAGCCGTTTTTTACCTGGCTTCGGATATAATCCTCCGCATCTTTCTTGCTTTTGCCATACGGATTATCTAAAATGGCCTGGTAGGATGAGGAAAAAATAAGTTTATAATTCCGTCCGCGCTTTTCCAGTCGATCCACGATGAAGCGGGTCAGATCATGATTGTCCTGTTGAAAATGTTTTGGATCCGGAGGCCTGTTCGTGCCCGCGAGGTGAAAAACAATATCCGCGTGGCCCAGCACTTCTTCCCAGACCGGAAGGCCGCTGTTTCTTCCCAGGCTCATCACCTCCATATTTTCCATCCGTTGGAGATGCAGGATCAGATTCTTCGCGATAAATCCCTGCGAACCGGTAACTAAAATTTTCATTTCCGGGATTTCATCTCGTCCTGCACGTAGTCCAGGTTGAGTAATAAGTTTTTCGTTTCCTCCAGATCCAGCCTACGGGTATTATTGGAATTATAATCCTCGATCGTGGCAGGTTGCTGTTCGCCTTCCGAAAAATATTTGGAATAATTCAGGTCCCGCCCATCCGTCGGTATCCGGTAGAAATTGCCGAGGTCCAGTGCCTTGGCCATTTCTTCGCGGGTACAGAGCGTTTCATAGAGTTTTTCTCCATGGCGGATACCGATAATTTTTATTTCATTGGAAGCGTCAAAAATGGATTTGAGGGCAAGGGCAATATCCATGACCGTGCTGGCCGGAGATTTCTGCACGAAAATATCGCCCGGCTCAGCATTATTAAAAGCAAATTCAACCAGTTCGACAGACTGGGACAGGGACATCATGAACCGGGTCATTTTGGGTTCTGTAATGGTAATGGGTTTATTTTCTTTGATCTGTTTGATGAATAATGGAATCACTGAGCCACGGGAAGCCATTACATTCCCATATCGTGTGGCGCAATACACATTGTCCGTTCCCTGCAACAACCGCGATTTGGCGACCATGAGTTTTTCCATCAGGGCCTTGGTGAGCCCCATCGCATTGATCGGGTAAACGGCTTTATCCGTACTCAATACGATCACCCGCTTCACATTATTCTGCCAGGCAGCCTGTAACACATTTTCAGCACCTAGTATATTCGTTCGTACGGCTTCCATCGGATAAAATTCACAGGAGGGAACCTGTTTGAGCGCCGCTGCCTGGAAAACATAGTCCACACCGATCATTGCATTGTTGATGCTGTTGAATTCGCGTACGTCCCCGATATAATATTTTACCTTATCGTTCTTGTACTCGAGCCGCATATCGTCCTGCTTCTTTTCATCGCGGCTGAAAATTCTGATCTCCTTTAGTCCCAGATCCAGAAACTTTTTTAATACGGCATTGCCGAAAGAGCCGGTACCGCCGGTGATAAGAAGAATCTTATCATTAAAATTATTTTTTTGCACGGTGAACTTGTTTTTTCGTTGACTTTGACGATTTTATACGCTCAAAAACTTCAACCCATTTATTTAAATCATAAATGGAAAAATCCCATTTATATCTTTCTATCGTTTTATAAATTGAAGTAAGCACATCCAGGTTCATTACCTTTTTATCCCTCCATACAACACCTACATTTGGCAGGAAGGAGATAAAAGAATAACAGTTCGGCCATTCTTTAACTGCTTCCTGATAATCCCGTGTTTCAAAATCGTGAATTAGTACTATTGCAGAATTGCTAACCGCAGATTGAAAAATCGACCTTATCGTTGCCACCCTATCCTGTGTTTCATAAGAGTCATCAATTAAAATAATGTCATAAGAAGTGTCCCCAATCTCCCTCACGTAATCAGCTATCCTGCCTGGATAATAAAGTATATTCGAATTCCCCTTAAATCCCGAATCAGATTTCAATTTATCGAACCACTTTAAATCGTTTTCAATACTTTCAAACCTCTCAAGTCCCGGATAGCAAACCTTATTTAAAAATACTGGCGTACTGCTCAGGCCAGCTCCCAGTTCCAGAACACTCTTTGGTCTGGTCATTATTCCCAGTCCTATTAGAATCGGTATATGAGACCCGAAAGAATCAAAATTCTTTAGTTTCTTTCCCAAAATCCGACGATAAAATTTTTCTTTTATTACTCTTAACTTCATAATTATTACAGTGCGGGGGACGGAATGTTCATATTTTTTATCAACTCCAATTCTGCTTCAACAACTTTCTTTATTGATGCCTTCTCCCTTATATCAGACGCTGCCTTTTTGGACATTTCGAGGAATGCAGACGGGTTCTCGTATAAATATTTGATCCTATCCGCAATTTCACGTGCATTCATTGTAGTGAACCCGTCAACCCCATTTTCCACATATTCAGGAATCGCCGAATTATTAGAAGTAACGGGCACTAATCCACTACACATGGCCTCACACATCGAAACACCATGAGAATCCTGTCTTGTAGGACAAAGAAAGATTCCGGCAGTCGCATGACTTGCCGGAATTTCCTTTTGAGGTATAAAATGATTATATAATTCGACGTTGGGATACATCTTTATCTTATTTGTCAATGGTATAAAATATTTCCCTTTCCCATATATGGTAAATTTTAAATCATTGAACAGGGGATACTTGCTTAAAAGCCGGATTGCCTTAAAGGCAATATCATTGGCATATTTTTTTGTCTCAAATGTGCGAATTAACAAAATTCGCTTCCTAAGTTCAGGGGCTTTATCCGAATATTTGAACAATTTGTCATCAATAGGATTGGGAATAACGGAAAAATTATCAATTTTGGAAAATAATGTATCTCTTGAAGCTATTGTGCTCATCCATTTGGAAACAAAAACAAAATGTATCCTTCCTGACCTGTTGGACTCCTTGATCACTTTTCTAAATTCCCGCCGTTGGAGAATATTAAAATAAATCAGGTAAATAAATTTCTTTGGATGTAGGTCCCTGATTTCCAAATTAAACAAACGCCGGTACCATCCTATTACTTCATATCCATGTACCCAAATAATAAACCTTCGGGTACTTTTTAAAACAACCTCTTGAATCACATCCCGCATCGCAAAATGCATTAGGATCAGATCGGGATTATAACTTTCAATAAGTTCTTTGAATTGTTCAATATTCTTCAGAGCCTTAACACATACTCCCTCATAAACATAATCGGCTTTATGCAAAAATGACGCAACCAAACATTCATGAACCTTAATATATTCCTTGACACGAACATGAACAAATACATCACCATAAATCAATTCATTGCTTGGATATCCATCATCCAGAATCAATAACTTCATAAATTATTTATTGTATGTCCCTGGTGCTGTATTAAAAAAATATTTTTTTTGGGAAAAGAGCCTATTATTTTTTCCGGTAGATGTAAAAATTTGCGTCGCTTACCTCGCTTACGTCAAAAGATGTGTTGAATTTATTCTCTATTTCCCCGATTAATTCCCAGCCTAAGATTAGCCGATCTATATCACCCGTAAATTTGCGATAATGCTCGTGATTTGTGGGCCTTGGGATATTCTCATTAACGGCATATATGACCACAAACCGATTGCTGCTGGAAAATAGGTTCCTGAGATAGGTTTCATAAATATCATCTTCTATCAGATGATATAATACATCCAGCGACAATGCTAAATCACCGGAAAATAGGTGACCCCGGTCTGCAAAGCAATCCTGATCATAAAGGAAAAAGCTCTTCGTATGATCTGATTTGAATTTTCCAATACATTTTATAATAATGGTTCTGGAGACATCTAAACCGATATACTGAGGATAAGAAGCCAATGTAAGTTGATTTCCATCACCACACCCAAATTCAATTACAGACTGTATATTATTTTTTCGAACAAAATCATTTAATATTGAGGCCTTAAATTCTGCCAGGCGTCCATATGAGCCCTCCCCTGAATTACCTCCCGAATTATATCTGCCTTCCCAATACTTAGCAGAATTAAAAGCCTCCTTTTGCGCAAATAATTTCCTGATTCTTCTTAGCATATAAAGCTGATTATCTTCTCAACGATGTCGTGAATTATTAATATGAA
>Ga0209863_10001232_pt1 | contig 10249 bp, 10 predicted proteins | sample OrgsoiDNA2013046_FD_185796 | JGI IMG/M metagenome (GOLD analysis project Ga0209863, IMG submission 185796) | Permafrost soil microbial communities from the Arctic, to analyse light accelerated degradation of dissolved organic matter (DOM) -... | ecosystem: Environmental > Terrestrial > Soil >...
CAGCGCATCGAGAAACCGGGTTGGACGCCGAGTGGCGTGCCCACCTGGCGAGCGCGCCGCCGCCCACGACAAGGCGAGGAAATGCCGTGCACGAGTGATGCCGACGTAGAGCAGCCGACGTTCTTCATCGACCTGCGCGGGAGTCTCTGCGTACACGATCGGCACCGTGCCATCGACGAGGCCGACCAGGAACACGGCGTCCCATTCGAGCCCCTTGGCGGCGTGCAGCGACGCGAGCGTGACGCCGTCGACCACCGGTGCGTGTTGCAGCGAAGCGCGCTCTTCGAGATCGGCCACGAAGGTGGCGAGACTGAGCGCGCCCGGTTCGTCGTCGGGCGCGGCGACGCGCTCTTCAGCCAGCCGCACCAAGGCCGCAAGTGATTCCCAGCGATCGCGCGCGGAGCCGGAGCCCGACGGCGGCACCGGGCCGAACCCGACTGCAGCGAGAACGCCGCGCACTGCATCGACGAGCGTCCCGTCGTCGGGCTGCTCGGCGCGGCCGGCTCCGCGGAGCAAGAACACCGCCTCGCGAACCTCGGGCCGCTCGAAGAACCGCTCACCACCGCGAAGGACGTAGGGCACCCCGACCTCGGCGAGGGCCTGCTCATAGGTTTCTGATTGGGCGTTGATGCGGAACAGCACGGCGATCTCGCTCGCCGGCGTGCCGTCGGCGATGAGCGTGGCCGCTTTCGTCGCGACTGCCGTCGCCTCAGCCACTTCGTCGTCATAGCTTGAGACCACTGGAACGGCCCCCGCGGGTTGCTGCGCGACGAGCTTGCCGCCGCACAGCCGATTGGCCAACGCCACGATCTGCGGTGTCGATCGGTAATCGCGCACCAGCCGCACGACGGTGGCCTTCGGGTACCGCTCTTCGAACCCGGTGAGATAGCTCGGCGACGCACCAGCAAAGGAGTAAATGGTCTGCTCCGGGTCGCCCACGACGCAGATGTCATCGCGATTGCCGAGCCACGCGTCGAGCAGCCGCTGCTGTGCTGGGTTGACGTCTTGGTATTCGTCAACGACGAAGTAGCGATACTGCTCGCGCACCTGACGGGCGACGTCGGGCTCGGTCTCGAGCAGCGCGGTGGCGTGCAACAGCAGGTCTTCGAAGTCGAACATGTTCTTGCGTACTTTCAGGTCTTCGTAGCCGGAGTACATCGCCGCGATATCGGCCACTGGGCGCGGCGCTATGCGGTGCGCAAGCTGCACCGATGACGCGTAATCATCGGGCGGGCGTTGCAGCGCCTTCATCCATTCGATCTCGCTCGCCACGTCGCGCAGATCGGACGCCGAAAGCCCGAGCCGCAGCCGGCTGGCGACTTCGGCGAGCAGCGGCACCTTCGACTTCAAGATCGCTGGAAGCTCGCCACCGATGGTGCGCGGCCAGAAGTACTGAAGCTGGCGAAGGGCCGCCGAGTGGAAGGTTCTCGCCTGCACCCCGGCGACGCTGAGCGCCCGCAACCGCCCGCGCAACTCGCCGGCCGCTCGGGCAGTGAAGGTGACGGCTAGCACGTGCGCCGGCAGCACCGTGCCGGTGTGCACGGCGAAGGCGATGCGGTGGGTGATCGCACGGGTCTTGCCGGTGCCCGCGCCCGCGAGGATGCAGACCGGCCCCCGCACCGCCTCGGCCACCGCGCGCTGCTCGGGGTCAAGCGCGCTCAAAACCTCGGGCACGTCAAGATCGGGAGCCGCAGTCACCTAGCCATCTTCGCAGGCCGCGCGGACAACATCGTGGCCACCGCGAAGACTGGGTACAGAACCACCACCGGGTACAGGAAGAACACCGACCCGCCGACGGTTGAGCTGTACTGACACCTGAGGAGACCGACCCGTGACCACCGCACCACCCGCCGAGGCGCTGATCATCTACGGCACGTCGTGGTGTGGGCCGTGCCGCACGCTGAAACGGCTCCTGGCCGAGCGGGACATCGCGTTCAGCTACGTCGACATCGAGCACACACCGGACGCCGCCGAGATCGTCATGAAGATCAACGGTGGCAATCAGACGGTGCCAACTCTCCTGTTCCCCGATGGCAGCACGCTCACCAACCCGCGGTTGAGCGATGTGACGGCCAAACTCAAACTTGTCAGTACGCAGGCGCTCAAGAAGGCGTCCACGAACTGACAACTCAGCTGCCCGACAGCCAGCCGTTGATCAAGTAGAAAGCCACGGACGCGCGCATCGGAAGCTTGAGCGAACTATCAGCGATCGCGGCCTTCAACTCGTCGCGGGTGAACCAGCGCGCCTCGGTGATTTCTACCCCGTCGACGTCCAGCTCGATTGTTCGCGCGCGTGCCGTGAACGCGAGCATCAGGCTCGACGGGAACGGCCACGGCTGGCTCGCGACGTAGCGCACGTCATCGACTCGCACCCCGACCTCTTCGAAAACTTCGCGGACGACGGCGTGCTCAAGCGTCTCACCGGCTTCGACATATCCGGCCAGCGTCGACATGCGACCCGGCGGCCAGGTCGGCTGCCGGCCGAGCAGACATCGCTGATCAGGGCCGGCATCGTCGGTGACCAGCATGATCACGGCCGGATCGGTGCGCGGGTGGTGCTCGCTGCCGTCGTCGACACACCGCCGCAGATGACCGCCCATGGCGACGACGGTGGGTGCACCGCACAAAGGGCAGTGGCTGTGCCGCATATGCCACTGCTCGAGTGCGGACGCGTGGGCGAGTAATCCGGCCTCGGCGTCGGACAGCTGGTCTCCGATGTCGCGCAACGTTGCCGCGCGGGTGTCGTGCGGCGCAGGGTCGGGCAGTTTCGCGGCGACGGCAAACATGCCGATGTGCTGGTCGGCATCAGATTTCTCAACAATGCCAAGGAAATATCGCTCGCCAGCCGGCGCGTCGGCCGTTGGTGTTCGCACCAGCGCGTGGTGCGCGTCAACGAGAACCCGGCCACCGTCGACGACGATCACCCGCGACGACGGATGCGCCCACGCCTGGCGCAACCACTCGTCGTCCGCCCTCAAATGAGCCGCACGATCGACGCCGGTGCGGCCGAGCGGCCGCGGCTCGCGGGTCATGCGCGCTTGAGCGCGGCAAGTTCGTCCCACAGGTAGGCGACCGCTTCGGCGCCCTTCAGCAGCAGCGGAATGACGGCGTGCTCATCGGGAGCGTGGATACGATCGGTCGGGAGCCCAACGCCGAGAAACACCAGTGGTGCCTGAAGAATTTCGCTGATAGCGGCTTCGGGTCCTGACCCGCCTTCGCGGGTGAACAACACGTCATCGTCGAAGGCGCGCGCGAGTGAACGGGCGACGGCTTGCAACGCAGGATCATCGAGTGGCACTAGATAAGGCCGCACACCCTCACCGAAGAACTGCACGTCCGCGGTGATTCCGGCGGGCACGTTGCGGGCGATGTAGTCACTGAAGGCAGCCTGCACGTCAAGTGGTTCCTGATCGGCCACCAGCCGAAACGACACCTTGGCATGTGCGTCGGTGGGGACGATGGTCTTGTGACCAGGGCCGGTGTAGCCACCCCACACCCCGTGGATCTCGCACGTCGGCCGAGCCCACACGCGTTCGAGCGTGCTGTAGCCGGCTTCGCCGAAGGTCTCTCGACTTTCGGCGGCCTCGAGCCAGTTTGCTTCATCGAACGGCAACTTCGCGATGAGCTCGCGTTCTCTGTCGGTGAGGGGGCGGATCGCGTCGTAGAAACCGGCCAAAGTGATGTGGCCGTTCTCGTCGTGCAGGCCGGCCAGCAGGTGCGCCATCACGGTGAGGGGGTTGGGTACCGCGCCGCCGAATGATCCGGAGTGCAGATCGACGCCCGCGCCGTGCAGATCGATCTGGCAGTCGGTCAGCCCGCGCATGCCGACACACGCGGTCGTCGCGCCTTGGCCGTACATGCCGGTGTCGCTCACGACCACGACGTCGCAGGTGAGCCTATCGAGATGCGTGCGGAGAAGAGCTTCGAACGCCGGCGAACCCGACTCCTCTGCGCCCTCGATCAGCAGCTTGAGGTTGACCGGTGGGGTGGTGCGGTTTGCGGCCGCGAGGTTCGCCCGCAAGCCGAGCAGGTGGTAGAGCACCTGACCTTTGTCGTCGGAGGCTCCGCGACCCAGCAGCCGGTCGCCGTCCGGGCCTTCGACGACCGCGGGCTCGAACGGCGCGAAGCTCCACAGCTCCACGGGGTCGACGGGCTGCACGTCGTGATGCCCGTAGACCACGACTGTCGGGGCGTTCGGATCGTCGCAGCGCCACTCGGCAAACACGGCGGGCGCGCCGTCGTCCGCGAGCCAGACCTCGACGGTCGGGAAGCCAGCCGCGCGAGCCGCGTCGGCGAACCACTCGGCGGAGCGTCTGACATCGTCGGCGCGCTCGGGGTCTGTCCAGACCGAGGGGATGCGCAGCCAGTCGGAGAGTTGGGCGACGAACTCGCCGGCGTGCGCATGGATGTAGCCGCGCACCGCATCGCGCCGCTCATCGCTGACAACGGCTACCTGGTCGGAGCTGCCCATGCCCTGCACTCTAAGCGGGCGGCGTCGGTACCGGGTTGGCCGATCAAGGTCGGCAGATTGCCGTCGACGTCGAAAGCATGCGCATTCGGCCAGTGTTCACGGTTCTGCTCGCCCTCTTGATCATCGGCGTCGTGATCGGCGGGACGGTCGTGACTGCAGCAGCGCGTGCCGATCACCACAACCTCGTCCACGCGCAGACCGTGGCTCACAACCTCCTCGCCCCGGCAGGCGCAACGACCTCGAGTACCTGTCACGCCGACGGCCTGGTGTCGTGCTGGGTTGTCAAGGGTTCCGCAGTGCACGTCGCCAGTACCGTCTCCGCCGGGCTCACGGGGCCAGCAGGTAAGGCGCCTGCGCAGAGCTGCCAGCAGGTGCCGGTCGGATCTCAGGGAAGTTCCGTCACCACAGACGAATGCTCGGTGATTGTGAGATACGGCGATCACGGCGTTTTCGCGTTCTTCGATCCACAGGTGTCACACGATGCAGATGGGCGGGCCACTATTACGGGCACGCTGGTGACTGTCTCCACCGCCTGAGTACAGCTCCTGAGACTGCTTGCGATGGTTCGTCCGTGATCGGATCGCGCTCGCGTCGTTCGCCGCGAGCACATATGTCATAGCGTGACAATCGTGATCGCGCTGCGAACGTTTACCGAAGCCGAACTTGGCTACTTCGATTCGATGCCCGGGTCTGATTCGGACCCTTACAGCTTCTTCGGTTTCCGGCGCGGCAGCGGCGCCGTTCGCGCTCGTTGGGCCGAGAACATGCTGATCGGCGACGCGGGCGGCACCCTCGCGGTCGATCTGGATGGCGCTGTGATTGGCGATGTCGAATGGCGCGCAACGGCGTACGGGCCGCCGCCGATGTCGAACGCTTTCAACATTGGCATCCGGATACTGCCCGCACACCAAGGTCAAGGCCACGGTACGAATGCGCAGATCGCGCTCGCCGAATACCTGTTCGCCACCTACCCAGTGAACCGGATCGAGGCGGGAACCGACGTCACCAACCTTGCCGAGCAGAGAGCACTGGGCAAGGCGGGGTTTACCCGAGAGAGCGTGGTGCGCGGCGCGCAGTGGCGGGACGGCCGATGGAATGACCTGGTTCTGTACTCCCGCCTCCGCACCGACACGCCACCCCAAACAGCTACGACGGTGCGCTAGCCGCGACACCCGTCCCGGCCCTCGGCTGGATCGAGCGGAGGAAGGCGACCAGACCGTCGCGGTAGAGCAAGTCGGCGGGTAACCGTCGACATCGCAAGCTTGCGCACTCGCCCGTGTCAGGTGGCGTCAGGCGAAGTAGGGACCGAGGATGGATCGTTCCGCCGGGCCGAGCCGGTCGACGTCCCACGTCAGCTGGTGCCAGTACGGATAGGGCACCACAGGCCGGCTGACCCGTTCGATGCGACCGACGTCGTCATCGCTCAGCTTCAGCTCGGCACTGCCCAGGTTGTCGAGCAACTGCTCGGGCGTGCGCGCTCCCATGATTAATGACGTCACTCCCGGGCGGCTGAGGGTGTACGCCAGCGCGACTTGCGCCGGTGTCACGCCGCGCTCCTGCGCCACCGCGACGAGTTCGTCGACGATGTCGTATAACCGCGCTTCGTCAGGTACTGGCGGCTCGGTGAAGGCACTGGCGAATCTGCCTCCGAGGGGAGGCGGTTGGTTTCGCCGGTACTTCCCTGACAGGAGACCGCCGGCGAGCGGGCTCCACACCAGCGTCCCGAGTCCTTGGTCGATCGCCAAGGGGAGTAGCTCGAACTCGGCGTCACGAACGTGCGGCGTGTAGTGGATCTGCTGGGCGATCGGTCGCGGCGCTCCCATGGCATCAGCGGCGGCAAGGAACTTCATCACGTGCCACGCCGAGAAGTTGGAGACGGCGACGTACCGGATCTTGCCCGACTGGACGAGCAGCGCCAGCGCGTCGAGGGTCTCCTCGACGGGGGTGAGCCCATCCCACAGATGCAGGTGATACAGGTCGATGTGGTCACGCTGGAGCCTTCGGAGGCTGTTGTCCGCGGATGCCAACAGGTGCCGACGGCTCAGCCCTCGATCGTTGGGCGTCGGGCCCATCGGGAAGGCGACCTTGCTCGAGACCAAGACATCCGGCAAGCCCTTCAGAAGCTCGCCGACGACCTCCTCAGCCACGCCCTTACCGTACGAGTCGGCCGTGTCAACCACGTTGACGCCGGCATCGATCGCTAGCTCAACCAGACGTCGGGCGTTGTCGAGATCGACCGTCGCCGCCGTCCCACCTACGACAGGGGTGAACGCCACAGATCCCAACGTGAGGCTGGAGACAAACAAGCCGCTGTCGCCAAGCTGCCGAAATTCCATAGCTGCATCCTGGCGGTCTCCCGACTACGGCAACAGGTGGGGTCTTTGGCAGCACAAGTCGGCAGGGCGGGCATCGTCGGAACGACAGTCAACGCGGCTAATACGGATGTTGCCGCTGGCGGGCGCGGCGGTGTTGTGCTCTACGGGAGGCGGCGAGTGGGCATCGCGCGAACGCCCGCTGCCGTGTCGGCGAACTCGGATTTGGTCATCTTCAGGAGGGCGGGTAGTCGGGCTAGGAATCGTGATCGTGTGCCAGCACTCGCCGCCGTCCGTGACGGCAGGCTGCGGCTCCGCCTTAGCTCGTTACCCGACGATCACGGTCGGCGGCGCGCTCATGCGACGAGGCGTCGAGCTTCGTCACGAAATCGACCAGCGGATTCCGGAGCGGACGTGGCGCTCGTCGACACAGCCGATACCGGAGGCGCCGATGGCGGTGGCGTGTTGCTGGGCGCACCGGATGCCGGGGGCAGCGACGATGCCGGGGCGTCGAACAGGCGCACGTTTGCGAAGTACTGCGGTGTCTGTTGTGGTTGGCCGTGGCTGTCGGTGTAGTCAAACCAGGCAAAGATGGCGTCGTCGAAGCCGTCCATACCCGGAAACGGCCCAGGGATGAAGGTGAACGTGAACGACCACGTGCGCCCGGGTCGTACGCCGCTGATCGGGCAGCTGATCCATCCGGTTGAGTCTGTGCAGGGCGGCGGCGCGTCGCTGAAGTTGTCGGAAGGATCCGACCCGCCAAAAGCCATCACGACCTGCCGGTCGAGCACCCCTCCCGCATTCACGATCGTGACGGTGACACGAACGTGTTGCCCCAACACCACTTGCGTCGGTGATACCTGGATGCTGACCTTGAAGTTGACCGTGCTGTCCCCCGCGACACCAGGGGCTGTCGGCGACGTGCGGTGACTCGCTGGTGGGGTCGTGCTCGGCGCAGTGGAAGGGCCGTTGCTTGCTGTGGGCGACGAAGCGGGCGCAGAAGAGAAAGCAGGCTCGCTGACGCTGGTGGCGGGCAGGCTCGTCACCGGGCTCACCAACGGACTATCTGATGACGTGGCCGGCCTAGTGGCGGGCGCGGCAGGGCTGCGTCCCGCTGTATCGCGCCACGGGTGCACGACCAGCGCGACAGCGGCCACCACGGCGACGACGCTCACCGCGCTTGCGACGATGAGGACGGACTGACTGCGGCGCACGCCAACTTCGGCAAACTCGTCGTCCGGCACGGCTACCCTCCTGTGGTCGCCTCGGTAAACGCGAATCGGGCTCAGTTGGTTGTCGGACGAGATTCAGCGTCAATCGCTGAAGGGTCAACCGACAGGTGACGGAGTAGGTGTTGCGGTGCTCGGCGCAGCGGTTGTAGGAGGCGACGGTGGCGACGGCGCGGTGCTCGGCGCACCAGATCCGGGAGGCGCCGACGATGGCGTGCCTGCATGCACCAATAGGTCTGCTGAGTAGCCCGGCTGCAGCTGTTGTTGCTGGCCGTAGCTATCGGCATAGGTCAGCTGTCCGAAGATCTCGTCGCCCCAGGTGTCCCCGGGGTAGTACCCAGTAGTAATGGTGAACGCGATCGTCTTTTCGCGACCGGCCCGCAATACGGGGATCGGGCACTGGACTCCCCCGTTGGCTATCGTGCAGTCCGACGGCGCGTCGCTGAAGTCGTCGACTGGAACCATCGAGCCGATGGACACCACGGCGGGCGGATCAAGCCCATGTCCCGCATTCAGGATCGTCACAGTGACACGAGTCTGCTGACCCAGCATCACGTGCGTAGGCGACAACCGCATGCTGACTTCAAAGTTGAGGTGGCTCTCGTCGGCCACAGCAGGAGCTCCCGGCGACGTGTGGCGAATGGTCGCCGACGAGTACGGGCTTGGCTGGCTAGGCGGGCTGCCGATCGGCGCAGGCAATACGACCGGCGCTGCCGAGAAGGCAGGGTCGCGGACGCTGACAGCCGAGCGGCTCGAAACGGAGCTAGCGAACGGACTCGCTGATGATGTGGGTGCAGCAGTCCGGTCGGCAGCCGGCCCGCGCTCGGCCATGTCGCCCCAGGAGTGCAAACCGATGACAGCCGCAGCAACCAGGACCACACTGACGGCGCTTGCGGCGACAAGGGCGGACTGGCGGCGGTGTCCGCCGACTTCGGCGAACTCGTCGTCCGGCATCGCAACCTCCTGCGGTCGCCCCGGTAAACGCCGATCGGGCCCATTCGGTTGTCAGACGAGGTCGCCTACTTGCCGGCCGCACCACGCCGCCGATCGGCGAGAAACCCCTCACGCAGAAACGCGAACACACCGATCGAACAGAGCCACTCAGCGGCAGATGCGTTAATCGCGCGCGGATCGGACCGACGCCTGTGACACTTGCTGCCAGCGGTCGACTAACGCTAGGAGAAACAGTGGTCTATGCGGGGCCCGAAGGCGGGCCTACCGCTGTCCCTGCTGCCATTTCCTGACCCTGCCCGAACGACATGGTTGGGACATCTGTTCCGTGTGCTTCTGGAATGACGACGGCCAAGACGATGGGGACGCCGACAAGGTCCGCGGGGGCCCTAATCACGATCTCAGCCTGACCGCAGCCAGGCAGAACTATGCGAGATTCGGTGCATCATCAGAGGAACGCCGAGCCTTCGTGCGTTCTCCGCTGCCTTCCGAATTCTAAGCAGAAGTGGGGTTCGCGACTCGCGGCAGAGTCGGGCGTTCCAGACCTTCAACGGTTCAGGTTTCGAAGCCGGTCTCGAGCAAAGACGCGTGCGCCTCAGCAAAACTGGGCATGCCGATCTTGATGACCAATGGAGGTGTTGTCGATGGAAAGTGATCTGCTCGATTTTTATGAGCGTGCTAGCGAGTGGTCAGTCGGCAAGGTGCGCGGCGCGACGGCAAGGCTCAACACCGCTACCAGGTGTGACGAGTGGGACGTAAGGGCTTTGCTGAACCACATGCTCGACACTCAGCGGTTCTTCGTCGGGTCCGCCCGCGGCCAAGCGGCTTCGCCGCCGTCACCAACACCACCAAACCTATTGACGGATGACCCAGCCGCGGACTTCGAGCGGGCGCGAGCGGAAACAGTCGCTACGTTCGGCGAGCCAGGGGTTATCGAGAAAACCGGACCGTCGTTGGGCATCGCGTTCAGCGATCAACTGCTGCACGGCTGGGACCTTGCGAAGGCAACCGGCCAGGACACGACGATGCCCGCGGGGTTGCCCGAAGCGGCGTACGAGATCATCCATGGACGATTCACCGAGGACCAGCGCAAGGGCGTATTCAAGCCCGAGATCGAGATCGCTGCCGATGCTTCTCCCCAGGACCGTCTGCTCGCCTACACGGGGCGAGATCCGTCAAGCTGAGACCGGCATGACCGCACTCGCAGCGGCAAATCAGTGCGTTGCGGCCGGAGGCCCGTGCACAATCGTGTTCGGGGATCCGTGCTAGGTGGCACGCGGTCTGGA
>Ga0209863_10001235_pt1 | contig 10237 bp, 7 predicted proteins | sample OrgsoiDNA2013046_FD_185796 | JGI IMG/M metagenome (GOLD analysis project Ga0209863, IMG submission 185796) | Permafrost soil microbial communities from the Arctic, to analyse light accelerated degradation of dissolved organic matter (DOM) -... | ecosystem: Environmental > Terrestrial > Soil >...
GAGGCAGCCGCGTATCGGGAAACAGCCCGCGGATATTGGCAATATCGCTGGGATTGATTCCGGCAGCTTCCACCTTGACCCGCACTTCACCCAGTCCCAAGGGCGCAGGCTTAACGTCAACCAGTTTGACCACATCACCTGGCTCACCAAATTTTGTGATCTGAATGGCTTTCACGGATGATCGTTCTCCTCAGCATGCGCCCGCTTGTCGAGGGCAAGCGTAAAGACTATGGATTGTAACTAAGATGCCGCCGCGAAATGAACTGTTTGCGTGGCGTGATCACCGTTCATCAGCGGTAAGGTCTTGCTCTTTTCGGATCTCGTGCGATGTCGTGCGATCTCGGCGGTGTCGGCGATCCCCGGGCACCCCCCGGTTTCCTCCCATCCGATCCCAAGCATCCCAATTTGGCGTAGACTTCACCGCTTTTGGTATTCCGATCAGTGTCATCCGTGCAGATCAGTGGTGAGACTGGTTCTCGGTTTTCATTTACCCGACTACCAAATTACTCAATTACCCAATCCCAGGAGGGGGTACCCCCGGGTTCACCCCATCCGATCCCAATCATCCCAATTTGGCGTAGACTTCAACATTCTTGGTATTCCGATCAGTGTCATCCGTGCAGATCAGTGGTGAGACTGGTTCTCGGTTTTCATTTACCCGATTACCAAAATCCTTCAATTACCCAATCCCGGGAAGGGGTCCCCCCGGTTTCCTCCCATCCGATCCCAGTCATCCCAATTTGGCGTAGACTTCAACATTCTTGGTATTCCGATCAGCTGTCATCCGTGCAGATCAGTGGTGAGAAAGGCGTTCAACGCTTAGACCACAGGTAAGCCTTTGCTCTTCTCCGTGTCTCTGTGTCTCCGTGGTGAAGATCGCTTTTCCGATATCGGCGACTACCATAAAAATCAATTGTCAAAGAACTCGTGCGCAACCGCCCCTCGCGACTATTTCACTATGCCTCATTCTGCGCAGCAAAGCAACTAAACTTTAGTTTATTCGCGTCTTTAAAAAAATCCCCGGTTGCAACTTGCAGTAATCGGCATTGTCTGGGGTTTTCTGCCCGCTCATCTTTGCGGTCATTCACGCGCAATGTGCATAAAGCTTTGCTGCAATCCAGAACCGTACCGTATTTTCCTTGAACTCCCACAGTCGCCTACGCACTAGCGCCGGAGGCGCGGAATGAGTTAGCTCAGACCGGCAGGTCTGGGAAGCGAATCGAGAAGATACCGAGCCCCGAAGGCGGCTGCACATCTTCCAACACTCTTGTGCTCTGTCTGGCGACACCACGCGATTGAAGAGAACCGGATTTGACTACGCTCCCAGGCGGGGTGGAGCGAAGCGACTTATACCCACGAAAACCAGCGGCGAGGTCCACGCGCCGAGCCGATTGCTGCTAGCGCTGAATAATTTTGGGAAAAACGAAGCTCCCAGGCGGGTTGGAGCGCAGCGACCTTTAAACGACTAAATCTAGCGGCGAGGCCGAACACGCGCCGAGCCCGTCGCAAACAGGAGCATTCACGTGCTTGGCAGCATGAAAACTCTTCGGCGGTGTGCGTATAAAACGGCGAGGCCGTCCACGCGCCGAGCCGCTCGCCCCAGGAGCATTCAAGAACCCAGGGAATCGAGAATCTCAAGCGGTTTGTCGCGCATGCGACAAAAAATGATGGTGAGCGCGGCTGGATTCGAACCAGCGACCCACGCCTTAAAAGGGCGTTGCTCTACCAACTGAGCTACGCGCCCACACACAATTAATCTAACACATGCAGAAACAGTTCGGGAATGAGCGCCGGTGTCGCTTCGGCGTTCGCGCGGTGCATCGCATACGACCTGCCGTTTTGTAAACCGTTGCGATGACAGATGACGCTTACGCGATCAATATGAGGGGATGTCGGGACGCACGTATTCATCACAACAAAAAATGTCTCAGCTCAGGCGATCCGGCGCCGGGGCTTGCACTCATGGCTCAAATAGTGGTCCGCGTCTGTGCACTTGGTCTGGCATCTGTGGCAGTTAATGGGACCTTTCACCACTGGCGATGCCGGCGTGGTTAACTCCGGATTGCTCGCGTGCTGCCGCTGTGCCTTTGTTCTGCGCATTTCAAGCGCCTCTCGACGCGAATTTGCATGATCCGTGGCCTCTGGTTCCGCAGTATCTATTGCCGGCGCGATTAAGGCTTCCAACTCAGACCGGATCCCCGTATAGTGTCCTGCCAGTTGCGTTCCGGAAGAGTGCGCGTGGTTCTTGATGTTTTCCATACTTCCAGTCTGACAGGTTTGAAGCGTTCGTGCCGATATAACTCGCTCATTGTCGAGGCAAATGACCTTAGTAAACCTCTGACAGAAGAGATGAATATATGCTTAGATGGGGTTTTGCAGGCATCCCAGGCACTCCATGCAGACAGCGCGCGTGCCCCAAACGGTAATCAGGAAGAACGGATAAATTGATTTCCAGCCTTTGCGCCTCACTCTGAACTCGTAGCGGTTTTACGAATATGGTTGCAGAACCTTCTTAACGAAAAACGTTGCCGACAAAAAAGAAGCAGCCCGAAACGCTTGGGCTGCCCGAATTCGATATTCATCCGAATTTATTTCCACTACACCGAAATTCGCAATTCGAAACTACGCGTTCCTGCGAAGATCGGCAATTCCGCGAATGAATTAAAAGCGGATTTGAGGTCCAATGGTTCCGCGGAAGCTGTTGCGCGCCTTGTCCGGGAAGAAAATAATTTCATCGCCGGCTTCTGCGCGAATTCCCAGCCAGCCGATATTCACTTCAATACCGCCCGCGGGATAGACAGCGATATCGGTGTCGCCGTCCACAACGTTGTTGATCTGGTTGTTGATGGTCCCTGCTGTTACAGGTCCGGCAACGCCAAAGTTCACAAACCCGCCCTTCACTGTGGCAAAGATACGCACCGGGCCGGTGGTCTGGAATTTAGGACCAAACAGGCCATGCAGCAAACGCAGGTTGGAACGTGAGGTGTTGGTGATGCCGCTTCCAGTCACGCTGCTGGTGAAACTTTTCTCAAAGTCATAGGCCATTTCGCCTTCGAGGACTACATGTTTGGCGACGTTGAAACCAACACGTGCGCCTACACCGAACATGTTGAGATTGGTAGTTGAAGAAAGGCGCGTGAAATCAAAAAAGACGCCGATATTCCCGTGGTTTTTATCGTCCTGGGCCTGGGCTCTGGGTGCGATCATTGCGAAACAAAGTACCAGAGCGGCTAAGATTGCGTAACGTTTCATGATGTTGCTGTCTCCCGTGACTTAGTTTTACTTTTCCCTGAACCGTACCTGAGATGCCGGAAAGCGTTGGGAACCATAACTCCAGCACGGCTGTTCTGACAAATACGATGCTGGTCTGCTGCTCTGGGTGGGCTGCTGAATGAATTACCAGCTATTTATAAAGGCCGGTTTTTTTCATCCAATAAAGAAGGTTTGCACCAGCAGGCACACAGAATTAGACTTTGTGCGTCCAATGGTAGCGGAGGAATTCATATGCCTCAAGGTACTCTCGACGTAATGAAGCTGGATGGTCAACCTGTAACGTATCAGGTGATGTTCGAACAAAATGCAGGCGGAACGTTTGTGGCCCGCGTGGAACCTTCTGAACTGGTGCCCTTAATGCATGAAGAGATGCGCGTGGACCTGCCGGCTGCGGAGTCGATCGCGCAGAAAGCTGAGACTGAAGGGCGCGTCCGCGTGGCCAATGTCTTTCTGGAAGAAAACAACCTGCATGCCGCCATGGAGTATCTGGAGGAAGATATATAGAGCAAATAAAAAGAGAATTCGAAATTCAAAATTTGAAATTTGAAATTTGAAATCGATTCTGGCGATCCCATCACTCTTCGTTCACCCAGCCCTTACGCATGACCACAGGTACCACCGTGGTGTGATGGTCGGCATTGAAACTGGGTTTGATCTTTCCTGCCAGGTCCTCCGCGATCTTCTTCCCATGGAAGCGGCCGTTCTCGATAAAGATTTCACTCGTGCGCGAGCCTGACACAACTACGCCTGCCACGTAGATTCCCGGAACGTTGCTCTCAAAGGTCCTGGGATCGCACACCGGACGCAACTCCGGATCAGTTAACTGGATCCCCAGCGCGCGCAGAAAATCATAGTCAGGATGGTAGCCGGTAAGTGCGAAGACGAAATCATTCTTCAGCACCACTTCACCTGCGGGCGTTCTCACACGAACTGACTCAGGCATGATCTCGCAAACCGCGGAATTGAAGTACGCCGTGACTTCCTTGTTCTTGATGCGATTCTCAATGTCCGGCTTGATCCAGTACTTCACGTTCTTGTGTACATCCGGTCCGCGATGGACTATGGTCACGCGCGATCCGCGTCGCCACAATTCAAGTGCGGCAATGGCCGCGGAATTCTTTGCCCCAATCACCAGCACATCCATATCAAAATACGGGTGTGGTTCCTTGTAGTAATGCATCACCTTGGGCAGCTCTTCACCGGGAATGTTCATGTGGTTGGGAAGATCGTAATATCCGGTGGCCACCACGATCTTGCGTGTGGCATATTCCATTTCCTGGTTGTTGCGGTCGCGCACCACCATACGAAACGCGCCATCGCTCCCCGCAACACTGATCACCTGCTGGTACTGCCGCACGTCGAGCTGGTAATGCTGGGCCACGTTGCGGTAATACTCCAGCGCTTCCTGCCGGGTAGGTTTCTGGTTGGCGCTGCTGAACGGGAGGTCGCCAATCTCCAGCAGTTCCGGCGTGGTGAAGAAAGTCATGTTGGCGGGATAGTGAAAGAGAGAATTCACCAGGCAGCCTTTATCAACCATGGCGGTAACAAAACCGGCGCGCTGCGCCTCAATGGCAGAGGCCATGCCGGTGGGTCCGGCGCCGATGACGAGAACATCAAATGAAGTATGGTCGTGAGGCATAGAGTTGTTGACTAAATTTTGTTGACTAAATAAAGATCATTCTATCGTGACCGATCTTCCACCATGATATTTGCACACGGAGCTACGCATGGTGAATCTGCCGCGGCGATGGGCCATAATGTCTGCATGGCGGATCAGTCACGGAAACGCATGGCATGAGCGAGCGCAAGAAACGTACCTTTAACTTTCCAGATCTGGCGCGAGCTCTCAAGCAGCCGATGAAGACGGCCATTGCAGCCATGCTTTCCTACCTTGCCTATAAGGGCCTGCATTTGCCTCACGGATATTGGGCGGTAATCTCTGCGGTCATCGTGATGCAATCCAACCTTGGCCGCTCAATCACAACGGGCGCTGAACGTCTGATGGGTACGGCAATCGGCGCAGTCATCGGCGCATTGGCAGTTGGGACGATTGGAGTAAATGCCTGGGGACTGCTGATTGCGATTGCCCTGACCATGGCGCTGTGTTCCAGTACCAGGCTTCAGACCAGTCAGCGTCTGGCCGGCGTGACCGCGTCGGTCGTGATGCTCATTGGCGAAGGCTCCGCCTGGCGCTCCGGATTGAACCGCTTTATGGATGTGGCGTTAGGAATTGTGGTGGCGTTGTTCGTCAGCGTGGCGTGGCCATCGCGAGCAACACTGGACCTGCGAAGTTCGCTGGGCAAAACTTATCAGGATCTTCACCAATTCTGGCTGGCCGTGATCTCTCACCTCGCGGAAATTGATAATAAAGGCCCGGTAGACGAACTCAAGCGGCAAGCCCTTTTACGTTCGCAAATCAATCACGATCTGGTAGCCGACTTTGAACGAGAGCCCGGGCATCACGATCCTGTTTTAAGTCTGCTGGTGGAATCTTCTGATCGTATTCGCGACCACATCTCCGGCATCGATTATTCCGCGCGCACCATGTCACAGGATTCTCTCTTTAGGACGCTGGATGAACCTTTTCGAACCGTGTACGCGGCCATCACTGGCGCATTCGATCTGATTGAAGCCGATTTGCGCGACCAGCCCGGTTCGGCGTTGCCAGATTTAGCAGGCTCGCTGCAAAAACTGGATCTGGAATTTGAAGCCCTGCGTCAAAGCGGCGCTCCCCGCGCCTTTGGGACAGAAGAATTACTCCGCCTGTATTCGTTCTTCTACCGGCTTCAACAACTCGGTGACGAACTCCACCGCAGCATGGAATTTGCCAACGCCCTCGACCATCTGAAATAGTTCGCTCGCTTGATGGAACTCAGTCGGAGCGAATGAAACAATGTAGGAATCACGGGGGTGGAGCAGGCATTTATGCCTGCGTTAAACACTGGTAACGCCCCCTTTTTTAGTCGGACCAAGACAAAGTGGAGGAGGGACTCTGTCTTAGCTCTCTTGCTCAGGACAGAAACCATTATGCCCCTCTCGCGTCTCGAAGAAAAACGCCATAGTGCGCCAGCACCTCGCGTAAGCGGGTGAATGCAATCGCATCCAACCAACTGCAAATGCGCCAACTGCGGGGCGGATGGGACACCATGATGTACCCACAACTCCCAAACTGTCTGATGGCCCGAATGTTCAAAACGCCGCGTGATCTAAAGCACACGCGGCCATGCTGCCGGACAATCTATAATGTCTGGTTTGGGTTTGCACTGTGATTCCACTTGCCGGCCCACACCACATTATTTTTTTGAGAGGCGCGCGAATATGGCCACAGCCACCAGCAACTTCCGTCAGGAAAAAGATTCCATCGGCATCAAAGAGATTCCAGCTGACGTCTATTACGGCGTGCAGACGGCCCGCGCCGTTGAGAACTATCCCATCTCCGGCATGCGTGCCAATCCCACGCTGATTCGCGCATTCGGCATGGTGAAGCATGCTGCTGCGGAAGCCAACAAAGCGCTCGCCCTGGTCGATGACAAACGTGCTGACTCCATCATGAAGGCCGCTCAGGAAGTGATGGACGGCAAATGGAACCAGTCTTTCGTCGTCGACGTGTTCCAGGCGGGAGCCGGTGTCAGCTTCCACATGAACTCCAACGAGGTCATAGCCAACCGCGCCACGGAAATCATGGGCGGCAAGCTGGGCGAATACACCGTCCATCCCAATGACCACGTGAATTACGGCCAGTCCACCAATGACGTGTTCCCTACCGGCATGCGCGTAGCAACCCTGCTGGAACTGGAAAAACTTTATCCCGCGCTGGATTCCCTGGCCGCAGCCTTTGAAGCCAAAGGCAAAGAATTTCACAACATAATGAAGTCTGGCCGCACGCACATGCAGGACGCCGTGCCGATCCGTCTGGGACAGGAGTTTGCCGCCTACGGTGTCGCCATCCGCAAGGCCATTGCTGACATTCGCCATGCCAGCGACTCACTCCGCGAACTCGGACTCGGTGGCTCGGCCGTGGGAACCGGCATCAACACACATCCTGACTATCGCGCCAAGGCCGTAGCGAATCTGGCCAGAATCTCCGGACAAAAACTCACGCCGGCCGATGACATGCGCTGGGCCATGCAATCCAACGCCTGCATGGCGCAGGTTTCGTCCTCGTTGCGTAATCTCGCCCTGGAGATCATCCGCATCTCCAACGATCTTCGTCTCATCTCTTCCGGTCCCAACACAGGCTTTGCAGAAGTCAACCTTCCTGGCCTGCAGCCTGGCTCTTCCATCATGCCGGGAAAAATTAATCCCGTGATGCCGGAACTCGCCGCCATGGTTTCATTCCAGGTGGTAGGCAATGACACAGCCGTTGCAATGGCCGTTCAGGCAGGCCAGCTTGAGCTCAACGTGATGATGCCCACCATGGCTTACAACGTTCTACAATCCATCTCCATCCTCACCAACATGCTCCATGTCTTCACGGAAAAATGCGTGAAGGGTCTCACCGCCAACGAAAAGCGCAATCAGTTCTATGCGCAAAGCACCGTCTCACTGGCCACGGCGTTGAATCCCTATATCGGCTATCAAAAAGCGGCAGATATTGTGAAGGAATCGGTGGCCACAGGGCGCTCCATCATTGATATCGCCCGCGACAAGAAATTGCTAAGTGAAAAAGAGATAGAAGAAATTCTCGATCCCGCGAGCATGACGGAACCGCAGTACCCCAAAGAGTCGGCAAAGACCCGAGAGGATATCAAGAAGAAGAAAGAGTAATTTTTTTCTGAAATCCCGAGCAAAGCGAGGGACCCTACGGTCTTCCAGAAGCTCAGGGACTTACAAAGAAACAGGAAACCACGGGTTCGCAAAAACGAAGCGCAAATTCGCGGAACGCAGGCGCCCTCGCCTGCGTTTTTAGTTGCAACTGGAATGTGCTCCAATAACGCCCCTTCGCTTTAAGCGGAATCCTTCAAAAAATGACTGATCAATATTGAACATCTCTGCATCCACTTCCCGCCTATAATCCAGCTTACCCTTCGTTTCAATCATGCCCCAGGGAGAATCGCGATGGAACACTTCTTCACCCAGCATCCCGAAGTCCTGGACCGCCTTCACGATGCGGTGATCGCTACTGACAAAGAAGGAACTATTACCACCTGCAATTTGTCCGCAGTATCCTTATTTGGATACCCGAACGATGAGCTGGTTGGCCTGAACATCAGCAAACTCTATTCACCCGAACAATTGCCGGCGATGCAACTAATGCTGGAGCGCGTGCAGATCCATGGCAGCGCCGATGGTGAATTTATCAACCGCACCAGGGACGGCAGAGAGATATGGGTTCATCTTTCCGCTTCTCTTTTAGAAACTGAACCAGGCCTGCCTTACGGCATGATCATCTTTGCCAGCAACATTACCGATCGTAAGCGGGTGGAGGATGAGCTCGTGCAGACGAAGGAGCGGGCCATGTTCGAGTTGCGAAAAGTAGAGCGCCAGGCGGCCGCGGCACGAATGGGCTCTGATCTGGCGCACGAGATCAATAATCCCCTCGCATGCCTGACTAACGTTTTGTACTTATTCAGGCGTTCTGAGTTTGGCCTCCAGCATCCGGACCTGGCCCTGGCGGCTGAGGAATCACTGGAGCGCGTCACGCGCATTACCCGGCAGATGATCGGTCTCTCCAGCGAATCTGAGGCGCTTTCCGATGTCAATATCGCTGAAATCATTGATGACACGATAGCCGCATATCAATCCACGGTTCGCGCCAAGGGCCTTAACGTGGAAAGGCAGATTGAGTTGCATCAGGAAAAATTTCTCGGTGTCGAATCCGACCTGAGGAGGCTGATCGCGTCCCTGATTGAAAATGCGGTGGAACACACGCTACCACAAGGCACTTTAAGAATACGCGTATATCCATCTGGCGAATGGACTGCCAATAAGCGCGCTGGGATCAGGATTGTGATACAGGACACCGGGCCCGGCATACCCAGAGAAAAATTGCCGGAGATCTTTGACGCGTTTTACTCAACCAAGGTAAAGAAAGGCAGCGGGTTGGGACTTTGGGCCAGCCGCAGCATCGCCGAGAAACATGGAGGCGCAGTCAAGGTCCGCAGCAGCACTCGCCATGGCTTTTCCGGCACCTGCGTTTCGGTATTCCTCCCCGTATTCAACGCCCGGAAAAATTCACTGGCCGCCAAGGCCAGTTAACAAGCGTTCGCTCTTCAACCAGATTCAGCTCAAGACCTGGACCTCCGCAAACGCTCGCACAGGAAAAGTCCCAAAGCCTTTCACCTTCACCGGCACGGCAGAAAATTTGAAGCCCGTTTCCGGAACCTGTTGAAGGCCAGTCATGTGTTCCACGATCAAGACGTTGGCGCGAAGAAGCGTTGAGTGTACAGGCCTGTTACCGTCAGCCGTGCTGTCAATGTTGTGGGAATCAACGCCAACCAGCACAACACCGGCATCACGAAGAAACTGGGCCGCATCTTCCATGAGAAAAGGATGGCCTTCGTAATACTGGTCGGTCTTCCAGTGGCGTGACCATCCCGTCTCAATCAAAACTGCTTTTCCTCCGGGATCATCGCTCCGCGTAGAGAACGCATTTTCCAGAAAGGCGCGGTCAATTGAATGGACAGCAGTCGCTACAACCTTCACCGCAGGCAGGTTCGCAAGTTGCTCCAGATTTAATTGCGAAAGGTCTTTGCCGTCAGCATAACGATGGAAAGGAGAATCCATGTACGTCCCGGTATTCGCCACCATTTCAATCTTGCCGATCTGAAATTCTGTGCCCGGCGCATAGAGTTTCCGCGAAGCCTCGCGGCTGAGATAGTCGCAGATAACCGGTGCAGGCAGTCCTTTATAAGTAACAACTCCATGCTCAACGGTGTGGCTCAGATCGATCAGCAAAAGATTTCACTCCAACCGCGCAAAGACTACGTATTTTGAACAGCACGCCGCTTTACGCGGAGGTAGG